>Ga0335073_10006842_pt1 | contig 16017 bp, 19 predicted proteins | sample Lox_Sample_22_FD_207093 | JGI IMG/M metagenome (GOLD analysis project Ga0335073, IMG submission 207093) | Soil microbial communities from Loxahatchee National Wildlife Refuge, Florida, United States - Lox_Sample_2.2 | ecosystem: Environmental > Terrestrial > Soil > Wetlands | place: USA... | reverse complement strand
CAGATAGCATACAATTTAAGTAGAGGCGCATACTTTTGCATCAATTTGAGTCCCCTGACATCTGAATCCTCCTCACGGCTTGACGACCCTCGTCGGCTTCAACTGCGGCCTGATGTTCAAGCTCTAATTATTATGACAATGCGTGCGTCAAATATTCGGCTGTTGACTTCACTCCGAGGAGGATGGCTGATTTATTGAAGCTGCCACTCCGACGGTGGCCTGGAAGAAGTACTCACTCACTCACGACCAGTGATGCTGACGTCAGATGGAGCTCGTAGCCCTGGGAAGGCATCAAAAGGGTATTCTGGGCCTTCTTCCGATGTTACAGGATCAATCCCGCCAAGTTGAACAACAAAAAGGACAAACGAGTTCCGCACTGAGTCCGGCCCACCTTCAACATCGAATTATAACTTGCTGAGCCTCATACAAAGAACGGCCAATGGATACTCACTATTTCCCGTAGAGATATCATCTAGACGGACAGAACTGGTCTCCATTCTACTTCAACGTTGGACCTCATGATGCGCAGAGGAATACTATATTGAGGTAAACCGAGCTTCTAGTAGGCACAGGGGATAACAAGTTGGAATCAAAAGTTGCTTGCATCATAAGAATTGAGTGTAGGTCTCTATCCCCTTTCCTCAGCTACATTATCTTAGTGGTTCATGCACTGACAATCGTTTAGTCCGAGGAATACACTACAAGGTTCTCATCTGACGTATTGACTTTTGCTGATCGTTCAGTTCGATGTGACAACTAAGTCAACTACATTTCCGCCTGGCGAATAAGCAACGGGATATTTACCCCTTCAAACTTAAGACAGTTAAGGATGCGAATGCTACTTATTTTCTTTCCTTGTAGAATTATTTTTGGATGGGTTGCTCTGTTGACGATGGACCCATTTGGCACGGTAATACTCCTGTTCTGGATGTCTTTAATTTGTAGTCTATTTGGCTGATCCAATGAAGATGCAAGCTATCGTAAATCGGCTTCAATATCATTGATTCCAACCAAAAGTCAGTGGATGTAAAGCGTTGCTAAAAGTCATGGAAGTCTCTTCTATTGTTTACATCTCGCTTTTCATGGGAATACAAGACGGAAGCTGATCATGTTTGACTTTTTGAATTATTTACCCCCTAACACATGATATAATAACGCCTATGGATGTATGCACACTAGAATTCTATTCCACGATCTGAGACTTTGCTCCAGGCTCCCCACTAATCAAACGCTGAGAATCGCTCGACGCAATTACACTTCTCTTCAATATCTCCCCCGAGGGAGTTCAGCCAACAACTCAAAATATGATATCTCAATCTCGGCCACGTGCTTGATTCTCCTCATCTCCAATCCCTAATGAAGATTCCAGACGTCGAATAGACTCGCTTGTCTTCCATGAAGTCGTTTCAAGGGTATCTGGAATGTTTAGCTCCAATCCTCATGGCCTAGTGGAATACCGGCGTGATCCATATCTTGCGATACGATTCCGAATCCGTGTTGACGAATGGATTCATTCGTTGTATTGGTTTCAAATGAAAATGCCGGCATGGCAACATACTTCAATTCCCCTTACACAATTAGCTAACTCCCGACAAAGAGAAAAGTAGCGAGAGAGTGGGAAAAAAGGAGCGAGGGGGAAGTACCGCTTAATTCTTCCAGTGATTTTCGTTTTGTTTCGGGAATTAGAAGGGATGTGAATACTCCTAGTAACCTATTATTAGCTTTTGTACTCACCGTTGTTGAAAGTACATGAATAAAGCAAATATTTCCATGACATGGTTTAGAAAGTCGTTTGTTCCGCCTTTGTTGCGGAGAGGGCCGATTAATGCTTGACTTATAATTGCTCCGATCTTACCAGAGGCTGCACTAATACCATGTCCTGTCGATCTGTAGCGTGTGGGAAACGCTTCTCCGGGGACGATAAAGGTAGTTGTGTTGGGACCAAAGTTTGAGAAGAAGTTTGCTAGACAGACTAGTGCGACTAGACCGCCTGGGGAAATGACGTTGTATCCGAATCCGAAGACACAGAATATTAGACAGAGAATAGCGAAACCGGAGATTTGTAGGGATTTGCGACCGATTGTGTCGATTGTGATGACGGAAAGCCAGTAGCCGGGGATGAGTCCTGCTACTGAAAGGATAATATTTCCTACTCCTAGATTTCGGAGACTACGCAATTAGCTTCATTGTTAAAGGGAGAGGGGTACTCTTCGAATAAGGTTGCGTTTCCATCGGGATTGAAGCCGATGATTGTGAGGATAGGAGATGTGTTTAGTCCGATTCCGTAAAAGGCAATGTCTAGAAGAAACCAAGAAGTTGCTGTTCCCAATAAAACCTTGCCGTTTTTCCATAATCCGAAGAAGCGCCGGAAGTCGCGAAAACTGGCTTTGGGAGGAGCTTCGTAGCCACCAGACAGTGTGATTTGTTCGATAAAAGTAGTAGGATCGTCAACGTGGACGCCATCCGCAAATGAAGATGCATCTCCTGCAGCGTTTGTCTCACTCCGTGAAATATCAAGGGTATATCGAATTGTTTCGGGAATTGTAAGACGGAAGAATAATGCTACGACGGCGGGGAGAATGCCCATGCCATATGTGATTCTCCATGATTTGTCGAGTGCAAGTTGACATTCAGCGAGACATTCAGCTGTGGGGATATCGAGAACGGGTCTGTATGCTGTGACGCAAATGAAGGCGACGAAAGCTGCAAAGAATGATCCTAAACCTTGTGAAGAGAACATTGCGGCCATCATTCCTCCTCTCCATCGAACGCTGGAGAACTCTGATACTAAAACTGAGGAATTGGGGTAGTCTCCTCCTATGCCTATGCCGAGAATTACTCTCCAAAAGATGGTGATGCCGATAACATTGACACTCTGTCCTGTTGTTCCCAACGTCAATCCTAATGTCGCCACAATCATTATAATCAATTCCATTCCGTACATCTACGAGTATTATCAGCATTTTCGCTTTTCGGCGGACAAGAAGGAGACGTACTCGTTTGCGACCGTACATATCATTCAACACTCCAAAACTTATTTGTCCTATTACTGTACCCACCGAACTCGACATTTTGATAGCGAGATCGACGTTGGGCGGTAACACGCCTGTAGCAGGATAATACACATATCCAATGAGTATATTGACGAAATTGACAGCAAACAAATCATACGCATCGGCAAAACTAGAATCAGAAAAAGTTCTCGCATTTCGAAAAGATGGGGAATATGGGGAAGTACAATCCCACTGCAGCCACCATTATCGTCCTAGAAATATTGTGAGCAAGATGAAACGTAGGGGAAAGCCAAGGATGGGGATTTAGTTACCGGAGATGACACCACGAAAGCGGGGCATCGTCTATTTTATGGAGTGCGAAATTCCGTAGAGCGAATTTGTCCCGCTTGGAGGGAGGATGGTTGTGGAGGTGGAGGTCGTTCATCCTGATGCTCGTGGAGCGCTGCTTGAGCGCAGAGTGAAAATGGTGAAAGTGGTGAACTTGAGGTGCTGTGTAGTCGTAGTAGTAGTAGCTCCCGGAGACGGAGGCTGTCCAGCAGAAGGAACAGCTGCTTCTCAAACGAGCGGTTTTTGTTCAGGTAAGGAAAGGTAAATTACCAGTTACATGTTGCTAGTGGTAAGCGTGCTTAGCGCTTACCGCTTCGAGTGTTATCCTCATGTAATAATTATTCTTTGCCCGCCTTCCTTTTTTTTCGATTTTATTTTTTTCTCTTTTTACCTGCTAATCAAAAAGCTTAAATTGCCCAGGGGCAATCTCTGGCCAATCAATACCCCACGTGCGAGCCACCTCTGCGAAAAATTTGTGCGTGCACTCAGCATGCAAACTGTTCGAGCATTCGCTTGCCGAGGTCTTTCTAATCGCCCACTTTTCTATGCGAATGAGAAGCCGCCGGGGCTGAGCGACCAGCCGGTCAGCTGTCGCTGCTTTACAAACTGAACGAAGGCACGGTAAGTTCCGATGTCACAGATAAGAAGCGACTGTAAATTGAGGCAGACAAATGGATACGGAAAATGTCTATCCAGATCAAGGGGTCAGTTTTTGTCCTCGGGATTATCGGATGGTGTTATTTAACGGGGAACGTCAGTGATTTCTGTTTGTTGAAACAGTTAATTTAGAGTTTTTAGTTAACTTGGGCCATCCCAATGGTGGCTCGTTCACGAGACTTGTGCATGAGGGTCCACCGGTCAAGGTGGGAGGGAGTAGTAGCACCGTTTCGTCGCTATCGAATTGCCCGGTTGAATGCGTCAATTTACACCAAAATGGCAAGCATCCCAAATATCCCAGGGAGCATGGACCTCTGTTCGCGAAGGGGGCCTGTAAGATGGCTGTAGTGCCTGTCCAATGGCCACACAGCTGTTAGCATGCCCCTCTATGATTCGCGATCGACACTGCAAATTTCTGTATGCCTATTTGGTCGGATATAATTATATGTCCCAGGTGGCCCCTTCCCGTTTACAAATTATGCACCACCAGTCCAGCCAAGACTTTTGGTCTGCTTTCGTAAGTACATAATTGGTGTGGTCTGAGCTTGCCTTAGTCTTAAGTATTCTTTATTCTTATTGACGGCCAGTTCTTAAATCACTCACCGGTGCGTGCTCGTTGCACTTCAAGGCACAATCCACGATAGAAGCGCACGTGCGTCTTGCGAGTGGACAGAATTGCGCGCCAACCCAAATTCAAAGAAAGACGCCCCCATGCAGTCGACCAACGGAGCAGCAGTGAGCCAACTGTGAGTGAGCTGTGAGCACTGAGCCGGCAACCGCTAATCTTCGCTGACTTCATTTCATTCTTGGGACTGCAGCCAAAACGGGATCATCTGTGCCCTCTGCAGTCTATAGCTGCAGTGCGCATTCATCACGGGGACTGCTCCTCACCGCGGAGGAGTGAGCTGCTGCTCAAACAATTGATTCTTGGAAGAAAGAATGCCGCCACAACCCGATTGCCCAATTGACGAGGAATGTCGTTGTCTGCTCACAAAGTTGGTCGATTCAACAGGTCCGGTTTGGGATGGGTCCGCAATAGCCCGCTTACGAGTTGGAACCCTGATTTTCGTCTCGCTGATAGCGCTTAGGACATTCTCGATGAACATTACTACAAGGCTGTGACATGGGGACTCCATTATCGATCTGTCTTATCGATATCAACAATCATTCGCATCGTCGACCTCCTAGCAAGCGCAGATATCTTTGACGAAAACGATCAATCCGACGATTTCGCCTTAGAATTACATCTACGATGTCTCGTTGCAGCATTACGCGTGCTCACCCTCTTCGGAACATACAATTGTGTCGGTTTCCTAACTTTCGACCTTCTCGAAAAGTTGTACAATTCACTCGCAAAATGGGCCCATTATCACAGTCTACGCTCGCAAAAGGGATATCGATCACATTATTCAGGATCGTTGCAGAACTATAATAATGAGTTTTTGATTGTGTATGCAAGGGATTTAGTGGCTTCTGTTTCGTCCGATAGGGATCTTATGATTCAAGCTGTTGCTAGAGTTGCTGCTGGCGTCAATCTCACTCATTCGGTACTACAAATATCCTTTCGATGTTTAACACGCAGTACGCCAAAGGAGCTCCTCCTGTTCCTAAAAGTCTCCTTACAAATGTTCAACAACGACTTACCCCGTCAAGTTGGCATACCGAGTTCCGTGCCATAGAGAATTTCCTGTTATACGTTCGACTCTTCAACGATCGTCATAAACGTATCGATGCAAAGGGACTTGTGAAAGAAGCTGTCAAAGATCTAGCTACATTTTCCCATGAGGCGGAAATATATCTGTTGAATGTTCTTAAAGAAACTATTCAACGAGATATACATGGATCTAACCAAGTTACTGAGAAATTGGAACCTGGAACGCTTCCCTTTTTGGCTGATCAGGCGTACCGCAAGAGTGATGATGTTATTGAAACTACACCTGTTGCTAGAAGTGGACATTTCACATATGCTTTGTTGGATCTTATTCAAGGAAACTTGAGACCTGCGTATACTACAAAACAATTCGATGCGCTCATGGAAATCTCGTTTTATGTGGCAAAGACTTCGAAACATTCATTTCTCAGACGGAAAGCTTTTGAAGTCCTACATTTGCTAGGAACTTCGGAACCAAATGCTATGGCTAAAGTGGAAAAAGCGCTCAATCAAGCTCGTGCAGACCATGTTCAAATAATAAGTTTCAAAAAGGCTTCTACAAAGTGGCCTGATATCAAACGAAGAGCTGAAGAAGTCAAAGCTTTTAGAGCACAATTAGCTTCTGTCACACTCTTCTCTTCTGCAGAAAAGGTATTCCTGTTTGTAATAGAGTTGACGGTTTAGACGCAACGAAGTTTGAGATTACGACCGCTTGTTACTGCTAAATTGGATACGCTTGTTAATACTTTGGAGGAATTATTGGTCTGTCCGACTCCGTCTTCTCAAGGAGAAGTTCTACTACAGTTATTACCGTGTGGACATTGTCATTCGCGTCTGGCGTGGCTCAATTCACAGAACCTCGAACAGAATTATTGTGCGGTTTGTCAGACGAAAATAGAAGGTGTTGGACCACCGTTACCAGCAGGACAAATTGGCGATGTGTTGCAGGAAATGAAATTCGAGTGTATTAAATTGGAGAATTGGGTGCAGGAGTATAAGATTGAGAGTCCTGCTCAGTCGCCTACAAGAATGGATAGACCCCCGTTGACGAGAACGACCACAAGTGAGAGTAGTCAGGGTTCGTTACGGCAGAAGTTTTCGGATTTTAGATTGTTTAAGAAACAACCTGAACCGAATACTTCTAGGAGATCTTCTATTGCTACTGATGAACGATCGCTATTACGCACTTCTACGGAAGGTTCTATTCTCATGAGAGGTATTCCATCGTGCTCCATATCTAACGGTAGGAATGCATGTACGTAATCGAATAAGAGTCTTGGGAACACCAAATCCAGGATATACCTATCAAGCTACTGCCATCTCCGCCGATTGCAAAAAAGTCGCTCTGGTCAGTCTGGCAGATTTCGTCATTCACGAAGTAACTTCCACCTTTGAATCCCAAATTGTTTGTTGGGGAGACAACACAAAACGTTTCGCACCTCAACCCAAAATCACCGTCGAACAAAAAAGCGCCACTTCCTACCACATTGCAGCCCTCTCAAATCGAGTCCTGGCAATTGCCTCACAAGAAGCCTTTGTAGATATCCGTAATGCAGGAACAGGCGAACGCATAAATTTATTACGTCTCGATCCGTCAGATCTTATTTGTCGCACAATAGACTTTTCACCAGATGGACAACATCTTGCAGTGGGATTTGAAAATGGAGATGTTTTGATTTTTCAAGCGGGGTTGTTGTTTGATTTTGCGGGGGAAAGTCCGATACGATTACGGTATAAGGAGGGCGGATTTCATAAGATACCGGTTGTTTCTGTTGCGTTTTCGCATGATTCTTCGTTGATGGCGATTTGTACAAAAGATAATGTTGTTAGATGTTATCGATTGGATCATTTGTCAGATGGATTTTTTGAGGAGTATGTTGAACCTGCGACATATGGGAAACGAGGTTCTCCTGCAGATATTTCCGATTTAGCATTGTACGGTCCCTTTTGTCTTGCTACTTGTGCACTTTACTAATTCCTAGTCTATCGGATTCTCATTCATTGTATATCATATCGAAAACACGTCTTGCATACCCCACCATCATCACTAAAATTACATCTCCCCGCGAAAATCAACGTGCCCAAATCCTCGCAAGCACAAATCCGAAACACGAAGAAGAAGATTATCGCGTAGCCTGTTATCCCAAAGAATCCATGTTGGCAGCAGCCCTCGTCACCTCTGCCGGAGAATTCCTGTTGACTTATCTCAGTCCTACTGGGACAAATGTCTGGGCTGTCACGTACCATACTGAGCGGCTGGATATGAGTTCGGAGAGGGAAAGTGGGTTTTGCAGTGTGGGATTTTCGGACAGTAGGGCTCTTGCGGTGGATAGGAGAGCTAATTTGTTGTCGCTGGATTTGATTTTTGCGTAGGCATGGGTGGGATATGGAGATTTTGGAGTTGTGCATTGTTATTTAGGGATACTATCGAATATGTAATGAAAATCATAATACTATATCCGATACAACCTTATCTGCAATAATATTTGCGCGGAGTTAACTCTGAAAAGATTGTTGGCGTCATTCCGAAAGCGCAACGGGCGCAACTAAAGCTGAAGAAGGAACCTTATCAGGCTTGATGGTCCAATGCTGGGATAAAGTTACATCAATTTCTGTTGAAAGGATAGTTACAACAAGTTAATACACGTCGTAGATACTCTTCGTAATAATAATAATAATACTTTCTAATTCATACAAGGTTCTCACCAACTCCAATCCTAATTGCATCTCTGTACGCATCAACAGCCTTTTCAGTGGCCTCACTCCAAGTCCATCCAGCAGCCCACCTGACAGCCTCAATACTTGCTGTCTTCCTCGTTTCTTCTGTGTTCAAAGCTGCCAATAAGGCTGTTTCAAAGTTTAGGAATTCGGATTCTTGGGTTGGATCGGTGGGAGCTAGCCAGCCTGTTCGTCCGTCTTGGATGATGTCGCAGACTCCTTCCGCACAGAAGGCAACGACGGGAAGACCACTTGCTTGAGCTTCCAGGACTACTTGGCCGAACGTTTCGGATTTCGAGGGGAATGCAAAGATATCGCAGGACGCATAAGCAGCAGCTAATTCTTCGCCTACAACATTAAAAAGGAAATTAGGGGAAAGTACCCTCCAAATAGCCGGTAAAAGTAACAGCGACTTTTTCATTTGAAAAGATAGCTTCCAATTCCGATCTTGCAGGTCCATCTCCCGTAATAACCAAATGAACATCTCCCCTGGTAGTATACAAATTGATATAAGCCTGACTCAAAGCCTTCAAATTCTTTTCCCAACTCACGCGTCCCACATACAATAAAATGACTTTATTCGTGTTTCCGATCCACGCATCCCGTAATTCTTTTCTTCTTTTCAATGGTGAGAATAGTTGTGTGTCGACTCCACGATGCCAGATTTTCAGCTTTTCCGACGGGAATTGGTGGTCGATTAGAGTGCGGGAGGTGCTTGGGGAAGGACACATTATGGCGTCACAATGGCCGTGTAAGTAGCGTTGTAATCCCCAGATTACGGGAGATAGGAGGGGATATCCGAAATGTTTTGCGTACAATGCGATGTTGGTGTGGTAGGACGATACGCGTGGGACGTTGGGGAGGAACATGCGTACTGCAAATAGAACTTGAGGACCAAGGAAGATGGGATCTACAAAGTGTATTACATCGGGCTTGAAGTCGATGATTCGTTGTAGAGCACCGTTGGTGAAGAAGTTCAATTTCAGCTCGGGATAGCAGAAGAGTGGTAAGCCTGGTGTTCCGCGTACAGAGAAGCCAGCATATGATGTCTATTGTATTAGGGATCGTTTTCGACTGGGAAATGGGGACTTACGAGACCGTTATCGGGACCTATGACAAGGACTTCATGGCCCGTTTCGCGGAGATGATCGAGTAGTCTTGCGAGAGTACGTGTTACGCCATCGATCTTGGGCAGGAAGTTCTCTGTACCCCCACATGGTTAGTCATTTGCACGATAACGAGATAAGAAGGGACACACGGACGATAAATTGATTATCGCTGGGGGATCCGGGATCAAAGGGAAAGTGCACTTACCCGTCACAATACAGACACGGATACATTGACGGGTCGGGAGAAGCGACGCCCGGTCTGTGTCTGGCTCAAGGGTGTTCATGATGGGACCAGCGGATATGAAGAGAGGAAGGAAGCCGAGGGGTGGTGTTCTGTTTAAGAGATAAAAGCAGACGACAGGAGTAGGCGCGATTCCCGAGGGGTGATGGAGAGGAGAGCGAGAGTGAGAGAGAAAGAGAGTTGCTGGGCAGCGATAGCAGCAGGGTTATAAACTAAGTTGTGTTTTAGTAGGGAGTTTGTGTTGTACAGCTCAGTTCAATATAGGGTATGCCGAATGCGAGTATTGCGAATCGCCTCCACGCGTGGGGGCATGTAGTGTGTCTTATTGGCTCAGTGTGGGAAAACGAAATAAGTAAAGTAAAAAAGAATTGTGTATGGGCGGTGGATGGAATGGACCGAAAAGACTTACTTGTCTTGGATTCAATCCCCCTTGTGGCACTCACTGAGAGTAGTATGGTATTGTGTTGTATTTGGATGCTCCTGGCTGCAGGCAGACGCTTCCGATTAATTTTCTTTCTTTACTTTTTTATTTTTTTGTGTGTTCCTGAGCAGCGTCCCCGATCCAATCAATCTCCCCTCATGTTTGGCTTTGTTTGATGCTTCGCTCCCACTCTATCAGAGCTATGTCTCATGACGCATCCTCCTGCAATGAACAAAAGACAAAAAGACACTTGAAATTACAAATTTCTCCGTAAGCGGGAGTCCAGAAACTCTATTCGAAATGACTCCGGGACAAAAAGTGGGGTCTATCTGCATCCAGAGATTTCCGGATATGGAAAGCAGTCGCGCTGGGCTGGTTGCTGAAGGGCGAGGATCGTGCTCAAGGGTGTAAAGGTTTAAATTAGAGTTTTCCTTGGCTAGTGCAGTAAATGGTACAAGGTTAGGTTAGATACTTATTTCGTTCGAGATTCGAGATCGATGTCTGTGCGCTCGTGGGACAAATCTGCCGACTCGGGGTCGCAATCCCCGGCCCCGGCTCAGTCGGCAATAGTTCAGTCAGTCATTCAGTCAATGGGAATCAACCGCAACCAAACTCAGAGATGTTGAATGAGTGCGTATTATATTTGGTGAGGGGCAGCCGAACCCCTCCCGCGCCCGCCGGGGGGCCAGCCGACGCAAAAATCCCCCCGCTTTCAGCCCCAACATCGGATAGTCGCACTCATTTTGGACGACTGCTGCCGTGGAGTGGAGACAGCCATTTGACATGCCAGAGTGACTCGACACTCAAACACATATATACCAATTTTTATCCACATAACCTGTCATATACAAGCTGAGGCGATTACGCCGCACGCCTCGTTACCGTTCTCCAGTTATGGTTGACGAAAGTAGTGCCAAACTTGAGACTGAGAGTGTACGATCAGAGTCGGCGCTCAGTGCCGAGAGTCCGCTTTCTAGTGGCAGTTTGCAGACTTTGAGTTTGCACGGTGGAAAAGATGGGTCGAGTAAACCGCCGAGGAAGAGGAAGAGGAAGGGATTGGGCAATTGGACTAGGACTACAATGGCTTGTAATCGATGTCGAAAGATGAAAATACGAGTATCTCTTTTTACTATTTGGACTTGACTTACGAGTAGTGCGATGATGTCAGGCCGTGTTCGAATTGTAAAAGATGGTCTCATGAATGTGTTACAACTCAAACAGAAGCATCTGTTTCCAAACTCAAGTACTCACACCATATTCTCACTTCTGACACATCAAGTGACCCCTCGTCACAAGATTCCTTGCGAAAACGTATTCAGAGAATAGAAACGCTTCTTCATGGGAAAACTCCTACAACAGAACAACCACAACGATCTCTTTCCTCGGCTCTCGCCGGAATAGAAAAATTCCTAGGAATACCCCCTCCAGATTCTTCTGCCTCACCGAAATCAAAACAACCAATCCTGATGCCTTCTACTTTCCACGAAAGTTCTGTTCCGTCACCAAATATGTTACCTTCACCGGCTACCAGTCATGTATCGCAGTTACATCAACCGTTTTTAGGGGAAGCAAATCATAAACGATGGGGTGCAGAGTCTGCTGTTGGTCAGAGTTGGAGTAAGATCTCGGCTATGGATCCTAGATTACAGACTTTGGCTAGTACACTTGGATTACCAGGTGCTGATGAGCCGCCGAAACAGCTTGTTCAACGCAGAGTCCTGGGTGAATTTCCGTCTTTGGAGTATTCGATGGAACTTTTTGATGCGTATTGTGAATACGTTTCTCCGATAGTGAATATCATTCATCCTGTATCTCGTCTACTTTTCAGTGCTAATTTGTAGCCAACGGTCAAAACTATGATTGAGACTGTTTCTAGAGATGGTGCACAATCTCTTACTTCTGGTGAACAGGCTCTCCTTCTAATGATCTTTGCATTGGGCGCGTTAATCAAAAATGATGGCAAATCCGAACAATTCTATAAACTGGCTGCCAGCAACGCTTTTGAAGTGGTTAATGAGACAACTACCGAGAGTGCAAGTACAGCATTCTTATTGGGATTGTACCAGCAAACAACAGGCAGAATTAGTGCTGCTTGGACTACAATGGGAGTAGTTGTCAGAATTGCAATGGCATTAGGATATCATCGAAATGTATCACATTGGGGATTAAGTTCTTTTCACCAGGAATTCAGAAGGAGGATTTGGGCTAATATTTACATTATGGATGCTTATCAATCTGTTGTATATGGTCGTCCGCCAATAATTCAGGATGCTGAATGTGATGTGGTATGTTCCCTTGCAATCAAGACTAATTGTAGGATCCACCGTCAACGGCAATTGATGATGCGGATATGTCGCCGGATATGCCTGTTCCTTCTGTGGGAGACGGTCTTCCTAAACAGATGGATTTTCATCTTGCATTCTACAAGTTATGTCGAATAACGCATCGCATGATGAAACGCCTTTATCTCAATGTGGAATCTAAATTCGATACATGGGAGACCATTCGCTCGATCACCGAACAACTTCAGGAATTCCGTGTTTCTCTCCCGAAACATCTTCGTATCGAACATGTTCGTGAAGATCAAGACGATATTATCTGTCGACAAGCAATTTTCCTAGACTTTTTCATCTCACATATTTTAAATATCGCATGTCGTCCGCTATTAGTCCATCGACAAGCTACCAGTGTTGGTCCCGCTGTCGCACAACACAGAAGAACATATTGTCAAGATGTTGCTGTCACTGCTTCAAATCATTTAGCTTCAATGATGGATTATCGACATCGTTGTGGTTTCCTGGCAAGAATGTTATTCTCCGCTTCAGGGATATTTTTAACGGCTGCCGAAGTATTAGCATTACATGCTATCGTCTCTCCAAAAGATTCGCCTGCCTCTGACGAAGCATACAAAAATCTCAATAAACTCCTCGCGTTATTTGTGTATTCCGATCGAGCTGGTCCGTTTACTGCTCAATCCATGTCAATCTTACAAGATCTCATTCGTCTTGTGGTAAGAATCAATGAACAGCGGAAATCGATGAAATCGATACCACCGTCTCCTACTCAGAGATTGGATAGGTTGAATGAGTTGGGTGAGGTTGATGAAGATAATGTGGTTGCGGAGAGTTTGTTTTCGGAGGGATTGTTGAATGATTTTTTGAATACGGATCCGTTTCCGAGTTTGGCGATGGATGATATGATTTGGATGCCGGAGAAGAGTATGAGTTCGGTTTGGGGCAATATGGGAGAGTGGAAGGATTTTATTTGAACTTTAGAGAGAATTGGAATGGTAATGTCGTAGCCATTTGTGCTAGAATTGGGATATCAATTGGATCTTGGAAGGTACCTATTACGAGATTCTGAGATGTAGATAGAGTTGCAAATCTTTGTGTACCTTGATAACCCCCTGCAAGCTGTATCTAAATTGGAAGGACCAACAGTGATGTTACTTTAATTAAATGACCACGGAATTTCACGGGGACATGTGTACGAACATTATCAACAGGAATATTGGATAATGGAGGCCTCGCGTGGGTTGCGATCGGCCGGTGGCAGATCAAATTGTTGGCTGCCGAATTGGAGGGAAAGGTGGTCAATCCACCCGTGATGGATCAGGCCTAGGCACACTGCCGGTAGTGGGCGTGGTTTCCTTACGCTTTTCAGAGTACAGGGTCACTGTTTCCAGTTTTGTAAACTTAATTTTCCTCAGAATACGGATTGGAGTATCCGCGAATAATCATAATCAATTCAATATCTCCATCTCAGTAATTCAATATCTTCATCTCAGTATCCGTCTCCCGTAGATCTTCGACGCGATGCAACAGCGAAAGTTGCAACTCCTTCAATTACTCCACAGGTGAATACCACAACGGTAAGCACGATAGACAATGCCAAATGTGGCTCCAAATATAATCCGAGAATGGCGTTGAGCAAGTGAACGCAGAGTCTCGTGACTTTAGCTTAACGGTCAGTATACTCGACAAGAGGAAATAGCACCAAGAAGAATCCACAAGTTCAGATGGATGCCAAATAGGCGGAAATTTTCGTTACGGTGTTGATCCATGGCAACGCGTACTTGCTGACCGAAGCCCTCGAATTCTGGAGGGTCTTGGTTGAGAAGCGACCAGCGGATACATTTTATGCAGAGTTACTCACCGACCCATTTAAGTCAATTGACTTCGTCGAGGGCACACGACATCGCAAATGAACAAAGGGCTGATATTCGCCGAGAAAGTAGTGTTATGAAAACTAGAGTTATGAAACATTGGGAGACGCTGAGTGTCTGGATTCACTGAAGAATGTATTTGAGCCTCGGATGTTTTGTTGGTTTGAGAAACTGTCTAGCAGAAATAGCATGAATTGATTTGATTTAAGAACAAGCAGTAGCAGGTCTATTCAGAGTCGAGGAGCTGGTGACGTCGAGCTTCTTCCGCCACAACTTTTGACTATTTAAATTGGACACATCCGGCTTGCTCAATCTCAATTTCAGGATTATCCGACCCCAGTAATTATGGCGAAGTCTAGGAACAGATTGAAATCTGAATGTATATGTGTACAGAGATCGTAAAGACAGATAAAAATTACACGTTTATATACAACGACTACATCAATCCTTTTGCTCGACAACTTCCACTTGAACAACCTTCTCCTTTGCGCCAGCAATCTCCTCAGCAGCACCATGATCCATAGCATCTCTAGTCTTCGTACAAACATATCCTCTGAACTTCCTCGCAGGAACTCTAGCCTCAAACAATTCATCAAGCTCTTCAAGTGTTCGATCCTTAGTCTCGGGAAGGAAGAACCAGAACCATGTAACCATCACAAAACAACTCACAAACCAGATCCAGCAGTATTTAGGACCCCAATTCAAGTTTGCAACGTTGATAAAGTACGGCGCGGTGAATGTAACGCTCCAAGCGAGCACAAAGTTCAGGGCAGATCCTAATCCGATGGTGTAGGAACGAAGACGTTGGGATGTCATTTCTGCACCGACGGTCCAGGCGTACGGGGAAATGGTACCGCAGTAGAAAAAGTTGTAGATTGAACACATTGCTGTTAAGACGACGCCGGAACTTACGGTGCCGGGATGGGCAGTGTAGACTGCTGCGCAGACTAACATTGCGAAACCGCAGGCGGAGGTGCCGACCATCAGGATCCATCTGCGACCGACAATACGGACTGTGTAGAGAGAGAAGATACAGCCGACTATACCGAGGGAATTGAGAACGACAACCATTGCGAATGGATTAGAAACTTTGGCCATGGTGAAGAAGTATGTACCTGGATATTAGCATTGAAGAAAGTAGATGATACTGTAATTGACCAAGAATTGAGTTCCACTGCCGACATGGGTACACACAACACCGAGAGATAAGAGTGTACGACGACGATCGACACCTTTCCATAGATCCCAGAATTTAGGCTTCTCACGACCTTCTGCATGTTCCGATTCATGGTGAGCTTGCATGGCAGCGAATTCTTCGGCAATTTCAATCGAGCTGTAATGTTTTCCACGCAACCGTTGGAGTGCGGTCCTGGCATCCTCCTCGCGTCCACGTGAGATGAGCCATCGAGGACTTTCAGGACAGAATTGGATAAGGACGAAGATGATGCAGGGCACACAAAGAACGGGAATGAGTGGAATTTGATATGCGAGACGACTGTAGATGCGTTTACTGAAGTTGGTGATGACACTGGAAATGGTGATTGCAGTGACGATGATCATGGCGAAGAATCCGAGTGCCATTCCTCGGAGATTGGGAGGAAGAACTTCGACAATGTACATTTGAGCGGTGGTGATGAAAATACCGTTGGCAATACCGAGGAGAACTCGAGAGACAAAGACACCGGCGATTGCAGTGGTGCCAATGAAGATTGCG
>Ga0335073_10006841_pt1 | contig 16019 bp, 14 predicted proteins | sample Lox_Sample_22_FD_207093 | JGI IMG/M metagenome (GOLD analysis project Ga0335073, IMG submission 207093) | Soil microbial communities from Loxahatchee National Wildlife Refuge, Florida, United States - Lox_Sample_2.2 | ecosystem: Environmental > Terrestrial > Soil > Wetlands | place: USA... | reverse complement strand
TCCGCGATTCTCAACAAGCCTTACGCGCCGGGCGAGACACAGTCCTACAAAGACAAATCCTTCGATCTCAAGGTCAGGCTTTTCCCCGAAACCGCTTCCTTTCCGGAGACGTCGATCGGGTTTCGCGACATCGCCGGCACCGGGCTTTTCTCCGGCGAATATCTCGTCTTCAGCCGCCGCTATTACGACTTCGACTTTTCCGGCGGCCTCGGCTGGGGCTACATGTCCACCGGCGCGCTGTCATTCTCCAACCCGCTCGGTATCTTTTCTCACTCATTCAAAGTACGGCCCGGTACGGGTGGCGCCGGGGCCTTCACGCTTGACTATTTTCGGGGGCCCAGCACGGCGTTTTTCGGCGGCGTCGAGTACCACACCCGGATCGAAGGCGTCCGCCTCAAGCTCGAGCTTGATCCCGACGACTATCGCAACGAACCGCTGGGCAATACATTGCGCGCCCCGTCGCCGGTCAACGTGGCCGTGGTCTACGACCCTTATCCCTTCATGCAGCTTTCTGCGGGATTCGAGCGCGGCAACGAATTCATGCTGAGTCTTTCCTTAAGCGCCAATTTCAACAAGCTCGGATTGTTCAAGGACACATCGAAGCCGCCGGAGGTCGTGCCGCGACCGCTGCCAGGCCCGGATGTCGGCGTTCCCCTCGACGAGACGACGTTGCCGCGGACCGACGTGGCGACGAGAGCGCGAAGCGTGTTGCCGCCGCCGTCCGGGCCGGATGTCGGCACTCCCCTTGATGAGACGACATTGCCGCGAACCGACATGGCGAGCGCGCCCGCCGCGCCGCCGCTCGATGAACTCGCCCTTGCTCAACCGGCGTCGCCCGTCACGGCAAATGGCCAGACCGCCGGTGTTGACGGCCTCTACAAGGCGGCGCGAAGACTTGGCTACGACATTGCCGATGTGTCGATCGATGGAGACAACGCGACCATAACCGTGGCGACGATTCCTGGCCGGACGCACGGATCCAAGCGCAAATTGGCACGTCTCGGTGCTGCCAGTCTTGGCGTCGACCGCGCCGTCATTGCGGACGCCGGCGCGGTGCGTACAACGCCAGAGGGCATCGTGGCCGCGTCGCCCGCCAACGAAGATGAAGGAGCCGCCCAAGTGGACGGGCTTTACAAGGAGGCGCAGCGGCTGGGCTACAACATCGTTGACGTATCGATCGATGGTGACGCGGCGGCGTTGACTGTGGCTCCGATCCCGGGCCGGAGGGCCGGAACCAAGGGACAGCTGGTGCGCATGGGAGAGGCGACCCTCGGCGTCGAGCGTGCCGTGGTGACAGAGACCAATGCCGAGGGCGCAACCCCCAAATCCGTTGAACAGCAGGTGGCCGACCGCATCTTCGCGGATCTCAAGAAAATCGGCTTCATCGGCGAGTCGTTCTCGATGTCGGGAGATCATGCCTGGCTCTCGGTGTCACAGAGCAAATATCACGTCGTGACCATTGCGCTCGGACGCGCCGAGCGGATTGTTGCGGCCGACGCGCCGCCGAACGTCGAGATCATCACCGTCGACATGCTCGAACATAATCTCACAGCGCTCAGCGCCACGATCTACCGGCGCGATCTGGAGAACGCCGTTGCTTTCGCGGGGTCGCCCGAGGAGATTTGGTCCAATGCGACCTTTGCCGGGGCCGATCGTGGCCGCCCGGCCGGCGTGACAAACGATGCCGCCTATCCCTGGTTCGATTGGAGCCTCAATCCCCGGTTACGCGAGGATGTGGGCGGGCCGAACTCTTTCTTCTTCTATCAAATCTATGCGGAGCTTGCCGGCACCGCGCATGTGACGCCGGGATGGAGCTTCGATGGAAGCCTCGGCGCCAACCTCGTCAATAATTTTGGCGGGCTCCAACCCAATCCCGCAAGCGCCTTGCCCCATGTCCGGAGCGACATCGCGTCCTATTTGAAGGATGGCCAGTACGGAATTCTAAGCGCGCAAAGTGATTACATGTTCAACATTGCACCGAATTGGTATGGGCGTGTGTCCGGGGGCATCCTCGAATACATGTATGCAGGGGTCGATGGGGAGGTGCTTTACCGGCCCTATGACGAGCGCTTGGCCGTCGGTCTTGACCTGAACCATGTCTATCAGCGCGGTTTCGATGAGCTGTTCTCGTTCCTGCCTTACCAAGTCACCGAAGGCCAACTTAGCCTCTATTATAAGCTCCCGTTCTATAATCTCACGGCGACGCTGCGCGTCGGCCGTTATCTGGCCGGCGACAAGGGGGCGACGATCGAACTGTCGCGCCGGTTTGCGAGCGGCGCACGATTGGGGATTTTCGCCTCGAAAACCAATGTCAGCGCGCAGCAATTCGGCGAGGGATCGTTCGACAAAGGATTCTTTCTGTCGTTCCCACTGGACCTTCTGTTGGGGAATCCGAGCCGCAGCGAAGCGAGTTATGTGATCAGGCCCTTGACCCGCGACGGCGCGCAGTACATCGACATCCTGCATCCACTGTACGAGGACACTGACGGTTACGATCCCGAGGAGCTATCTAAGATGTGGCCTTCGCTGCTGCATTAAGGACTGGGTTCGGAAGCAATGTGGGAAATGGCACATCGTCTGTTCAATGGCTCCGGCGTCTTGTTGGCAGTGCAGCGGAAATATCCTATGTTAATCGCTGGGTGCGTCACCGCTGATTGAGCCTTATTTCATCGATGCTCGTAATCTAAAGTCAGCGGACTATGTGCGTTCGCTGTAAGGGGGCATCTCTTGAAGGCTGTCATATTAGCCGGCGGAATTGGGAGCCGCCTCAGCGAAGAAACGGACCGTATCCCGAAACCGATGGTCGAGATCGGCGGCCAGCCGATTCTCTGGCACATCATGAAGATCTACACGCAATTCGATATAACGGATTTCGTCATATGCCTCGGGTATAAGGGGTATGCGGTCAAAGAATACTTTCGCAACTACGCGCTGCATCGGTCCGATGTGACGATCGATCTGCGCACCGGCATCCAACAAGTTCACCAAAGCGTTGTCGAGCCGTGGCGCGTGACATTGGTCGACACAGGGCAGAACACCGAGACCGGCGGCCGCCTACGGCGGGTCAAGGACTTGGTCGGAACCGAGTCCTTCTGTTTCACCTATGGTGACGGCGTGGCCGACATTGATATCCAGGCGTTGCTGCGGTTTCATCGCTCGCATGGCAAGCTGGCCACTGTGACGACTATCCTGCCGCCTGGGCGATTTGGGGTGCTCCGCCTAGACGGACCTCAGGTCGTGGGCTTCTCCGAAAAGACAGACAATCAGGAACGGCCGATCAATGGCGGTTTCTTCGTCTTGGAGCCCGGTGTTTTCGACTATATCGAAGGCGATGCCACGGCGTGGGAGCGCGCGCCTTTAGAGCGCCTTGCCGCCGCCGGTCAACTTATGGCCTACCGGCATCCCGGCTTTTGGCAGGCGATGGACACGCTGCGGGACCGGCGCCAACTTGAGGAACTATGGGCAAACGATGCGCCGCCCTGGAAGATGTGGCGCTGACGAAAGCAAACTCCTCTCCCGGGCCTCGACCCCTAACGTCATGCCACAACACCGCTCGACGCCACGATCGCCGCATTCCGTCCTTGCGGGTTGCGAGCGCGCATAAATGGCCGTTGTAACTGCAACGCGGCGAGGGTAGAAAACAGGAATTGACCAAGATAGTAGTTCAAGGCGCCGTAATGGAAATTCATCGCCAACACGACGGACACGAAATAGAAGCGTCGTAAGGAACCCGCTTCTCGTGGGCAGGCCAGATAAATCAAGATCCCGTAGAGCAGCACATAACCGACAAGACCGATCACGCCATAGGCGTAGAAAACATCGAAATAACCCCAATCGTGGGTAATTCCTACGGCGGAGTATTGCGTGACCGTTTGACTGCCGAACATGACGTCATCGGCGCTCAGTTGCCTGAAATAGCTGCCCGCAACCCTGGAAACCTGACTCGCCATCGCGAGCGCATAGTTCACGTCCAATTTCTCCAATATGCCGCTGGTGTTGTGCTGGAACGTGAGCATTGTTGCGGCGACCAGGGAGCCGGCGATGATACCGGAGACCGCAAGGCCGAGAATCGGTCGGCGCACGTTCAGCGGCAGCAAAGCTACGAAGGCGAGGATCCCCGTGCCCCCAAAGGAAATACCAAGCGCAAAGAGGAGAGCGAGGCGATGCAGGAGGCCGCGTGCGCGATAGAGGTAGGACAGCCAAAACAGCAGGGCGAGCATTAAGGCATTGACTTGCGGATAAATCGAGACTCCCCATGGCCTGAATGGGTTGATGTCGATCGAGTCGAGGTATCTTTCAGGGGCAATCCAGGGCAGGCTGAACGGCGAAATGCCGAACAGATTGACGGCGATGCGCTCGAATATCGTAACGGCTGCGACGATGCCCGCCAGCCCGCAGATATAGGTGCGAGCCGTTCCCATCGGATTGCGCTCAGCCGGCCAAAGCCGCAAGAGGCCCAACAAGCACGGCAGCAGAATTGCGGGTCCCCAGAAATATTGGATGCTCTTGAGATAAAGGGCCATGAAATTCGGAGAGCGGCTGTAGGCTGGCAGCACGAAGACCTGAATCGCGGCAACGACCATCAAGCCGACCAACAGGTTCTTGTCTTGCGTCCGGTGCCGCAGGCAATAGTCCCCGAGCCAGATCAAGAGCAACGGTAGCAAAAGCACATACGGGTTCAGGAACGCATAGAGCGGTGTTTCCTGAAGCATCATCGAGCGCAGGATGAATTGAGCACAACTGAGTAGAATCAGGAAGTACGCCATCCCTGCCCACTCATTCCTTCGATGCGGTTCAATGCTGACCGGTTGGCTTCCTTACGCATAGCCAGACCATGGCGGAAGAAACCCAGCGCGCCTCCGGCCATGATCACGAGCAGGCGAGGTGAGGCTGGTCTCTCCGTCGGCTCGGCCGGATCGATCACGGCAAGGGCGAAATCGTCGCGGCTTCTGGCCATGATCCGCTTCTTGATCTGATCCTCGATCAGGAGAGCGATGTTGCTGCGGAGTTCCTGTATTGTCGTATGGGCGTACTCCTCATTGAGGTATGAGATCATCGCCGCCGCCTCGCTGACGGCTTTCGCCTGCATTCTCCCGTTGACGCCCCGGACCAGCCCATTGGCCCAGGTCGCGGCAACGACCGGATCCGTCCACCTCAGGTAGAATCGAATGACGCCGTGGACGGTATCCTCGTCAATCCTCATCAGATCGTGGAGGGCGTTGTAGCCGTCTTCCAGCGTCGGCGGTGTCTTGCCGGCCGTCCAGGTCCCGGTGCCAGCATCCCAACGACTGGCAAAAAGAATGGGCAACAAATTGTTGTCGGTTATGAATTGTTGGAGCAGTGACCGCGACTCGAGCATGGCTAAGGCGATCGACCGCATATTGTTGGTATTGGTTCTGCCCAGCAGACCGAGATTCGCGAGTGTGTCGACTGCACCGGTCGACGGGATATCGCTGTCTTCGGTGTGGGGCACCATCACGACCGTGACCTCGTACGTCTTGACCGAATTCAGGAAGACGGCATATGCCCCCGCGAGGCACAGGGCCAAAACGCCGATCACGAACCACTTCTGTTGGTACAATATCAAGAGATAGTCGAATCCTGACATCGCACCGGATTCTATTCCCTCTGCTCGGTCGACAGCGGAGTCCTGCATATTGCGTCCCTTCCGAACTTCAGCGCTGGGCGCGTCCTCGCGGCTCGGGATGAAAAGCCCGGGCACCTGCCCGCGCGATATTCCTGTGCATCATGCTGCCGCCGCCGCGACGGAGCGAGACAATCTCAGCTCCATCAATACCTTACGACCCGACTCGTTGTCCAGCCGTGATGGCACGGCGCTTTGCTAGATCTGGCTGGCGACGATGCAGATATGCGAACTGAGCCTCGACGCCTTGAGAAAGGACTGGAAGCCATTTCGAACATCCTCGGGGGCGTCGAGAATGGCTCGAACGAACCGCGGCAGAGGCAGTGACATATCTTCAGCAGCCTTGTTGCGAACGAGGTCGACATCGAGTTCGCCGGGTGTGGAGAGGTCGGCGACCGAAAATCCGCAGCGTTCGAACAAACGGCGATATCCCGAGACGGAGAGCAAATTGCAATGATGCGGCGGGTGGATCGAATTTGACCGCTCCCACAACACTTGAATATCGAATCCCGTAACGGTCAGCGTCGTCGCTAGGAGACGGCCGCCACGGCGCATGACGCGGCCAAGAGCCATGACGAAGTCTGTCGGGTCGTAGACGTGCTCGAGAACCTCAAAGCAGGTAACGATATCCGCCGCGACTTCACCTTCCTCCATTTCCTCCAACAGCTTCGGCACGATCTCGAATCCCTTCTCACGGCAAATGGCGGCGAGATTGGCTGCCGGTTCGATCCCGATGATGCGCGCGAAGCGTCCGGTCGCTGCCGCCTCTTCTAGCGTGAGGCCATAGCCTGGTCCGATGTCGGCCAGGGTGGCCCGGACTGGCAAACCGATCTGATCGGCCAGTGCGGCCGCCTGTCGGGCACGCGGGCGGAAAAGTCTCTCGCGCCGGCTCTCCGCGGTTTGGCGATAAAAATCCGTCCCCCAAAACTTCACCGCGTCGGATTGAGCGTAAAAAGTTTGCATCTGCGCGCGGGTGGGTCGAGGCGAAAGATAGAGGCTGCCGCAATCGGCGCACAGGCGATACCGGAACCCGAGCTTGATCAACCCGTCGCATTCGTCGCCACAGCCGCAGGCAGGACAACCTATTTCCACGAATCCCAAACGGTCAGCGAACAGGCGTTCCACATCGCGCTGGTTCAATTCGAGATAGTTCGCAAATAGATCTTTAGGGCGGATATCGGCTTCCTTCATGGACTCCTCTTGACGAATTGATCGGCGCCTCGTCGGACGTGCTATGTAGCGAGACCGGAGGGGGGGAGAAAGCGGACAATCTCCGGAGGTGCGATTGGCGGAATTGGCGGGTCACGTCCGTCAAGGTGGGGTAAATCGGGGTGGAGCTTGAGGTGGCCATTGGTCGGGCCGCCTTTGGTCGAAGTTTGGTTGGCTCGGAGTCGATGGTCGCGGGTGTAAGTTCGGCCATGCCGCGATCTGCATGTAGCGGTGCTGGAGCATCCACTCGTCGTTTTGTTCCAACAGGACAGCACCGATCAATCGGGTGACGCTGGCCTCGTTCGGGAAGATGCCGACGACATCGGCGCGGCGTCTGACCTCCTTGCTCAGTCGCTCGAGCGGGTTGGTTCTGTGGAGCTTGGTTCGGTGCTGCGCCAGGAAGGCCATGTGCCAACACGTCGTGCTCGCTGTCGTCCATCAAGGCGGCTAGCTTGGGCCAGCGCGGCCTGAGCTGGTCGGCGACGTGACGCCACGGCGGGAAGTACGAACGCTGGCGCAACTTCTGGATTCTGAGCTGAAGCGACCCGAGCCGCGTGTCGAGCGTCCGGTCACGATAGCCGTAGCGGTAGTTGAGCCGATCGCCCGACCGCTCGTGGCGACCAGCGCCGATCAGCCCTTCGACATCGGCTTCCATCAGAATTTAAAGCACCGTCTCGGTTCTCAGGAAGTCAGCCTCGCCGCTCTTCTGCCAGCGCGGCCAGTGCCATGTTCTCCTCGGCCATTGGGTCTTCGGTGGAGTCGGGGTGACGTTTGGCAGCTCTAGCGCAGCCGACCCGCCCGACGAGCACCCGTCGCTCAAGCGCGCGCCGCTCTCCGTGTAATGGGGCATTCCGCCCAGCGCGCGCTCACCACCGAATTTCCACCACGAGCGAGGACGCTAACAATTGGCGTCTCTCAAAGACGCACGCTAACGTAACGATTCCAATCCAGGGGCCCGGCGCACTGCGTCGCAGGGCGGGAGGGGGTCAGCGATGGCAAATCTCGGCCGGTACAGGTCCGAATTGGAGAAAAAATATTACGATGACCGTAGTCACTTTATCGCGCAGTCGGACAAACACTCTATCGCCGATGCGCCGTTTTTATTTGCGTCTCGGGCGCTTGTTTCCGAGATGGCGGTGCGATACGACCTTTTTTCCATGATCCGCGACGTGTCGGGCGCCATTGTGGAGTGCGGCGTCGCCAAAGGGAACAATCTCCTTCTGTTCAGTCATCTGTCGTCAATTATGGAACCTTATGCCATCAATCGACGGATTGTGGGGTTCGACACGTTCGAGGGCTTCCGGTCCCTTGGTGGAAAGGGTGATCCGCAAGATATCCGCGAAACGGATTTCTCTGAATCCAGCGAAGAACTGATTCAGCGAGCGATCGACCTCGCGAATTTAAATCGTGCGGCTGGGCACATTCGAAGAACAGAAATTGTAAAGGGAGACGCCACCTCGACCATCGAACAATATGTCAAGACTCACCCCGAATTGACGATCGCTCTTCTGTACCTGGATTTCGACATCTATGAGCCAACGCGGGTCGCGCTTCAGCATTTTCTGCCCCTTGTTTGCAAAGGCGGAATCGTCGCGCTCGACGAATTCAATTACGACCGATTTGCGGGCGAGACTGCCGCCGTAAAGGACATGCTCGACTTGAGGCACGTCGAGCTGAAGCGCTTTTATTACGATCCGTTCGTTGCGTATTTTCGGGTGTCCTGATCGGATCACTTGGCACCTGAGGCGGCGGCCCGTGCTCAAATCTTGTGTCGCCCGATGATATGGTTGATCTCGCATTTTGCAACAAAGGCGACAATCATCGGGTAGCGCAGCCCGTGCCGCATCAGGAAGGAGCGGTAAAGCCGGCGCTCTTCGACAATCCACCGCTCACGCTGGAGGAGCGAGCCGTTGGCGCCGTGGATGCGCGTCCGTTCCAGAGGTTCGTCGACGCAATCGCAGACATGACCTTGCGCGCCAAGCCTCAGCCACAGTTCAAAATCGCCGAGCATGTTGAAGCTAGGATCGAATTTCTGCGCGCGCAGTATTTCGGTGCGAAGTAGAACGCAACCGATCGAGATCATGCTCCGCCAAAGCTGCTGGTTGACGACGACGCCGCTCCGCCGCTTGCGCCGCGGGGTCGGCAGCAGCTGCCCGTCCGCATCAATGTAACGACTGCTGCCATAGACGAAGCTGATGCCGGGCCGCATGCGCGCGAGCAGGCTCTCGAGCATCGGCGGCTCCCAAACGTCGTCGACGTCGAGGAAGGCAGTGAATTCGCCCCGCGCGTTTTCGACACCAATGTTGCGGGCAGCATAAAGTGGGATGCGCTCGGCCGTCCGCACCGAACGCAGACGCCCGGTCGACTCATACCGCGCGGCAATCGCCGCACTGCCATCGGTCGAACAGTTATCGACAAAAACGATCTCCCAATCCGAATGCGTCTGGGCGAAGATGCTGTCGATCGCCTCTTTGACGAAGCGTTCGCCATAGGCGCAGTTCATGATGACTGTAACGAACGACAAGAGGGAGTGCTCTCCTCGTCGGCGATGCTCAGCCCTGACGCAGATCCCATTTATAAGGGATATCGGGGGAAAACGGGTCGGTCCGGATCATCTCGGTTGGGTCGTGTGGCTCGGTCGCGCAATTGGCAAGCAGTGCGGTTTTGGTGCCGATACATTTCCAGCCGTTGGTAACACCCCGGGGGACACGAACGAGGACGTAGTTGTCCTCGCCCATGAATATCTCCTCGAGTGAGCCACGCGAGACCGAACCGCCGCGATTGTCATAGAGAACGAGCTTGATCATTCCCTGAAGGCAAGCGTAGTTCTGAGTCTGCCGAGTGTGCAAGTGCCAGGCCTTGATCACGCCGGGATATGCCGTGGCGAAATAGATTTCACCGAATATCTCGAAATGAGGTGCGTCCGCTCGCAGCATATGCATGATCATGCCGCGTTCATCAGGGATACGCCGCAGTGGTACAACGACGACACCGTCGATCTTCGATGGCATGGGGTGTTCCGATATTGGATCAGGGGCGAACCCAAGCAAGCGAAGGAGCCGCGTGATCCTTCGCAGCAAGCCAGCGAAGGTTGGCGTCGAGCGCTTCCTCGGCGATCAGATGCTTCAACTGCTTGAGTCGAACATAGTCGCGGCTCTGAAAGCGCTCTTCCGTAACGCCCGCAGCCTTGAAGGCTCGGTAGAGGTCGCGCGCGCCGTCCTCGGCCGTGCACGTGAGCGGCCGATCCGGAAAGGTCCGCAAATATTTGGCAAAGCTGACCCGATAGCTGCGCGTGTCCGGACTTCCGGCGCCGCCAAATGCGATCACGGAGCCGGGCACCGCTTGGTGAACGATCTCGGCAACTTCGCGTACGCGAAAATTCTCCTGATCCCGTCCGACGTTGAAGGGTTGATTATGGATCTTGTCGCGCGGCGATGCCAGCACGGCAGCCACAGCACGGCTGATGTCTGCGATGTTGACGATCGGCCGCCACGCCATGCCGTCGCTCAGGATGTTCACCCGACCGGTCGTGCAGGCCCAGGCGACGAGGTTGTTGAGGACGAGGTCAGTCCGCAGCCGGGGCGAAACGCCATAGGCAGTGGCGTTCCGCATGTAGGTTGGTGAGAAGTCGCTGCCGGCGAGCATCGCCAACTCCTCTTCGCAGCGCACCTTGCTGACGGCGTAAGGCGTGATAGGCGCGACCCGCGCCGCCTCGTCCATGCGCTCGTCGCCCCCCGTTGCTCCATAGATGGAGCATGATGAGGCATAAACGAAACGACTGACGCCGGCGTCTTTGGCAAGTCGCGCCAAGCGCACCGTCGCCGCTATGTTGATGTCCCAGGTCCAATCGTCCCTCAGGTCGCCCATCGGATCGTTCGACAATGCTGCGAGATGCACCACGGCGTCGATTCCCGCCAGGGCTCGGCCCGGAAAGTCGCGAATGTCGCAGCGAATGCGGGGGAAGTCAGGAATGTCACCGACGAAGCGACAGTTATCGAAGTAGTTCGTATCGGTGCCGCAGACGTCATGGCCATCGCCAAGAAGCACCCGTGCCATTACCGGTCCAATATAGCCGTCACATCCCGTAATCAACACGCGCATCGTCGTACACCCCGCTACGCACCGCCCAGACGGTCAAGGCAATCCGGCCGTCACCAGATCTCGCCGAACCGCCTCGTCCAGCGGCGACGGACACCAGCCGAGATGTCGCCGCGCGCATTCGTTTGAGCCAAAAGAGATCGGCGGCTCCGATGGATTCATGGCGCGTGCTCCGAACCGCAACATCTCGGCATCGGCCTCGAGGCTCGCGGCGATCGCAAGCAGAAACGAGCGCAATTCGACCGCCACGCCGCTGCAAAGATTGATCACCTCGCACCCGCCCCGCTTCAGATCGCGTGCGAGCACACGATATCCTTCGACCAGATCCACTATGCCAACGAAATCCCGTCTCTGCAAACACGGCGACAGGTCCACGGGCTGTCCGTGCCGCAGCGCGGCGACGACTTGTGGCAGCAGTTTGCGCGGCTCGTCGAGCGTGCCGAAGGGGATGTAGACCCGGGCGATCCGGGTCGGGACCGCGTAGCAAGCCGAGAGCTGCCGCGCTGCGACGGTCTCGGCAAACTTGCTGGCGCCATAGGGTGTGGCGGGCCAGCATGGATCGGATTCGCGGTTCGGCTCGTCGCTGTTGGAATATTCCATCGATGATCCGGTGACGATAACCCCCGTCCCTGTGCCCGCCAGACGGCGATAGAGTCGATCAAGCGGCGCGACGTTGACCGCCCACCCCCGCGCGATATCGAAATCCGGCGAAGCGTGTTTCTCGGCAAAGCCAGCGTGGTGGATCCACAACGTCGGCGCATAGCGGTCGAGCAAGGCATCGATCGCATCCGGGTTCACGAGGTCGAGGGCGGCGAATTCAACCTGGCTCTTGATCGCATCGAGCCGCCGGCGGCGGACTCCGTCATAGCAGTCCATTGTCGCGGAATGGGTGGCGACGACCCGCCAGCCGTCCGCGGCAAATCCGCTGGCGAGGTGGCAGCCGATGAAGCTGCTGGCGCCAGTGACGACGACAGTGCTGTGCGAAGCTCCGGTGCCGCTCATCTCGCAATGACCGCCCGTCGGCCCAATCGTGCTAACATTTTGAGGACATTACTAATAAACACTGCATCGAGCAATATCACGGGGCCGGAGAATGTTTTTCATCATCTCCAAGATAGCGTCGCCGTTTACGGACCCGCTTGTCATCGTGTTCGCAATTTTGGTGGGGTCGGAGCTGCTCTACCTGTCGCGACGCAGCCGCGGGGCGGCGCGCGGCTTGGGCATTGCGATCAGCCTCATGGCTGTCGTGATGTTCACGCCGCTCGATTATTGGCTGATGTCGCCGCTCGAGGATCGGTTTCCGATTCCGACCGCTCCGGCCTGCCTCGACGGTATCGTCGTGCTGAGCGGCGGCGAGGATCCGATGGAATCGGCGCAGCGCGGTGTTCCGTTGTTGGAGGGCACTCCCATGCGCTATGTCGTGCTCGGCGACTTGATGCGTCGCTATCCCGCGGCCAGGGTGATTTTCAGTGGCGGCTCGGGGTCGCTTGTGCAGCCGGCGCTGACCGAGGCGGCAGTCGCCGAGGCCGTGATGGTCAAGCTGCGGCTGGACATGAGCCGCGTGCGGTTCGACCCTAAATCGCGGACCACGTGGGAGAACGCGGTCGATGCGAAGGCGCTCGCGCAACCGAAGGCAGAGGAGCGATGGGCTCTCCTGGCCCCCGCGGCGCAGATGCCGAGAGCCGTAGGCTCGTTTCGGCAGATCGGCTGGAACGTACTGCCGTGGCCGACCGATTTTGTCGCGACCGTGCCGACTTGGTGGCCGCAAATCCCGACTCGCCGCTTTGGGATCATAAACGCAGCGGAGCATCAGTGGTTTGGCCTGATTGCCTATTGGATGACCGGCCGATCACCGCACCTATTTCCGGGCCCGGCGATCGAGGTGCCGCCCGGAATTCACGACAATTGCTGACGGTTGCGGGATTGGGCCTTGTACTCTTGAAGACGCAATATAATTGATGGTACGATACAGCTTAAGATTGTGTCGGCTCGGCCGCCGGCATGTAGTCGTGGAACAGGTCCGACGACAACGCCCGGTCGCGCAGGACGATGGCATCCGCGAGGTCCTTACCCTCGAGCTGCGACATGTGTAGCCCGTGTCGCTCGATCAGCGCGACCATCGCCGGGGGATAATCCTGAGGATAACGCAGGCCCGGGAAGTCCCCAAAGAACAGCCCGTGCGGCCGTCCCGCGAGCGCCTCGTCCAGCTCGCGCCGCCCGCGCTTCAGGCAGTGCTCGAGATAGGTATTCCCGAGCCGCCGGCGTGAGGCGTTGTAGTAGATCGTGAATTTGGTCTGTTCCGGCGGCAGGCTGACATAGCTGTGCCGTCGCTCGTCATCGTTCGCGCGTTGCAGGTGGCGGCGCGGCAAGGTGCCCCGATGCGGCAGCCAACTGTCGAACGCGACGAAATCGCCCGCCTTGATGTCGAGCGAGCGCCAGTTCGCGAGCAGGATGACGTTTTGGCGGATGCGCTGGAGATAGTAGTCGAGGGCCGGCCGGCCGGTGAGAAAGAAGCGCCGGTGCGCGCCTGGCGCGATATCGATGCCGCCGCCGATCGCTTCGGTGTTGTCCTGCAGATAGAGGCCGCATTTCACCATGCGGTAATCCTCTTCGAATAGGTAGGGATTGGCGCGCTCGTCACCGGAATCGTGATGCCAGCCCTGACCGATGAGGCCGAAAAGATGCAACGCGTCGCGCGCGCCGAGGAAGGGGAATGAGTTGCGCTGGGTCTGGAAATCCGGCAGCACGGCATAGCCGGGTTCGAGGATGGCACTCAGCGCCGCGACGATGCGTGGACTCATCGCGGCCATCAGCACATCGGGCCGTCGAAATATCGTCGCCGGGGACAGCAGCTTGACGTAACCCTTGCCCGGACGTGCATCGAAAGGGGCGTAGAGCCCGTGCAAGCGTTCGCGCAGCGCGCTCACCTCGTCCGGACACAGCGCGCCCCGCACGATGATCGCACCCACACGGTCGAATTCCGCCCGCAGTCCAGCGGCGGTTTCTTCCTGAGGTGAATGCCGCGAGAGTTCTCGTGCGACTTGCATCTGAACGTCCCTTGATGATTCGTGTCTGAGGAAGGCAGGGGATGGCGTCGCGGTCTCCGTTAGAGTTGGCGCAGTCGAGCCTGGCCAGTCGTTGACGGACGAAGTGCCTTTCGGGCCAAACGAACCGCCCATATGAGGAAATTCTCGATATGAGAGGAGATCAATAGGGCCGTCCGGGTGAGCACGTACTTCTTGCCCGTCATGACGTCCGTGGCGCCGTAGGGGTCGGAAAGGAACAGAAGCGACTGGTCGGGCACGAAAGGAACGTGCTTGTCCTTGCAGCATTCGACCACAAGCCCATGTTCACGCTCGAGGTCGTAAGCGCAGGTGCGCAAGTCCTTGTGATCGGGTATGCGCGACTCGTCGATGCTCATGCGCTTGACGTCGCAGAAGCCGTAAGCTTTCAGGAGGCCGCTCAATAATTCGTAATCGTAACAGAAGACGTGAGCATAGCAGCCGACGATGCGGGATCGGCTAGAGTCCAGCATGACATTGTCGTATCCGGGCGAATACAGAAATCCCAGCAACGTCTGGGCCGGGCCAAGGTCGTCGTGGATGCTGGATCCGGCTTCTCTGCTGCAACGCTCGAGCTTCGCGAGATCACGTTCGACATAGGCACGGCAAAGCACTTCGAGGTCAGGTGTGAGGAGGCGCAGCACTCCACCTTTCGACATCACCCGATTGATCTCGGCCAAGGTCTGCTCGATTCTGAAATGGGAGATATGCTCGATCATGTGCGAGGAAAATACCGTATCGAATACGCCGTCATCGTAGGGCAATTCCCAGGCCTGATCGGGCAGGCGAAAGGGCCTCAAGAAATCGTGGTCGAAAGAAGTCCATCCCTCCTTGGACCAGTTGGCGCTTCCGAGATTGAGCTTCATTCCAGACCCTTAAGGTAGGCTCGACCGTTTACTCGTGCCGGGTTCTATCCCGTTCACGCGGTCTCCCGATGTTGTGACCGACGGATCCACTCCTCGCCAAGGCAATATTCGAGTTGTTTGCGGTTGTACCTCCCCAGTGGCGCCTCCCTCAACTCGAACGTGTGAACGTCTCCTTCCACGTCGTGATGGTGATGCCAATTTCGCTGAAAATTAGAGGCCAGAAATCGCGCGTTCGCCGTCCGGCCATCGACCAGAATGAACGTACCCGGCAGCAGAAAGTGCTCTATCTTCAACAAATCGGCGGCCATCGGCAGACGATCAGGATGCCGGGTCGATATCCCATTGATCTCACCATAAGGGGAGTGCTGAGACGGCCCATCCAGATAAATGAAATCGGGGCAGACATTGGGTAACTCTCTATACTCAGTGCATATTCTTCCGTTGAATACGGTCATGTCCACCTTGGCAAATTGAATTTGCACGAATTGTTTCAGGTCATCCGGAATCCGGTCTCTCGTGAGGTTCACAAATTTCTCAATATCGTCGACAGTATGTATTTCAAACGGGTTGTTGCGCCTCAAGTTATTTCTGACAAACTCTCGATGTCTTTCAGAATTGATCGCGATGGCATGGGCCAGAACAAGAGTTGAAAAGCCGCATCCGAATTCGAGGATCGTGGTCACCCGCCGTTCCAGAACGATCTTGTGCATCCGAACCAAATCATCCCATTCGGGCTGATACGGCGTTGCGAAATTTGGGTCCACCGACTCATTGATCGCGATCTCGCGCTCTTCCTCGACCTCGACGATCAGCTTATCCAATCCAAAATCTTGGATGTGTGCTTCGACTTCCGCGCTATGCAGTTTTCGCGTCATGCCAGCGTTGCTCCTCACCTGATATCTCCAGGATGGTCAGCTATTGGCATCACCGTTAGCATTCTGCCGAGGTATGCGGAAGCCAAAAGGAGGCACACTAGGTAGTGCGTAAGGTTGGGCCGCTGACGCGTCACGCCCAAGCCTTGGAAAGTTGCCGAGATCGACCTAGTCCGTCACTGGCCGATGCTTGCTGGGCGGGCGGTGCCATGCTATGAGGCCAACACGTTGCAATGTACAAAGGCATCGCGGATTCTTGCGACTAATT
>Ga0335073_10006840_pt1 | contig 16019 bp, 9 predicted proteins | sample Lox_Sample_22_FD_207093 | JGI IMG/M metagenome (GOLD analysis project Ga0335073, IMG submission 207093) | Soil microbial communities from Loxahatchee National Wildlife Refuge, Florida, United States - Lox_Sample_2.2 | ecosystem: Environmental > Terrestrial > Soil > Wetlands | place: USA: Florida... | reverse complement strand
ATGGTTCGTAATCCGCTCCCTACCAGTTAGCGCCGCTTCGGTTTCGCCGTCGCGCAGGCCTACGCCGGCCACCAGAACGCCAGCCAGGGCGCCCGCGCCATGGGCGCGACCGGCACCTACGTCCGCGCCAGGCTGCCCGAGGTCGCAACCGCGCTCTCCGTCCTGACCGGCGAGCCGCACCCTCTTGCACCGGAAGGATCGCGCACCGACACCAACCATTCTTTAGGAGAGTTAGGTGATCCCTTACTCTCGAAGTCGCAGAAGGCACGGCCGCTGTTTTCCAAAGGAAGACTGGCCTGAGATGATCGCCCCAAGTGAGGCAAGCCTTATGATTAGCAGGCCCGATTGAAGCTAACCCGCCCGTTCCGTCCAGACCACCGTGCTGCTCGTCACCGGAGGTGGCCACGGGCCGGTCAGCTACCTCTGAGAGAGCGCCTATCGCCGATTATGATAGGGTGCTATTTTTCAAGACAGCGTTCTGCGACTGAACACAGATCGTCCGTTACGGCGCCTCTTCTCATCGGCGGTTCGTGAGTCCTCTGCTCTGGCCAGTCAGGGTAGTCGCGACCTTGATTATTTCCTTCTGAATTTGGGGCGGTCACAGTGAGAAGAAGCCGAGAGACGGGTCTTTGAGGGTGCCTATTACGAGACCGCGGTCCAGGAAGCGATTGAACTCTTCGCAGCTGGTTTCGGGAAGCAAGGCGCAGCCGTGGCAGGCGGCCAGGTTGCAGGAATCCGGGCCTTGGCCGTTCTCGCCGGCGTCCATGCATACCGGGTCGGTGGAGCACCAGCGCGCATCGTTCAGGGCGGCATCCACGACCTGGCGGAGATTATCTTTCCGTGCCATCCGGACCAGTCCGCCCATCGTGCCCTCGGAGTCACCTGCTGCGGTGTAGATGAGCAGTCCGGCCATCTCCCGGCCTGCCGCCTCCGACGCGTACAAGCGTTCACGGAGCGATGCGGAGCTGTATCCGCAGGTGAAGATCAGCTCGTTGATGAGCAGGTGTCCCAGCGTGTGGATCATGACGAACCGCGCGGTGAGGACGGGCGGTTGTAGTCCTCGCTGGCTCGCCACGGCTCCGTAGTGACTGGCGAGCATGTCGGCTCGTTCGCGTACCTCGGCCCGGGATTCCCATGCGGTCAGCTGATCAGGGTTGAGCTCCAGGTAGATTCCCTCGCCCTTGACGACGTAGGCCGGCAGCCAGTCCTCCTCCGGCGGCAGCGACTCGCGCCGCAGGAGGGCCTTGCCGACGTTCAGCTTCAGGACATCGTCCCGCACCCGGGTGAAGCCGCGCAGCGCCCGGGTCTCGCGGAGCACGTTGACGCTGCGGACGCGGCCGAAGCGGGCTGCGAGCTCCTCGTGGATGCCCGGGTCGGTCGCGGAGAGGAAGTCGTCTTTCGGTGTCTCGCGGATGACCAGGTACTCGGGATGGCGCCATTCATCGCTGGCGGTCAGGTCATCGCTTCCGCCCGGTGCTCCGGACGCCGGGGTGTCTCCCTGCTGGCTGCCTTCAGGCCCGAAGAGGTCGTGGAAGGCCGCGATCAGTTCTTCATCAGAGTAGGGGGCGAACAGCTTGACCAGGCCTTTGCGGAGCTGTGCGGCCGGCACGTCATCGCCGAGCATGTCGTGCAGGACGCTCCAGCGCGGTCCCACCTGCGGGCTGCGGAGCAGGTCGTGCATCTCGGCGCTGACTGCTCCTTCCTTGCGGGGAAGGTAGATGGAGGACTCGACCCGGGGGAAGTAGACGTTGCCGGCTGCGCGGAGCGCGGCCCGGATCGGCTGCCCGCAGCCCTCGTCGTCGGCGGCCAGCCAGGGGCGCGCGCCGGGGCACCAGAACGGGTCGTCGGGCCCTGCCAGCTGGTCGGTCAGGGTGGTCCGTTCCTCGCCGCCGGGGCCGCGGTGCCCGTCCATGATGCCGGCGAGCGGCCGTTCCCTGTTGCAGGCGTCGCAGGTGACGACCTGGCCTTCCAGTCCGCCGGCGCCCCGGGAGTTCAGCCGGAGGGTGCCGGTGCAGGACGGCTTGTGAGAGTGGTGCACCCACTTGCCGAACGGGAAGTCGTCAAGGTGTCCGTGTGCGCAGACCGCAACGAAGGGGACCTGGGCCATCCGGGGACGGCGGAGTCTGCCCTCATGTTCCTTGTCCGGGCATCCCACCTGGGTTCGCACGGTCAGCGGGACGAGGTGGAGCCGTTTGCAGTACAGGCAGAAATGCCAGCGCGGGAACCTCAGCGCGGGGATCCTGAGCCTGACGTTCCGCTTGTCGTCACCTCGCCCGGACGGGCGGAAGTCGGGCGGCAGCCGGAACTCACTGACGTGCAGGCGTGCCTCCAGTCGCCAGTCGTGCTCGGTGTACTCCGATGAGTCGAAGTCCGGGCTGTCTTCGGGGTACCAGTGATCCAGCCCCGCCGTGACGACCGACGTGCCGTTGACCAGCACGCTCATGGCGCCGACCCCGAACGGCGAGACAAGCTGTGCCCGGCGGATCTTGCTTCCGCTCACAGGAGTCCCCCCTCGATGGTGGCGTCGGCTTGGGAGTATGCCAGCGAGATCTCCAGTTCGCATTCCGCGTCCACGTTGCGCATGCTTGTCGGCACGTCCCAGATCATTGCCTTGGCGTCGAGATCGGGGAGCGTTCCGGCGTACCGCATGAGACCCTCCTGCGGGTCGCCGCCGATGACGTTGGCGGACCATTTCGTCCGCTCCCACTGGTCCCACTGCCAGGCGCGGCTGCCGGCCATTTGGTTCAAGGTCGCGATCTCCTCGGGGTCGACGATGCCGAGGCGATCGCGCAGGAGCGTGAGGGCACGGTCCCACGCTGCTGCCGGGAACGGGTATGGACTGGTTCCGGGTGCTTCCTGCCTGATGTGCGCCACGGAGGCGGCGTGCAGGGCACGGCGCAGGACGGGGGCGGCGAAAGGAGTCACCGAGGTGGGCTCGACCTGCGCGTACAGCCGCTCATGGTAGGTCCTGAACCGTTCGTAGTGGCTGCGGTCGCGGGGCTTGGCGGCCCCGTAGATCATGATCACCAGGCCAGGGCTGATATCGGGACGCCGGCCGACCCGCCCGCTTACCTGGATGTACTGGGCTGTCGTCTTCGGCTGGCCGACGACGGTCATCAGCGCGAGGCGGTCGATGTCGATCCCGACCTCGATGATGTTCGACGCGAGACAGATGTCGGCGCAGCCGGGACTGCCGTGGCGCAGCTGGAGCTGCTCGATGGCCCGCGGGATCTCGTCACTGCGGCGGCGTGAGGTGAGTTCCATGATCACGTGCGGCCAGCGCGGGCTGATGCCGTCTCGCCGCCGCAGCCCGTTCAGATAGTCCGGCACGTCGGACTGCAGCAGGGACACCGTGTTGCCGAGCTCCCGGAGACTGTTGAGGAAGTTGACGTTGGTCCAGTAGCCGTCGCGGTCTGCCTCGGGGATCTCGGCGCCGGCCTGCAAGGTGGCGGCGGCGACGCGCACCTGGACGGTCTGCAGCGAGCCGAGAGATGGGCTCATGACCCCGAGGTAGCGGCGTCCGGGAGCCTCCGTCCCGTCCGGCAGCGTGTCCGGCTCGGCGAAGAAGGAATGGCCGTCTTCTAGGCCGTGCGGCGGGAACAGCCGGACCTGGTCCCGTCCGTACAGGGCCTTCACCTGGTCTTCGAACCGGCGGATCGTGGCGGTTGCGGCGATGATCTTCGGCGGGACCGGGTCGGCTTCGCGGCGGTCGGTGCACAGGTCGCTGATCACCGTCTCGTACAGGCCGACCATCGACCCGAGGGGACCGGAGATCAGGTGCAGCTCGTCCTGGATGACCAGGCTCGGCGGCGACACCTCGCGGACGCCGTTGCTTCCCAGCCCGAAGATCGAGCTGGCCTCCGGCGTCCAGGTCAGCATGGCGAACTTGTCAACGGTCCCGATGATGATCGAGGGGCGCTCTTCGTAGATGCCCTCATCGACGACGTGGACCGGAAGCTTCCGCTTGCCGCCGTAACGGCACCACTGATCGGGGCACTTCAGGTCAACTTGCTTTGCGGTCAGCACGTAGCCGAGGGTCTCCTGCCCTCTGCCTTTGCGGGGCTTCGGCCCCATCTCGGTCCCGCACCACGGGCAGCGCAGCAGCAGGAACGGATTCGGTTCGTTCGCACTGCGCTGGAGCTTCTTGAGGCTCTCCTGCGCGTTGCTCCACCTGTTCGGGGTGCTGGCGGTTCCCAGCCAGATCCCGATGCTGAACGGGGCGCTGCCCAGCTCTTTCTCGGTGCGAGAGCGGATGTCCTCCAGGACGCAGGCGAGCGCGGCGGCGCGCAGGAACTGCTGGGCGGTCAGCAGCCGCAGCGTGTAGCGCATGATCGCGTCGGTGCCGGCGTCCTGCGGGTCGCGGAGCCGCCGGGCGAGCAGCGAGATGGCCGCCGCGCCGAGGTACGCTTCGGTCTTGCCGCCGCCGGTGGGGAAGAAGATCAGGTCGACGAGCGACCGGGACGGATGCCGCCTGTCCACTAGTTCAGGCAGGGCGGCCAGCAGGAACGCGATCTGGAAGGGCCGCCAGTTGCCCCGGCCGGGCTGGGGCACGGGCTCGGGCTGCGGTCCGACCGGCCGCCAGACGTCATCCTTGCCGCGTTCCATGGGGCGCAGCGGGAGCCGGGAGCGCAGCTGCTGGTAGAGCATGGCCTCGTTTGCCAGCCGGAATGCCCTGGCCGCTATCGGGTCGGAGTTCGCCAGCTCCCACCCGGCGCTCATCCGTTCCAGGGTTTCCCTGCATAGGTCCAGGTGGCGCCTCGCTGCGGGCTGCAGTGCTGCGGGCAGCCCGGGAACCTCTTGTTCTCGCTGGCCGATCCAGTCCGCGTACAGGCGCAGGACGCTCTCGACTTGCCGGTGTCCTTCCGGGAGCCCGTCGGCGAGCGCGGCCATGCTGACGGCCACGGGAACCCGCTCGCCTGCCTCGTCTCTCACGTACACGTCAGGGGTGAGCCCGGTGACTTCATAGGCGGGCAGGGGATCTGAGCGCACCCAGTCCACCGCGATGCCTTCGGTGCCGTCGTGCGGCTTGCCCCAGTCCGCGGCGCACCCGTGCCCGATGGCGAAGGTGCGCCGGTTGCGGTAGAGCAGGTCAATCGACTGCTCTTCCTCATCGTGGCCGGACTGTTCGGCCTCGGGATACGGAACGATTTCCGCTCCTGCGGCGGCCGTCACCTGAAAGCCCATCTGGAACAGCGCGTGCACCGGACCGGAGCCGTGCGTCTCGTTCACGACGGCCACGGTCACCAGGCGCAGGCCGGGCACGTCACTGCCGGGGACAAGGCGGCTGTACACGCGGACGGCCGGGATGATGCGCGGCTCGGGTCCGGCGGGCGACATGCGCACGACCTTAAGCTGCCCGGTGTCGCGCAGCAGGCCATCTGCGGGGATGTTCCCGGTCAGCGTGAACGGGCGGCGCAGCCACCAGTCCCGCGAGCGCTTGGCGCCGGGGATGTGCACGGCCAGGCTGTCGTAGTAGGCGCCGGAAACGGCGATCGTGAGGGAGCCGCCCTGCGGGATAAGGCACTGGAACGAGATTGCCATGGCCGACGGCTTGAACGTGTTGGCGTCGGTCAGGTCGAAGTCGTCAGTGTCAGCCTCGCCGTAGCCGGAGGGTTCGGGGATTTCCGGGGGGTCGGCGGGAATGTCGTCACCGCTTTCGTCAAGCCCGGTCGCGCCGTCTGTCTCCGAGCCCGGCTCTGCGGGTTCTCCGGCTGCGAGCCGGGTGCCGCGGACCTCGGCGCCGCCGTAGAGCACTCCGATGCCGTAGCGGCGCAGCGGGTCAAGTTGCGTGAGGATCTCCTGGCCGGTGGCAGCGTCATGGAACTGCCCGTAACTCGCTTCCCGCGAGTCGAAATGGAGGGCGCCGCCCGCGCAGTCGACAGGACGTCCCTGCGGCGGCGCGTCATCGGACGGGCCGAGCAGCTCGCGCCGGACGGCTTGCTCGACGAGGTCTCTGGCTTCAACGCCCGTCATCATTTCTCCCGGACATGGTGTTGTAGGTGCTGCGGTCCATGACGGCGACGAGCCGGTCCGTTGCCCGGGTCAGCCCGACGTACAGCAGCGATTCGAAGTTCGGCACCAGGCGGCGGTCGAGGTCGGTCACGATGACCGCCGGCGACTCGAGGCCCTTGAACGCCTGGATGGTGCTGTGCTGAACCAGCCCGGGGCGGGGGGTGTCGCCGGCAGCGGGCCGCAGCACCTGCCGCAGAAAGGGATCGGCAGTGACCTGCGCGGCGGAGCCGGAGCTCAGCGGGCTCAGGACCGTGATCTCGTTCAGCGTGAACCCTTCCGCGCGCAGCATGCTGATGGCCTGCACGAGCTGGGGCGACTGATCGCCGCCCGCTGTGTACGGGATGAAGGCAGGGTTGACGCCGTCGTCTTGGCGGCGGACCGCTTGTACCCGGGGTCCAGGCCGCTGAAGTCGTTGACGAGGTGGCCGATGCGCGGGAGGTTGCGGCAGTTCCACGTGAGCCGGTGCGCGGCGAGGCTGGTGATGCGGCTTCTGAGCAGCGCCCGGCCATCGCCTGAGTCGAAGATCGCCTGCCGCTCGAAGTCGCCGAACAGCAGCACCCGCCCGTTGCGGAGGCCGCCCTTCACGAGCAGGTCGAGCACGTCGAGGAAGCCGGGGCGTGCGATGTCCTGGATCTCGTCGACGATGAGGAAGTCATCGCCGTCGCAACCAGCTCCCAGCAGCGCGTCACTGGCGAGCTCCGGGAGCGTCTCCTCCCAGAACTCCGGACCAGCCGATACCGGGACCTCTGCCTCAGCCTGGCGGAGCAGTTCCTGATGCAGCGTGCGGACGGTCAGGCCGGGGACGTCTGCCAGGTCAGCAACGATGCGGTGACCCAGCAGGCGGTTGAAGCACAGCAGCCGCCCGGTGCGTCCCTGGGCCGTTTCCCGGCGCGCCGCCTCCATGGCCAGCAGCGTTTTGCCGGATCCGGCGGGCCCTGTGAACAGGGCCGCCTGGTTGTCCTGCATGGCGTCCAGTGCGGCGTACTGCTCGTCGATAAAGGTAAGCAGCTGCGTCCCGCGGTCCCGGCGGCGATCACCTGCCGTCATCGCCACTTCGAACTTCGGCCGCAGCACCTCGGCAATCCGGCCGGCGGCCGCTTCGCTCGGGCCGGTTTCATCAGCGGGGCCGCGTTTGCTGGCGAGATGCGACGCTGCGGCCCGGAGAGTCCTGATGACGGCGGCGGCGGCATCAGCGCGCAGGTCTGCGGAGTCCAGCACTTGCCAGTCATGCCACTCGGGCGAAGGAGAGAAACTGTCGCGTGCGCGCACGCCGGTGAACCAGGCGGCATAGCACACCGGAACCGACCGCAGGTTTACGTTACGGCTGAGCAGGTACTGGCGCAGGCTGTACATGGCCTCCTGTGCTTGCTGGAACGGCCCGCGCGCGGTGGGCGGCTGGCTGCCGAGCTGCCAGGTGCCGTCGGGCAGGCGGCTGACCGAGCGGTGCGACTTCACCTCGATGACCAGCATCCCGAGCCCGGGGGCGATGACGACGAAGTCGGCCTCACCTTCAACCTGCCGGATGTGGTCGGCGATCGCGAGTGAATGCAGCACGATCCAGTTTTCGGTCGTGGGGCTCGTTGCCAGCGCAGCGTAGAGCTCCTTCTCGCCGGGCGGTGCGGACTGCGGGCAGTAGGGCGGCATCATTCGAGCCAACGTGCACTCCGGTCATTGAACAGCACCCTTGCCTGGCGGCGCGGAACCACCTGGGCATGCGGGGAGACGGCCACGACCCTGGCAGCGACCAGGTCCCGGAACCCTTCCACCCTGATCCGCAGGTCCAGGTGCCCGCCGCGCTCCAGCTCCGTGAGATCGGAGTCCTCAACGGCCTGCTCGAGTGTTTCCCGCACGTCAGAGCCTGCCTGAAAGTGGGCCCGGCGCAACCGCTTGGCGTTCGAGACGGTGGGCTCGGCGGGGATGCCGAGCCAGCTCAGCAGTGCACGGAAATCTCCTTCATTCTTAGGGAGAATCAGGGACTGGTCGGTCCACGCCCAAGCGCGGCTGGCGGTCTTGACCCCGTGCAGGCGCAGGTCACGCTCGACGTTCCCGATACCCCTCGCCCCGATTCTGCGGTCAAGCGCGCCCTTCCACGCCTCCTGCGTGGCCTCGATTTTCGCGGCCTGATCGCCCAGCAGCCGGGCGGCAAGGCTGTCTAGGGCGCCATAACCGGATGTTCCCCTGCGGAGCAGGAGGTAAGTGCCGGGCCGCACTGTCGACAGCTTCGCGTAATGTACCCGTTCACCATGCGGAGCAGCTGGGTCAAGAGTCCGGATACGCTCCCCGTCGTTATCGTCGAGCCAGATCGCCAGACCCCCGTCGAGCAGGACCCGGTGCGCGATGACCTCGTCACTTCGCGGCGCACGAGACGGCGTGGCCGGCTCATCCCAAGCTGGCTGCGGGAACAGGTCGTCGAGAAGCTCGCTAGCGCCGGCTGAGAGCTCGCTTGTCTCGGCAGTCTCCGTGCCGCATGCCGTGCTGTCAGTGTCTGCGGGGCTCCCGGTGCCTACGGTGCGCGTGCTGGACCTGATGAGCATGGCGCCGCTGTCGGCGTAGGCAGTGACAGGAGAGGAAGGCAGTGTCCGGTCGCGGACCCAGGAGGGGAGAACGAAGCTCACCGACCGGGCCGCTGGCGCCGTCACCAGGGGCGCACCGAAGAAACGCGGCGGCCCTACCGCATAGGCGTAACCGGTGCACGTTTCCTGCCGGGCCAGCTCCGCAGCGGTCAGCACACGAACGCCTGCGGTGTCCCCGAAACCGGCGAGGGCCGCCTGTGCGGGACGGCTGGCCGCGACGATGACACAGGACTCACGTCCGATGCGGCTGATCATGTCGAGCAAGGCGTCCGCGAGCGGAGATTCTGCCTCGGCTGCCGCGCGGGCCGCACTGGCAAGGCTGGTCAGCAGGCTTGCGTCGGTAACCGCCGGGCGCAGCCTGCGTTCCTGCTTCTCGATTTCCGCCACGATGTCCTGGCCCGGGTCCGCTTGCAGGCGGGTGGCCAGGTGCCATCGCAGGAGCCTGGCCGGCTGGATGATGTCATCCCAGGGGCCGGGATCGTCCCTCGCCGCGAGCATGACGCACCGGAGCGCGGCGTCCAGCCGCGCGCCCGCCGGGTCTGCGACCGCGACGATTTCCGCGCCGTTCGCCGCCAGTGACCCGGCGGCCGCGTAGCGCTCCATCAGCGCGTCGATCCTGCTCACCGCGGCACCGTGAAGGCCAGCGCCTCGATGCCCGGCACGGACCTCCAGCCGAGGCTGGCGACGGCCACGGGGTCGCTGCCCGCGTTGCGCCGCTGAACGATGAATTCCGCGGCCGTCTCATCGGCGATCGACCTGTCAATGATGCAGACGACGACGGGAGCCTCGACGTCATCCAGGTACTTGACGGCCCCGGCACCGTCGAGGATGACAGCCTGGATCTCGGACGGCAGCGGCAGCTGATCGGCGAATCCGGCCGACGAGTACAGCCGTGTTGACCAGATAGCCGGCTGCACCCCCTTAGGCAGGAGCAAGTCCGATATCTGAGTCGGGGGCGCGGATGTCTTGCCTTCGACAGTGAGATATGCCCTTGCATCCTCTAGGAGCCAGGCACGTGTTCCGACAATCGCGAGGTCCGTGGGCGGGCAGGCCAGCCGGGCGTCCCACTCTCTGTCGAGGCCCGCGAACTCTGCAGCGACCCCGGGCGACGGGCGCGCTGCACGTTCGGGCCGCTCAAGCTCGGGTAGCCCGCAAAGGGCATTGATCTTGCCGACCAGCCAGCCGACTCCTCCATGCATGAGCGCGCGTGCCTGGCCGTTCCTTTCGTCGAGAGCGCGGAAGACGGATGTGCTGACAATCCCGTCGGTAACAAGGCGCACCGGCGTACCAGGAGCCAGCTGGCGCAGTGTCTCGATCGGCGGCCTGAGCACGGGGGCGGGATGTGCCATCAGCCAACCGCACCCAACGAGGACGGCAGCGAGGTCGCGGCGCGGCACCGTAACGGTGATGATGAGCTGCTTACCTGGGATCTGGGCCAGGCTCCGCCATGCCCGGGCACCGAGCGCGACTAGCGGGCCGATCCAGGCTGCGGCACACACAGGCCCATCTGGAAGCTCCGCCAACCCCAGCGTCGTGTGAGCCTTCATTCCTTGCGGGCAAGGAACAGGAGGCACGAATGAACCGTGCTGCGTTTTATCCGCCTTGTCTATAAGGTTCAAGTCGTTGTCCGTAATGAGGGTCAGGCAACGCGCCGAACGGAGGGGGCCAAGCTTCGAGACAGGCCAGATTGACGTGAAGCGAGCTGGTCCGGCACATTTGGCGACGGTGCCTTGTCTGGGTCGCGCGACGGCGGTACTCGCGTCGCTGTTTTTCCCTGACGTGCATGTACTGCTTGTGGATTCTCAAGTTATGCGACCTGGCCGCGAACCGCATACGTATTCCGGACGGGTTATACCGAATTGATACGTTTTATGTCCTTCTTCCTGCTTACTGGTCTTCTCGACGGCGACGCAGCGGCATGAGCGGACGTCAGGTCGCTCCGCTGACGGAGGAAGCTGGCACAATAGATCACCTCGTTATGGGCGACGCACCGAAAGCGCGGAGTCAGCGCTTCCCTCCGATCAGAACGGCGGATCTGGCGCGTCAGGGCAGGGGTTATGAGGTGCCGACGCAGCCCGGGATTCTGGGGCCGGAGAGCCGGGACTCTGTCGAGCGACGGTGCCGCTGCTGCTGCCTGCTTGTCGGGTCACCTCATGGCCTGTGCCGAGTTCGGCGCGACCGCATCCAGCTGGTGATGACCACCGCCGCGATCAGTGGCCCGCTGAAGGGAGTTCCGCGCGTACTAGCGCTAGGGCCTGATGGAGCGGGTCGATGAGTCGGGCGTGGCATGCGGCGGATCGCTGGATTCGCTGGCTGATGGTGGCTCTGCCTGGCGGTCCGGGTGCGGTCGCAGCCATTCGAATAGCAGGCTGGCGAGCATGCCACCGCCTATGCCGAGGCCCACGGCGAACACCACGATCCAGTCCTGAAGCAATGCCACGGAAGAAGTGCTGGTAAGCCGCGCGACAGGATTCATGCCGTCTGTCCCGGTCCAGGAGGCGACCTGCGGGTCCGAGGGGGCCGGGATGGCGGAGTCGATGGTCTGGTCGAGCGATGGGCTGAGCGCCGAGATCTCGATAGCCGCGTCCGGGCGTACCCACGAGCCACTCAGTCCGGACAGGCCGGTGAAAGCGCCATATGCTGTCGTCTGCGGCAAGGCGCCGGTCAGGGGCCAGGCCTGCTCAGCATGCGGCCCGTGCCACCATCCCCACGGCCCGCGCCAGCTCTGCTGGATGGGCGCGGCGGCAAGTCCCTCGACGCCCTCGGCAGCCCCGTCGAACCCGGCCGCGCCATGGCCAGCGGTGGCCGGAGCGCACGCTACCGGCGGCAGGCTGACGTGGATGAGCTGGACAGGACCGTAGTCGACCGCGCCGCCGTACCCGAGTACCAGGCCAGGCAGCCGCTGCACCCGCAGTGGCGGCGACAGCGCAGCGAACTGGGGCGGGAACGGCTGGATCCCGTCCAGCCGGGCAGCGCCGCCGATCAGGAGGTCGGCAGTGTAGGGCCGAGATCCGCAGGCGACCACGGTGTAACTGACCAGAGGGTGGCCGCCGACCGCGTCAGACTGAACTTTCAGCAGGACCTGCTCACTAAGCTCGCTGACCGGCTCCAGGACAGCCAGCCAGCCCGGATATGGCTGCAGCGGTGGAAGAGCGTTAACGGTCACCGACAAGGCCACGTACCCGGCAATACTGATCCCGGTGACGGCCATGGCCAGCAGGATCGCCAGCCGCCTCCACCAGGTGCCTGACCGGCCCGGCTGGGGAGTTCCTGCACCGCGACCTGATCCCATGGCACCTGTCCAGGTACAACCGCGAAGGGTAATTACTGCCGACAGGCCACACTAGAACCCGCGCGTCACATCATAGGACTGGGACAAGCTACTCGGAGCGGCAAAGGTGCCACCGCGACGATGACCTGGCGCCGACGACCGGCTCTCCCGCCGGAAAGGGAAACGGCTCCGAGCGCGTTGGCCTGCCGACCCGCGCATCGGATGACTTGCAGTTCCGGAAGCCGCGCCACAGGCCACGCCTGAGTACAGATCACCTTGACCTGCTCGTCACAAACGACGATCGCTGAGAAGCCATCCGGCCGCCCCGGTCCCGGCCGAATGGCTTGCTAGGTGCTCTGAGTGACCGCAACCGCCAGGCGGGTGGTGAACCAGGGCGGCGGGCTCGGCGGGATGATCGGCAAGCCATCGCCGTAGAGCATCATCTAGCGGATGGGTCTTGCCCCGGAGCCGAAGTGTTTCGCCCCGGCCATGGCAAGTCCACAGCCTGCCGTCGCGGCAAGCGCGTGGTCCACTCAGATTTCATCATCGTCGGTTGCGTCGTCTTCTGCGTCGACGTCGCGCTGGTCGACGTAATGGCGCCAGAGGTCGCGCAATGAACGGGTGCTCTTGGGCTCCAGCAGCCAGAACCACCAGCCGTTCACGTTTGTCCCAGACACGGCGCGGGCGGCACCGGACGGGGACGAGTAGCGGACCCCGTCGACGTCAAGTGCCCCGTCGGACAGGACAGTCGCGGTCCGACCGGCGACGCGGCGGCCCCTGGCGTACAGCGTGGCGCCTTCGTCGAGAAGCCCTGCCGCCATTATGTCTGCCAGTTCAACCTGGCGAGCCGGGCGCCGTTCGATCCGCTCCGTGTGCGATTTGTATCCTTCTGGTACTGGCCAGATCTCGGCGATCGCGTCGATGAGCCAGTCAGTGCGGTCCCGGATGCGCTGGTCATCCCAGTTGTCTTCCGCTTGTTCCAGTAGTCGCCGGTTGAGCATGAGGACGTCATGACCATGGAGGGCTGCGCGCTTGCCGCCCTCGCCCGGCCAGGGCCCGTTGGACACCTTGCTGTTCAGCTTGCCGGTGAGCAGAGTGAGGTTACCGATCGTGTCGATGAGGGGATCGCGGTCAGCCGCGGACTGGCCTCCTGCTAGTGCCCAGTGGGCTTGCCAGCGCCGCGGCATGATGTGTTCGATCGCGTAGGTTCCTCGGGCGACTCGTTCCCCGCCTAGCCCCATGGTCTGGCCGCGCCAGCCGCGCTCGTGATCTTCAATAGCCTCGAGCACCATCCGCAGCCGAGCGCGGGACAGCCTCCGGTAGACGGGCAGCGTGCGCAACTCGGCCCGCACCTCCTCGTCGTCTGGCCAGTACCAGCCGGTGCCGGGATGGTCCGCTAGGCGGTCCTCAATGATGTCACCGGCCGATTGGCGCCCGGTCTTGCGGATCTGCGTGATCAGCTCGGCGAATACCTGCGTGTAGGACTTGGTGGTTGCCCGTACCAGCATGCGCCGGACCAGCCAGCTTTCCACGACCCGCAGCGCCTTGATCAGCTGATCGCCGGGGATCGGGGGCTCGTCCGGATCGCGCAGGAACAGGACAAGAGGCTTAACAACTTCGCTTTCCATCACGCTGGTTCGGTAAGCGAATAGCCCGAACCGGTCAATGGGGCCGGTTAGCTGCCCGGCGGCGCTGACATAGCCCCGATACGTCTGGCCGGCGCTGTGGATCTGCCGCAGCAGTTCACCGACGCTGATACCGGAATCAAAATCGGCGTACGTCTTGAACCGGTAAAACACCTCCCGAGCGAGGATCTCCTCTCCGGTCTTCGCGATCAGCCACTGGTTCAAGAACATCGACGACCGCTGGTAGCGCCGGCGCCCCGCACCGATTTCCGTCTCCCAGAACCCGGACTCGAATTCCTTCCAGAAGCGCTCGTACGCTTCCTCGACACCCACCCCCGCCTCGGTGAGCCGCTGGAAGATGAAGTTCTTGATCAGGTCACCAGCGGTCAGCTGAGCGCCGCGGGCGTTGAGAGTCTCGAATATCTCCTGGGCATTCTCGTCGGCGGCCAGGTCGATGACCACCATCTGCATGAGCTCCCGCACCGCCCGCTCGATCGCGCCGGCGCGGGCCTGAATGTTAGCGGCGCCGACTGCGAGCCACTCGCGGGCGCGCCCGGCAAAGTACTGGTGGGCCTGCACCAGCCGGCTCGACCTGTGCTCCAGGCCGTCATACGCGATCGGCGGAATAGCCGCCATCACGTCGTTGAAAGCGGGACGGTCGCGGTTCGTCGGCCACACCTTGAACCGGTCTTCCGGGCGCTCCCAGAATGCGGCCGCGTTCATCACCAGGGTTTCGATCCGCAACGCCGGCTGCTCGGCTCCCGCGGCCAGCAGCTCGGCATGCAGCGCGTCAAGGAGCAGCTGCAGCGTCGTCAGCCGCTGCTGCCCGTCGATGATGGTCCGTTCCTGCATCGTCCCAGACGGATTCTGCACCTGCTGGAGCACGACTGCGCCAAGGAAATGCGGGTATTGCCGTCCGGCAGGGTCCTCAAGCAGCCGCCGCGCTACGCGCACGACGTCACCCCATAGCGGTTCCCACTGGTTATCCTCATTCCACACGTACGGCCGCTGAAATAGCGGCACGATGAGCCGCTGCGGTTGCATGAACACCATCTGCGGTGTGCGGACCTGAGTTTCCACCCTACCGTCGCCCCCTCACCAGCCGGCAGTTCCAACGGGCATAAACCTACTGCTGCCACCGTAACGACTATGCGGGCTACACCGGGAAGTGCTGGGCTCTATTGACACATTCGGGTAGCTGCCATCCCCCAGGGGCTACGCACGTGGCTGCGTACAGATCACCCGGTTCGGCACGACAGCTAGTGGCCACCCTGATGACCAGGTTGCCGATCAGGCGGATATCGACTGCCGCGTCCCGGTCTTCACGATACGACGCGACATGAGCCTGGGTGTCACCCCTGCCATCCGGGGCACCACGATAAGCACAGCGCAGGCGCCAACTTAGCCTGGCAAGCGTCATCATTAGTCGGGACGGGCCAGTAGCCCGGCTCTACGGCCGGTCAGCGGAACGCGTTTGACGCGAGCCGAGGCATGCCCGCTAGCATGGCCGCATGAACTCCCCGATCCGGGGATTTCTCACCAGTTTTCGAGTTCAAGTCCAGATCCAGGGAAATCTCACCGGCATGGGGGTTCAAGTCCCCCCGGGAAGGAGAACCCCAACCTCGGCTGATGGATCCTTACTCCTCCCCACACACTCAGCGTGCAGATCGCCGTCTGTCCTCCCAACAGCCGTGCCCATCGACTATCCGTCGTGCAAAGAACGTCCTGTTCGAGCTTACCCTCGGCTGCGCTTCGCCCTGATCGCAGCATGAACGGTAAATCACTGGAGCTACCTCGTTGGCGCCTACGAAGGCAGAGACTGGCCAACGTGGCGGTAAAGAGCTGGGTCCGGTTCACCTCTGAGGAGTTCAAAAGGCCAGGAAGTAGACCCGGCCGGCCGTCAGTTCAATCCGCAGCGCGGCAGAAGCGACGTGTTCGCCGCGGTTAAGGACATTTATGCAAAGCTCGTCGGCTCCGGTCGTAGGATCGAAGCCGGGGACCGCAGTGCAGCGAAAGGGGAAGGCCCATATTTCCGGTCCACCGGACCTGGACTTCTGCCTGGCGGCCCTAGTCGGTGGTCACCGGGCCAGGCGCCCCAACCGTCGCTCCGACGCGGCAGGTCACCATTCCTGCCCAGCGGCGGTCCATGCTCCCGCTGTGAGCGCGTGGAAATGGAAGGCTGAACACCATTACCTTCGTGCAATCTCGGGGCTTATCTTTGAATCATCCCGCATACGCTTCACCACGCGTGGCATACAGAGGGGACTACGCAGCGGGATTGGGGGCAGCGCATGGCAGCGAAGATGATCGCGTTTGACGAGGACGCCAGGCGCGGCCTCGAGCGCGGCATGAATCAGCTCGCCGACGCCGTGAAGGTAACCCTCGGCCCCAAGGGCCGGAACGTGGTACTTGAGAAGAAGTGGGGCGCACCCACGATCACCAACGATGGCGTGTCCATCGCCAAGGAGATCGAGCTCGAGGACCCGTGGGAGAAGATCGGTGCGGAGCTGGTCAAGGAAGTAGCGAAGAAGACCGACG
>Ga0335073_10006839_pt1 | contig 16019 bp, 12 predicted proteins | sample Lox_Sample_22_FD_207093 | JGI IMG/M metagenome (GOLD analysis project Ga0335073, IMG submission 207093) | Soil microbial communities from Loxahatchee National Wildlife Refuge, Florida, United States - Lox_Sample_2.2 | ecosystem: Environmental > Terrestrial > Soil > Wetlands | place: USA... | reverse complement strand
TATCACGAAATCATCGGTGACGCCACGTTTCGCCCGTCACTTCGTATCGAACTCGAACACCATCTCGCTCGGCGCAGTTTCCGCATCGGCGCCCAGCTTCTCAAGGTACAGCCGCACGACTTCGTCGTTGGGTCGTTCATTGTGCAATGCGAAGAGTTCGTCGCGCGCCTTCGTCGCGGCGCCGTCATGGATCAGATTGATCACAGATGCGAACCGATTGTAGAAGCCGGGCTCGACGCCGTCGCCCTCGTGGCCCGCGACTTCGACGACGGGAACCGCCTGCTCCTTGCCCTTGACCTTGACCAGACCGAGCTCGCGCGCAACATAACCACCGCGCGAATCGGTGAGCGTCAGCTTGCTTACCAGCAGATGCACTTTGAAATGCCGCGTCAGACCTTCGAGGCGCGAAGCGAGATTCACCGTGTCGCCGATCACCGAATAATCGAAACGATTTGCGCCGCCGAAGTTGCCGACGATCGCTTCGCCGGTCGCGATCCCGATCCCGATGTCGATGTCCTTGAAGCGCGGATCGTTTTTTCTGAGCGCGTTGAGCTCGGTGAGCATCGCGAGCGCCGAATCGATCGCCGCGCCGGCGTGATTCGGCACCGCGATCGGCGCGCCCCAGAAGGCCATGATGCCGTCGCCACGAATTTTGTCGACGACGCCGCCGCTCTCCAGAATGCGATCGGTCATCTTCGTCATGTAATCGTTGAGCAGCGCGACCAGCGCGGCCGGATCGGTTTTCTCGGAAAGGCCGGTGTAGTTGACGATATCGGCGAAAAGAATCGTGAGAATTTTTCGCTCGCCACCGAGCTTGAGACCGCCGGGCTGCTCGACGAGAGACGCGATGATATCGGGATGCAGGTAATGTTCGAACGCGTGTCGCAAATAAGCTTTCTCGCGACCCTCTGTCACGTAGCGATAACTGACGAGCGCCAGATACGTCAGCGTGAGAGTCGCGAGCGGAAACACGACGCCGATCACTTCGCCGGTCGCATTCAATCGATGCTGGGCGAAGGCGAAGTAGCCAATACCGAGCAGCACCGCGGCGATCAATGACGCGACGGCTGAAACGGTTCCGGCGGCGATCGCGATCGCCATCCCGAGGATCGCAGCGCCAGCATATTCGATCGTCGGCTCGTGCGGCTCGAAGATGAAATCGCCCTTCAGCACGTCGTCGATCGCGGTTGCGTGAATCTCGACGCGAGGCATCTCGTCGTCGACCGGGGTTACGCCGCGATCGCCGAGGCCAGTCGCGGTCAGGCCGATGATCACGATCTTGTTCGCGAGCAGCTCGGGCGCAATCTTGTGGTGGATGATGTCGGAGATCGAATAGTAGGGGAACGTGCCGCGCGGACCGCGGAACTTGAGCAGCATGTGCCCGGCCAGATCGACTGGAATCTCGACGTCCGCGATACGAACTTTCTCAACGCCGAACTCGCCAACGTTAAGTTGCAGCGGCGCATCGCCGGCGGCGGCTTTGGCAACCGCAAGAAAAAGCGGCGCGCAATAAAGTCCGCCGAATTTGATCGCCGTGTACTCGGAGCGGATCGCGCCGTCGAGATCGTGATCGACATTTACGAACGCGATCGATTTTGCCGCCTCGTTGAGCTGCGGAATCGGCGGCAGATACTCGCGCGCCGAGAATGGAGTCAGCGCGTGCGGTTGCTCGTTGACAATATTGTAAAAGAGCGGACCCGGCATGCGAATTTGTTCGAGTGAACCTTTGACGTGTGTCTGGTCGGCGGCGGCGCCGTTCTCGGAATAAATGTTTTCGAAGTAGTAGCTCAGAATCGTATTGCCCTGCGCTTTGATCGAAGCGGCAAGAGCTTCGTCGCCGCTCGTCCCGACGGCAGCCTTGATTGCGTCGAGCTTGAGTCCGTCGGCCTTGAGATGATCGGCGATAGCGGACCGTGTGATGTCGTTTTCGTCGCGCTCGGAGAAGAGCACGTCCGAGGCGACGATCAGCGCTTTGTAGTCGTTAAGCGCGCTGATGAGCTGGCCCATGACGCTGCGCGGCCAGATCCATTGGCCTAATTCGGCGATCGATTTGTCGTCGATGGCCGCAATCGCGACTTCGCCGCTCGGCGGCGCGATCTTGCCGGAGTACATCCGGACGTCGAAGGCCTTCAGCTCGAGGAACTCGAAGGCACGCGGAAAGCGTCCGTGCGCAACGAAGACGAGCACGACCACGAGCAGGCCAAGCGCGATCGTGCGCTTATGCCCGCGAACACGAACCGCAGTCACACGCCTGGTCGTTTTTCCCGCCATAGCGAACCCGTCGAGCTTAGCGCAGCCTCGGTTGATGCGCTAATCGCGGCCCTCGCTGGATCACGGTGAGGCAAATCTCGTTTCGCGAAAGTAGAGCGGCGCAGGAAAATATTACGACTAAGGCACGAAGGCACTAAGGCAAAGGCAGCAGGATGAGGATGCGGGCTGCGCCCTTCCGATTTTTCTTTGTGTCTTTGTGCTCTTCGTGGTGAGTGTTTTTTCTTGCCTTAATTTGACGTCGGCGTTGCAAAGAAAAAGAGGCGCGGGATTTCTCCCGCGCCTCTTGATGATCTCGAAACGGACAGCGCGTTAGCGCTTGGAGTATTGCGGCCGCTTGCGGGCTTTGTGATGGCCGTATTTTTTGCGCTCGACCTCGCGCGGGTCGCGCGTCAGCATCCCGTTTTTGCGCAGCGGCGGGCGCAACGCGTCTTCGGTCGCATCGACCAGAGCACGTGAGATGCCAAGACGCACCGCGTCGGCCTGTGCCGCGGTGCCGCCGCCCTCGACGCTCGCGAAGACGTCATACTGGCCCGTCGTTTCCGTGACCTCGAAAGGCTCCAGAATTCGCATACGCGAGGTGTCGCGCGGAAAGTAGTCGTTGAGCGTGCGCTCGTTGATAACGATCGTGCCCGAGCCGGGCAGCAGGCGGACTCGCGCTACCGCAGTCTTGCGGCGGCCAGTGGCCCAGATGATGTTCTTTTTTTCTGGCATCTAACGTCCCGTCTCGTTGATCAGACTGTTGCCTGCTCAGGCTTTTGCGCCGCGTGAGGATGCTCCGCGCCGCGATAAATCTTGAGCTTGGTGAAGAGCGCGCGGCCGAGCCGATTCTTCGGCAGCATCCCGCGCACCGCGTTCTCGATGAGGCGCTCCGGCTTCGATTCGAGCAGCTTGCCCGCGGTCGTCGAGCGGATACCGCCCGGGAACGTGGTGTGGCGATGATAAACTTTGTCGATAGTCTTGGCGCCAGTGAGCTTGACCTGGGCCGCATTGATCACGACGACAAAGTCGCCGGTGTCCTCGTGCGGTGTGTAGTCCGGACGATGCTTACCACGCAGGATACTTGCGGCGCGCGACGCCACGCGGCCAAGCGACTTTTCCGTCGCGTCGATCACGACCCATTTGCGGTCGCGGAGCGCGCTCTCGCGCGATGCGCTCCTGGTCTGTTCAGTCAGCTTCAAGTTGGTGCACCCAAAGTAAAATTTTGGCGGGGCCGATGGGATTTGAACCCACGACTTCCGACGTGACAGGCCGGCGTTCTAACCGGGCTGAACTACGACCCCGCCTGAACCATCCTTTGTTACATGTTCCGGCCCGCGGAGCAACATGGCGGGCAATGAGACTGCTTAGCTCGAGGCATTCCGCTCGCGCGCATCTCTTATCAGGTCGGCGATGTTCCAGCCGAAGATCGTGAGGCCGGTAATGTTGGCGTCTTCGATGCTGACGTCGGCTAAGCTGACGTTGCGAAGCTTCGAGCCTTTGAAGTTGATGTCGGTGAACGACGCTTCCTGCATGTTCACGCCCTTGAACCGCGACTGCGACAGATTGACGTCATCGAACTCAGCCTGTGCGAGGCCGCATCCCGTGAACTTGGCGCCGATCATCAGTTCCTGACTGAAATTTCTGGCTTCACTCATCCTCTTCTGACTCCCTTCGAGAGCAACAATATAGGGATTCGAAATCGATGCCGCCACGCCGCTCCGATTGAGGATCGCCGATGGCGCCAGAGGCGAAGAATCTTGCCTCGACGGTCTCGACGCCATAATCTGTGCTCCAGTCACGGTTGTGTATTGAACCTGCGTAACTTGAGCCGCTAAAAGCGACGCCTAACATCGCCACGCTGTTATGTGGATAGTCCGATTAGCGCTGCGCCGGCCACTGTCGGTGGCTGTCATGGCGCTCCTGATGCTCGTCCTCGGGGTGTTGTCGTTCTCTCTGATGAACGTTGACATCTTCCCGTCGATCGACCTGCCGGTAGTGCTCGTGGTTTGGAACTATCCCGGCTTGTCGGCCTTCGACGTCGAGCGCCGGATGGTGTTCATCAGCGAGCGCGCATATTCGACGACCGTCAACGGCATCGAGCATATCGAGTCTGAATCGATCAACGGGCTCGGAATCTTAAAGGTTTACTTTCAGCCTGGATCGGATATCGGCGCCGCGATCGCGCAGATCAACGCGGTCTCCGAAACGATCCTGAGTAACCTGCCGCGCGGTATTCAGCCGCCGCAGATCATCTCGTATAACGCCGCCAACGTTCCCGTCGCGCAGCTCAACGTTTACAGCACGACGCTCACGACCAACCGGCTGTTCGACTACGGCCTCAACTTCATTCGTATCCAGCTCTTTACGATTCCGGGATTCTCGTCGCCCGCGCCGCTCGGTGGCGTGAGCCGGGAGGTGATGGTCAATCTCCATCCGACGGCGCTCTACGCCAACGGTCTGTCCGCTTACGATATCGGCAACGCTCTTGCCAACACCAACGTAGTCATCCCGTCAGGCACCGCCAAGATGGGCAACTACGAGTACGACGTTGACATCAACATGAGCGTGCCCAAGGTCAAGGACTTCAACGCACTGCCCATCAAGGTCCAAAACGGCGTGCCGGTTTTCCTTGGCGACGTCGCGCCGGTGACGGATTCGCATCCGCCGCAGACCAACGTGGTGCGCGTCGACGGCAACCAGGCCACCTACCTGATGGTGATCAAGCACGCCGATGCGTCGACGATCAAAGTCGTCGATGCGGTGCGCAACAAGATCCCGGAGATCAGGGCGACGGCGCCCAAGGGGCTCAACGTCTCGCTCTCGTTCGATCAGTCGAAGTTCGTGCGCGCCGCGCTCTGGGAGGTCGTGCAGGAGGCGGTCACCGCCGCGCTTCTGGTTGCGATCATGGTGCTGGTCTTCCTCGGCTCGCCGCGCAGCATGATCATTGTCATCACCTCGATTCCGCTGTCGATTCTGACTGCGATAGTCGCGCTCAAGCTGACCGGGCAGACGATCAACACGATGACGCTCGGCGGAATCGCGCTCGCGGTCGGAATGTTGGTCGACGATGCCACCGTCGAAATCGAGAATATCCATCGCAACCAGGCGATGCATAAGCCGCTGCTGGTCGCGATCCTCGACGGCGCGAGCCAGATCGCGACGCCGACCTTCGTCGGCACGCTCTCGATCTGTATCGTGTTCTTCCCGGTCGTGTTGCTGACCGGAGTTGCGCGCTTTCTGTTCACTCCGCTCGCGCTCGCAGTCGTGTTCGCGATGCTCACGTCGTACCTGCTTTCGCGGACGCTGGTTCCGACGATGGCGCGGTATTTATTGCCGGAGAATCACGAGGAACACGCCGGTAGCGGCCGATGGGGCCGCTTTGCGCACACGTTCGACAATGGCTTCAACCGCGTCCGCGACGGCTATCGCAATTGGCTCGCCGCCTTCATCGCGCGCCGCACTCTCTCGCTCTTATGCGTGGCACTGCTGATCCTGGTCTCGATCACGCTTGCGTTCGTAGTTGGGCAGGATTTTTTCCCGCGGGTTGACGCCGGCATGATGCGGCTCCATGTGCGGGCGCCGACCGGCACGCGTATCGAGCACAGCGAGCTCATAGTCGATGACATCGATCGCGCGATTCGCAAGGTTATTCCCCCCGGCGAGCTCGAGAGCATCAGCGACAATATCGGCTTGCCCATCTCATACGACCTGGCGTTTTATCAGACCGACAGTATCGGCCCGATGGATGCCGACATCCTGATTCAGCTCAAACCCAAGCACGAGCCGACCGCCATGTACGAGGATCGCATCCGGCACGCGCTCGCCCAGCAATTTCCCAACGTGACCACCTATTTCCAGGCCGCCGATATCGTCAGCCAGGTGCTGAACTTCGGCTTGCCCGCCGCCATCGACGCGCAGATCAACGGCAACGATCTCAACAAGGATTACAAACTTGCGGCTCAGCTGGCGCGCCAGATGAAGGTGATTCCCGGCGTCAGCGACCTGCGCATCCAGGAGCCGCTCGATTATCCCGCGTACAAGGTCGAGGTCGATCGTTCGAAGGCGCTCGAGATGGGAATTACGCAGCAGCAGGTCGCGTCGAGTCTGCTCGCTTCTCTCTCCGGCGCGGCGCTGCTCCAGCCGAACTTCTGGCTCGATCCGATAAGCGGCGTTAACTACCAGGTCGTCGCGCAGGCACCGCAGCATCTTATTGATTCGATCGGCGCGCTCTCGAACATTCCGCTCAGCACTCCGCAAATCGACGGCACGCCGAGTCAGGCGCAGTTGCTCGGCAATATCGCGGCGATTCACCGCGATATCGACCCCGCGATGATCGCGCACTACACCGTGCAGCGCGTGATCGACGTCGATTGCGCCGTAACCGGTCGCGACCTCGGCAGCGTGACCAAGGACGTTCAGCGCGAGATCGCAAGGTTGGGGAAATTGCCGCCCGGCACGCACGTTGTAATTCGTGGCCAGAGTCAGGCGATGAATGATTCGTTCCGCACCCTCGGCGAGGGAATCGTCTTGGCCGTTGTACTCGTCTATCTGTTGATGGTCGCGAATTTTCAGTCGTGGCTCGAGCCGTTCATCATCATGATGGCAGTGCCGGGCGCGCTCGCGGGCGTTCTGTGGATGCTCGCGGTTACCGGCACAACGATCAACGTCGAGTCGCTGATGGGCTCGATCATGGCGGTCGGCGTCGGCGTCGCAAATGGCAACCTGCTGATCACGTTCGCCAATGAACTGCGCGAAGAGGGCTATAACCCGGTTGCGGCGGCGATCGAAGCAGGGCGCATTCGCTTCCGCCCGATCATCATGACCGCGATGGCGATGATCCTCGGCATGTTGCCGATGGCGTTGTCGCTCGGCGAGGGCAGCGAGCAAAACGCACCGCTCGGCCGCGCCGTTATCGGCGGCCTTATCGCGGCGACTGCGATGACGCTGTTCGTGGTGCCGGCAGTCTACTCAATCTTCAGCCGCAGCCTGATGGGCAAGCACGAGCGCGACGCCGAGATCGAGGCGATCGGGCTGCCGGGCGCATAGTTTATGGCATCGATGGAAGAAGAAGATCCGCGCAATGTGAAGCTCACGAAGCCCGGCAAGTTTTTCGTGGCCGGGTGGATCGTGGCGGTGGCGATGGTGGTGGTGGCGACGGCGGGCCTCGTGCTCGCGCGCGATCTCTGGATTGGGCGGCAGACTTCCGAGCTCCAGCAGGAGGCTGACCGCGGTCCGCACGTGCTCGTCGCCGCAATCGGTCATAGCGTCGATCGCCGTCAGATTTCGCTACCCGCGACAATCCGCGGCTTCAACGAGACGCAGATCTACGCGAAAATTCCCGGTTACCTCAAGAAGATCTTCGTCGATAAAGGCGATCGCATTCGCGAGGGCGAGGTGATCGCGCTCATCGACTCGCCCGAGCTCGATCAACAGGTTGCTAACGCGCTGGCTACTTTGAAGCTTGCGCAGGTCACCGACCGCCGCAATCAGCTCCTCGTGCAGCAGGGCGTCGTATCGCAGCAGTCGGCCGACGAGACGCATCAGACGATGCTCGCCGACAAGGCTGCTTACCAGCAACTCGTCTCGGAGCAGGACTACAAGGTCATCAAGGCGCCGTTCGATGGAATCGTGACCGAGCGCGAAATCGATCCCGGTCACTTGATTCCGCAGTCGACGTCGGGCGCCGCCGCGACTGGGGCCGCAGTGGTATCGGTCGCGACGCTGAAGCCGCTTCGGATCTTTGCTTATGTGCCGCAGAACGTCGCGCCATTCATCCAGAACGGCGACCAGGCGGCGATCACGGTCACTGAGTATCCGGGCCGCAAGTACACCGGCACCGTGACGCGGCATCCCGAGGCGCTCTCGCCCAACACGCGCACGATGCTGGTCGAGGTCGATTTACCCAACCAGGATGTGTCTTTGCTGCCCGGAATGTACGCGACCGCCGGCTTTACGGTGAACGTCACGGGAGGCACGCCGATGGTTCCCGATGACGCGCTGGTCTTTCGCGACGGCAAAGTCTACGTGCCGGTCGTGGCGCAGAACCATCTGCATCTGGTGGAGGTCGCGCTCGGCTACGACAACGGCGAGCAAGTCGAGATCACAAACGGACTCAGCGGCAACGATACCGTTGCGCTCAACGTCGGGCAGGCCGCCCGCGACGGCGAGCCTGTCCAGCCAGTGCAGCAGGACAGTCACTAAGCCGCGCGCCGCACGAGTCGCGCCGCATAGAAGCCATCCAGGCCGCCCAAGTCGGGACGGGTTTTCATCGTGCCTGATTCGTCGAGCAAATCTTTGGTCTCGCCGATGTTCGGCGGCTTGCGATCGATCTCGAACTCCGGGTGGCGACTTAGAAACGCGTTTACGACGCCTTCGCCTTCTTCCGGCGCGAGGCTACACACTGAGTACACAATTGCGCCGCTCGGACGAACCAATCCCGCCGCATTCGACAGCATCCGCAATTGAAGCGCCGCCATCCGCGCTGGATCGTCGGGACTCAGACGCCATCGAATCTCCGGATGCTCGCGCAGTGTGCCAAATCCCGTGCACGGCGCGTCGAGCAGGACGTGAGTGAGGCTTGCCGCACGCAGTGGCGCCGCCTTCGACATATCGGCGCGAACAAAATCGAGATTCCGATGACCGAGGCGTTGTGCCAGGCCGCGCGCGTTCTGCAATCCGCGCAGATTCAAATCGAGCGCGATTACGCGTCCATTACTGCCGACGAGTTCCGTGAGGTGAGTCGATTTGCCGCCGGGCGCGGCCGCGCAATCCGCGACGATCGCGCCGCGCGATGGTGCGAGCATCCGCACCACGAGCTGCGACGCCTCCGACTGCGGATGAAAGATGCCGTCGCGATAGGCAGCGGAATCGAAGCGCGCCGCACTCTCGAGAATTGCGGTCTCGGGAGCGCGGCCGCCGTCGCCGATCTCAAACTCTTCGGCGCGAAGCCTCGCGATGATGTCCTCGCGAGTGCCGCGCGCGAGATTCAGCCTGATTGCGTTGGGTGCAGCCTCGTTGTTCGCCGCCATCAGCCGCTCCGCCGCTTCGACACCGAACCATGCGATGAAGCGCTCGACCATCCAGCGTGGATGCGAGAGCTTCACGGTCAGATGATGCACTTCGTTTTTTTCGCGCGGCGGCAGCGGCACCGTTTCGCGCGTGGCGCGGCGCATTACGGCGTTGATGAATCCTGCGGCGAGGCGCGCGTCGCCGGTGCGCTTCGCCAGCGACACGGCAGTATCGACAATCGCATGTTGCGGCACTCGATCGAGGAAACGGAGCTGAAAAAGTCCGAGTCTCATGATCGCGAGCGCCGCCGGCTGGATCCCATCGAGCGGGCGGCCGGTGAACTGCGCGAGCTCATAGTCGAGTCGACCACGCCATGCGATCGTGCCAAGCACGAGGCGCGTGATCAGCCGGCGATCGTTGGGTGCGAATGCGGGCAGCCGTTCGCCGAGCAGCAGATCGGCGAATGCACCGTGCTCCTCGACACGGCGCAGAATATCGAGCGCGGTGGCGCGCGAATCGAGGCCCTCGCCTTCAGTGCGCGGCGTGCGCCGGCGGACTATGATCTGCCGGTCGCTCACTGGAAACGCGTGCCGGCTTCGAGCCGCTTGCCGCGCGCCCAATCGAGCGCGGGAATTGGCTTGCGCCCGGGAGCCTGAACTTCGACGAGTGCGAGCTGGCCGCGACCGCATTGCACGACGACGTCAGGTTTAATGCTTACGATCGTTCCCGGTGCGTCGCTTGCGGATTCGTCAACGACGCGAGCGCGCCAGATCATCAATTTCTCGCTATTGAACTTCGTGCGCGCCACCGGCCACGGATCGTAAGCGCGAATTGCGCGTTCGATTTCTGGCGCGGTGCGGCTCCAGTCGACCACTGCGTCCTTCTTTTCGATGATGCCGGTGAACGTCGCGAGCGACTCGTCCTGCGGCGTCTCGACCAGCGTTCCGTTGACGAGCTGCTCGAGCGCGTCGAGCAGAGCCACGGCGCCGAGCTCGGCGAGTTTCTCCTTGAGCGTGCCTTGCGTATCGTCAGATGCGATCGGAATCGTGCGCTTCAGGATCGTCGGACCCGCATCCATCTTCTCGACGACGCGCATGATCGTAACACCCGTCAACTTGGCGCCCGCGAGGATCGCGCCTTCGATCGGTGAGGCGCCGCGATGCCGAGGCAGGAGCGACGCGTGCACGTTCATCGGCATGATCCGCGGCGCGTCAAGAATCGACTGCGGCAGAATCCGACCGTAGGCCGCGACGACAATCAGATCCGGCTCGAATGATTTCAGCTCCGCCAGGAATTCCTGCGTGCGAATTTTGGTCGGCTTGAGTACCGGGATTCCGAGGCTTGCGGCCGCCGATCCCACCTCACTCGGCTCCGTGACGAGCTTGCGGCCGCGCGGCTGGTCGGGCCGCGTGATTACGCCGACGACGCGATACTTCGACGCGTCGGCCGCCGCGAGGCGTTCCAGGATATGGGCCGCGAGCGCGGGCGTGCCCATGAAAACGATGCGCAGCGGCAATCGAATATCAGATACGGACCTTGGAGGGGCGTTCGAGATCGGCCTTGCCCTCCTTGATCATCTTGTTGAGTTTGCGTTTGTACAGCTCGCGCTTGATGCGGCTGATGCGATCGATGAAGAGCTTGCCGTCGAGGTGATCGATCTCATGCTGCAGCGCCACGGCGAGCAGCTCGTCGGCTTCGATTTCGATCTGCTTCTGTTCGGGCGTCCACGCGCGCACCAGCACGCGCTGCGCGCGCTCGACATCGGCATTGTAATCGATGACCGACAGACATCCTTCTTCCCAGATGATCTTACCCTCGGCTTCGACGATTTCCGGGTTGATGAGCTTGAGCAGATGCTTGCCGGGATTTTCGTGATCGGTATCGATCACGACGACGCGCTGCGATTCGCCCACCTGCGGCGCGGCGAGACCCACGCCCGGCGCGGCGTACATCGTCTGCGTCATGCTATCGATAAGACCCGCCAGCTTGCCGTTGATATTCGCGACCGGCTTGGCCGGCTGTTTCAAAACGTCGTCGGGAAATTTTCTGATTTTGAGAAGCGCCATGTCATTTCTGATTTTACCAAAGCATCCCCAATGCCGATAGTTGGCGCGGCAGGGGTCTAGCCAATAGCCTACAAAGCGTTAGGATTCGTCGGCAGGAGGACGAACATGGCTGCATCGGCAACGCCCGGGATCTTCGAACGCGCGCGCTCACAATGGGGATGGGTTTTAGCGATGGGCATCGGGCTCATCGTGCTTGGTTTTATTGCACTCACGGATACGGTGGTCGCAACGCTGGTGTCGGTGACACTGCTCGGATGGATCCTGATCTTCACGGGAATTTTCCATGCTGTGAACTGGTTCCGCGGGCGCGAAGTGCGCAGCGTCTGGCATTTGATCAGCTTTGTGCTGGACCTCGTCGTCGGCGGGCTGTTGCTGGTCGATCCAGGGATGGGCGCGCTGACGTTGACGCTCGTGCTGGCGATCTTCCTGCTGGTCGGCGGCTCAATGCGCCTGTTCTATGCAATCTCGTCATCGGCGCCGCATCGCGGATGGGCGATACTCGACGGCGGCATCTCCGCGCTCTTGGGAATTTTGCTGTGGGTGCATTGGCCGGCATCGGGCGTATGGTTCATCGGCTTCGCAGTTGGCGTGCAACTAATCTTCCGCGGCTGGTCGTGGATCATCCTCGCGATGTGGCTAAGAAAACCACCCGCGGCAGGCGGCCCGATGGCACCGTCGCCCGCGTAGGAGAATCTCCACATTTTGGCTGGCGCCTAATCTTTATGTAGTGGGGCTGGCGTCGCTGTCCGCCATAGAGACGGCGCGTTGCGCCTTTCCATGCTGAACAAAAGGTGGCGCGAGCCGGGCGGCTCGCGCATCTTAATGGCGGGCAGGGACACCCGCCCCACTACGATAAGAGTGGTCGAGTCATACGGCGCCGAGGCCGAGCGGGCGCAGGAAGTCCTCCATTGCGCGGATGCATTCCTCGGGGCGCTCGATTTGGAGGAAGTGCGATGTTTCCGGGATCGACTCGTAGTTGATGCCGGTGTCCTCGGCGAGCGCCTTGCCGATCAGCGTTGGAGCGTCGGCGCCTTCCAGCGTCGGGTCACCGCATACCAGTTTGATCGGGACCGGGCTGTGCGCGAGGCGCGTCCACAGGTTGACGTCGCTGGTCGATGAAAACACGTGCGCCTCGTACTCGCGCGGGCAGGCGAGCACCCATTCGTCGCTCGCGCGATCGTGACGGAGAGTCGCGCGCGCCATCAGCTCGTAGGCCTCGGGCCGCCAGCGCTTGAAGCGCCGCTCGAACTGCCGCGCCAGCTCCATCGGATCCTTGTAACTCGGCGGCCGGCGCCGCGCGCGATCGGCGAGTCCGCCCTTATCGGTTTTCTGAAAATGCTTCAGCAGATCGTGACCCTCGCGCGGCACGATCGGCGGATCGAACAGCACGAGCGCATCGAAGCGGCGGCCGTGCGAAAGTGAGTGGATCGCGGCGACCACGGCGGACATTGAGTGAAACACACCCGCGGCAGGCTTCGCGCCGAGTTCGCGATCTATCGCCTGGTAAATCGTTTCCATGTCGTCGGGAAAATTCGCCCACGAATGGCCTTCGAGCGTGTGCAAGGGATTGCGTCCATGATTGCGCATGTCGAACAGCACGACTTCGTAGCGCTCGCGGAGCGGGCCCCAGAATGGCAGGTAGCCATCGATCGCGAGGCCATTGCCGTGACTCAGCATGAGCCGCGGCGCGTCGGGCTTGCCGTGCTGCCGCACGCGGATAATCGCGCCGTCGCGAAGCGTGACTTCGAACGAATGCCGCGCCGGCGGCACATGATGAACTTCCTGATGCTCATGCTCACTCATGGTTGATTTCTTACAGCATCCTAACCGGATCGACATCCGTAATCAGATAGACGTGATCGCGCTCCGCCTGCGGGCCGACTTCCGAGCGCATCGAAGCGAGCGCCGCACGCATCGGGCGCAACTCGCGCGACTTTATCATCACCTGCCATCGGTAGCGCTGCTTGATGCGCTCGATTGGCGCCGGCGCGGGGCCCAACACCCGGATGCCCTCAGGCGAAGCGGCGCGCGCGAGCGAGGCGGCCACGGCGTCAGCCACGCGCGCGACGAGCCGCGGCTCCGCGCCTTCGATCCGCACCATCGCAAGGCGCGCAAAGGGCGGATACATCAGCTCGCGGCGCAATTGCAACTCGCGGCGGATGAAACGCGCGTAATCCTGATCGCGCGCGGCGCGAATACTGTAATGGTTGGGCGCGTAGGTCTGGATTATCACGCGGCCGGGACGCTCGCCGCGTCCCGCGCGTCCCGCGACCTGCGTCAGCAACTGAAAGGTGCGCTCGGCGGAGCGGAAGTCGGGCATATTGAGGCCGAGGTCGGCGAGCACCACGGCGGCGAGCGTCACGCCAGGGAAATCGAAACCTTTGGTGATCATCTGCGTGCCGATCAGGACATCGATTTCGCCGGCGCGGAGTTCGGCCAGGATTCGAGCGCGCGCGCCCTTGCGCCCGCTCGTATCGGAGTCCATCCGCTCGATATGCGCTTCGGGCAAGAGCTCCGCGAGCCGCTGCTGCAGGCGCTCGGTGCCGAAACCCTCACCGCGCAGGCCGAAGGCGTGGCATTCGGGACATTCGTCCGGCGCGGCCATCCGGTTGCCGCAATAATGGCATCGAAGCGAGCGATCGCGCAGATGAAACGTCATGCTCACCGAGCAGTCGGGACAGGCGATCACGACGCCGCAGGTGTGGCACTGGAGAAAATTGTGATAGCCGCGGCGGTTGAGGAACACCATGCTCTGGCCGCGCGCGACGAGGTTGGCTTTGAGCGCTTCGATGAGAGTCGTGGAAAGCGGGATCGCATCTGCAGCAGCGCTTTCACTGTTTCCATTCGTGGAGGGCGGCGGTTTGGCGGGAGATTCGGCGTTCTCGCGCCGCATGTCGATTACTTCGACCTGCGCGAGCGGGCGATCGTTGATTCGGCGCGTCAGGCGCAGCAGACGGTAGCGTCCGCGGCGCGCGTTGGCGAATGATTCGGCCGACGGCGTCGCCGAGCCCATCACGACCGGGCACTTCGAGAATCCCCCGAACGCAACGGCAAGGTCGCGGCCGTGATAGCGGATGCCTTCCTCGTTTTTGTAGGCGGCGTCGTGTTCTTCATCGACAACGATCAAGCCCGCGTCGGCGAGTGGCGCGAAGATCACGGAGCGCGGGCCGATCATGATTCGCGTCGTGCCGCCGAGCGCCGCCATCCAGCTTGCCCATCGTTCGGCGACGTTCTGCGCGCTGTGCGCGACGCCCACCATCGCGCCGAAGCGGGCGCGGAACGCGCGCACGATTTCGTCGGCGAGCGCGATCTCGGGGACCATCACGAGCACGTTGCGGCCGGCGGCGATCGTGCGCGCGGCGAGATTCAGATAGACCTCGGTCTTGCCGCTCGCGGTAACGCCCCAGAGCAGGAACGTCTCGAAGCGGCGGCTCGCGATCGCGGGCGCGATCGCATCGACGGTGAGCCGTTGCTCATCGGTGAGGTCGAACCCGGGGAGCATATTGGGAGCGGCACGCTCGGCTTTTTCGATCGCGACAAGGCCGCGGCGCTCGAGGCTGCGCAGCACTGGCATCAGTCCTTCGATTTCGACTTTGAGTTCATCGAGCAGGCGCCCCGCAGCGCCGCCAGGTTCGAGCGCCGCGACGACTTCGCGCTGCTTGGGGCCGCGAATCGTATCGAGCTGCGCGCCAGGGACGACCCGCGCGACGAGATCGGCGGTCTCGCGATGGCGTCCGCGCGTCGTATCTTTGCGCACGGCGAAGCCGTCGTTCAGCATCCGCGAAATTGCGTTGCGAACTTCGCTCGGCGGGCCCAGCTTTTCGAGTTGACTCGATGTCATCGCACGGCGCGCGAGCGCATCGAATACTGCCCGCTCAACGCGGGTGAATGTGGCGCGGGCGAGAGGGTCGGGCGCGCGGCCGAGCGCCAAAGCGGCCCGCGATTCGATGCGTGCGACGGAAGGCACGACGCTGCGATAAGCGTCGGCGAGCGGCGCCATGTAGTAGGAGGCAAGGAACGCCATCAACTCGAGATGGGCCTGGTCGAAAAGCGGACGCTCGTCGAGAACTTCGAGCAGCGGCTTGAGATTGGCGCTAGAAAGATCGTCTCCGGTCGCGGTGACGACGCCGGTGACCTTGCGCGAGCGCAGCGGCGCGAGCACGCGATGCCCTGGAGCCACGCGATCGGCAAGCGCAGGCGGGACGGCATAGGTGAGCGCATCGAATCCGCGCGTCGCGCCGACCAGCACTACGTTTGCTTGCGTTACCACTATGCAGAATCCTGCTTACGGCTTTTTCTTATAGGCTCTCCCGCGTTGCGGGCGAGGTTATAGGAAGATTGGCGCGAGAGGCCGCTCGAAATCTACACTACCGATGGCGATGGTGCCCGCTTTCGCCGCCCGGCGTAGTCTGGTTGAATCGACATACCCGGTCGCGCCGTTATGGCGCGGCGTACAGGATATCCAACTGATGCTGCGTTTTCTGACTGCCGGTGAATCTCACGGCCCCGAACTTGTCGCGGTGGTCGAGGGCGTGCCCGCCGGCTTCCATATCGACCTTGCCGCAATCAACAACGACCTCGCGCGTCGCCAGAAAGGTTATGGCCGCGGCGGCCGCATGCTGATCGAAAAAGACGAAGCGCGTCCCGTCTCCGGAATCCGCTTCGGCACGACCATGGGCAGCCCGATCACGTTCA
>Ga0335073_10006838_pt1 | contig 16020 bp, 14 predicted proteins | sample Lox_Sample_22_FD_207093 | JGI IMG/M metagenome (GOLD analysis project Ga0335073, IMG submission 207093) | Soil microbial communities from Loxahatchee National Wildlife Refuge, Florida, United States - Lox_Sample_2.2 | ecosystem: Environmental > Terrestrial > Soil > Wetlands | place: USA... | reverse complement strand
CGACACTTCGGGCACGACCAACGTATCCGCCCCTAACTATTCCACACCGCTTCCCGCGCTGGATTCTCTCGGGGCTCATGAAACGTTCGCTGATAAACACTTTCTTGACCAAGGAGTTAAGCGATGACAGAAGATAGCGTGTTGCAGAGTTCTCTGAGCCGGCGCCAACTGCTCAAGGGAGCCGTCAGCACAGCTGCTCTTGTTTCGGCATCCTCCTTAATTGGCTCGGGCTATTCGCAGATCGGCTCCGGAACCACTCCACCGAGACTCCGCGAAAGCTTCGATCTCGATTGGAAGTTCAGTCGAGGGGACTTCCCGGGCGCGCAGATGCCCGACTTCTCAGACTCCGGATGGAAAAATCTCGATCTTCCCCATGACTGGAGTATCGAAGGACCCTTCAACGAAGATGAACCCTCCAGTCTGTGCGGAGCCTATTTGCCGACTGGAATTGGCTGGTATCGCAAGCGCTTTCGCATTCTCGATTCTGTCGAAGGAAAGCTGGTCACAATCGAGTTCGACGGTATCTATCAGAATAGCGATGTGTGGGTGAATGGCCAATGGCTCGGCAAGCGTCCCTACGGTTATGTTCCATTTTTCTATGACGTCACTCCGTATCTTAACTTCGGCAAAGACAACCTGATCGCAGTCAGAGTCGACAACTCGCACCAGACAAACTGCCGCTGGTATTCAGGCTCCGGCATCTATCGTCACACTTGGCTACTGACAACGAACAGCATCCATATCTCCCCGTGGGGAACGTTTGTCAGCGTCCCAAATCTCTCCAACGACTTCGCGACTGTCCGCGTCAGCACCAGAGTCCGGAACGAAGGAAAAACCGCGGCGCACTGCACACTCGCCAGTCACCTGCTCCAGCACGACGGTAGGTTGGTACACAGCATCGAAGCGACGCAGGAAATCGCTCCCGGAGCCGAATGCGAATTTGTGCAGCAGATGAATGTGGACAAACCGCACCTCTGGTCCGTTACCGATCCTTATCTGTATCGAGTTCACAGCACCGTGCATACTCTCAACGAAAATGTCGATGAGTACGACACTCCAATCGGCCTGCGAGAGGCTGCTTTTGATGCCGACAGAGGATTTGTCCTGAACGGTGAGCACATCAAGCTGAATGGAGCGTGCCTCCATCACGACGGCGGCTGCGTTGGTGCTGCCGTGCCAGAAAGGGTCTGGGAGCGTCGTCTGGAGATTCTGCGGGATATGGGCTGTAACGCCATCCGCACAAGTCATAACCCCTACGCCGCGGAGTTTCTTGACATCTGCGATCGCATGGGCTTTCTCGTAGTAAACGAAGCCTTCGACGAATGGAAAGTGCCGAAAGGACAGATTGGTCCGAACGGATACGCCAACTACTTCGACGAGTGGTATGAACGCGACGTGCGAAACTTTGTCCGGCGCGACCGCAATCATCCTTCTGTCATCCTCTGGAGCGCGGGCAACGAGATCGGGGATCAAGGCGCTCCAAACGGCGCCGAAACTCTTGGCAAATTACTGAAAGTCTTTCATTCGGAAGACCCGACTCGGCTGGTGACCGCGGGCTGCGACCACATCGCATCTGAACCTTCTTCGGAAACTGCGCGACCGGAATTTCTCGCTCTCCTCGATGTTGTCGGCTACAACTATGTCGACCGCTGGCGCGATCGAAGAGAGAAATACTACAGCATCGACCGCCAAGCCTTTCCGCACAGGCGAGTCATGGGAACCGAAAGCGAGTCCATGGGCGGCATCCGTGGAGAATACTCCGAGTTGTTCCCCGGCAAAACGACTTCCCCTTTCTTTCAGTTCCTGCGTGGAAGAAATATTGATGTCGAGGAGCTCTGGAAGTTTGTCAGCACCTACGATTACGTCGCCGGAGATTTCATGTGGACCGGGATCGATCACCTGGGCGAGGCACGATGGCCCATGAAGAGCTCATCCTATGGCGTCATTGATACTTGCGGGTTCAAGAAAGACGGCTTCTACTTTTACCAGAGCCAATGGGTCAAAGAGCCCGTCCTTTACGTTTTTCCTCATTGGAATTGGAAGGGCAAAGAGGGTCAGATCATCCCTGTGACGTGTTACACCAATTGCGACACGGTAGAACTTTTCGTGAACGGCCGCTCCCTGGGTGTGAAAGGATTCGAATTCCCTCGCTTGGGGATGGAACTCAGGTGGGGAAACCTGCCGGATCGAGCCAAAGTCTTACGCACCACGGCCGATCTTCACTTGTCGTGGGACGTTCCCTACGAACCGGGGACACTCAAAGCGGTGGGGATTAAGAATGGCGAAGTCGCGTCCACCATCTTAATTCCCACAACCGGGGAGCCTGCCGCGATCGGCCTGTCCGCCGACCGATACATTATCGCGTCAGATGGCCGCGACGTTGTTCACTTCACTGTCCAGATCCTTGACGACAAGGGAACCGTAGTACCCACCGCGAACAACGAGGTTACCTTCGAACTGGTTGGCGAGGGCAAACTGATCGGTGTGGATAGCGGAGATCCGGCAAGCCACGAAGACTTCAAATCCAACCGTCGGCGAACTTTCAACGGACTAGCTCTCGCCCTCGCACAATCGACAAGAAGCTCTGGCCCGATTCAATTGACGGCGACCTCGCCCTCACTCAAAGCAGCGAGTCTGAAGGTTTCTTCTCGGGCATAGATACGGCGCGTTGAAATAGCACGTCCCAATATCTGCCCCGACCTTGCGCCCTCAACCTCAATCAGGATGTAGATCCTGGAACGGCAGAGCACGAACATCTCATCACAACCGCAAAACAGCAACAGGTGCACCGGAGAAGACTGGTTCTTTCGCGGCCAAGCTAAACTCAACGACCATTACGGGATCATGAGGCCCACTGCCAACCGTCACGCCGGAAGGCAGTTGCAGGTTTGGCAGGCGATGTTTAAGCTTGCAGGGCGAATCTAAACGCGAGAGGCAGAGAAGCATTTCGGAGGGCAAGATCTGCGGACGTTGGCAGGGACGACACCCGATGGTGACTGATCCACATCCCAATCCCAGTGCGATGAGGGCGCCAGAAGCGGGCGGGAGATTGCCTGTCCTCGCGCAGCCAGTCGCGGCGCCGCTGACCCGCGCCGCGATCTTCCTGGTCGTGACGCTTAACCCGGGCTCTGAGAATCGCACCACTGTGCTCTCCTTCTGCGGAGACCTCGCCGCACTGGTGCGCGCGGTGGAGTTTCGGGACCTCGAAGGGGGCCTTTCCTGCGTTATGGGGTTTGGTTCCTCCGCTTGGGACCTCCTCTTTGGGCCGCCGCGGCCGGCAGAACTGCATGTGTTCCGGGAGATTCGCGCCGCATCGAGGCATGCGGTTTCCACGCCAGGCGATTTGCTGTTCCACATCCGCGCAGAGCGTATGGATCTATGTTTCGAGTTGGCGACGCAGGTTATGGCGCGTCTCGGAAGTGCCGCTTCGCCCGTTGATGAGGTGCAGGGTTTCCGCTATTTCGATGAGCGCGACCTGCTCGGCTTCGTCGATGGGACAGAGAATCCCAGGGGCACGACGGCGGTCGACGCCGTGCTCGTCGGCGAGGAAGACGCCGAGTTCGCCGGAGGCAGCTATGTTATCGTGCAGAAATATCTCCACGATCTTGGCGCTTGGAATGCTCTCTCCACGGAAGCACAAGAACGCATCATCGGCCGCACCAAGCTGTCCGACATTGAGCTGGATGATTCCATCAAACCAACCTCGGCGCACAGCGCTCTCACCACTATCGTGGAGGGCGGAAATGAGATCAAGATACTGCGCGACAACATGCCTTTCGGACGTGCCGCGCATGGTGAATTTGGAACCTATTTCATCGGGTACAGCCGTTCACCCCGCACCATCGAGCAGATGCTTGAGAACATGTTCGTCGGCCGGCCGCCCGGCAACTATGATCGGCTGCTCGACTTCAGCCGCGCCGTCACCGGAAACCTGTTCTTCGTGCCCTCCGCAACATTTCTCGAGAACGTAAACGCCGACCAACCTAAGGCAGATCAGCCTGCGGCCGCGGAATCGCCGGCAGCGCCAGCGGTAGCCGAGCCTTCATCATCCATCCCGACGGTGCGCGATGGTTCGCTCGCCATCGGTTCTCTCAAAGGAGACATCCGACATGAATAATCTCCATCGCGAGCTTGCTCCCATTTCCGATTCGGCATGGGCTCAGATCGAAGAGGAAACATCGCGCACCCTCAAGCGCTACCTCGCCGGACGACGTGTCGTCGACCTGAAGGGACCGGCGGGCACCAGCCTTTCTGCCGTCGGCACCGGCCACTTGCGGACGATCGCAGCTCCGACGAAAAGCATCATCGCCAGGCAGCGTGAGGTGAAGGCGCTGGTGGAACTCCGTGTTCCGTTCGACCTCGATCGCCAGGCGATCGACGACGTCGATCGTGGCGCGAACGACTCGGACTGGCAGCCCGCGAAGGACGCCGCGCGGCAGATCGCCTTTGCCGAGGATACCGCCATATTCGAGGGCTACGCCGCCGCTGGTATTGGGGGCATCCGCCAAGGAACCAGTAATCCGGTTATGACGCTCCCCGCCGATGTCCGCCAGTACCCGGAAGCGATTTCCCAGGGCTTGAGCCGGTTGCGTCTTGTCGGCGTCAACGGCCCATACTCGGTGCTACTCGGCGCTGATGCTTACACTGCGCTCGCCGAAACCAGCGACCACGGATATCCGGTGCTGGAGCACGTCAAGCGTCTGGTCAACGATCAAATCATGTGGGCGCCCGCCATCGCTGGCGCTTTCGTGCTGACCACTCGTGGCGGCGATTTCGAGCTTCACATCGGCCAGGAAGTCTCCATCGGTTATCTCAGCCACACCGACGCTGCTGTCCGTTTATATCTGCAGGAGACGTTCACTTTCCTCCTGCTCACCGCCGAGGCTGCCGTCGCCCTGGCTCCTCCCGCGAAGACGAAGAAGGCTTGACGCGCGATTCCCATCCCGAATCTCAGCGCGTCCCACACGGGGAGAGTTCCAGGAAACTCTCGAGGGCAGTTGCGCCTCGGGATAACCAAATGGTTAATCAGAAATCTACCCTATTGCGGACACGCCGTTTTGTTTCTATACGTGAAGATTCACCCCTTTCACTATCCCCACGAATCTTTGCCAAGGATCGGTGTCGAGTAGAAATCTGCAGATCTCTACGGGTTCGCCGGCCGTTGTTTCCCGCTTTCTCTACAGTGCGCCGCAAGTTTGACTGGAAGGAGATTCTCGCTGTCCGGTCAGACAGAGAGTACGCCCTCCGCGCGGTTTTCTCCCTCTTCTGGCTCGTGATTCTGGGGACCCTTCCTTGCCGAGCCGTCACACCCTCCGACTACTACAACCACGTTGTATTCGATAACAGCATCACGCCCGACTACTACTATTACAGCAGCGGGCGATCGGTGTTTCCGAGCACGATACGGTTGCTGTCGGGAGCGCTCCCTGTCGACAGGAAAAGTTTTTTCAGCCCCCCCAATGCCCTTCGCCTGCAATGGCGTTCTCTACCGGGTGGAAGTTGGGAGGCGGAAATACGCGTGGTCAGTATGCGCAACCGGCCCACGGATTTTCGCGGCGATACGCTTTACATGTGGTGTTACTCTCCCGAAGTGATCCCTGCCGCCGATTTGCCCGTTATTCAGTTGGAAGATGAAGAACATGATTTCACGGCGCCGATGACCCTGGACGGCATCACCGGCGACTTGCCTGCCAAGCGGTGGGTTCAGATACGGCTGCCGCTCAATGACTTTGAGACCGCATCCATTCATCCTTTTCAGCCACGCGAGTTACACAGCGTGCATTTCGGCCAGAGCGAAGCAGACGACACCCCGCGGACCTTAATCATCGATGAAATCAAGATTGATGACCGCAACGCGGCTTCGCCGGTAGCGCCCGAGGTCCGGCGTGCGCCGCCAGCGCCGCAAAATGTGCAGGCCAAGGGTTACGACCGGCACATAGACATCAAATGGGACCCGGTTACAGACAATGATCTGCAAGGCTACACAATCTACCGCTCTCTGGGAGGCCACAAATTCCAGCCCATCGGTATCCAGATTGCCGGCACCGACCGCTACACCGATTTCCTGGGGCGGCCGGGAGTGAGCGCCTCGTATCGGGTGAAGGCCGTCGACCGCGCTTATCGGCAGTCCGCTTATTCCGGCTCAGCCAGCGCGTCGACGCAAGAATTTTCCGATGATGAATTACTGACCATGCTGCAGGAAGCTTGTTTTCGCTACTACTGGGAGGGGGCTCATCCCGTCGCTGGTGCGACGCTGGAAAACATTCCCGGAGACGATCGCATCGTCGCGACCGGCGCCACCGGATTTGGCATCATGGCTCTCATCGTCGGAGTCGATCGCGGATTCATCACTCGCGAGCAGGGCATCCAACGTCTCGCGGACATCTTGGGCTTCCTCGAGAAAGCCCCCCGCTACCACGGGGCCTGGCCGCATTTTCTGAATGGATACACGGCTCAGGGCATGCTCGTGTTTGGCATGTTCGACAACGGCGGTGACCTTGTCGAGACGTCATTCCTAATGGAAGGATTGTTGGCCGCCCGCCAGTACTTCAAGGGCGCCAGCGAAGCTGAGCAAAGTCTCCACCAGCGAATCTCCCGCTTGTGGGAAGCCGTTGAGTGGGACTGGTATCGCCGTTCCGCGCACGATAGCGCACTGTTATGGCATTGGTCTCCGCAGTGGTCCTGGTACATCGATCATCGGCTCACCGGGTTCAACGAAACCATGATTACATACCTGCTGGCCATTGCCTCTCCCACGCACTCTGTTCCTGCTGAACTTTACTATACGGGATGGGCTGGGCAGTCATCGGCCGCGATTGCCTATCGCAGCGGATGGTCCGGGTCAAGCGAAGGAGATCGTTACTCCAATGGCCACATCTATTACGGCATCAAGCTCGACGTAGGGGTGGGCTCGGGCGGCCCGTTGTTTTTCACTCAATATTCTTTCATGGGCTTCGATCCCCACGGCATCCGTGACCGCTACACCGATTACTTTGAGAACAACCGCAATATTGCGCTCATCAACCTGGCGTATTGCGAGGCAAACCCTGGCCACTTCGAAGGCTATGGCCCGGACGATTGGGGACTGACCGCAAGCGACGACCAGTTAGGCTATCTTGCCCATTCTCCAGATGTCGCCAATGATGATGGCACGATTACCCCGACAGGCGCGCTGTCGTCGTTCCCCTACACGCCCGAGGCCTCCATGGCCGCGCTCAAGTTCTTTTATCGGGACCTGGGTGACCGGCTCTGGGGAGTTTACGGTCCGCGCGATGCTTTCAATCTCTCCAGAAATTGGTTCTCTCCCATTTACATGGGCCTCGATCAGGCGCCTATCGTAGTCATGGTCGAGAATTACCGCACCGGCCTCATTTGGAAAATGTTTATGTCCAACCCGGAGATTCAGCCCATGCTGGACAAGATCGGGTTCCAGCGTGAAAGAGCTGCAGAGACACCTGGCCCGGGGCTTTAGCGGACCACGTCTTTATCCTCTCTCTTCTATTTCCATTTCTATTCGTGCCTGTGCGCGGAATTTCCACTCTTCCTGCCCGCATTTTTTTTAATCAGTCACTTCATCTGAACACCCGCTGAGGACTGGCGATAAGCACCAATATCGAATATCGAAACGACTGACATCTCTTGCGGCCTTTCGCAAGCGGAAAGGAAAACCGAAGCTCGTCAGGAAAACAGCACAGAACAGAATCGCGGCCAGGTTCCCCGCTTGTTGCGCAGACCCTAAGCAGCGCATTGCCAGAGTGCCGATCACACCTGACACTCCTGACGCAGGCCATTCAACGCCAGGGAGACGGCGGCAAGGGTGGTCTCGACGTCTTGCGTCGTATGGGCTGCAGTCACGATGGAATGAAGTGTGGCTGCGGGGCTCGTGTATACCCCGTGCTCGAAGAGCTTGAGAGACAAGCGCTGATATTTCCTACGATCTACGAATTCACAGAACTCGCGATAATCGCGAATCCGATCACGCTCGGTGAAAATGATCTGAAACATGGGACCAACGTGTTGAACAATCGCAGCGATCCCCTTTTCTTTGAACAGGTCCCTCATTCCTGATACGAGTTTCCCGGCCAGGTCCCAGGTTTTTCGAAAGACCTCGCCCTGATTTCGACTCAGTTTTCGCAGGTTGGCACGAGCGGCATGCATACCGATGCGCGATGCGTTATGCGTACCATAGTGCAGGACGCGGCCCGCGGCCAGCGCACTCATGACTCCCTTACGCCCCACAAAGGCCGCAACCGGCAGGCCGCAACCTAATGCTTTGCCGAAGGTAACGAGATCTGGCGTTAACTTGTAGTACTCTTGGCAGCCGCCGGGCGCAATCCGAAACCCGGTCACTGTTTCGTCAATCACAAAGAGAATGCCATTTTGATGAGCGAGTTCCTCCACTCCTTGCAAATAACCGTCCTTGGGAGGAATTACGCCCATATTCGCCATGATGCCTTCGGTGATGATCGCTGCAATCTGCCCCGGATGATTCCGGATAGCACGGGCCAGACACTCAAGATCGTTCCAGGGCACGACGATTGTGTCGTCCAATGCATGCCGGTTCAAGCCGGAGCTGTCGGCAACTTTGACTGGATCATTAGGAACGCCCACTGCAGCCGAAGGCAATGGATTCGATGCCACGAGAACATCATCGTACCAGCCATGATAATGGCCCTCAAACTTCAGTATCTTCGGCCTGCCCGTATAGCCGCGGGCGAGCCGAATCACCGCCATCATGGCTTCCGTTCCCGTGTTTGCGAAACGCACCACTTCCGCGTTTGGAATCATCTGCTGAAGTAGTTCTGCAACTTCCAGCTCGATCTCGGTTGCAGTCGCAAAGTGAGCACCCGTTCGGGCCCCGTCGATGATCGCCTCTGTAATCTCTGGGTCGGCGTGCCCCCAAGGGAGGGCGCCGAACGCCATCATCCAATCGATGTACTCGTTCCCGTCGACATCATAGATCCGGGCGCCCTGGCCGCGCTGGATGAAAATAGGGTGCTCGCCGTAATTTGCCGGTCCCCGCGAAGAGGAACTGCTGCCGTCGATCAGAGTGCGCGAACTGCGCTCGTACAACAGCTTTGATTGCTCCGTGCAGAAGTTAGGACTTCTTTTTGTATTCAAGTCTCCTCCAAGCAGCGCGTGTCAGGAACATCCTAATTACGCTCAAGACCTTCGCGGGAACTTGAGTGAGATCGCCTGATTGCGGGCAGCTAAATGGGTCGCCCGAGGGTGAACCAGACAGCCTCAATGACGATGTACGCCAAGAGCACCAGCAGATAAGGACGGGCTTGCAACGGTCGGCGCTTATCGAACGCTGCCAAGGCAAGCAGCGAGGCGTCGATCAACACAAGGCAGACAGTCTGGGACGAAGATTGCCGAACGTGGAACCAGTATCCCAGTGTTCTCGCCAACCCCGCAGGCAAGAGCACCAGCGCAATACAGATCATGCATCGCATATGCGTCGCGACATCGCGGCGGCGGATCGACGCGATGGACACGCCGTACAACGTTCCGAAAAGCAGGAGTTGGACCGCAGAGAGAAACTCGGCGTTGCGAGCGAAGTGAGCCGTCGCGCCATCTGCTAAATGCTCGTGATATTCCTTCCACAACATCGCGACAGAGAAAACGAGAGCGAATGGGATCAGGATGTTCGCCAGTTTTCCAAGCATGCGGTGCGTCGAGAATGCGTTGTAGCGTATGGCAAGCGGCTGGACGATCAACAGAAGGAGAAACGTAAACAGCAGGACGGCGTGAACGTGGACAGCCGTGGTGATGGACTGGTCGAAGTGGGGGATCTCGGATAAGTAAGGAATCCAGAAACCCGCGACGAAGATCGGCAGAAGAACAATCAGGACATAGCCGAGATTGCGATACGCATGCTTCATCCGCCGAGTTGACTCGCGCCATTCTAGTCGGGCAGTTGAGATGTTTCAACGCGCCGGACTCCGGGGTGGTGGACGAGAAATTTCAATAATACTCATCGACCGCGTCCGGTGTTTCGCCACCCCACCGCATCCAGAAGCGAAGCCAAGGGGCAAACCCCAATGGAATCAACACTGGTCAAAAAGGGTTTCGCCGCAGCCGTCATTTTTCGGGGACTTTCGCCCCCTGTTTCGCCCACTTTAGCGCCGTCGCAGACGTATACCTTCTGAGGCAAAACCGGATTGCATATCTTTCAATACGCGGCGAGGAAACATCGTTCGCCAACCTACAAGATGAAAGAGGAATGTCACCCGCGCTGGATTAGGATGGAATCCGGCAGAACCTTTCTGCCTCACGGAGGACAATGTGCCTGCTACATTTCCGCTTTATCCAGCGCACACCGCCGTTCTGAGCATGGATTGTCAAACCGGCATCGTTTCCATCTACACCAAAGACGACAAAGACGCCTTCCTTACCCGTGCCGCAAGCGTTCTCAATCACGCACGCTCCACCGGCTTTACCGTTATCCATGTCCAAGTCGGCTTCCGCACCGGACTTCCAGAAGTTAGTTCTCGAAACGTCCTCTTCGGTGCCATTAAGTCCTCGGCGCAGCATCAGAAATTGTTTCAGGAGCCGCTGGGAGCGATTCCTCCTCTCATCGCCCCAAAAGAAGGCGAGATTGTCATCACCAAGCATCGTGTCAGCGCCTTCACGGGTACCGATCTTGCGATGATCCTTCGCGCCAATGACATTGACACGCTAGTTCTCTATGGCATCGCCACCAGTGGTGTCGTCCTCTCAACTCTCCTCGAAGCTGCTGACTCAGATTTTCGTCTGGCAGTCATCAAGGACTGCTGCGCCGACCTCGACTCTGCTCTCCATGATTGCCTCGTCACCAAATTCTTCCCGTCCCGTGCATCGGTGCTCTCGGCGCGGGAATTCGTGGATGCTGGGTGACAAGTGCGCACTGCTGTTATTCGGCGATGGCGTTCGCCACACATTGTGACTTCGCAGCTTTACAGCGCGTTCTGGATCAGTTTGACCCCGACCTCTGGATCGTCCACTGCAACGACCAACTCGTTGTACCGCTCGTCATGCAGATCAATCACGATGCTTTTCTCCGGGTGATGCACGTCCCAAAAGACTCTTTTCCCGTCCTGATAGAAGGTTCCCGCCGTGATGACACCGGGGACATTCGTGCCCGGCAGCCTGATACCGTGATACCAGCCGCGTGCCGCTTCCGGGTCAGCCCCGACACCCGCGATATGAACGAGCGGGATTTCGAGGCTGCTCTTGAACGCCCAGAGCTTGTCAGCGCCCCGGACGTGCAGCATCAGCTTGCCTTCACCTATCGACAAATCGACCAATGAATCGCTCCGGTGTAGTTAAACTACTTCATCCTCCCGGTTGAGTGTTGTGGGTGGCGTGTTCTTTTATTATGGCTACATCACGTTATGCCCGGCTACTACACTGAGAGGCTTGCTGCCGAACGCCTTCACGCTTGCTATGATCTCGCTCCTCCTCGCACCAAAGCGTACCTTGACGCGGAAATCGAGTTCGTCTTATCAAAGACGACGCCTTCGATGCTCGTCTTGGAATTGGGTTGTGGCTATGGACGGGTTCTTGAGCGGCTTCTGCCGAAGGTACGCATGGCGTTCGGAATCGACACGTCATCGTCCAGCTTGCGCATGGCATTGGATTTTCTGGGACACAAACCATCACTACGGCTTGCTTGCATGGACTCCGTTCAAATGGGCTTTCGCGACCGCGCTTTTGATTTGACTATCTGCATTCAGAATGGCATCTGTGCCTTCGCGGTCGATCAGCAGCAGCTTCTCCGAGAGGCTATTCGCGTGACCCGATCAGGCGGGCTTCTGATGTTTTCGAGCTACACGTCTGGGTTCTGGGAACATCGACTGGAATGGTTTGAGATTCAGTCCGCACACCACCTGATTGGCGAAATCGACTACCAAGCGACGGGCAATGGAATGATTGTCTGCAAGGACGGCTTTCGAGCAACGACTGCGGATCGGGCGACTTTTGAGAAGCTCGCCGACCGTCTGGGAGTCACACCCCGTATCACTGAGGTAGACGGCTCCAGTCTGTTTTGTGAGCTCGTTTGTCCTTAGGGTCCTAAATCAACATCTTGGGGCAGGCTCTCGGTCAGGCACTCGACTTAACAAACTGGTTGTATAGCCAAGCGAAAACTGCCCCGCCGATGAAACCGTCCACTGCTCCATAGAGAGTCCCGACGATGACCTCTGCAACGCTTCGAGTGGCGTGGTAGCCGGGATACACGGATGCCATTGTCTGGAGGAATTGCTGACCATAGCTGCTCCAGACCAAGTTCGCCAATCCCGTCGCCAGCATCGCTACTGCCCAAAGGATTCCAGACGCTATTGCAAGACCTTTTACACTGAACCTCATGGTTTGCTCCCTTCCTTAGATTCTAGAGCGTCCGCCGTGGCCGATCTCTTAATTCTTGCACGCTGTTCCGCAAGGGTGAAGGACGAAGCATTCGCCGGGACGTTCTCTCAACGCGAAACCTCCCACGCGCCGTTTCTATGCTCTTTCCCTTCTGTAGTCATTGGATGCGCTCAAGCTGCTGAATCACTCCGTTGAGGTCATCAACCATCACCTTGAGTTCCTTGCGCCTCGCATCAGCCAGCACAATTACATCATATCGGGACACCGAGCGGATTATCCGCCGCGGGGATGGATCGTGGAAGATCGTCTCGTACAGCGTTTTCAACATGGAACAATCGCATCAGAAGCAATTTGGGAAGCGACTAGCGAGACAGCATTCGAGCGGGGAAATTATGGCTGATCGCGTTTTCCCTCCTCTGAACAGTGCCTTGCCCACCGACGAGGATTAGTGCAGGAACCACCCAGTCACTACCGCGACGATCACCAGCTTTATCAACCATCCCGTCGCGTACGATGCCACAAACACGCGATGCAGCTTCATGAATGCCGCATTGGTGAGGATCAACGGCAACGGAGCGGTAAGCCACACGGCGACAGCGAGTTTCATAGCACCTGTGACCGAGTGAATACCCAGCCGGGCGATGACAAAGGCAAGAATACCGCAGGTCAGGAAGGGAAGCGGACTGGTCAGGGCAATCGCTCTGCTTTCGTTTCCCTGGCGCCAGATTTCAGGGTACGTGTACCGCCGATGGAGCCAGTCGCCAGCAAAGAACCAATCCGTGAGCGACGTGACGACACCAGCACCCACAACGATCAACGCAAACCGTGTCCAGTTCATAGCATCCTCGATGAATGCAGCAAAACGTGTTCGTGATTATATCGTTGGATTTGAGGGCAACTCGTATTCCCAAAGGGTATGTGTGCGGCGTAAGCGATTAGCCAACTAAGGACGGTTCGCAGCAGCCACCAGTTCTTCCGCTATACTGCTAGCGAATGGACGTTGAACGCATTATTGACGACATCGAGCAGCTTCAGGAGATGTTCGAAGCGCCGGATATAAGGCCACTCAGTCCAAGCGACATCTCTGCCGCCAATCGAAGGCACGATGAAATGCTGGCGCATAGCCCGTGGTTCCGACTGTGGCAGCACTTTGGCGTCTGCTGCCGCCCGCAGCCTACCGAACCTCGGCTAGGCGAAATTGAGAGCTAACGCCAGAAGAGCTCAGGGCAGCAGGACGGTTCGCCCCGTCCGGGCTGGGGTTGGCTGGCCGTATTAGTTCTCACACATATCTAATACCGTCGCTTTTCGAAATTTAGTCGCGGGAGCACAGGTCATCGCCAGCCACGCGATTCTTTCGAGAGCGTGAGTCTTTCCCTCACTGCATCGGCTGTCCCGCCGCCAGCACGCCCTTACCTGTGATCCACGGATGTATTTCGGTTTTCAGTAGTCCGGCTTTGACGATTGGATCATTCTGTACGATCTTCGCAGTTTCCTCTGCGCCGACACGGTATATGGCGATTCCTCGCAACTCGCCGGGATCGTCGAAAGGGAAAGGCCCGGCAACCGCGATCTTCCCTTTCTCTGTTTCTTGCACGAATGTATGGTGCTGTTTCATCACATCCGTGAACTCCGGTGCACTGGGATTCCATTTTTCGCCACTCTTCAGCAAAACGAGCGTGTACTGCTCCATGCCCTGTGTCGTTTCTGGTTCGTGAATCGCGTTGAGGTCGATGTCCCAAGGTCCATGTGTCTCTGCTGACAGTCGACCAGCTTTGACGGCGGGGTCCGTGTCAGCCCATCCTTGCGCTTGCATCAGCGAGTCTGCTTTGAACACGAAAATGCCACGGAGCGAAGTATCGTCAGTGAACGGTCCGGCAACCACGAGCTTGTGTTCAGAATGCAATTTGCGGATGTTTGCCATGTGCTCCTGTTGGAGTTTGTCGCCAGCCTCTTTGCTCAGTTGCGGAGCGTTAGAAGGACGTTTCAAGAGCACCAAGAAGTATTTTGGGGCATTCGGCTCGGACTGAGCGACAGAAAGAGTTGCAGAGACGAGCAGACAGATGAGAAGTAGCTTCCAAGATCGAAGATGTCCCATAGGAACCGCCTTACCTTCGTTCGCGCTGGATTGCAGAGCAGGGATTTTACCAGCCGCCCATAACTAGCGTGCGCTCGGTCACTCGCATACCAGGGAGAATGCGGCGACCATCGGCTGAAAGAGAGGTCGCCGCATCTGTAGCCGATAGGCCTTTAGCCTTTAAGTCCTTTGGAATGAAGACTGGCGGAGAGAGTGGGATTCGAAAAGGCTCTTTCGGACAGACTCTCTGCATTCAATAAGATGCCGAAAACCGACGTCTTTACCGTAACTTACCTTTTATCACATCTGGAACATGAGTCACCAGAGAAACGTTGATTTACACGAGTTGTCGTGATCACGGTATGGACGGTATGGATGGAAAATATTTGGCTGATTCAAAGTTTGAGTCTCAGCACAGACGTGCGCCTGCTTCTAACAAACGATCGATACCGCGAGCGTGCCGCGAAGAATTCCTCCAACAGATGGAATGCTACGTAAGATTTCCGACATGTCTGTGCCAAATTTGCCTCAAACTACGGCCCCGGTCTAGCCGAGAGAATCACCACGGTATAGTGATCGATCCGGCCTAGAGTAAACTGGCAGACGCTCTCGTGCAGAGAGAGGCCAGCCAGCTGAGGCTGAGCCGCGTCCGGCGAAAGGAATTTTACCTCCCAGTGGCTGAGGTCTTGGACGAGCCCGCTCAGGTCCAGCCGGACTTTAACGTTCTCTGCCGGGGCCTGGTGATCATAGTTGAGCAAGTGAAGAATAAAGGTTCGACCATCGGGTCTCCGAGTCAACTGGCCCAACACGTAACCGCGCGGCTCTAAACTGAGGCGAGGCCCTCCTGCGGCGTCTTCGGCGCGCGCCGCAATTCCCGGCTCCGCCTTTCCGGCCCTGATGAGAACGCCCCCGCCGGCGGTAAACGCATGCAGCCGGACTTTTTGCTCGGCGCTGAGCTTGCGCAGATCAGCGGGCATCACCAGCACCTTGAAGTGGTCAAGGGGAATTCCCTTGTCCAGGTGCGCGAGCACTTTAGTCTCGAAGAAGACGCTCTGCTTGAGGAATTCGTCGGCCAATCGGTTGTGAGGCTCCGCGGAGATCAAGGCGATCCGCGCCACCGGCTCTGCCTGGTGATACAACTCCCGATGCTCGACCAGGAAATGGTTGTATTGAGCGATGGCCGCCCAGGCCTCCTGACCCTCCGGCTCGCCGTTGATCAGCGCTGAGAGGAATCGGCCCTCGATGTTGCGCGAGGTGGCCGCGCCGAACGTATAGGCTTCGGCGATGGAAAGCTTCTGCTCGGCCGGGCTGGGGATGCAGCGCTCGCGCGGGCCGCAATGGTAAAGGTCGTTCTCATACATCAGTGGCTGCCAAAGCTGCTTCTCGCCGCTCAGGAATTTGATCTTGCGCGCGTTGTCCACCTGCCAATGACCGTCCCAAACCCCGGGAGTGTCCTTGCCATCTTCTTCCCAGATCACCTCGTTCATGTTGTTCATCGCAAATCGGTCCGGCGAAATGTGGACATTCGCAGAAACCATGACCTTGGGCCGGCCGGTCTCCCGCGCCTTCCGTTCCGCCATCCGCTGGGTGTCATCGAG
>Ga0335073_10006837_pt1 | contig 16021 bp, 16 predicted proteins | sample Lox_Sample_22_FD_207093 | JGI IMG/M metagenome (GOLD analysis project Ga0335073, IMG submission 207093) | Soil microbial communities from Loxahatchee National Wildlife Refuge, Florida, United States - Lox_Sample_2.2 | ecosystem: Environmental > Terrestrial > Soil > Wetlands | place: USA... | reverse complement strand
TCGAGGCGCCCGGGATGTGGCCGGCGGGAGACAGCTCGACCTCGATGCCGTGGTGCCGGAACGTTCCGTGCCGGTCCACCGCGGTGAAGCGAGCGTGCAGCGCGTGGATGTCCTGGGTCGTGTACGGGGCCAGGTACCCTTCCATCCGGGCGACCTTCAGCGCGTCCCGGGTGAGGAGGTCGGCGACCGCGATCGTGACCGGCGTCGCGATGAGGCGCGCCTTGGGGAGCCGGCTCAAGAGCGGGGTCATGCCGGAGTGGTCGAGGTGGGCGTGGGAGAGGAAGGCGAGGTCGATGTTGGTGGGCGCGGGCCGGGGGTACGACGGCGGGTCGGTCGGGGTCATCCCGTAGTCGAACAGGAGCGTGCGCCCCTGGTCCCGGACCACGAGGCCGAGCGATCCGACCTCCGAGGCGCCGCCGAGGAATTGGAGTTCCATCGGCGGTGCGAGCGGCGACGGGAGATAACGTATTGCCGGCCGGTCGGCCGCCGCGGAAGCGCTCATTAGCCCCCCGCGGGTGAAGACCGTCGTGCGCGGCGGCTCGCGGGCGGACCTCGAGGTCCTCTTCCGGATGAGCGCCGCCGTCCACCAGGTCGTGCGCGACGCGGCGGGCTCGCCCCGGCGGGCGGAGGTGGTCGCGATGGGCGCGGACGGCTCCCCGACCGAGGAGCTCGACCGGGTCGCCGAGAGCGAGATCCGGCGGCTCCTCGACGCGGAGGGCGTCGACTGGGACCTCCTCTCCGAGGAGATCGGCCTCGTCCGGCGCGGCGGGGAGTTGACGCTCGTGGTCGATCCGATCGACGGGACGGCGAACACGCTGCGGAACCTGCCGTTCTCGACCGTCTCGCTCGCGCTGGGGCGCCGGGACCTCCGGGGCATCGAGCTCGGGGTCGTGCGGGACCTCTACCGCGGCACGACGTACTGGGCCGCGCGGGGCGGGGGCGCGTTCCGGGACGGACGGCCGATCCACACGCGGCCCTGGAACGCGAAGAACGACCTCTTCTTCCTCAACCTCGGACGGTTCGCGACGGAGCGGACCGTGCGGCTCGCGAACCGGATCCGCCGGGTCCGCTCGCTGGGGTGCGCGTCGCTCGAGATGCTCATGGTCGCGGAGGGGGCCGCGGACGCCTACGTGTTCGAGAACGCCCCCGACTCCCGCAACCTCCGGGCGACCGACATCGCCGCGTCGTACCTCATCCTTCGCGAGGCGGGCGGCGACGTCTCCGACGTCGACGGCGGCCCGCTCGAGGAGTTCCCGCTCGGGCTCGAGCGGCACGCGAGCGTGCTCGGGTTCGGGGACCGGGCGTTCGCCGCGGCGGCGCACGGCGGAGGGTACCTGTGAAGATCGGCATCACCGCGAACCCCGGGAAGCCCGATGCGCTCGCGATCGCCGAGCGCGCGTGCGCCCGGCTCGAAGGACGGGCCGAGGTGGTCGTGAGCGACGAGGACCCGCGGCTCGCCCCCGATCGGCCCCACGGGCCGCTCTCCGAGCTGGCGCCGGACGTGCTGATCGCGGTCGGGGGCGACGGCACGTTCCTGTTCGCGCTCGGCCGCTCGGAGGCGCCGCTCCTCCCGATCAACGCCGGGACGGTCGGGGTCCTCGCCGAGGTCGATGGCCGGTCGACGGCGGCGCTCGACGGGGCGATGGACCGCCTGCTCTCCGGCCGCTACTTCCTCGAAGGCCGGATGAAGCTCGCGGGCCAGATCGGCCGGCACGCCCTCCCGGACGCCGCGAACGAGTTCGTGGTCCACTCGACCCCGGTCGGGAAGATGGGGCTGTTCGAGATCGCGGTCGACGGGACGGTGGCGGGCCACATCCGGGCCGACGGCGTCATCGTCGCGACGCCGACCGGCTCCACCGGCTACTCGCTGAGCTCCCTCGGCCCCGTGGTCGATCCCGCGCTCGACGCGCTGGTCCTCACGACGATCGCCCCGTTCCGCCTCGAGCCGCGATCGGTCGTCGTCGACCCGCTGCACACCGTGCGGCTCAAATCGATCGAGGAGGGACGGCGCGCGCTCGTGATCGTCGACGGCCAGGGCGAGTTCCCGCTCGCCGACGGGGAGGGCGTCACGATCTACCGGTCCCCGCGGCGCGCGACGTTCGTCCGGTTCGGCTCGCGGTTCATCGAACGGCTGAGCGGCAAGCGCATCCTGCCCTGGAGCGACGGACCGGACGAGGCCGGGCCCCGTGCCGATCTTCCGTCCCCACCGTAAGCGGCCGCCCGGCAGCGGCCGGCTCGGCGACACGCCCCAGGCGATCACCCGGCGCGCGCTCGACAGCGCGCTCGCGAGCGCCCGATCGGCGCTCCCCAACGAATTCGGCGGCGTGCTGCGCGCCGATCCGCCCGGCGTGATCAGCGAGCTGCTGCTCATCCCCGGCGGCACGGCCGGCCGGCGGCACGCGAACTTCCACCTCTACATGATCCCGGCCGACCTCACGGTCGCGGGCACGGTGCATTCCCACCCGTCGGGGGCGCTGTTCCCCTCGGACGCCGATCTGCGCCTGTTCCGCAGCTGGGGCCGGCGGCATCTCATCCTCGGCGCCCCGTACGGCCCGGGAGCGTGGCGGGCCTACGACGGCAACGGCCACGAGGTGCATCTCGACGTGGTGGGCGCGCCGACGCCCCCCGAAGGGGCGCCGCTGCGCTCGTACCGCCCCCGCACGGCCCGCGCGGTCCCCGACGAGCCGTCGGGCCCGGCGGAGTTCCCCGACGACGAGGCGTGAGCGCCGACGCCTATTCGCGGACCGGGATCGTGGGGATCGGCAGCCGGTCCGGGGTGCGGTTCGGGTCCTGGATCGGCTTGCCCGGGCGGCCCGGATAGCTCTGGAGCCCGTGCATCTTCGTGATCATCTCGAGGAAGCCGATGAAGCTGCGGAACGCCCCCCGGTAGAGCTGGGTGTGGTGACCTTCCCAGTCGAAGAAGTCGTTGAGCATCACCTTCGACTGGCGGAGCCCGTGCGTCAGCGCCCGCAAGAGGAGCTCCTCCTGGAGGTCGCTGATCTGGTCGCGGCGGAACCAGTCGCGCTGCTTGAGGTGTCCGAGCGGCACGAAGAACATCGGGACGAGGATCGCCTTGAAGTCCCACAGGTCGTCGATGAGGTCGATCGTCCGGCGGACGTCCTCTTCCGTCTCCTGGGGGAGCCCGACGATGAACGTGCACGCGGGATAGACGTGGTTGTCGTTCATCAGCCCCGCGGCCTGGACGACGAGCTCGGGCCACTGGGACGCCTTGAACGGGGCGACCTTGCCCGGCATCGCCTTCGTGATGAGGTGCGGCGAGCCGGTCTCGACTCCGACCTCGACCCCCCACCAGCTCTGCTTCTCGTCGACGAGGATCTCGGCGCACTTCGACAGGAGCTTCGGCTTCGTCATGAGGGACGCCACCGCGACGTGGCTCCAGCCGACCTGGTCGTAGTAGCGCTTCGCGAGCTTGAGCAGCGGGAGGAGCTTCTCCTCGTGCGGCATCACGTTCGGGCTGCCGTAGAAGAAGACGTCGTCCGAGTGCAGGAGCCCCTTGTGGACCCCGATCTGCGCGTTGACCTTCAACTCCTCTTCGATCTTGTCGAGGCCGTACCACCGGGTCGGCCGGGTCGTGACGGAGCAGAACGAGCAGCCGCGGCAGCAGCCCCGGCCGATCTCGATGAGCCCGTTGACGCTCGGGAACTTGATCGAGGAGATCTGCTCGACCTTCGGCGCCTCCTTCGGCCCGAGCACGACGTGGGGCGGCAGGAACTCATCCCGCAGCGCCTTGCCCACGATCTCCTTCACGAAGAGGTCGGCCTCCCCCTCGACGACCGAGTCGATGCCCCCGAACGAGTCCAGGAACTCCTGGATCCAGGGGAGCTTCATGCGGGTCGCCGGGGAGAGCTGCCAGGCGCACGGGCCCCCGGCGATGATCTTGAGGCCGCGCCGGCGCGCCTCCACGACCGCGGGCTGCGTGAGCATCCGCTTGAAGTTGACGCAGTTGAGGGGCTCCTTGCGCATCACCCCGCCGAACGTGGAGCTCGGGGGGTTGAGACCGAAGTAGTCGTGGCCCGAGATGAGCAGGACCTTCGCCTCCCCGGGCATGTACTTGTCGAGGTGGCCGGGGTGCACGATGCGGGCGTCGAACCCGGCGTCCATGAGCGACGCCTCGATCTTCCGCATCCCGTAGGGGGCCTGGCGGGGGTACCCGTGCTCGTCGACGGGCATCTTGGGGAAGAACAGCCGCTGGTAGGCCGACTCCGGCAGCACGTAGGCGGGCGTGGTCGTGCCGAACCCCAGGAATTCCTTCCCGTGGTGATTGCTCATCATCGTCCAGTCGCAGGTGATGACTACTTCCGGCATGCGTTCCCCCAGCGGTGAAGCCGCTCTCGGCTCCGGTGCGGACTCGGTCGTCCTTCTAAAGGATTGCGACGCGGAAGTCGCGACAGTTTGGGGCCCCCGGCCCGGGCGGGCCGCCCGTGGGGCTCACCCAAAGTCGCTCTCGTCGTCGTCCCGGGGCAGGACCCCCTCGAAGGAGTCCGGGGCTTCCTCGACGGGCTCCTCGGCGTCGCCGCTCTCGCGGAACGCGGGGTCGCGCTGCAGGAGGTGGATGCGGACGCAGTCCCGGTGGGCGGGGGCTCCGTTCCACGAGCTCGTCTCCTGGGGGTTCCCGAGCGGCTCCTTGCAGAGCGTACAGATCTCGGGCGGCGCGGCGATCCAGGCGATCCGACGGGGCGGGGCATCCATGGGGCGACCGAGAGCAGGGAGCCGGCGCTCCTTTAGGTTTCGGCCGGACCAGTCGCCCCCGCCGGGGGCCCCGGGGTGGGATCGCGCCGAGGGGACCGTTCGGCCGCGGGGCGCTTGCTTCAGGCGTAAAGCCCAAAAGAGGGGGCCCCGTGCGCGGACCGATGGACACGCTGGTCGAGCTGCGCCGTCGTCGGCTCGCGCTCGGCATCCCGCTCGGCGAGCTCGCCCGGGCGATCGGCCGCAGCGACGCGACCCTCTCGCGGATCGAGCGGGGCCAGATCCGGCCGTCCTACGAGCTCGTGCAACGGATCCTGGCGTACCTCGAGGCCCAGGAGGGCCTCGCCGCGCCGCGCCTGACCGTCGGGGACCTCATGAACCGGGCGCTCGTCACCGTCGAGTCGTCCGCCCCGCTCGCGACGGCCGCCCAGCGGATGGAGGGGGGCGCGTTCTCCCAGCTGCCGGTCGTCGACGGCGGGCGCGTCGTCGGCTCCCTTTCCGAGTCCGCCCTGCTCCGCGCACTCGCGCAATCGAACGCCCGTCGGCTCAAGGTGCACGACGTGCAAGAGACCGCGTACCCGCTCGTCGACACCGGGTTCCCGGCCGACCTCCTTCCCGGGGTGCTCGGCCGGTACCCGGCCGTGCTGGTCGCCGAGAAGGGCACGCTCTGCGGGATCGTCACCAAGGCCGATCTCATCCGCGGACTGCGCGGCGCGTCCTTGCGCCGGCCGTCGGCCAGCTAACGGACCCCGTTCGCGACGCGCACGGCGTCGAGGACGGCTCCGACCGCGAGCCGCGCGGCGAGGAGCCCCAGGTGGTCGGCGGTCCCGCCCGGGCGCTGCTCCACGGGCGGAGCCCCGGCGGCGCCCGTGGCCGCCGCGAACAGCACGTCCCCGTCGGTGGAGCTGTGGAACGGCACGATCGCGGACGCGAGGCCGCTCTGAACGATCGCGGCGATCCGCTGGAGCGTCGGGCGGTCGAGACGCAGGTCGGTGGCGACGAGCCCGAGGGTCGTGGCCGACGTCCGGTCTCCACCGGCGGCCGGACCGTACGGCGGCACGATCCCCCGACGCCCGCGGGCCCCGGCGACCCAGCGACCGGACCCCGGGTCGCGAACGGCGCCCACCGCGTTGACCGCGACCAGGACCCCGATCGTGCCCGAGCGGCCTACTCGGGCGGCCCGCGCGCCGAGGCCGCCCCGCATCGCCCGGTCCCGGCCCAGGTACTTGCCGATCGTGGCCCCGGCCCCCGCCCCGGCCCGGCCGATCCGCACCGGGTCCCGGGAGGCGGTGCGCGCCGCCTCGTAGCCGAGCGGCAGGTAGTCGGGGATGGGGGCGAGACGGGGCGGCAGGTCGAAGAGCGCGGCCCCGGAGATCTGCACGACCGGGTTGGGGTTGCGGAACGCGGTCGCCCGCGCCCCGGTCTCGAGCAGGCGGACGCGGATCCCCCGGGCCGCGTCGAGGCCGTAGAGACTGCCGCCCGAGAAGAAGACGGCCCAGCGCCGCCCGTACGTGGCGTCGAGCGCCAGCGAGGCGGTGTCGTACGTGGCGGACGCCCCGCCCCGCACGTCCACGACCGTGGGCGCGAGCGCGTCGAACACGACGACGGTGACCCCGGACGCGCCGTCGGGGGTCTCGGCCTGCCCGACCCGGAGCCCCCGGATCGTCGCGAAGTCGGGAGCGCGCGGCACGCCCCGGGCAGTCGTGGCGGAAGAAAGCGCTGGCGTCGGCCCCGCTCCGGCGCGCTCGCGCTTTAATCCCGGTCGCGCTCCAGCCCCGCATGGCCCCCGCGTCGAAGGCCGCGCCGCGCTCCGCCGATCCGGTCCCGAAGGGGTTCCGCATCGCGCGCGACACGCCCGTCGGCCGCCATCCGCTGCTCGCGGTCTTCCCCGGTCTCGACGGGCTCGAGGCCGCGGCCCGCCTGGAGCCGGACGCCGCGCAGCGGGGCCGGCTCTTCGACGAGACGTGCGTCGAGATCGTCGATCAGGACCTCTGGATGTACGTCGCGCCGAAGGCGCTCCCCAAGTTCCGCCGGGCGGAGTGGAAGCCGGTGATCTCGCCCGGGGCGGATTGCATCGTGGTCGGCGTGGGGCACCTGCGCGAGAGCCCGGCCCTGATGTTGTTCATGGACATCTACCACGAGCTCTGCCACGTGATCCAGCGCCAGCACGGGGCCGAGCTGTGGCCGCCGGGCGTGAGCTACGTCGACCGGTGGACCGAGGTCGACGCCTACCGGTTCGTCGTCGACGAGGCCCGGCGCCTCGGGGTCTCCAACGCGTTCCTGCAGGAGTACCTGCGGGTCGAGTGGATCTCGGAGGCGGAGCACCGCTCCCTGCTCGAGAAGATGGACGTTCCGGCCGAGTGAGCGGGCCGCACCGGGCGAGCCGGACGGCGTCGACCTGCGTGAGCAACCTCGGGTTTATCCCCCCGACCCGAGAAACGCTTCTCCTTACCGGGGAGGCGACGCCACGTCCATCGACATCAAGGCCCGCAGCGTCGTCCGGCCCTCGTCGAGCGACCTCTGGTTCCTCGCCTACCTTCCGCTGGCGATCTCCGACGGGATCGCGACGCCGCTGATCCCGCTCCTCGCGCTCCAGCACTTCGGCGCCACGGCGTTCGCGGTCACGATCATCATCGCGGCGAGCGCGATGAGCCAGGTCCCGTTCACGATCCTGTGGGGGAACCTCTCCGACCGGATCGCGCACCGGAAGTACTTCCTGGTCGGCTCGTTCCTCGCCACCGGGCTCTCGATCATCGCGATCGCCCTCGCGCACGACCTGCTCACGTACTTCTGGCTCAACGTGGTCGAAGGGCTCGCCTCGGCGGCCAGCGCCCCGATCGGCACGATGCTCCTGCTCGAGACGCGGCACAAGCGCTGGTGGCCGACGGACATCGGGCTGTTCGGGCTCATCTCGGGGCTCGGCACGACGATCGGGCTCGCGCTCGGGTTCGTCTGGCTGTTCGTGATCGGCATCAACCAGTCGACGATCGCGGTGATGACGGGGCTGCTCATCCTGTCGGGGGTCCTCGCGCTCGTCGGGGCCGGCGTCGCGTGGGCGTGGATCGAGGAGCCGAGCACGCGCATCGCGCGGGCCTCGGTCGCCGACCTCGTGAACCTCCACCGGGGCGTCGTCGAGCGGCTCCGGACCGTCCGCACCCGGGTGGTCGGCCTCATCGACCTCACCCGCTCGAACGCGCAACGGCTGCCGGGCAAGGAGTACCTCTTCCTGGCCGCGCTCGGCATCATGAGCGTCGGCTTCGACATCTTCTACGGACCGTTCCCCGTGTTCCTCTGGCAGAACGCGCGCTTCTCCGACGCCGGGGTCTTCATCGTCTACCTGGGGTCGGCGAGCGCCTCGACCGCGCTGTTCTTCCACTCGGGCAAGGCGGTCGATGACCACTCGCCGAAGTGGGTGTTCCTGAACTCGCTCTGGGCCCGGGTCGGCCTCATGGTCCTGTTCCTCTGGGGGCCGCTCTACGTCCTGTTCGGGCTGGGCACGCCGGCGCTCCTCGCCTGGCTCACGCTGCTGAACGCCCTGCTCGGCGTCACGTGGGCGTTCATCAGCACGGCGAGCACGCTGTTCCTGGTCCGGCTCGTCGGGCGCTCCGCCCGGGGGCGGGCGCTCGGCCTCTACAACGCGTTCGCAGGCGCGGGGAGCCTCATCGGCACGCTGCTGGGCGGCTGGCTGTACGCGACGTACGGGGTCCACTTCGCCTACTCGATCGCGGCGGGGGTCGTCGTCGTGGGCGGGCTGTTCCTGCTGCCGATCCCGTATCACATGTTCCAGCTGCCCCACCACACCGTCCACCGGCGGCACCTGTGGGGCAGCACGCGCGCGACCGGCCCACCCCCGGCCGCCCCGGGGAAGCCGTAGGCTACCGCAGCCCTTCCCAGGTCAGCGTCCGGATGAGGTAGCCGAGCGCGAGGTTCGCGAGCAGGATCTCGAGTTCGGCCGGATAGTCCTGTACCACACACGAACGGAAGCCGAGCTGGCCGACCGCGACGGGGGTCGACCCCTGCACGATCGCGAACTTCCCGGTCAGGCGCTCGTTGATGGTGTAGTGCACGCCCGCGTAGTCGAGGGTCATCGGCCCGAACGTCGTCGACCGGGTGTGCCACGTCTCCTCGCCGATCCGGACCCGGATCTCGTCGGCCTTGACGCGGTAGGTGACGGTCGAGTGCACCTCCTGCGGGGCGTGGGGCCGGTACGTGAGGTACTCCGTCGAGAACAGGGCGGCAATGCGGGATCCCAGGCCCTCCTCCTGCCACTGGACGGGCCGGCAGAGCCAGAGCTCCTCGCCGACCCGGATCTCGATGACGTTCTTGAGGACCCGGGCTGTCGCCTGGATCATCGACTGCGTCCTCAGGGGGTCACCCGCATCTAATAATGATGGGTCCAATCGAGCGGCCCATGGCCGAGACCGCTCCGGGCCCTCCGTCGGTCGAACGGTCGGCCGGCCTCGGCTTCTATGCGAGCCGGGGCCCCGGCGTCGCGGGGCGGCTCAAGGAGACCGCGGAGGACTTCCGCGTCACCGAGATCTCGAGCTACCCGGTCCCCGACCCGACCGGTCCGTTCACGGTGCTGCGCGTCCGCAGCCAGGACTGGGAGCAGCACGAGCTGGCCGCGGCCCTCGGGCGGCGGCTGCGCCTGCCCCCGCACGCGGTCCGCTGGGCCGGCACGAAGGACCGGCGGGCGGTCGCGGAGCGCCTCTTGAGCTATCGCGGCGCGCCGCCGACGGACGAGCTCGGGCTGCGCGACGTGACCGTGCTCGAGGCGTACCGCGCGCGGGACGGGCTCGCGCTGGGACATCACTACGGGAACGCGTTCGCGATCCGGGTCGGGGAGCTCGCCCGACCCCCCGGAGACGCGCTCGACCAGTACCGCGCGATCGAACGGGAGCTCCGCGGCCTCGGCGGCTTCCCGAACTTCTTCGGTCTGCAGCGGTTCGGCGAGGTCCGGCCCGTGACCGCCGACGTGGGCCGTGAGGTCGTGAAGGGCGATCTCGCGCGGGCGGTCGACGTCTACCTGACCGCGCCCCCGCCCTCGGGAACGCCCGGTCCGGGCGACGAGGCGCGGCGGCAGTACGCCGAGCACCGGGACGCAGGCCGGGCGCTCGTCGAGTTCCCGCACGAGTACCGGTTCGAGCGCACGCTGCTCGAGCACCTCGCGAAGGGCCACCCGCCCGAGCGGGCCTTCCGGGCGCTCTCCCGGGAGCTTCGTCTCCTCTTCGTCCACGCGTACCAGTCGCTCCTGTTCAACCGCTGGCTCACGACGCGCGAGGCGGCGGGCGTGCCGTGGGACCGCCCGGTCGTAGGGGACCGGATCCTCCGGCTCGAGCGCGACGGCACCGTCCGCAGCCAGGACGCCGTGTCGGTCGGGTCCGACAACGCGATCGAGTGCGCCGAGCTGGTCGCTCGGGGCCGCGCGCTCGTCTCCGGCCCGCTGGTCGGCTTCGACACGCCGCACGAGCCGGGCCCGGTAGGCGATCTTCTCGACGCACTGCTCGCCGAGGAGGGCGTTGGGCGGGCGCAGTTCCGGCTCCCGGCGACCCCCGAGCTCGCGAGCCGCGGGGCGTGGCGGCCGCTGCTCGTGCCGATGCCGCCGCTCGCGCTCGCCGCGGCGCCGGACGCGGTCGAGTTCCGGTTCGCGCTCCCCCGGGGCGCCTACGCCACCGTCCTCCTGCGGGAGTTCCTCAAGGTCGGCGCGACGTGAGCCGGCGCCGCCTCTCGAGGAGAGCCTACTAATACCGGGCTCCGGAACGGAGAGGGTACCCTCCGCTCATGGCGCTCGAGTCCCCCCGTCCGTTCCTGGTCCCGCCGACGACCGCGCCCACGACGGTCGCCCGTCCCGGGGCCGCGCCCGTCGGCGTGCCGAGGATCCCCACGGGCGTGCCGGACTTCGACTACCTCACCGGTGGGATCCCGACCGGCTCGGTGGTGCTGCTCTTCGGGGCCGCGGGCGCGGGTCACCAGGAGTTCGCGCTCACCTCGGCGGTCCACCTGATGCTGCGGTACGACGAGCCCCGCCTCCACCGGTTCTATCTCGGGAGCGCGCGCGGTCCGTTCGTCTACCCGGACCGGGTCGTGTACATCAGCACGAGCCGCTCGCGCGACCAGATCCTGAACGAGGTCGAGGGCTCGTTCGAAGGGACCTACCCTGACGTGCTGGCCCGCCACTTGACGTTCCACGACCTCTCGCCCGCGTACTTCGCGGACACGGTCGTGCCGGCGGCCTGGTCGTCGGTCCCCAAGCTCCTCCTCGGCTCCGCGGACGGACGCAAGCCGAAGGAGCACGGCCCGGTCGAGGCGCTCGCCGAGGCGATCGACGAGGACCCGGGCCGGAACCTCGTGATCGTCGACTCGCTCACCGACCTCCTGGTCCGCCGGGGGGTCGAGCCGAGCGACCTGCTCACGCTCGTGAAGGGGCTCCGGCGCCGGGCGAAGGAGGGCGGCGGCATGGTCTACCTGCTGCTCGCCGAGGGGGTCGCCCCGCCGGCGACCGAGCAGGCGATCATCGATTCGGTGGACGGCGTGCTGCACTTCTCGTGGGTCACGAACCCGTCCCGTTCCCACCGCGACCGGTCGATGCTGATCGAGAAGTTCATGCCGGTGCTGGCGCGGCTCCCCGCGGAGCACCACGGCCGCTTCGTCATCCGGGTGAACAGCACCAACGGGCTGGTGACCACGCAGTATGAGCGGATCTGAGACGCCCCGCGCCAAGGTGCCCACGGGGATCGCCGGCCTCGACGAGATGCTCGGCGGCGGCATTCCCGCGGGTCACGTGGTGCTCGTCACCGGCCTCCCCGGCACGGGGAAGACCTGCCTCGGCCTCCAGTTCCTGTTCGCCGGCGCCGCCCGCGGCGAGAAGGGCGTCTTCCTCTCGCTCGAGGAGGACCAGGCCCCGCTGCTCGAGAGCGCGCGCCAGTTCGGCTGGCCGGTCGATGCCGCCGTCGAGAAGGGGCTCTTCAAGGTCGTGCGGCTCGATCCGAAGGAGACGCGGCAGAGCCTGCACCGCATCCAGGGGGAGCTCGGGAAGGAGCTCTCCACCCTCGGGGCCCGCCGGATCGTCCTCGACTCGGTCTCGCTGCTCAACATGCTCAGCGACGACGAGCCGTCCCGCCGGTCGACCCTGTTCGCGCTCGCGGCCGCCTGCCGCGAGGCCGGCGCGACGACGGTGCTGACGGCCGAGGCGGACCCGATCCACCCCGAGGTGAGCCGGGACGGCCTCTCGGAGTACGTCGCCGACGGGGTCGTCCTGCTCGGCTACAGCACGAACCCGGACGGCCGCCGGGTCGGCCTCTCGCTGCGGATCCTCAAGATGCGCCGGACCGCGCACGTGCGGACCGTGCAGCCGTACGCCATCGGTCCGAGCGGCCTCGCGGTCGACGCGAAGGCCGTCGACTTCGGGACCGGGTAGCCGGGGCGTTCCCCGACCCCTCCCGCTCCCTACAAGTCGCCGCGCGGCGTCCCCTGAGCGCATGCCGGACGATCCGTCGACGCCCGCCGGGCCGGCGCCCGGGGCCGTCCTGCTGCCGCGGGCCCCGGTGGGTCCCCCGCGCTGGGTGCTGTACGTCGACCTCGACGCGTACTACGTCTCGGTCGAGCTGCGGGGGCGCCCCGAACTGCGCGGGCGACCGGTGATCGTCGGGCGCCCGCCGGGAGACACCCCGAACCGGGGCGTCGTGCTTTCCGCCAGCTACGAGGCGCGGAAGTTCGGCGTCCGCAGTGCGATGCCGGTCGTCACGGCCGCGCGCCTGTGCCCGGACGCCGTTTGGATCCCGCCCGACTTCCCGCGCTACGAGGCCACGGCCCGGGAGGTCCGGGCGGTCCTGCGGCGGTTCTCGGAGCACGTCGTCCCGTACTCGATCGACGAGGCGGCCGTTGTGATCGACGTCGACTCGCCGGAGGCGGCTCGGGCGGTCGCGGCCCGTGTCCAGGCCGCGGTCCGCGAGGCCCTCGACCTGCCGGCGTCGATCGGCGTCGCGACCTCCCGGGTCGTGGCGAAGATCGCGACCGACCAGGCGAAGCCCGCCGGGATCCGGGTGGTCCCGCCCGGCGAGGTCGCGTCGTTCCTCGCCCCGCTCCCGGTGCGCGCGATCCCGGGCGTCGGCCCCAAGACCGGGGAGGCGCTGGCGGCCGCCGGCGTCTCGACGATCGGCGACCTCACGCGCCGGCCCGCCCGGGAGCTCGAGCGCCGGTTCGGCGGGCTCGCCCGCGACCTGATCGCCCTCGCGCGGGGGACGCCGCGCGAGTCGGAGGCGGTCGACTCGGGCCCCCGGTCCCGGTCGACGGACCGGACCTTCGATGTCGACCGGACCGAGTGGGCCCCCCTCGAGACGACGCTCCGGGAGCTCGCCCAGGAGCTCGCGGACTCGCTCGACCGGGAAGGGCTCCGCTACGCCACCGTCGGGATCGGCTTCCGGTGGAGCGACCTCGCCCGAAGCCAGCGGCGCCGCACGCTCCCGGCCGCCCACGAGGGCGCGGCGCCGCTCGTCGAGGAAGGCCTCCGGCTCGGTCGCGAGCTCTGGGACGCGGAGCAGGCGGGCCGGGCCCGGGCGGTGCGCACGGTCTCCGTGCGGGCGGAGGGGCTCGAGCCGAGGACGCAGCGCCAGCGCTCGCTCGACGAGCGGTGGGACGGGGCCCGCCGACCGACGAGTTAAGTGCCGCCGGGCCTCGCGCCCGGCGGAGGGAGGCGCATGGGGCGCACGGCCGAGGAGCTCGAACGCGAGGTCGAGGGCCTCGCCGCCCCACGCGGGCCGCTGGGACTCCCGACACCCGCCTACGAGGGCCGATCGCTGCCGAACGTCGCCCGCAGCGTCGTCGAGGCGGTGGGCGTGACGCTCGCCCCGGGACCCCCGCTCGCGCCCCCGCTCGACCGAGACCTGGACCCGTTCGAGGGTCGGCGGGCGGAGGGCCCGGTGGTCGTCCTGCTGCTCGATGGATTCGGCTGGCCGGCGCTGCGGGCATTCCTGCACGACGGGTCCGATCCGAACGCCTCCCGCTGGGCCGAGCATGCCCGACCGATCACGACCGTCTTCTCGACGACGACGAGCGCCGCGCTCCCGAGCCTGTCGACCGCGGCCCCGCCGGGGCGTACCGGGATGGTGGGGTACCGGCAGTACCTGCCGGCGTTCGGCGTCGTCGCCGACCTCGTGAAGATGACCCCGGTCGGCGTCACTGCGGCGGAGACGCTCGTCGGCCCGGGCTGGAGCCCGGGGCTCGTCTCCGGGGTCCCGAGCCTCTTCGCGCGCGGCCTGCCCGGCGTCGCGCTCGGCCGGGCCAGCTTCCGCGGCACGGGCTTCACCCGCGTGCTCTACGAGGGCGCGGAGTTCCTCGGCTACGCGACGCAGACCGACTTCGCCGAGCGGCTCGCCCAGCTCCTCGAGCGGCCCACCCCGCCGCCGGTGATCTACGCCTACTGGGAGGAGCTCGACACGATCGAGCACCTGTGGGGGCCCCGACCGGATCTCGTCCGCTTCGAGCTCGGGCAGGTCGCCCGCGTGCTCGGCCACGTCCGCGACCGGCTGGGGGAGGCCGCGCGGGCCCGGACCACGTTCCTCGTCACCGGCGACCACGGCCAGGTGAAGTTCGAGGAGCGGTCCGAGGTCATGCTCGACCGGGAGCCCGAGGTCCTGCGACGGCTCGACCGCCTGCCGGCCGGCGATCGGCGGGTCGGCTTCTTCCGCTCGAAAGCCGGGGAGCGGGAGGCGCTCGAGGCGGCCCTCACGTCGCGGCTCCCGCCGGGTGCCCAGCTCGTCGACGTCTCCGCGGCGATCGCGGCCGGCCTCTTCGGGCCCCCGCCGCATCACCCCGAGCTCGTCGAGCGCCTCGGCGATCTCCTGGCGTTCGTCCCGCCGCCCGCGGGCCTCACGTATCTGCCCGCCGGATGGAAGCGACCGGACCGGGTGCGCGAAGGGGCGCACGGCGGCCTCGCGCGCGAGGAGCTCGTGGTGCCGCTGATCGCAGGATCGCTCCGCGACCTCGCGTAAGGCGGCGGCCGGGACGCCCGCCCTCCCTTCAAGAAGGAGGAGCCGGTGGGGGAGACGAGGTCCGCGCGTGTCGGAGATCCGCTGGGACGCCCTGACGGGCCGCCCCGTGATCGTCGCGGAAGCCCGGGCCGCTCGCCCGAACGAGCACGCCGGAGCCCCGCTCACGGCGGGCCCGCCCGGGGAGTGCCCGTTCTGCGAGGGCCGGGAGGACCGCACGCCACCCGAGGTCGCGGCGATCCGCCCGACGGGGAGCCCAGCGAACGGCCCGGGCTGGTCGGTGCGCGCGTTCGCGAACCGGTTCCCGTCGCTCGCTCCCGAGGACCCGGCCGTGGAACCGGGCCCGGTGGTCGGGCTGCGGCGCCGCTCCGGTCACGGCGTGCACGAGGTGGTCGTGGAGAGCCCCACGCACGCCCCCCTGCTCTTCGAGCTGCCCGACGCCCAGGTCCGGCGGGCGCTCGCGGTCGTCCGGGACCGCGTGCGGGCCGCGACCGAGCGCCCGGGGGTCGCCGCCGGGCTCGCCTTCGAGAACTGCGGGCCGGAGTCGGGTGGGACGCTGTGGCATCCGCACGCCCAGGTCGCCGGGACGCCGACGATCCCGCCGCGGCTCGCCGAGGAGCTCGCCCGTGGACCCCCGGTCGGCGGCGACGAGCCCGGCTGCCTCCTCGAGCGGACCGTCGCCGAGGAGCGCGCCGCCGCCGATCGGATCGTGCACGAGGACGGCACGTTCACGCTGTTCGCCCCGTTCGGCTCGGAGCACCCGTTCGCGCTCCGGGCGGTCCCGCGCCGGCACGGACCGTCGGTCGGACTCGCCTCGGACGACGAGGTCGCGGCCCTCGGCTCCCTGCTGCCGCGCTTCCTGCGGGCCCTCCAGGCGCTCGCCCCGGGGGCGTCGTACAACTGGTCGATCGCTTCGTTGCCGCCCGGGCTCGCGTCGGACGCGTACCACTGGCACCTCGAGCTCTCGCCCCGGCTCGTGAAGGCGGACGGCTTCGAGCTCGCGAGCGGCATCCCGGTGATCCCCGTGGCGCCCGAGACCGCCGCGCAGCGCTACCGCGCGGTCTGGGAGTCGGTCGCCTCGCCCGGCTGAGCGGACGCCGGCCCGGGCGGGGCGCGCAACGCTAATGGGTCCGGACCGGTCGTTTTCGCCGTGCCCGATCTGCGGGAGCCGATCGTGTCCCTGCTGGGGCACGTCGACCACGGCAAGACGTCCCTCCTCGACCGGATCGCCGGGAGCGTTCGCGCGTCCGGCGAGGCCGGTGGGATCACGCAGCACATCGGGGCGCTCGAGGTCCCGGGCGACGTCATCAAGCGGCTGTGCGAAGGGA
>Ga0335073_10006836_pt1 | contig 16023 bp, 17 predicted proteins | sample Lox_Sample_22_FD_207093 | JGI IMG/M metagenome (GOLD analysis project Ga0335073, IMG submission 207093) | Soil microbial communities from Loxahatchee National Wildlife Refuge, Florida, United States - Lox_Sample_2.2 | ecosystem: Environmental > Terrestrial > Soil > Wetlands | place: USA... | reverse complement strand
GGCCCGATCCGGGAAGTGCGCGCGTGGATCGGCACGACATCGTTCGGGTCCGGGATCGACCTCGATGCGCCGAGTGTCATCAGCTGGGAGCACGCTAATGGCGTCCGGGGGGTCTGGGACATAACCCTGGCGCCGGACATGTACTTGCGCTCGGACTACTACACCAACGACGAGCGCTGGGAAGTCACCGGGACGAAGGGCTTCGTCCGGGTGAACCGCGTCACCGGGCGCGGCATCCAGGAACCGAGCGTGGAGGTCTACGCGGACGGCGAGATGCGCAGCTTCCACGCGCTGGATGACGACTGGGGCAGCAGCTTCCGGGATTCCGGCAAGCACTGGCTCCGCTGGCTGCGTACCGGCGAAGGATCGCTGCTACTGGGCGCCGAGGAAGCGGTCGACGTGCTCAGGTTCGCGCTCGCTGCGTATGAAAGCAGCGCCTCAGGCGGCATCGGCGTCGACCCGGCTAAGGTTGTCTGACCCGGTAGGGTCAGCCCGTGGCGGATCGTGATGTGTGCGTGGTCTACACGAAGTATGACGGCAGTCTGCACTGGCACCAGGTCATGCGTTATCTCGGGGAAGACGAGCACGGCATCTGGCTAGGCGGCCCTGCCGGGTCAACCACGCAGCGCGGGGATGAGCCGCCGATCGTCCTCGGCGAGCCGTTCGTCCAGCTGTTCCCGGCTGGCCAGTGGTGGACCGCCACCTTCAACGGTGACCCGGCGCGAACCGAGATCTACTGCGATATCGGCACGCCTCCGAGGTGGCAGTGGCCCGCCGACGGCGCGGCGGACCTGGCCGAGGTCACGATGGTCGACCTGGATCTGGATGTGCTGCGGCTGCGCGCCGATCAGCGCGTCTTTGTCGTCGACGAGGATGAGTTCGCCGTGCACCAGGTCCGCTACGGTTACCCGCCGGAAGTGATCAGCGAGGCCGAGCGCGCGGCTGCTTTCCTGCTGGACGTGATCAGCGCTAAGGCGGAACCGTTCGGCGCCGTCTACCAGGACTGGCTGGACATGGTCGGCTGACAACTGGCTGCTGAGCCCGGCACTGCTGCGGTCGCACTAGGCGCGGCTGGCCGCTTGTTACCCTCGTTTCCATAGGTAGTCAGAAGCGATCTGTGCTCCATCGGCCATGGCGGCAAGCTTCAGCCAGGTGATGCGCGGCTTCACCGAGTAGAAGCCGGCGAACGTGCCGAAGCCGCAGTCGGTGCCGGCGATCACGTTCTCCTTGCCGACGATCTCGGCGAACCTGACGATGCGCTGCGCGACTAGCTCCGGGTGCTCGACGAAATTCGTGGTCGAGTCGATCACGCCGGGGATCAGGACCTTGCCGTCCGGGAGCCGGACGTCCTTCCACACCGTCCACTCGTGCTCGTGCCGCGGGTTGGCCGCCTCGAAGACCAGCCCGGTCGGCCGGGCCTCGAGTACCACGTCGATGATGGCGGCGAGCGGGATGTCGGTGACGTGCGGCCATTCCCCGTTGCCCCAGCACAGATGCATGCGCATCTGCTCCGGCGGGATATCGCGGACCGCGTGGTTCAGTGCCCGGACGTGCATGCGGATCTGCTCCCGGAATTCCTCTTCGGTGAGCGTGTCGTTGCCGAGCATGGCCCGGGTCATGGCCAGGTCGGGGCAGTCCAGCTGCAGCACGATCCCGGCTGCCGCGATCGCGTCGTACTCGGGTTTCATCGCGTCGGCCAGCGCGAAGATGTACTCCTCGTCTGACGGGTAATAGTCGTTGGCCAGGAACGTCGCGATCACGCCTGGCGAAGCGGCGCTCATGAACACGTCGGCCGGCTCTTTGTCCCTGACGGCGTTCTTGAGGTTGGCGATGTCGGCATGCACGGCGTCCGGGTCGCGCAGCGAGACCGGGCCGTCGCAGGCCGGCTGGTTTCCGATCCGGGCGACGTCCTCGGCGCCCATCATCGACTCGAAGACCTCCGGATACTCGATCATCTCGGTGAGAGCAAGCGGCCGGCCAGTGCCGCCGAATCCGTTGAGCCGGTCTTTGACGTAGGTGGCGTAACCGGGCTTGCCCATCTCACCGTCGCTGATCACGCTGACGCCGGCCGCTAGCTGGCTCACCACGATGTCGGCGACTGCCTGTTCGACGCGCTTGCCGAAGGCGGCCTGGTCGACCTCCGCGCCGGTTTCCCGGTCGGCGATCAGCTGGTCCAAGTCGGCAGGCCTGGGCAGGCTTCCGGTGTGGGTGGTCAGTATCCGGTCGCGACTTCGTCGCATGCTCATGCTCCTCTCAGCCTGAGCGTCAGCGCAGTTATCGAGGTACCGAGTCCACACTGCGCCCGTTCGGCCCGGATCGCTAGTGCGCTGCGGGCTAAAGCCGCCGTCGGCCCGCGCCTGCCGGGGCAGTGCCGAGGTTCTCCGGCGGCGCGCTTGACACCGGGCCTTGGCCGGAGCTACGTTTAACACGTTGGTTAATTAACAGGGTGGTTAAATGAGGGCGGAAGATCAGCTCAGCTTGGTCTTCGCGGCGCTGGCAGACCCGACGCGGCGGGCAATACTGGCTCGTCTCGCGGACGGCGATGCGACCGTCACGGAGCTGGCTGAACCGTTCTCGATTAGCCTGCCGGCCATCTCGCGGCACCTGAAGGTGCTCGAGCATGCGGGGCTGATCTCGCGGAGCCGGTCCGGCCAGTGGCGGTCCAGCTCGCTTCGAGCTAGCCCGCTGAAGGAGGCCACCGACTGGATGGAGCGTTACCGGGTGTTCTGGGACGCCAGCTTTAGCCGTCTGGACGTGCACTTGCGCAGGATCCAGGCCGAAGCCGCTCGCAGCAGCGCAGGCGGCAGCGCAGACCGAAAGGAAGAACAGCAATGACACAGACCACGACGCACGAGATCACCCTGACCCGGATCTTCGACGCTCCGCCCGAGCTGGTGTACCGGGCCTTCGTCGACCCGGACCAGCTCTGCCAGTGGTTCGGCCCGGTCGGGTACTCGGTGCCGTACGAGAGCGCCCACGTCGACGCGCGGTCCGGCGGGTACCAGCGGCTTGTCATGGTGAGCGACGACGATCCGGCGGTACGCAGCGAGATTGACGCGACGCTCACCGAGGTCGTCGAGAACGAGCTGATTGTCGGCCACCAGGACGTCGAGGGTATTCCGGGCACGACCGGGTCGTTGCGGTTCCGCCTGCGGCTGGAGTTTCACGCCGAGCCGGGCGGCAAGACGCGGCTGGAACTCCGGCAGGGGCCGTTCACCGAGCAGATGGGCGACGACACCAAGACAGGCTGGCTGAGCTCCTTCACCAAGCTGGACTCGCTGCTGCAGCGATCGCTGTAGCAGCGACGGAGACAAGCGACGGAGACAAGGGCAAGGACAGCAAGCCGATGCGCAAGCTCATCGAGTCAACGTTCGTCACCCTTGGCGGTGACATCAGCGCGCCGCAGGACTGGGGTCCGCGCTATCTATTCGGACCGGAGCCGGGTACCTACTCCCATGACCTGCTCTTCGGTGCCGACGCGCTGTTACTCGGCCGCAAGACCTATGAGGGCTTGTCGGCCGCCTACCTTGCGATGGCGGCCGGCGAGCCGGCTCCTGGCTCCGATTTCGTGACCACGATGAATGCCATCCCGAAGTACGTCGCGTCGACCACGCTGACCGAGACGTGCTGGAACGCGACCCTGCTGCGTGATGATGTCGCCGGGCATGTCGCGAAGCTCAAGCAGCAGCCCGGTCGTTACCTCCTCAAGTACGGAACGGGCTCGCTGGACCGGACTCTCATGGCGCACGGGCTGATCGACGAGTTCCGGATCTGGCTCGTGCCGGTTACCAACGCGCCCGGTCAGCGGCTGTTCGAGCACGTCGACGATGCCAGTCTGGTGCTCGCCGGCACGCAGACATTCAGCAGCGGAGTCGTCGTGCTGACCTATACCCCGGCGCCGTAGCTACGCCGATGCAGTTAGCATCGGGCGCCGGCCTGCATGGCTGATATCACTGGGCGCCCGCCTGCACGGCTGTGATCGCCGGCGTGATGTCGTGGATCGGCCCGCCATGGAGCGGCGGCCGGATACTGCCCGGCCCGCTGACTATGCTCAGCGTGATCCAGCGCAGCGAGTTCAGGCTTTCCAGCACCGGCGCGATCGGTTCCCCGCACAGGCCGACGGGTAGCAGCGGCCGGACGATCTGCCCGGTAGCACTGACCAGAACGAACCAAGTCCCGGAATTGGCGGGCGCCAGGCAGGCCGGGAGGGGTCCCCTCGGCTTCGGGGTCGATGGCTCGCGCAGCGCCGCCAGCAGCCGGCCGAGCCCGGTGACTGCAGCTTCCTTACGCTCACCTAGCCGGAAACCACCATGGGCGTCCGAGATCACCGTGATGCATCGCACGACGGCGACCGCCTTGAACCCGGGCGGCACGGGCTCGGCTGCCTGGATCGGGCCGTCAGGCTGGACCGGCAGGGTGGGCAAGTGGCCGGCGCCTGTACCGGCCGCCGGGCACTCCACCTGCCTCGCGACCGACGGCACTCGCGCCGCGGCAGCCGCGCCGCCAGCCGGGCCTGACGGGTCATGCGTAGCCGGAGTGCTGCCTCCAGCATCGGCTGCAGCAGAGGTGCCGGCCTGCGGTGCCGCCGTCGATCCGCACGCGGACAGCGCTGCGGTCAGTACGACGCCGATGACCGCAGGTGCCGCTAGAAACGCCAGTCGAGCTTGCCGTCTCATCTCGTCCCCAATCTTGGCAGTGAGTGAGTCGGATTGGCGTGGGTTGGACGCTGGAGCGAACCGCCTGGTTCCGTCCATACCGAGGGTTCTTGCTGCATACGGAGCTGTCGGACCGGTGCGATAACGTCAACTGGTGCCGAAGCTGTCGGCCCGGGTCCGGGCGCTCCTGTTGTTTGTCTGCGCTCTGGTACTCGTCGACACGATCTTCTTCACGGCGCTGACCCCGCTGCTGCCGCACTATGCGCACTCTGCAGGGCTGTCGAAGTCCGGAGCGGGCATCCTGGTCGCGGCTTATCCGCTGGGGACCCTGATCGGCGCCCTGCCCGGCGGTCTGCTCGTCTCCCGGCTCGGAGCACGCCCGGTCGCGCTGCTTGGCCTCGCCCTGATGAGCGTCTCGACCTTCGTGTTCGGCTGGGCGTCGGCTCCGGTCATCCTGGACACCGCCCGGTTCGTCCAGGGACTTGGTGGTGCCTGCACCTGGGGGGCAGGCATGGCGTGGCTGGCCACGGCTGCTCCGCCTGCCCGTCGCGGCGAGCTCATCGGCAGCGCGATGGGTGCGGCGGTGGGCGGCGCGCTGCTTGGCCCGGTCGTCGGCGCCATCGCCAGTCGCGTGGGTACCGGTCCGGCGTTCTCTGCCGCGGCCGTGGCAGGCGGGCTGCTGATGATCGCGTCCTTCGCGGTGCCGAAGCCGCACGCGGCCGAGCCACAGGGGCTCAGCGCTGCCTGGCCGGCCATGCGAAACGTGAATGTCAGCGCGGGCATGTGGCTGACGCTGCTGCCTGGCCTGGCATTCGGCGTCATCGATACGCTGGCGCCGCTGCGCCTTGGCAGGCTGGGCGTCGGGGCCACGCTCATCGGGCTCACGTTCCTCGCCTCGGCCGCGATCGAAGCCGGCCTGTCGCCGGTGACCGGGCGGCTGTCGGACCGCCGCGGCCCGCTGGTACCGATCCGCTTCTCGCTGGCGGCGGCGGTAGCGGTCAGCTTGCTGGCCCCGGTGCTGGCGCCGGCGCCATGGCTTATCGCCTTGCTTATCGTCGGGATGCCGGCCTACGGGACGCTGTTCACGCCCGCGATGACACTGCTGAGTGCGGGTGCCGACGAGATGAAGCTCAATCAGGGCCTGGCATTCGGGCTCGGTAACCTCGCCTGGGCCAGCGGCCAGGGTATCGCTGCGGCGGCTGGCGGGGCTATCGCCCAGGCCACTTCGGATTTCGTGCCGTATGCGCTGCTTGCCGCTATCTGCCTCGGCACGCTGATCGGAGTCGGTCCGGCCCGCCGGCTGGTCACCCGCCGGCTGGTCAGTGACCCGCTGCGGACCGCTGAGCAGCAGGTGGAGTCCGGTTAACCGGATGGCCGCACGCGCTTGACGGGCGGGTGGGCTGGACCGGCGCACGGGGCTGGACCGGCGCATGGGCCTCGTATGCGTTTGCCTCCGGCCCGTCCGGCCGATCTCAGCCCGGCTTAGCCTGGTAGCAGCGAGCCAAGCGCCCGGCCGCCGGGCTCGCGGTGCGAGCCAGGCCAGCCGCTCCAGGAGGTGCGCGATGCTCAGCCGTGATCGCCTCGCGATAGCTGCCGCCCTGATCGCTCCGCTTGCACTGACGGTGGTTCTCGTTCCGTTCCGGTCGAGCTTTGCCAACACCGACGCCGCCCTCGCGCTGATCCTGATCGTCGTGATAGTCGCCGCGGCCGGTAACCGGCTGGCTGGCTTCGTCGCGGCTGTCTCGGCTGCGGCGTGGTTCGACTTCTTCCTGACGCGTCCGTACGAGCAGTTCACGATCACGCGCGCCGCCGATATCGAGACGACCGTCCTGCTGCTCGTGATTGGCGTTGCCGTCACCGAGATCGCGGTCTGGGGACGGCGGCAGCAATCGGCGGCCAGCCGGCGCGCAGGCTACCTGGACGGGATCAACGATGCTGCGCGCGCTGTCTCGGCAGGCGAGTCGCCGTCGGCACTAGCCGACCGGATTGCGGCCAGCCTGACGCAGCTGCTCTCGCTCCGTTCGTGCGAGTTCCAGTACGGGGTCGCGGGCATCGGCAGGCCTGCCCGGCTAGAGCGCGACGGCAGCGTCACCATGGCCGGCCGGCCTTATGACCTGCAGTACGCCGAGTGGCCGCCCGAGACCGGGCTCGAGATGCTGGTGGAAACTGGCGGCAGGCTCCAGGGCCGGTTCCTGATGCAACCTGGGCAGGCCCGGCCGACTCGCGAACAGCTCCTGGTTGCGGTCGCGCTCGCCGACCAAGCTGCTGCCGCCCTGGCGGCCAGCTACCCGGCAGGCACCTAACCGCGGCCCGTCCGGTCACGGTAAGAGACCCGATAGGCCCACTTGTCGTAACATCCGCCCCGGGCGCGCCACGGTCAGATACCGTTTGCGTGATCGGCAGGTCTTGCCTGATTGTGGGGGTCGGGATGGGTGACGCCGCCGTACGCCGACTGCTAGTCCGACGCGCGTTGCCAGTTGCCGGCCTGGCTGTTCTCGCCCTGGCGGCGGCCGGCTGCTCGTGGGTTCAGCCGTCCAATCGCTCACTCGCGGGGCCGCCTTCTTCAGCGGGAGCCAGCCAGCCGTCCGCGAGCTCGACCGTGGGCCCGCCGCAGCTTGATGTCACCCGAGCCGAGCGGCAATCGGCGGATGCCCGCACGATGTCGGCGTCGTTCCGCGAGCACATCAGCGGCGCGACAAGCGTGACGCTGTCCGGCCAAGTGCGAGTGCAGCGAACGCCGTTGCGCATAGCCGAGCAGCTCACGATGACAGCGCGCGGCCACACCACAGAGCTAGCCGCGATCGTCACCGGCGCCGCCTTCTATGTCGAGTCCCCGCAAGTGTCCTCGGTCTGGGTCAAGGTGCCATTGCCCAGCGTCGACCGGGAGGCGCTGCTGGCGGAAGTGCGAAACGCCGACCCGACGTCGCAGACCGGGCTGATCCTGGCCGCTGGTCACGCGCATTTTGCCGGGCACCAGTCAGTGAAAGGCGTCGTGACCTCGAAATATGTCGGGAGCATCGCGCCGGAAACAGCGCTCGCCGTGGTGCCCAGCGCGCTGCGCGCTCGCCTCGCGCCGGCGGTCAGCCTTATCACCGGGGACATCGGCTACACGCTCTGGGTCGATGCCGGCAATCACGTGAAGCAGTTCCGCATAGCTGAGCGCACGGCCAGTTCGAAGATCACGCTCACCGAGACGATCGACTGGATCAACCGCCCGCTCCATGTCGGTATCCCGCGCCTCTCCGAGGTGCGCACACATTCGAACGGAGTTGTTTCCTCAGCCTGAGAACCGGACCTCTTCGCTGGATCGGCCCGTCCTGTTAGCCTTAGTCACCAAACAAGCGCTTGGTCATGCTGACGACTTGGTCCTGCTGACGACTTGGTCCCTGCCGACGGCGTTCAGAACCGCCCGCCAGAACAAGGATCGGAGAGGTGACGATGGGCCGGCTCGACGGCAAGGTAGCACTGATCACCGGCGGCGCCAGGGGGATGGGCAAGTCGCACGCCAGGCACTTCGTCGCCGAGGGCGCGAAGGTCGTCATCGGTGACCTGCTCGACGACAAGGGCAACGCACTAGCAGCCGAGCTGGGCGAGGGCAACTGCCGCTACATTCACCACGACGTGACCAGCGAGACCGACTGGGCCGCTGCGGTGGCTGCCACCGTGGCCGCGTTCGGCACCCTCAACGTCCTGGTCAACAATGCCGGCGTGCTGGCGCACAAGAAGATCGCGGACATGACGCTGGCTGAGTTCAGGCGAGTCATCGAGGTGAACCTGGTCGGCGAATGGCTCGGCGTCAAGACCGTGATCGAGCCGATGACCAGCGCCGGCGGCGGCTCGATCATCAACATTTCCTCGGTGGAAGGCTTTACCGGCGCGGCCGGGATGTCTGCCTACAGCGCCAGCAAGTTCGGCATCCGCGGGATCACCAGGTCGGCCGCGCAGGAGCTTGGCAAGCTCGGGATCAGGGTCAACTCCGTGCATCCGGGCGGCATCATGACGACCATGACGGCTACCGCGTTCGAGTCATTCACCGAGATCAGCGACGGCGAGGGGTTCATGCGATCGCTGCCGATCGCCCGGTTCGCGAAATCGTCCGAGGTGTCCCCGCTGGTTGTGTACCTTGCCTCAGACGAGTCGTCCTACTGCACCGGCAGCGAGTTCGTGGTCGACGGCGGCATGCTGTCCGGACCGGGTTACTGAGCGGAGGAACGCAAGATGACCGGCGATACCAGGCTGGACGGCCGCGTGGCGATCGTCACCGGGGCAGGAAACGGGCTCGGCCGGGCCGAAGCACTTGGGCTGGCCGCGGCCGGAGCGAGCGTGGTGCTGAACGACCTGCCGGGCGAGGCTGTCGACGCGGTCGCGGCCGAGATCGCCGCGGCTGGCGGCAGCGCAGCGGTCAGCGCCGGTGACATCGGCGAGTGGGCGACGGCGCAGGAGCTGCTCGCGACCGCGCTGCGCGAATTCGGCCAGCTGGACATCCTGGTCAACAACGCGGGCGTGCTTCGCGACCGGATGATTTTCTCGATGACGCCGGAGGACTGGGACCTGGTGCTGCGCACCCATCTGCGCGGGCATTTCCTGACCAGCCGGGTGGCGACCGGTTACTGGCGGGACCTGAGCAAGCAGGCAGGCGGTCCGGTGTACGGCCGGGTCGTGAACACTTCGTCCGAAGCCTTCCTGCTGGGTTCGTCCGGACAGCCGAACTACTCGGCGGCCAAGGGCGGCATCACCGCGCTGACGCTGACGACGGCCCGCAGCTGCGCCCGGTACGGGGTGCGCGCCAACGCGATCTGCCCGCGAGCCAGGACGGCAATGACAGCCGATCTGATGGGCACCGCACCGGCCGACGGACCTGACCCGCTCGACCCGAAGTATGTCGCGCCGCTGGTGACCTACCTGTCCGGACCCGCAGCCGCGAACATCAACGGCGAGGTTTTCGTCGTCCACGGTGGCGTGGCCGCGGTCATGGCGCCGCCAGCTGTGAAGACCACGTTCCTGGCTAAAGATCACGGGTCGGCTGACGGGATGTGGACGCTCGACGCGATCGCGGACGCGCTGGCAGGGTTTGAGACCGGGCCTGCCGATGCGGGATTCTTGTGCGAGGACACACTCGCGCTAGCGAGCGAGACGATCGGGTTTGGTGGAGGGCAGTAGTGCCTAAGCAACGTGACAGGGTGCAGATGACCGCCGCTGAGGTCGCCGGCCTGCTGGCGGCCAACCGTAAGGTGCAGCTCGCGACGATCAGCCCGGACGGTTATCCGCACCTGGTCACGATGTACTACACGCTTGTCGACGGCAAGATCGCTTTCTGGACCTACCGGACCTCGCAGAAGGCACTGAACCTGGCGCGCGATCCGAGGATCAGCTGCCTGGTAGAGACGGGTCAGGCTTACTTCGACCTGCGCGGTGTGCAGATCCAGGGCACGGTGCAGACGATTACCGACCCCGCCGCGGTCTACCCGATCGGCCTGGCCATCGGGAGCGTGGTGGGGAACGCGTCCGCGGGTGCCAGCGCGGCCGGCGCCGAAGCGGCTGGCGATGCGGTCAACGAGTACGTGGCCAGTGCGGCGCGCAAGCGGTACGCCTACATCGTCGAGCCGGTCAGAGTCATCTCCTGGGACCACACCAAGCTGGCAGGCCATAACTGAGCCCCCGCGCCCGCTCATGAAGCGGGCGCGGGGGCGACGCCGGTGTTTTCGGGGCGATAGACCGGCGCGTTTAGCCCTGTCCGGACGGCTGCGGATCAGGGGTTGGGCTCGGCAATGGAGACGGCGAACCTGTCGGGTGCGGGCCGGGCCCGTGTCCCGGGTAACGGTGATGCCGGCGGTGGTGGTGCCGGTACTTGCCAGGCGTCCCTGACGGATGCGGCTTGGGCGTCCAGGACGGGTGCGGCTTGGGTGTCCCGGACGGGTGCGGGGCCGGCGTGCAGGACGGGTGCGGGCTTGGTGTCCACGACGGGTGCGGCTTGGGAGTCCAGGACGGGTGCGGGCTTGGTGTCCACGACGGGTGCGGCTTGGGAGTCCAGGACGGGTGCGGCTTGGGAGTCCAGGACGGGTGCGGCATTGGCTTCCCGGACTTGCGGGGCGCCCAGCAGTGCCATCCGAAATGATGGTGAGACGGCCGCCCGCGGACGAACCGCTGGGCATCAGAGGCCCGCCCGGACGAGCGGGAGACGCCGTGTTCAGCAGGTGCTCCGATGACATCATGCGCGAGCCGCTGGGCCGGAGCGGGGAGCGCTCCGGCGTAGGCGGCCGTGGCCACACCACCGATGGTGATGGCGACGGCTGCAGCCGCCACGGCAACTTTGGCGGACATGAGCGAGGTAAGCAAAGCAGGCCTCCGGCGAGGTCGGGTGCGTCGGACTCGGTCAGGCACGCCGACCCGGTTCCGGAACTCCGCCATGGCGAAGGCCTCGCCAGCTAGCTCATCGCCCGACGGGCGCGCCCTGAGCGCAGCGAGAACGTCCGCGGCGGGCTGCAGTCCCGCCGCGATGTCCACTGGCACTTCCGGTCCCGACAGCATGGCTGCCAGCGCCGCGTCCTCGATCGCGGATGCGTCCTGGCGGCCTAGCCACGGGAAGTTCGGCATGTCACCGTCCGAAACGCCATAGCCCGTCACAGCGTTACACCTGCCTCCGCGGCAATCTGCGCGAGTCGCCGGAGGCCACGGTGCGCGGCCACGCGCACGGCGCCCGGGCTGCGTCCTACCAGGCGGGCGACGGCCTCGGTGTCCAGGCCCGCGACAACTCGGAGCAAAATCACCTCTGCCTGGAGCGGCGGCAGTTCTGCCACCATCGCGATGGCCGCGCGAGTGCTGATCCGCTCCAGTGCTTCATCGCCCGCGTCCGCCGAGATCGGCAGCGCCGCTGGCGGCACCTCGCTGAGCCGGATCGCAGGCTTACGCGCAGTGCGCCGGCGTTCGTCGATCACCAGGCGCCTGCTGGTGGTGAACACCCACGCACGCCACGCCTGCTCGTCGCCGCGGAAACCGCTCAGGTTGCGCAGTGTCTTGACCCAGGTCTCGGCCGCGATATCCTCGGCCGCCGCCGGCGCGAGAACTCGCAAGTAGCGGAGTAACGCGGGGTTGGTATCGCGCCACAGCTGCGAGAAGGCCGACTCGCTGCCGTCCTTCGCCGCAGCCAGCACGGCCGCGAAGCCTTCGCCGATCACACGGCTGAGTATCAGCGGGCAGTCAGCCCGTCCGCAGCGAAATCGGAATTCTCAGTGACGATCCGGTCGCAGCTTCGGCTTGGCGCACCCGGAGCCGCCGCGACGGACGTGCGAAGCCGCTCCTCAGTTAGCCGGCTCCGGCGAGGTACTTCGGCGGCTGGCCGGCGACCTTCGTCCCTGGCGGCGGACCATCGCGTAAGCAAGCCTGGATGAGCCGGAGGTTTTGCGGGCCAGCCGCGTTGCCGTTCGGCGGAGGTTGTCGTGCGCCGCCTGGTGGTCTTGTCGGTGATGGCGCTGTCAATCGGGATGGCCCCGGTGGCGGCGGCGTGCGGGACGGTTCCCGGCGCGCAGCGGCCGACGGCGACGCAGCCAGCGATACCGTCCCGGTCGAGCCCGGCGCCCTCGTCGGCGGTCCCGTCCGCTTCGGGGAGCGTCGCACCGTCCGCAAGCACGGCACCGCCCGCAACGGGGCAGGTACTCGCACCCGGCATGACGGGCCAAGGGGTACTGCGGCTGCAGTTGCGCCTGGCGGCCCTGAAGTACTACCCGGGCCAAGCCGACGGTCAGTTCGGCGCTGACACGCTCGAGGCGGTCTGGGCGTTCGAGGAAGTTCAGGGGCTACCGCCGTCCGACCAAGTGGGCCGCGCGATGCAGGCTGCTCTCGCGCATCCACGCAGCCCGGCCGTGCTGGTCCCGGCTGGCGGCGCGACGCGCGTCGAGATCAGCCTGCAGCGCGAGGTGCTCGTACTGTATCGAGCCGGGCAGGTGGCGCTGATCAGCCATGTGTCCACTGGCGGTGGCTATTACTACTGCTCACCCGGTGGTGGCTGCGGTTACGCGATCACGCCTGTTGGCGACTTCCAGACGCTGTCCTACGTTCCGGGCTGGGTCGTCGTGCCGCTCGGCGAAATGTACAACCCGGTTTTCTTTGTCGGCACCGCGTACGCGATTCACGGCGATACTGATGTGCCGCTGGACCCGGTGTCGCACGGCTGCGTCCGCATCCCGATGGACGTTGCCGCGTTCTTTCACACCCTGGTAAAGATTCCCGGCACTCCGGTGTATATCCGCGGCTGACCGCGTGATCCCGCCTGGCAAGGCAGCGCACTGACGACCCGAGCTACATCATCTCGTCGGTCGTCGGGATCAGCACCGTCTTGACCTCGGTGTACGCCTCGATCGCGGTCCGCCCGCCCTCACGCCCGATGCCGGACTGCTGGTACCCGCCGAAGGCCGCGTGCGGCTCGAGGCCGTAACCGTTGATGCCGACGGTCCCGGCACGCAGCGCCTTCGTCATCCGCAGCGCGCGCTTGATGTCGGATGTCCACACGGTCGCCGCCAGACCGTACTCCGTCGTATTGGCAATCTTGATGGCCTCCTCCTCGTCGGTGAAGGGGATCACTGACAGGACCGGGCCGAAGATTTCCTCGCGGGCAATCGTCATGTCATTGCGGACGTCGGTAAACAAGGTCGGCGTCACGAAGTTCCCGGCCGCTAGCTCACCGTCGCCGCGCGTGCCGCCGCAGACCAGGCTCGCGCCTTCCGCCTGCCCGGCGTCGATCAGCTTGAGGACCCGCTCGAGCTGGCGAGCGTTGATCAGCGGCGACGACGTCACCGCGGGATCGAACGGGTTGCCGTAACTGACCATCCCGGCGATCATCTGCGCCATGCCGTTGAACTCGTCCACCTTGTCCCGGTGCACCAGTGCCCTGGTCTGTGCCAGGCAGACCTGACCGGACAGTCCGAGAGTCACGGTTCCCATGGTCAGCGCGGCGGCCGTGCCTGCGTCGCCGTCGGCGAAGACCAGCGCCGGGCTCTTGCCGCCGAGTTCCAGGCTGACTCGCTTGAAGGTACCGGCAGACGCTTCGATGATCTTCCGGCCAACGGCCCGGCTGCCGGTGAAGGAGATCTTGTCGACCATCGGGTGGTTGATAAGCGCATCGCCGGTCGGGTCGCCGGGTCCGGTCACGACGTTGAGCACGCCGGCTGGCAGCCCGGCCTCCTCGATCAGCCGTACCAGCCGCAGCACCGCGAATGTTGCGTACTCCGATGGCTTCAGCACGACGGTGCAGCCTGCCGCCAGGGCAGGTGCCAGCTTCTGGGCGGTCAGCAGCAACGGCGCGTTCCACGGGACGATCGCGGCGACGACGCCGACTGGCTCGCGCAGCGTCATGACCAGGTGGTCGCCACCCTGGTAGGGCGGCAGCGTCTCGCCCGACAGCTTGTCCACCCAGCCGGCGTGATGGTCGAACACGTCCGCCACGAAGGCGGCCGACATCCCGTACACCGCGCCAAAGGTCAGCGGCACGCTGTTGTCCAGAGCCTGGAGTGCGAGCAGCTCGTCGCCGTGCTCGCGAACCAGGTCGGCGATGCGGCGCAGGATCCGGATCTTCTCGGTGGCACGTGACCTGGGCCACGGCCCCTCGTCAAAGGCAGTGCGCGCGGCCCGAACCGCCCGGTCGACATCAGCGGGACTAGCTACCGGGAACGAGGCGACGTCCTCACCAGTTGCGGGATGGCTGTGCGTCCAGGTCTGCTCGGCCGAGCCAGGTCCCCACGAACCGTTGATCAGCAACTCACCGTCGCTCAGGCCGATTTCGTCGCGGTGCGTCTTGATCGAAGCAACCATCGCGTGCCCCTCTGACTGGAACGTGTTCTACTTCCTCGGAGGGTATACCGGCAGCCAGTCCGGCGGTATAGCCACAGGCGTCCGCGGTTCCCACGGCCGCCCAGGGGTGAAGATCCTTGAGGCTCGTTATCACTACAGCGACTGAGCGGCCGGGGTGGCCGCGCGTCCTAGCCCGGCCGTAGGCCTGCTGACCTCCCGTCTTTTGTGGTGAGGGAGTTAGGCGGAGGCGTCAGCGCCCGCTGCGATCGGTTGCGGGACTTCCGGCAGCACGGTGTCGAAATAGGACCGGGCGGCCGCGGTCGTGCCGACATCCCGGCCCGCTGCCTCAGACATGTACCAGCGATGCTCGAGGATCTCGTGAAAGATCTCCGGCGGCGCGAGCCGGCCGCGGAGCCGGTCGGGGATTGAGCTGACCACCGGGTCGTAGACCTCTTCGAGCCATCGGTGGGCGGCAACGAGCTCGGATACCGGGTGGCCGGTCTTCTGCTCCAGGTAGCCGCGGAAGCTGGCGATGTCGTTCAGCAGCCTGCGGGCCTGGTTGTCGTCGGCGGGGATTCCGGTCTTGCGGAACAGGTCCTTGCTGTGCTGACCCGACTCGGCAACCTTAGTCCGAATCCGCAGCGTCGTACCCTCCGCTGCCGGGATCAGCTCGACCTCGTCGGCGTCGTAACCAAGCTCGTTCAGCCTGCGCAGCCGCTTGGCGATCCGATACCGCTGTTCGTCGGGCGGGATGATCTCTTCCCTGGTGAGCTCGAACCAGAGTCGCTCGTACCGTCGCCGGAGTTCCTCGCTCACCGCTAGCGGGTCGACGCCGGCTGGCAGCAAGTTGCCTGCTTCCAGGTCCATCAATTCGCCGCACACGCGCTCGGCGGCAATCTCCAGGTCGAAGTCGCGCTGGCCATCGGTCAGCGAGGGATGATGCTCACTGGTCTCAGCGTCAACCAGGTACGCCTCGAACGAACCGGCGTCTGCCCGGAACAGCGCGTTGGACAGCGAGCAGTCGCCCCAGAAGAAGCCGGTCAGGTGCAGCCGCACCAGCAACTCGACCAGTGCGTCGAGCAGCCTGTCGGTGGCGGGACCGCCGCGCGGGCTGGAGAACACAGCCCGGTAGGTGCTGGCGTAGTCGAGGAACCTTGTCACGAGAATGGCGTCAGCGTCGGTATCGGGCCCGCAGTCGACGGCTATTCCATCGACCTGGACTGCCGGGATGCTCGCGTCGGCTAGCGCGCGAAGGAGCCGGTACTCGCGTCTGGCGAGGCTCTCGCTGATCGACTTGAGCGCGAACAACTTGCCGTCGACGGCGACGAACCGAACCACGTGCCGGGAGATGCCGCGTTGCCTGATCTCAACCAGCCGCTCGTCCTGCCAGTCGGCGAGCGGCTGGTCCCACGGCAGCGTCAGCAGCCCGGCCATTTCCTCGGCCGGAGGGCTGAATACGAACCGCATAGCTCATTGTCTACGCGCGCTACCCGTTATGGCGATTCTCGACGAGCAGGCGCAGCCTTTGGTACGTTCGCCCCCAACCTCACAGCCGGGGGCGAGGATGATCGGGATACCTGACCCA
>Ga0335073_10006835_pt1 | contig 16024 bp, 10 predicted proteins | sample Lox_Sample_22_FD_207093 | JGI IMG/M metagenome (GOLD analysis project Ga0335073, IMG submission 207093) | Soil microbial communities from Loxahatchee National Wildlife Refuge, Florida, United States - Lox_Sample_2.2 | ecosystem: Environmental > Terrestrial > Soil > Wetlands | place: USA... | reverse complement strand
TCCGGCAACTTGCCCGCAAACCAGCCGTCGAGCGTGTTGCGATATTCGCGCGGCGAAGCATGCGGGTCGACCAGCCCGGCGAATGTGTAAGCGGGCTCCAGATGGTGCGCCGGCGTGCCATGAAACCACGTGGGCGTCGGCGGATCGTTCGCCCAGGGATGGTGCGGCCCGGTGTGATTCACCACGTAGTCGATCAGCACCTTCATGCCCAGCCGGTGAGCGTCGGCGACCAGCGCCTGATATTCCTGCATAGAACCCATGTGTCCGTCGAGGGCATAGAAATCGACGACATGGTAGCCGTGATAGTCGGAGTCAGTATTCTTCCAGACCGGAGTGAGCCACAGGGTGTTGACGCCGAGATCGTGCAGATATTGCAAATGCTCGCGAATGCCGCGCAGATCGCCGCCGTGATACGCCATGGGCTTGCCGCGATCATAAAACGGCTGGTCATTCGCAGGATCGCCGTCGGCGAAGCGGTCGGGCATGATCAGGTAAATGACGTCGTCGCGCGAAATGCCTTCGAAACGGCCGCGCGAGCCTGCGCGAGCCTGCAGAGGCAACGCAACCGTGGTCGAGCCCGCCGGAGTGATCAGATGTAACGAGACGGTTCCTGCAGGCAGACTGGAACCGAGTTGCAGGTGGACGAAGAGATAGTGACCGTTGGCAGAAGCTTCCGCGCCCCGCACGCTCACATCTTTCGCCAGACTTTCCACGCGCGCACCGTTCAGGTTTTCACCAGTCAGTAGCAGCGTGATCTCAGGTGTGTAGTTCACCCACCAGTTGGGTGGCTCGATTTTCTGAACAACGGGGTCTTGCCGGGCTCCGCGGCCCGATTGCGGCCACACCGGCAGCGCCAGCAGGCAGACCACGATCAGTACTAGCGCGATGCTACGTGGGTTTTTCATAGCATTTACCAGAGCCCGGATCGAGGCCGACCAAACCGAGGAAGACCAGCCGAGGCACCTGCCGACGACGTGGACGAGGCTGCAAAGTACAAGCAGAGTCGGCGCGTTTCCTGCGACCGGCTCTGGAGAATCAGGAGACGCTTGAGAATACAGTTTTCAAGCGTCTCCTCTGGGCTTTGAGTTACCACGATACGCGTAATGCCAATTCGAGCTCGCGGTTCGGGGGGGAGACCCGAGGGGTGAGCAGCTGCCCGAACTGGCCGTTGCCGATGCTGGTGTTCGGGTTCTGGAACTGTGGAGTGTTGAGCAGGTTATAGACCTGAGCGCGCAACTGCGTTGTCACCCGCTCGCTGGTCGCAATGTTCTTTACGAGGGACATGTCCCAAGTGTAGGTCCCCGGCCCCGGGAAGGCGTTTCGGGGCAGATCGCCAACCAATCCGACGGGAACTGTGAACGCGCTCGGTGAACACCTGAGCCAGTATAGTGTCGGCACTCCCGTAGAGTTGGCCTGCCAAGAATCGCCAGTCGTGCATCCCCCGTGGTAATCCGGGCGCCCATTCGCTCCTCCCCCGTTTGAAATATCTAACGGCGTTCCAGTAGCCAGTACGACGACGTTGTTCCATTGCCAGCCGCCAATCACGTAATCCACGGCCTTCGGAGCGTCGTGGGCCAGCAGTTTTCCCCGTCCGAAAGGTAGCTCGTATAGTGAGCTCAAGGTAAAAAGCTGGCGCTGATCCGTGTCGGAGTTGCCGCGCTCATACTTCAACAATGGGCTCCCGTTCGGAATGCCTTGTGAGTTGGTGCCGTCCAAGACGCCGCCGGATGTGCCGAATGCGGAGGCGGAGTTATCCAGGGTGTGGGACCAGGTGTAGGCCGCTGTGATTTGAAGTCCGCTTTTCATGCGGCGCGTCAGTTTTGACTGCAGGCTGTTGTAGCTTCCGCTGCCGATCATCTCAGTCGCATTGATAGCCCCGACACCATTCGGGTTGATAGCACCCCCAACCGGGAACCAGCTTGTCCCGGGGGGACAACCAGTACAACCGGTACCCAGAACCGTCTCGTTGGCGTTGAACGTAGTGGCGAGATTTCCCATCTTTGTTCCCACGTAGGCAATGTCAAACGATGTCTGGCTGTCCAAGGCTTGCTCGAGTTGAAAGTTCCATTCGTGGACGTGCGAGTTGGGGCTGTTTTCGGGATAGTAAATCACGTTGTTGGTACTGGTCACCGCATTCGGGGCGATGCCAATTTTCGCCGGAAGAGCTGCCGTGGCAGTGGTGGGATCGGTGGCTCCGGCAGCCGCTGCTCCCGTAAACGCAAATCGGTAGCCGCTCGCGCAGGTCGTCGCTGTCGGACAGGCATAATAGGTCGCAGTCCCGTTAAAGTCGGGGTTGTTGGAGAGCTCGTTGCCAACGCCGCCGCGGTCCAGGTAGTAGAACAAGCCGTAGCCGCCGCGCAGCACAGTCTTGCCGGTCCCAAACAGATCGTAGGCGAAGCCGACGCGGGGACCAAAATCTTTCTTCGGCGTGTTGATCAAAGCATCGGGAAAGCCGCTGGTTCCAGCCTCAACCAGTTCCCCGGTCGCGGGATTGAAGTTGGACTGGTGATTGCTGGCCTCCTTCGGCCAGCTGAGGATGTCATAGCGCAGTCCCAGGTTCAGCATCAGCTTGCGAGTGACGTGCCAGTCATCCTGCCCGAAGAAGCCGTTCTCCCAGCTTCGGGTCTGAAAGTACCCGCTAAATGCGCCAACCGAGTAGGCGCCCATAAACCCGGCAAGCAATTCGGAAGTCTCATATCCGGTGAACGTTCCGTGGCCGGAAGTGGGTGCTGGATAAGCGCCATAGTTGCCGTCATCGATCCAGAAGTAGCCCTTGGCATCGTTGCCCTGATCCCAGTTCACGTCGCGATGAATAATGCTGGCGCCAAACTTGAAGGTGTGCTTACCCTTGGTCCAACTCACCGCGTCGCTGAACTGCTGCGTAGGCTCGATAACCAAATAGGGGCCGCCGTCGCCGACGTAGCTGATGTTCCCGTACCAGCCTCCGATGATGGGCATGCCACCGAGCAGCGGAGAAGTGTTGGCATTCTGAATGCCAAGGTTGGCCGCCACCGGAACGCTGCCGTTGGGCTGCTGGTAACCGAGAAGATCGCGAATGTAGCCATAATGAAACTCGTTGATGATCGTGGGGCTGAGAACGCGCGTCCAGCCCATGCCAGCCTGGCGCGGATGTGACGGGTTGAGGCCCCCGCCGACGGGCAAGTTGTGGGTGGAGTCACTCAGTATTTCGGTTCCATTCAGGAAATCCGTCCCCAGGCTATAACGGGCGAAGACAGTGTCCTTGGAAGTGACCACAAAATCCAGGCGCGCGTCGTAATCGTTCTCATTGATGATCTCTTTTTGTGGTTGGCTGATATTAATGTCGTTGGTCGCGACGTTCGCCCCCGCGACATTCGGGAGTGGAAACAAGTTCAGATAGGGGAGGCCGGGGCCAACTTGATTGGCAGACGGAATCATGTTGATATTGGGGCCAGGCGAGTCGGTTGTGGAATTCCAGCCAAACGGCAGGCATGTGGTGGGATCGAAAACATAACCCGCGGTGTACACGGTCCCGTTGACCGTCTTGGTAGCGAAGGCGTTGGGGTTGGCTGTCGCCGCAGCAGCGCAGCCGGGGAGCCCGGAGTACGGCAGGCTGGTCGCCGTGGCTGCTAGGGTCGAATATGCAGTAGCACAACCCGCCGCACCCCCGCACAGCTCGGTGAAATCGCCCGTGCGCATCAGAGCCGTCGGTACTCGGTTGTTGTACTCGCTAGCCGGTAGAACCTGGCGCCAACCCTGGTAATCCACAAAGGCGAACACCTTTTGCTTCCAGATGGGCCCGCCCAGCGACGCGCCGAACTGGTTGCGGCTTAGGTCTGGAAGGGCAACACAGCCTGACTCGCCAAGGGACGTGCAGTGCGGCTCGTCGGTGTACGTAAACAGATCCGCGGCAGCGATTTTGGAGCGGTTGAACCAGTACGCGGAGCCGTGTATCTGGTTGGTTCCGGATTTGGTGACAACCTGAACGACCGCGCCTCCGGCGCGTCCAAACTCGGCCGGCGCAACGTTGGTGGTGGTCTTGAACTCCGCGATATCTTCGATCGCTGGGAAGATCACGATCGTGTTCACCAGCGACTCGTTGTTGTCAATGCCGTCCATAAGATAATTGTCAGCCTGAGGTCGCAGGCCGTTTACCGCCAGCGCAGCCCCACCCGACTCGTAGTTGCGCCAAGTCTCGGCTGCCGCCCCCCCAGGGCCGGTGCCGGTAGCGATATTGGAGTAAGAGCCACGGCTGACGCCCGGTGTCAACAAAGCCAACGACGAGAAGTTGCGGCCGTTCAGCGGGAGGTCGACCACCTGGCGCCCTTCAATGACTTCGCCTGCACTGGAGGTAGCTGTATCGACGACAGGCACATCGCCGGTGACCTCAACAGTGGTGGCCGCGGAGCCAGTTTCCAGCTTGAGGCTAACTTCCTGAACTTGGGAAACTTGCAGGGCAAAGTCGGCGGTCGCGGTCTTAAAACCCTCCTTCTTCACCTCGAGATGATACTTCCCGATCGGTAAAGCATTTACGACGTAGCTGCCCGCGTCGCTCGTCTGCGCGGAAACTACCCGTCCAGTGGCGGCGTCGGTCAGCGTAATGGAGGCGTTCGGCACGACAGCACCGGTCGGATCGGTAATGGTTCCGTAGAGGCGGGCGGTGTCGGTTTGGGCCGAGGCCAAGCCGGTCAGGCACAGAACAATTACTAGAAGCAGAGACAACTTTGTCTTCATGTTTCCTCCAAATCCGGAACGTCTTCGCGGACGTCGGGAGCTGCTTTTTCGCACAGAACTTTCTTAAGCGTGCAACTTGTAGCGCAAAGCGGACGCGAGCGGAGGTTTCACTAGGTTTCAAACGGTTACTGCGGTAAAATGCTGTTGCTGCAACGGCATACGATCCCTGTTAGATCGGTGTTACATGGTCGTGTCACACACTTTCACTGCCGGACCGGAACAACTCTCCCAACAAATAGATAACATTATTAAAAGTCATAGCCTCCGCGGTTCGGAATCTCTGTGCAAGCTATTGCAATATCTCGCGAAACAGTCCCTTTATCATCCCGAAGCGCCCTTGAAGGAATATCAGATTGCCACAGAAGTCTACGGGCGGCCCGCGGACTTTGATCCGCAAACCGAGTCCACCATCCGCGTGCAAGCCGGACGCCTGCGTTTGAAGCTGGCCGACTACTACGCGACAGAGGGCGCTGCAGATCCTATCGTCGTCAAAATCCCGAAGGGTAGTTATCACCTCATATTCGAGGCCCGCTCGGTTGAAACCAAGCCCGCCGATTCCAGGGCGCAGATCCCGGAACGGCCGGCGCGCGATGCGGGAGGACGCGTCGTGGTCGAAGTGGTCCCGGCGCGCTGGCGGATGGCCGTCGTTTTGCTCCTGTTTGGCCTCATCGTGTCGTTGCTCGTCTTGGGAAGTGTTCTGTGGAATCGCAAGCCGTCGGACTCCACCACGGCCAAGTCCAGCGTGGCGACCGTTACCGGTCCTCTGGCTGATTTTTGGCGGCCCTTTACTTCCGGCGCCGAAGAGCCTTGGGTGATCTTCAGCAATGCTGCCTTCGTGGGACGCCCGGAAACCGGCATGCGCTACTACAATTCGCAGCGGGACTCCAACGTCGCCGTTTACGACCACTACACTGGTGTCGGAGAAGTGTTGGCCATTCACGCACTCGATGAGGCGTTTGGCACGCTGGGGCGGAATATCCTGGTAAAGCGCGGCAGTCTGTTCACGCTCGACGACGTGACGAATAACAATCTGATCTTCGTCGGCTCTCCGTCAGAGAATCTTTCGTTGCTCGACATTCCCAATACCCAGGACTTTGTATTTCGGCGGGTAGCTTCCGGCAAGCGCAAGGGCGATCTTTCCATTGTGAATCAACATCCCAAGGCAGGAGAGGCCGAAGCTTTCCTGGCAAGTCCTTCCAATGTGCCGCTCACGGAAGATTATGCCGTCGTCGGACTGGTCCCCGGAATCGGATCAGGGCGCTATGTGATGATTCTGGCCGGGACCACCACATTCGGCACGCAAGGCGCCGTTGAGTTTGTATGCCGACAGGATTCCGTGGAAAAATTGCTGCGTGTGATTCCCGGCGCAAGTTCGGGAACAATCAAGCCTTTTGAAGCCCTAGTGCGAGTGAAGATCGCCCGCGGTGTGCCGGTGGAATCGGAACTGGTCGCCGTGCGCGGGCGATGAGCACTGCGAACTGAACGTTTTCTTCAAGACTTCGCCGCGACTGCGTTTCCCGGCAGCCCATCGCTTGCCTGCCGCAAGTCATACAAATCCTGCACGCGCTGCGTCAGTATTGCCGCCAGCATAAAGAAGATCCCGCCCGCCACTACTGCGGCAATCCGGTTGTTGTGCAACAGATGTCCCATGACCCAGCCGAATCCAAGCGACGCAGTGATTTCTGGGATGACGATGAAAAAGTTGAAAATCCCCATGTAGACCCCTGTCTTTTCTTGAGGCAATGATCCGGCAAGAATCGAGTAGGGCATGGAAAGCGTGCTAGCCCAGGCAATGCCGACTCCAACCATCGAAAGCAACAGTAGATACTTGTTGTGAATCACAGCCACAGAAAGCAGCCCGAGCCCGCCACACATCAGGCAGAGGATGTGGGTTGTCTTCCGTCCGTACGCCCTGGCGAGAACGGGCAGCAGGAACGAAAATCCGAAGCACACCAACGAATACATCCCGAAACAAATGCCTGCCCATTCCACTCCGGCGGAGTACAGCGGCGAATTCGTGTCGGTCGCGCCGAAGACGTTGCGCGCCACCGCGACTGGAAAATAGAGCCACATGCAGAACAAGCCCAGCCAGGTGCATATCTGCACCCAGGCAAGCTGCCGCATCGTGGGGGGCATTTCGCGGATTGACACCAGGATTTCCCGCGCACCTGTGCCCATGCCCCCGTGTTCATTTTTTTCCTTCTGAAACTCCGCCAGATTATTGGGCGGGTATTCCTTCGTCGTAAAAATGGTCCAAAGCACTGCGCCCAGGAAAGCCACAGCGCCGATATAAAACGAGACACGCACCGTGAAAGGAATCGTCCCCGCAGCCCTAGTTCCCGCAATGTGAAAAACATTGGTCAGCAGGTAAGGCAGCGCCGAGGCAACCACCGCTCCCAGCCCAATGAACAGACTCTGCATGGCAAAGCCGCGAGTGCGCTGAAATTCTGGAAGCAGGTCGGCCACAAACGCACGAAAAGGCTCCATGCTGATGTTGATCGAGGCATCGAGAACCCATAACAGACCCGCCGCCATCCAGAGAGCAGAACTGCGCGGCATCAGCAGAAGCGCCACCGAACTGAGAATCGCGCCGCCCAGAAAGTACGGACGGCGACGGCCCAGCCGGCCCCATGTGCGGTCGCTGGCATGTCCGATGATGGGCTGCACGATCAATCCAGTCAGCGGCGCAGCCAGCCAGAGAATCGGAATCTGGTCAGCCCTCGCACCCAGGTATTCGTAGATGGCGCTCATGTTCGCCATCTGCAATCCCCAGCCAAACTGGATGCCGAGGAAGCCAAAGCTCATGTTCCAGATTTGCCAGAACGTTCGTGGTGGCTTGTCCATGGATTTTCCAGCTGACGATGACTTTGCCTGGGACGTTCGGTAGTGCTCTACTTACTCAAAGTAGCGCATTAGCAGACGGTCCGTTTCATTGACAACTCTATCCCAGCGATCGTACCTAGCGACCGAAAAGCGTGACCAGGGATCGCAATCTTGCACTCAACGCGGCAGTTAACGCTCCCCGATGGTACCGCCACTTCCAGTTTCCGCTGACCTTCCCGGGAAGATTCATGCGCGCCTCACTGCCCAGGCCGAGCACATCCTGCAGCGGAATGATCGCCACATCTGCGACCGACGCCAGAACTGCCCGGATCATCACCCAGTTGATCTCAGAATCGGCGTCGTCGAAGTTGAGATACGCACGGGCGAATTCGTGCTCTTTGCGTACATCCTCCGCAGTGCGCGTGCTGTCGCCGACACCCGAACTCGACCACCATCCGACCGTCGTGTCATTGTCGTGACCGCCGGTGTAAGCGACCAGGTCGCGACTGTAATTATGCGGGCGAAACGATGGCCCTTGCGGATCCGTGCCGAACGCGAATTGTAAGAGACTCATGCCCGGCAGACCGAACTGTTTTCGCAGCTTCTCTACCGGGGGAGTGATGACGCCCAGGTTTTCCGCCACAATCGGCAGATCACCAAAGGCGTTCTGGAGCGCTAACAGAAACTTCTCGCCCGGTCCGTCGACCCAGCAGCCACGCATCGCCGTGGTCTCAGTGGCAGGGACTTCCCAGTAAGCTTCGAAACCACGGAAATGATCGAGGCGCATCATGTCGAAAAGGGCGAGCGAGGCACGAAAACGCTCGATCCACCATTCGTAACCGGTGGTGGCGAGCAAATCCCAGCGATAAATAGGATTTCCCCAAAGCTGCCCGGTGGCACTGAAATAATCCGGAGGCACGCCGGAAACCACCGTCGGGCGACCCTGATCGTCGAGATGAAACAGATCGGGATGAGCCCAAACGTCCGCGCTGTCGTGCGCAACATAAATCGGAATGTCGCCCATGAAACGGATGCCGCGCTGCTGGCAATAGGTCTTGAGTTGGTTCCACTGCCGGAAGAATTCGAACTGCCAATATTTGTAGGCCTTAACTTCAGTCGCAAGTTTCCGCGACCACACCTTTACAGCGTCCGCGTCCCGTCTGCGAATTTGGGGGTCCCACGTAGTCCACATGGTTCCGCGGTGTGCATCTTTGCAGGCCATGAAAAGCGCGTAGTCATCAAGCCACGAACTGGTGCCCTCACTAAAACGATCGAAGGCTGCATGATCGGCTCGGGAAGCGTCGCGAAAGAAAACCTGCGCTGCCCGGCGCAGAGCCGCCATTCGGAACGCGATCGCCGGCCCGTACTCAACTGAGTCCTCGGGAAACGCGGGCCACTGAGTCAACTCCAAATCTGAATTCTGGAGTAGACCTTGTTCCCGCAAGCGCTCGAGACTGAGCAACATCGGATTGCCGGCAAAAGCGGAGAAACACTGGTACGGAGAATCGCCGAATCCCGTGGGATTGAGTGGTAGGACTTGCCATAACTTCTGTCCGGCGGCGAAGAGGAAGTCCGCGAACTCGTAGGCGCAGGAGCCGAGATCACCGATGCCGAAGCGCCCGGGTAAAGAAGTAAGATGCAACAAGATCCCACTACATCGCGGTAGGTTCACTCCGCAACAATACGCAGGCTCGAGCCATTAGAGCAAGACGTGTTCTTCAAGGAGATGCGTCGAACAGATTTTGAAGCGAGTTCACGGCCCAACCCTCTTTTGCTGAGCCGTCCCACGGAGGCTCTCGGTGCGTGCGTTCTGCGCCGGCTTACCCGGGCTGAATGCGCAGCAACTGGATCTGTCGCTTCACGCACCACGCAGGAAGTGCCGCCTTGTCAACTCGGGGTCCGTTGTCACAACGAATCGCCTTCTGCTCTCCGCGCAACACCCCCCGCGTTACGGATCCGCCACGGACACTTCGGTGGAACCAGTTCCGGTCTCGTCAGGTATCGCTTCAGACATTCGACGACACGCGGAACGGAGTCGCAGAACACGACACAGGGCCCTGAGATTAGGCAGACACGCTGCGTTGAATTTCCGCGATACCTGCACCTCTTCGTCCGACGCCCTGGGCGCGAAGATGTTCCGAATCAACAACCAGTCATCGGAGGGGTTTGCGGATCCAGTGGTCGGTGAAGGTGGAGCGCTGGATGGAAGACTCGATTTTAGGCATGTGGCAGGTTGTACAGTTCTTCGTGTTTACGGGGCAGGCCGCACCTGGGTGATCAGCTGTTGTTTTTGCTCCTGGCTGATTGACGTGACATTGCAGACAGCGTGAATCGTAGGCTGCAGGATCGTGCTCCAGAGGCTGATGAGGATCGTGGCAGGCAACGCAGGTGAGTCGAGCGTCTGGTTTCCTCCAACACTTGCTGTTTTCGAGGCGGTAAGGGGCAAAGCGGAGATTCAATGCGCTCAGTCCAACGTTCGTCACAACATCTTCGAAAGTGCGGTGGCACGCGCCGCAGAAATCCACGGACTCGAGCGGATCCAATCGACTCAGATCCATCATCAGTTGGGCGCCCTCATCCTGCTCTCCCGAATTCATGGCAAGAACATGGCTGGCGCCCGGTCCGTGGCAGGCTTCGCAGGTGACGCCCGGCACAGCATCTTTTACATCGAGTTGATTGTTGGTCACCGAAGCGGTTGTGTGACAGGCAAAACAGGCGCGGCTCTCTGCCAATGGCATTCGACGTCCCGCAGCTTCTTCAGAGTTGCGGGGCGTCGCAAGAGATTGCCCCGGAGTGATATTCAGATCTTGGGAAGACGCAAAAAAAGTCAGGTGGCTCTCGTAGTAGCTGCCGTTCTTCTCGTAGACATAGGTTTGGCCCATGCGACCGACGCCAAATGCCCACAGCAGGTCGGCGGAGAGGAGCGTCGCGCCATTGCTAGCGGTGACCTTTAGAACGCTTTTCCTGCCTTTGGTTACGATCTCCTCACGATAGGGACCAAGGCGAAAGGAGAGATGGTCATGCTGGCGAAGTATCTCGGCGTCGGGGGCGCGAACGGCGGCGCGGGCCATGGAGTGTTTTTGCTGAGCCGCAACCTCGGAAGCATGACATCTCGCACACGTTGCCGTACCCACGTAACTATCCCGTGCGGTGTCCTCTTTGGTGGGCCACCAGCCGGGCGATTGAACCCGCGATACGGTGAGCATCGACATGCTGGGGGGAGAGGAAGTTTGAGCGAAGGACGGAGAAGCTACAACGCCCATTACGAGCGCGAACACGAGTTGGAGCGCGATGCCCGCCCCTGCGGTTAACGCCCTCTGGGTTGATGCGACCCTGGTTAACGCCGAAAGGGCTAACGCCGAAAAACATGCTGCGGGAAACAGGTACTGCTGAGTATCCTCCGCCGCATCAGCTCGCACGGTCATACTTAGGATTCAAGGCCGGATTTTGAACGCCCAGACGGCTGCTATTGTCTCGTCAATCCCTGCTCGCGTCAATGCGACGGAGCGATCATCATGATCGCGAAACTCTTCCCGCCGTAGGTTCTTGACTTAGCATCGCCACCCTATGAAAGAGGATGTCAAGTGAAGACACTTCTCCAGTGCTCTCCGTGAGATCTCGATCAGTGCTTGCATCCAGGCCTCCTCTTCTTCGTGGAGAGGATTTTGGTTTGAACGTCTCGAGCGCCACCAAGTACGAGAGGGATACCCGAGTCGTCGCTCTCATCGAAGACAGCGATGAACATATCTGACGCGATCGAAGCGATCCGCTCTGACGAGTTCGACAGCGCGATTCCATTTTTCGAAGAGCTCACTCGGGAACGGCCGAACTATCATATCCGTTGGCTGCGACTGGGATACGGTCGACGAGAAAGAGCACTGCGGATAGCTCACGACGATCCCACTGACGCGGTTCGTCTGCTTAATCTTGCGCTCAGCGACTTGGCGGAGGCTGCGAAGCATGTGGATCCCGAATATCAGGCACAAGCCTTGTAGGAACGGTCGAAGAGCGCGTATCAGCTAGCAAGGCTTTTCCCAGAGCCCCCCCAAGACAAGGACGTGGGCTTAAAAAGGATGCTGAAGCCGCCTGTTCGAAGTCCGATGAGAAAAGGGCTTCTGACTTGGCTGGAACACATTCAAGCGTGGCCTCCGTCCTGAGATGCGAGAATACGACTCCACTAACGAGGGTTGGCGAGTTAGAAATTGTACGATAATTGTACGACGGACAGGCTTGCTGGCACGTTCTTCCCGTCGTGGAATCAGTAAGTTACAGGATCTAAATGGGGATGAAAGGCTCGACTCTCGCCGCCTCCAAACAATATCTTGTTTATTATCAGTAGCGTACGGGAGCATTCTAGATTACCTGGTAAATTAAGATACGTATAGTGTCCTATTGACAAAGATACGATGCGTGTCTAATATTGATGGGGTTCGGAAACGGTGGCGGGTTGAGCAGCGAGGGCAAAGGCGGTGAGTAGCCGTAGACGGGGTAAGGTCTTGGAGGCGGCGATCTTCGAGGTCGTGTTCCAAGAGCTTGCTGAAACGGGGTACGTCAACTTCTCGATCGAGAGGGTCGCGGCCAGGGCGGGCACTAGCAAGCCGGTGATCTACCGGCGCTGGGCAACGCGCGCCCGGCTTGTATACGCCGCATTGAGAGCAAACCGACTTGGTCTTTCCTTCGAGGCACCTGATACCGGAACCGTCCGGGGCGATCTCATGGTCATTCTCCACAGCGTTTCAGAAATGGTGGACGAATTAAGTCCAGAAGTAATCTTTGGCCTGATTGCAGAGCTTCTCCACGAGAGCGAGTCATCGCTCTTTGCAGAAGTGCATGAACGCAACACCAAAATAATGACGGAAATTCTAGCCCGCGGGATTGGACGCGGCGAAATTGCTGCGGAGAAGCTTACGCCTCGCTTGGCTGCGCTGCCTTTCGACCTCGTGCGCTATCAGCTCATGGTACTGCGGCAGCCAGTGTCGGCGCAGGACATAGAAGAGATCATTGATCGGATTTTTCTCCCTCTGGTCCGAGCCGATTGAGCGAGAGATATCGATTTGACGAAAGATATCGGTGTGCCCGGCGCCGTTCGCACACGACACTGGTGCGATTAGTTTAATTGAGCAGAATGGAGATCTCGAACATGAAGCGTAAGTGCACAATTCGGGGAGCGTTTCAGGGCGCGGCTGCGCTATAACGTTTATTCCCACGTGAACTCCGGAGTACGTCCCTCTAGGATCCTCCAGCCACCCACATTCCCTCCTCAACCGCAGGTGAATATGACCATTGCAGAACTTAAAGAGAAAAACATCACAGAATTGAGCCGCATTGCCCGCACTCTGGAAATTTCTAGCGCCAGCGGCCTTCGCAAGCAGGACCTGATTTTCAGGATTCTTCAGAAGCAAAGCGAAAAGGAAGGCCACATTTTCGCTGAAGGCGTCCTGGAAATCTTGCCTGACGGCTACGGCCTTCTTCGCTCCCCTGATTACAACTATCTGCCGGGCCCCGACGACATCTACGTTTCCCCCTCGCAGATTCGCAAATTTGACCTGAAAACCGGCGATACCATCAGCGGCAATGTGCGACCGCCGCACGAAGCCGAGAAATATTTCGCGCTGGTAAGGATCGAGGCGGTCAACTTCGAATCGCCCGAAGAGGCGCGCAACAAAATCCTGTTCGACAACCTCACGTCGCTCTATCCCCAGGAGCGGGTGAAAATGGAGACTCTCCGCGAAAATATCAGCGGGCGCGTGATGGATCTGCTCACGCCGGTCGGCAAGGGTCAGCGCAGCCTGATCGTCGCCCCGCCGCGCACCGGCAAGACGGTGCTCCTGCAGTCGATCGCCAACTCGATCACAACCAACCACCCTGAGGTGGTCCTGATTGTGCTGCTGATCGATGAGCGCCCGGAAGAAGTGACCGACATGCAGCGGTTCGTGAAGGGCGAGGTCATCTCGTCCACTTTCGACGAGCCAGCCGTCCGCCACGTGCAGGTCGCCGAGATGGTCATCGAGAAGGCCAAGCGCCTCGTCGAGCACAAACGCGATGTGGTGATCCTGCTCGACTCCATCACCCGTCTGGCGCGTGCCTACAACACGATTGTTCCGCCTTCGGGCAAGGTGCTCTCGGGCGGCGTCGACTCGAACGCGCTGCAAAGGCCGAAGCGCTTCTTCGGCGCGGCACGCAACATCGAAGAAGGCGGTTCGCTGACGATCATCGCCACGGCGCTGATCGATACCGGATCTCGTATGGATGATGTGATCTTCGAAGAGTTCAAGGGTACCGGGAACATGGAAATCATTCTTGATCGGAAGCTTGTGGACAAACGCGTCTTCCCGGCGATCGATATCCAGCGCTCCGGCACACGCAAGGAAGAGCTGCTGATTCCGAAAGAGGACCTGCAGCGCATCTTCGTGCTGCGCCGCGTGCTCAACCCGCTCTCCCCGGTTGAATCTATGGAGCTGCTCATCACGTACCTTGAGAAATCGCGCAACAACGCTGAGTTCTTCACCAACATGAACCAGCTCTAGATGAATTCCTCGGCCGATCATGATGCCAGATGAGCCCAGCCGCACAGCCCTCCTAGTCGCCCGACAACGAGCTGCTCATCAGCTGCTCGATCATGGCTCAATTCTCGATGACCCATTTGCCATGAAGATTCTGCGGGAAGACGAAAAGGACGTGCTTCAATTCGCGAACAAGCACTCCCTGGCCAGCATTGGACGTCTGTTCACCGCCGCGCGAAGCCGGATTGCGGAAGATGCTTTGTCAGGAGCTGTCGAAAGAGGAATTCGGCAGATCGTCATCCTGGGCGCCGGACTGGACACGTTCGCTCTCCGGTATCCCCATGACACACAACAGATCTGTATCTATGAGGTGGACCACCCCGCCACGCAGGCATGGAAACGCCAGCGCTTGGCTGAAGCTCAAATCGCGCTCCCACCATGGCTTATTCTGGTGCCAGTCGATTTCGAGCGGGACGATGTGGGAGAGAAGCTGGTCGCCGCAGGCTTTCAGCAGAGCTCGACCGCGTTTTTCACCTGGCTCGGGGTTGTGCCCTATCTGACACAGGACGCGATCAGCCGTGCTCTGGACTACATGTCGTCAATCCAGAACTCCGAGGTGGTGTTCGACTACATGGAACCCCCCGAGGCATTCTCCGAAGAGCTAAGGCCATTAGAAAAGGCGCGGGCCGAACAGCTTGAGAAAATCGGTGAACGTTCGGGCAGCCGTTTCGAGCCGGCTAGCATGGCCGCGATTCTTCGCTCGCACGGATTTTGTGCCATCGAAGACATCAGTTTCCAGGAGATCGCGTCCAGGTTCGGCCGCGCCATTCAAGGACTCGCGCCTGGACACGCTGGTGTTCATGTTGTCCACGCTACGCACTAATTGAATGCGGTCATCCGGGCCCTGATTAACCGTTCCCTATACTTGTTTCCTTCTGGCGTCAACTGGACGTGAATTGCTCTGCCCGATTTCGCCTTTCGTTCCGACAGAAGCCATTCCTGAACCATTAACTTGATGGCCCGATGCACAACGGTTCGGTCGAAAGCTAGAAGCGTGGCGATCTGGTTCTCATTGAGCGTAGCGCCGGCTCGCAGTGTTGACAGGATAAAACCGCCGATCCCGGGACACCGAGTCTTTCGCTCAAGCCTCTTTCCTACCGAAAAATAAGCCGCTGCGATATGGGCAAGTATTGAATCCTTCAGGATGTCTTCAGGAACATCTGTCCTTGGAACGATGTTCACAGGATTGTTGCCGTTGCTTCGAGAGGTCTGCGCCACTGTGAGGAGGAAGCGGGGTCACGGAATCCCTTGCAGTGCCAGTCGTAAGGCAGGCTGGGCAAACGGTATTTCAGCAGCACGGACGTGCTGCCTGCGGACCTTAGCCAGTCGCAAACCTCCGTGCCCTCCAGGTCGATCGCCAGTCCCTGAAAGCCGCCACCGGGAAACGCGAGGACCGCCGTGCCCGTGATTCTTTCCTTTCGGCCTTAGACCGTCATCGTTGGTTGGGTCACGTTGAACACTCCGGTCGCGTGGGTAGTGTTTACCGCTCGAGAGAGGTGGCTTCGCTAACTTGGCGGACTCGTTTGCAGATATAGAGGCGCGGGACCCGCGCTTCCAGATAGGAGTCTTCGTCGCGCCGGGTATGATGACGTCCACGCGAATGTTGCTCGGAGGCTCGGTCGGCGCGGCTTTGCTGAAGGTCGCCCTGAAAGGGGAATGGGGATCCAGGATCTCGACAGCCCCGCGTTAACCGTCACCAACATTGGCAAACGCGAAATGCTGGCTTGGTTTGACATTTGAGAACTAGTACCGGTCTCATAAATAGCTGAGAGTGTTTTGTGCTTTGTGTTGGCCTGGATGCGAGAGATAAAGGAAGGCTCAGGCGCTTCTCGGATTCAGCATGCGAGGACGCGGGGAAGTCAGTAACGAAGAATGGGTGGTGTTAGAACCGCTGCTGCGCTTTCGGCAGCGACCCGACGGGCGGG
>Ga0335073_10006834_pt1 | contig 16024 bp, 17 predicted proteins | sample Lox_Sample_22_FD_207093 | JGI IMG/M metagenome (GOLD analysis project Ga0335073, IMG submission 207093) | Soil microbial communities from Loxahatchee National Wildlife Refuge, Florida, United States - Lox_Sample_2.2 | ecosystem: Environmental > Terrestrial > Soil > Wetlands | place: USA... | reverse complement strand
TACGCGTCGGGCCAGCCGGAGATCAAGGCTTCGGTCGACGGGGTGTTGAAGAAGCTGAACGCTCCGCCGGCGGTTCTATTCTCTACGCTCGGCCGGCTGGCGGCACGCGCGCTCGAAGCGCAGATCATGACCAAGTATCTGGATACCTGGGTGAGCCAGCTCGCCGATAATCTGGATCACGGCAAAGTGCAAATCTTCAATCCGGTGAAGTGGGACCCGGCGACCTGGCCGGCCTCGGCGAGCGGTTACGGCTGGCATGAAGCGCCGCGCGGCGCGCTCGGCCACTGGGTCGAAATTGAGGGCCGTTCCATCAAGAACTACCAGGCCGTGGTTCCGACCACCTGGAATGGCGGTCCACGCGATGCAACCGGTCAGAAAGGCGCCTATGAGGCGGCGCTGCTGAATACTCCGGTGGCCGATCCGGCGCGGCCGATTGAACTGTTGCGCACCGTCCATTCCTTCGACCCCTGCATCGCCTGCGCGGTGCACGTGATTGATGGGAACGGCGTCGAGTACAGCGTTCCGAAGATTGGCTAAGGAGGCGAATATGCAACTCGCACCTGAAAAAATCGACCCAGGATCGGATTTACACCATCCGCGGCTGGCGGAAGGCCAGATGATCGCGGTGTACGTGTGGCAGTATCCTTTGCGGCTGGTCCATTGGGGATTGGTCATCTGCATCGGCGTGCTGTCCTTCACGGGGTATTACATTCACGATCCGTTCATCATCGGCCAGATCAAGTGGCCGTTTCTGATGGGCTGGTTCCGCTTCGTTCACGAATCCTTCGGCATGATTTTCGCCGCGCTGTTCCTGACGCGGATGTACCTGTTCTTTGAGGGCAACCGCTGGGAGCGCTGGCGCCGCTACGTGCCGCTCAAAGCCGAGCAGTGGAAGGAAATGGTCCGCGTGGCGAAGTTTTATCTGTTCATCAATCCTAAAGCCGTCTCAAAGATCGGCCACAACGCGCTCGCGGCGTTTTCCTACGTCGCGCTGTACGGGCTGGTGTTCGTTGAAATCATCACCGGGCTGGTGATGTTCAACGTGCTGCGCCATAGCGCGATTCTGACGCCGCTGGTGGGCTGGATTCCATCGCTGATCAGCCTGCCGAACATTCGGTTGATCCATTTCTTCCTGATGTTCGTGTTCATCAGCTTCGGGATTTTCCATGTCCACCTGGGCATGTTGATCTCGCGCGAGGAAAAACACGGATTGATGGACAGCATTTTCATCGGCTACAAAGTGATTCCGGCCGGGGAACTGGCCGAAGACGACGAGAAAGCGAAACGAGAGGGCGAATGAGCGTCGAAGTCCCGGGCAAGATTCTCGAAGAGTACGCGGTGCGCCGGAATCGCCTGGGGCTGGTCGAATTCGGCGGCACGCGCAGGCCGATTTTTCTCGACCTGGTGCCTGATGCCCACGTGGGAGATTACGTCCGGGTCCACGTGGGCTTCGCCACCGAACGCGTGAGCGAAGCCGAAGCGCTGCGTGCTTACCAGGAGCTTGCGGAGCACGAAGAAACCGCCGAACTGGCGCTTCAGGCCGATGAATCCACTCCAGACGCGGCTCGCCGCCGCAAACCAAGGTGAGGAGAAGATCTGTGATTCCCCAAGAGTTTGAACGTGTCGCGCGCGCGTATCGTCTGCTGGGCGATCTGGAACCGAAGCATCTGCGCAAGCTGGTGCCGCTCGCCGAAGATCGTCAGTTCCGGCCGGGCGAGATCATCTTTAAAGAACGGGACCGTTCTTCGTTCCTGTATCTGATCGTTTCCGGCGAGGTAGCATTGGAAATGAGGGCGGGCGGCGCAATGATTGGTCTTCAGAAACTTCAGGCGGGCGATGCGATGGGCTGGTCGGCGCTTACTGAAGATGGAGAGACCCATTTTCAGGCGCGGGCGTTGACTCCGGTTTCCACCGTCGCCTTCCCCAGCCAGGGCATTCGCGAGGCCTGCGAAGGCGACCCGGAGATGGGCTACGCTCTGATGAAACGTCTTCTCGAGTTAGTGACGGAGCGGCTGGACGCGGCACGGATGCAGATCGTTCGTGTGCGGCACGACGCGGAAGTGGCGCAGCAGGCGTGATCGCGGAGGATCGGGAAAAACTGCTGGAGCGCGCGATGGCGCGGCATCGCTATTCGGGCGATGCGCTGATCGAAGTTCTGCACGTCGCCCAGCAGCTGTACGGCTATTTGTCGCACCCGCTGCTGCGGACGGTCGCGCGCAAATTGAAACTCCCGCCCAGCCGTGTCCTGGGAGTTGCAACTTTTTATCATCTTTTTCGCTTCGCTCCCTCCCGCGAGCATCGCGCGGTGGTGTGCATGGGCACCGCCTGCTACGCCGCGGGCGCGCCGGATCTGTTAGCGCGTTTGCGCCATCGTTGCGGCGACAATTGGACGATTGAAGAAGCGCGCTGCGTTGGGTCCTGTGGTCTGGCTGCCGTGGTAAATTGTGACGGCGCGGCGTGGTCGCGGGTGACCTTGGCGGATCTTGAAGCGCGGCTTTCTTGTGCTGCCGGGCAGGCCCCCAGCGCGCAAATACAACCCCGCCAGTGAGGGGGGCCGGTTAACGAGCAGGATTCATGACGGCGGAAGTACTTCACCACACGCGGCACGCGGAGCAGGACCGGCAAAGCCGGCTCAAGAATCGCATTTTGTGCTGCTCCGTTGCGGGATGCCTGTCCGCGGGCGCCGAAGGCGTTCGTGAGGCGATTCAGAACGAAACCGACCATCCGGAGACTGAAGTCTGCCGCACCGGCTGTATGGGCTTGTGCTCGCGCGGCCCGCTGGTTCGCAGCTCCGCGAACGACGTCGTGTATACCGACGTCACGCCGCGGGACGCCCGCGCCATCGCGCACGGCGAGCCGATTGAAGGACGCATGCTGCGCCCGGACCATCCTTTCTACGCCGGCCAGCGCCGCCTGATTCTCGCCAATTCCGGCTACGCGGATCCCGAACGCATCGGTGATTACATCGCGCTCGGCGGTTACCAGTCGTTGCTGTGCGCGCTGGCGGAAATGAAGCCCGAAGAGATCGTCGGCGAAGTGAAAAAGAGCCGGCTGCGCGGCCGCGGCGGCGCGGGATATCCCGCCGGACTCAAATGGGAATTGGTCGCGCGGCACCCTTCCAGCACCAAGTACGTCATCTGCAACGCCGACGAAGGCGATCCCGGCGCGTTCATGAACCGCAGCGTGCTCGAAGGCGACCCGCATCGCGTGCTCGAAGGGATGGCCATCGCCGGCCGCGCCGTGGGAGCGCAGCAAGGCTATATTTATGCTCGCGGCGAATCTCCGCTGGCGATTGAGCGCATCCGCACCGCGATCGCGCAGGCGCGGCGGGAAGGGCTGCTCGGCAGCCGCATTCTGGACAGCAGTTTTCAATTCGAAATCGATCTGCGGATCGGCGCGGGCGCCTACGTCTGCGGCGAGGAAACCGCGCTGATCGCCTCCATCGAAGGCAAACGCGGCCAGCCCGTGCCGCGTCCGCCGTATCCGCCTGAAAGCGGACTGTGGGGACAACCGACCTTGATCAACAACGTCGAAACGTTCGCCAATATTTCGACCATCATCGAACAGGGCGGCGAGTGGTTCGCCTCGATCGGCGCGCCGGCCAGCCCGGGAACGAAAGTTTTCGCGCTCGCCGGACGAATCGTGCGCACCGGCCTGGTCGAAGTGCCCATCGGCACCTCGCTCCGCACCATTCTTTTCGATCTGGGCGGCGGCGTTCCCGAAGGCTACCAGTTCAAAGCCGCGCAGACGGGAGGTCCCGCGGGCGGCTGCATTCCCGCGCAATATCTGGACCTGCCGATGGATTACGATTCGCTCACGCGCATCGGAACCATGATGGGATCGGGCGGATTGATCGTGATGGATACATCGAGCTGCATGGTTGATGTGGCGCGCTTCTTCATGGAATTCTGTCGCGACGAATCCTGCGGAAAATGCATTCCTTGCCGCGCCGGAACCGTCCAGATGCACGAAATCCTGGCGCGCATGACCCGCGGCGAAGGTGTCGAAGGCGATTTCAAAATGCTCGAGGAATTGTCCGGTTTGCTCAAGGAGGCAAGCCTGTGCGGGCTCGGCCTGGCCGCGCCGAATCCGGTGCTGAGCACGCTGCGGCATTTTCGCGAGGAATATGAAGAGCACATCCGGGAGCATCGCTGCCCGGCCGGACACTGTCACATGGGAGCGGCCCAATGAGCGTACGCACTCTCGAAGTCGACGGCAAAACGATCACCGCGCTTGAAGGCGAGACGATTTTTTCCGCCGCCTGGGACAGCGGCATCCGCATCCCGCGCCTTTGCCACCTGGGCGGCCTGTCCGATTACGGCGGCTGCCGTTTGTGCCTGGTCGAAGTGGAAGGGCAAAAAAAACTGCAACCCGCGTGCTTGACCAAGGTCGCCGAAGACATGGTGGTGCGCACCAACACGGCCGCGCTTCAGGCGCATCGCAAGCTGATCGTCGAACTGCTGTTTGCCGAGCGCAATCACGTCTGCGCGGTCTGCGTCGTCAACGGCGCCTGCGAGCTTCAGGATCTGGCCGCGCGGTTGGGCGTCGATCATATTCGCTTGAAACCGCAATATCCGAAGCTCACGATGGATCTGACACACGAACGCTTCGCGCTCGATCACAACCGCTGCATTTTGTGTACGCGCTGCGTACGGGTGTGCGACGAAGTGGAAGGCGCGCACACCTGGGACGTCGCCGGGCGCGGCAGAAATTCGCACATTATTTCCGACCTGGGCGACCCCTGGGGCGAATCTGCCAGCTGCACCAGTTGCGGCAAATGCGTCCAGGTGTGCCCCACCGGCGCCCTGTTCCTGAAGGGCAAAACCGTGGCGGAAATGCGTAAGAATCGCGGTTTCCTGCAATATATCGTCACCGCGCGGGAGAAGAAACTGTGGATCGCGTAAAGCCGCGTCTGGCGACCGTCTGGCTCGGCGGATGTTCCGGCTGCCACATGTCCTTTCTCGATCTGGATGAGCGCCTGATCCAGTTGGCCTCGCTCGCGGACGTATGTTATTCGCCGCTCGCCGACGTAAAACAATTTCCCGAAAACGTGGACGTCACACTGGTCGAAGGCGCGGTCGCAAATGTAGATCATCTGCGCGACATTCGTCTGGTCCGGCAGCGCACCAAAACGCTGGTCGCCTTCGGCGATTGCGCCGTCACCGGCAATGTCACCGCGATGCGCAATCTGTTCGGCGTCGAAGATGTTTTAGCGCGCGCCTATCACGGTGTGCGCTTCGATGGCGATCTGGTGCCTCGTCTTCTCGATCGCGTGCTGCGTGTTCAGGATGCCGTGGACGTCGATTTCTTCCTGCCGGGCTGCCCTCCCTCGGCCAACTCGATCTACGATTTCATTCTCGATCTGCTCGCCGGACGCGCGCCCGTTCGCGAAGGAAGAAAATTCGGATCATGAGCCGCATCGTCATTGAACCGGTCAGCCGCATCGAGGGCCACGCCAAAATCTCGATCCAGCTCGACGAATCGGGCCGGGTCGAATCGGCGAAATTCCACGTCACCGAATTTCGCGGATTCGAAAAAATGTGCGAAGGCCGGCCCTTTCAGGAAATGCCCGGCTTCATGTCGCGAGTCTGCGGCATCTGTCCGGTGAGTCACGTTCTGGCCAGCTCGAAGGCCGGCGACATGCTGCTCGGCGTCGAAATTCCGCCCGCCGCCGAAAAGCAGCGCCGCCTGGCGAATTACGCGCAGGTGCTGCAATCGCACGCGCTGAGTTTTTTTCATCTTTCCTCGCCGGATCTGCTGCTCGGCATGGACGCGCCCGCCGCGCAGCGGAATATTTTCGGGCTCATCGAAAACCACGCCGATTTTTTGCGCCGCGGAATCCGTCTCCGCCAATTCGGCCAGCGCATCATCGAGCTGCTCGGCGGCAAACGAATCCACCCCGGATGGAGCGGACCCGGCGGCGTGCTCAACCCGTTCACGGTCGAGCAGCGCGACGAAATCGCCGCGTGGATTCCGGAAGCGATCGAGTCTGTCACCAGCGCGCTCGATCGTCTGAAAACCCTGCTCGATTCGTTCCCGGACGAAGTCGGGCACATGGGCAATTTCCCGTCGCTGTTTCTGGCGACGGTGAACGAAGAAGGCGGCCTTGAATATTACGAAGGCTCGATCCGGATTGTGGACGGCGCGGGAAACATGATTGCCGAAGCGCTCGATCCGCGGCGCTTTTTCACCTATCTCGCCGAAACGCCGGAAGAATATTCGTACATGAAATTTCCCTACTATCAGCCCTTCGGCTACCCGCAGGGTCACTATCGCGTGGGGCCGCTGGCGCGATTGAATGTGGCGAAATTCACCGGCACCGCGCGCGCCGATCGCGAATTGCGCGAGTTCAAACAACGGGGCAACGGGGCCGTCTGCCAATCGTTCCACTACCACCTGGCGCGGCTGATCGAAATGCTGCATTGCGTCGAGCGCATCGAAGAATTGATGGACGATTCCGAGCTGCTCGGCGAAAACGTGCACGCCAAAGCGTCGCCCAATCGCCGCGAAGGAATCGGATCGTGCGAAGCGCCGCGCGGCACGCTGTTTCATCGCTATTGCGTCGACGACAATGGAGTGATGGAAAAGGCCGATCTGCTGATCGCCACCGCGCAGAATCATCAGGCCATGAACCTCGCCGTGGAGCAGACGGCGAAACGTTTTTTCCGCGATGCGGCGGACGCAGGCGTGCTGAATCGCATCGAAGCCGCGATCCGCTGCTACGATCCGTGCCTTTCCTGCTCGACGCACGCGCTGGGACAGTTGCCGTTGATCGTCGACGTTTTCGGCGCGGACGGCAAACCCTTGCGGAGGATGGCGCGAGATTCCTGATGCGCACGCTGGCCATCGCCATCGGTAACGTCCTCCGCGGCGACGACGGCGTCGCGCACGCCGCGCTCGAACTGGTGGAGCAAATGGACCGCCGCTGGTGCTTTCAGCTCACGCCGGAACACGCTACGGAAATTGCGGGCTATGACGCGGTGGTCTTCATCGATGCCGATACCGGAGCCGGGCAGACGATGGTTGAACCGCTGCGCGAATCGCCACTGCCGCCGCAAGTGACGCACCTGTGGAGTCCCGCTGAAATCGTCGCGCTCGCCCGCGCGCTGTTCCGGTTCGCCGGGCGCGCCTTCGTTTGCCGTATTCCCGCCGAAGATTTTTCCGCGCGTGAACAGTTGAGCCCGCGCGCCGCGGCCCACGCCCAGGAGGCCGCGCGGCAATTAACGCGTATGATAGAAGACCGATGCGAACTTTAGTTTTAGGCTTGGGAAACCTGGTGCACGGCGACGACGGCCTCGGCGTTCACGCGATCGAGCGCCTGCAAAAAGATCCGCGCGTGCCCGGCGGAGTGGTGCTGATGGACGGCGGAACGCAGGGCATGAGCCTCATTCCGCACATCTCCGGATTCGAACGAGTCCTGGTGATCGACGCCATCGACGTCGGCCGCGACCCCGGCACGCTGATTCGCATCGAAGGCGAAGAAGTCCACAAAATGCACGGCAAACCGTCGGTGCATCAGCTCGGATTCGCCGACCTCATGATCGCGCTGAAACTTCTGGACAGTTCGCCGAAAGAGGTCATTGTGCTCGGGGTTCAGCCGCAATCGACCGAGTGGAGTGCGAATCTCAGCGCACCCGTGGAAGCTTCGCTCGACGGGATCTGCACGCTGGTAATCGAGCAGTTGAACGCCTGGCGGCCGTGAACCCGGTAAAGATGACCACGCCCGCCCGCAAGCGGATTGAAGTTGCCGGCGTCGTGCAAGGCGTCGGTTTTCGGCCGTTCGTCTATCGCATCGCGCAGCGCTTCGAAATTCGCGGCTACGTGCTCAATTCCTCCGAAGGCGTGGTGATCGAAGCGGAAGCGGACGAATCGTCGATCGGCCAATTCCTCGCCGCGCTGGCCGCGGAGCTGCCCCCGCTCGCGCGAATCGACGAATTGACCGTCGCGGCTATCGAACCGACGGGCGACGACCATTTCGCGATCCGTCAGAGCGCGGCCCTTCACGGACAATTCGCGCTGGTCCCACCCGATGTCGGCACCTGCGAGGACTGCCGCGCCGATTTCACCCACCCGGCCAATCGCCGCTACGCGTATCCCTTCACCAACTGCACCAACTGCGGCCCGCGCTACACCATCATTCGCGATGTCCCCTACGATCGTCCAAAAACCACCATGGACGAATTCGCGATGTGCCCGGCGTGCCAGGCCGAATACGAAGATCCCGCCAATCGCCGTTTTCACGCCGAGCCGAATGCCTGCCCCGAATGCGGTCCGGGTCTCGCTCTTCTGAGCGCCGCGGAATTGGAGCACGCGCAGCCGCAATTTTCGAGCGATCCCGGCATTCTCGAACGCGCGCGCCAGCTGCTCGCGCGCGGCGAAATTCTCGCCATCAAAGGACTCGGCGGTTTTCATCTGGCCTGTGACGCCGCAAACGATCGCGCCGTCGGCCTGCTCCGCGAGCGCAAACGCCGCAATGGGAAAGCGTTCGCGATCATGGCCCGCGATCTGGCCGCGGCCGGGCGCCTCTGCGCGATCACGCCTCCCGATTGCGAGCTGCTCACTGGCCCTCGCCGGCCGATCGTGCTGATGCCGCGCCGCGAGGGAACAGATATTTCTCAAAACGTCGCGCCCGGCAACACGCGGCTCGGCGTCATGCTGCCGTACACGCCGCTGCATCATCTCTTATTCGAAAACGCTCCTTACGACGCGCTGGTCATGACCAGCGGCAACCTGAGCGAAGAACCGATTGTCAGTCGCAATGAAGATGCCTGGCCGCGCCTGCACTCGCTGGCCGATTATTTTCTGCTGCACAACCGAAAAATTCAAACCCGCGTCGACGATTCCGTGGTCGAAAGTTTTAACGGTCGCGAATATCCTGTTCGCCGTTCGCGCGGATTCGCGCCGGACCCCATCGATTTGTCCATGCCCGTCGCTGAAGTTCTCGCCTGCGGCGGCGAATTGAAAAACACGCTGTGCCTGACCAAGGATCATTACGCCATTCTCAGCCAGCACATCGGCGATCTGGAAAATCTGGAAACGATGGAATTTTTCCGCGAGACGCTGGACCACCTCAAGCGATTTTTCCGCGCCACGCCAGTCGCGATCGCGCACGATCTTCATCCCCATTATCTGAGCACTCGATTCGCGCTGGAGCAAACCGGCGCGCCTCTCACCGGCGTCCAGCATCATCACGCGCACATCGCCAGCTGCATGGCCGATAGCGGCATTTCCGGCCGCGTGATCGGCGTCGCGCTCGATGGCACCGGCTACGGAACCGACGGCAACATCTGGGGCGGGGAATTTCTCGTCTGCGATTTTGCGCAATTCGAGCGGCGCGGTCATTTAAGATATGTTCCTCTGGCCGGCGGCGATAGCGCGGTGCGGCAGCCGTGGCGCAGCGCGCTCGCTTGGCTTGATCACGCCAGGCCGAAGATTCCGCTGTTCGATCAGGTACCGGCCAAACAGATCGATTTCGTGCAAAAGATGATCGACCGGCGAATCCAGGTGATCGACACCTCCTCCTGCGGCCGCCTTTTCGACGCGGTTTCCTCGATTCTCGGAATTCGCCACGAAACCACGTACGAAGGTCAGGCCGCGATCGAACTGGAAGCCGCCGCCACCGAAGGCGGCCAGATTTATCCGTTCGAGCTCACCGCTGCCGCGCCGTTTCAAGTCGATCTGCGCGCTGCGATCCGGGCGATCGTCGCCGATTATCTTCGCGGCGTCCCCGCCGGCCGCATCTCTGCGAATTTTCATTGCACCATGGCGCGGATGGTCGTCGACGCCTGCGCGCGGATCCGCGAATCGGACGCGCTCCATCGCGTTTGTCTGAGCGGCGGCACGTTCCAGAACCTGCGGCTGCTCGGCGAATCGGTCGCCGGCCTGCGGCAGCGCGGATTTGAAGTTTTCATCCATCACCGCGTGCCGCCCAACGACGGCGGCCTGTCGCTCGGCCAGGCGGTGATCGCCAACGCGCGAATTGGCGTAGCAAAATAGATCCGATCCGCGCCGGTACACCCAGCGATTCAGCTAACTCGCTGAAACCCGGACCGTCGTTCTGGGTTGCGGAATGCTCACTGTTGAGATCGAGGAGCAGGCTATGATCCGGATGCGTAGTGCGCTAGTGACGTTCTTACTGTTCGTTCCCGGTGTTTTCGCCGGCGGGAAAGATCCCGCAGCGGCCGGGCCCGCTTATGACAGCAAAACCGAGATTCAGTTCCAGGGTTCGGTGACCGAGGTGCGCCAGGTTTCGAGCGGCGCCCTGACCGGCACCTTTCTCACGGTGAAAAGCAAGTCCGAATCGGTCGATCTATACCTCGGACCGCCCGAGTTTATCAAGCTGTTCAACATGCAGTTCAAGGACGGCGATGCCGTTGAAGTCATCGGATCGAAAGTGAAATTCGACGGCGCGGATCTGGTGCTGGGACGCGAAGTGCGGCTCGGCAAGACCACGCTGGTGCTGCGTGATGCCAAAGGTTCGCCCAATTGGCTGTGGATGAGCAAAGGTTTCCCGTCTGGTCTTTAGCAGGGTGCTGAAAAAGGGGACAGACTATTCTGTCCCCGCCTGTAAGTTGTTCGTGCCGCGTGCGGCCGTCGCCGTGGACAGAGCGGTCTGTCCCTTTTTCACCACCCTGTTAGGAGCAATTCCATGAAAGCATTTGACAATTACCTGGATTGGGCCGTATTGGCCATCGTCGCGGGATCGCTGGCAGTGGGTTTGTATCTGGCGACTCACATACTCGGCTGAAGTGTGTAGCTGGCTTTGACCACGTGATCGGCCGGCGAGTAGCGTGTCTCGAAGCCGAGCAGTTTGCAGATTTCGAGCATGGCGCGGTTTTCGGAGAGAACATCGCCGAAAACGCGGCGAATGCCCTCGTGCCCGGCCAGCGCGAGCAGCCGCCGCAACAGTTCCGTGCCGAGGCCGCGTTCGTGCCACGGGTCGGACACCAGCAGCGCGAACTCGGCGTCATCGGAGGCGCGCTCGCGCGTCAGCCTTCCCACGGCGACAATCTCCCCATCCGCCGATTCCGCCACCAGAACCATTTCGCGATCGTAATCGATGAAGCAAACCCGCGTCAGCCGTTCGTGACTGACGCGCGCGCTCAGCGGCAGATGATGGAAATACCGTAAATACACGCTGCGGTCGCTGAGTGTTTCATGGAAGCGCACCATTTTAGGCTCATCTTCCGGGCGAATCGGACGAATAATCACCGTCGCGCCGTCGTTGGTGGTCCAGTTGGCCACGTACGCCGACGGATACGGCCGGATTGACGCGTGCGGCAAATCATGATCGGCGATCGACCAGTCGTGAAAGACGATCCGTGCATCGAGCGCCACAATTCCATCCGGCGACGCCAGCAGCGGATTAATATCGGCTTCCTTGACGCGCGGCAATTCCGAAATGAGCTGGCTGAAGCGCACCAACATCTGTTCGAGAGCGGCGCGATCCACCGGTTTGCGCCCGCGCACTCCGCCAAGCGCTTTATAAATTTTGGTCCGCTCCATCATGCGCCGCGCCAGCGTCGAATTGAGCGGAGGCAGCCCCAGCGCACGATCGCGAAATACTTCGACAAGCTGGCCGCCCAATCCGAACAGCAGCACCGGACCGAACTGCGGATCGGTGCTCGAGCCGAGAATCAATTCGTAGGCATCGCCCATCCGGATCATCGGCTGCACCGTCACGCCCTGAAAATCGGCCGCTGGGATGCGCGTCGCGATGCGTTTGAACGCCGCGCGCACCGCCGATTCGTCGCCTAAATTCAGCTCTACTCCGCCGGCATCGGTTTTATGGGTGATGGTCCGCGAATGCAGCTTCAGCACCACCGGAAACCCGATCTCTCGCGCCAGTTCCGCCGCGCGATCCACGTTTTCCGCCAGCTCGCTGCGCGTCGCCGGAAGCGCATACGCGGCCAGCAGCCGTTTCGATTCATGCTCGGTCAGCAGCGTACGGCCCTCGCTGCGCGCCGCGTTCAAAATTTCGTCCACCGCGCGCCGGTCGACCGCGGCTTCCGCCAGCTCCGGCGTTTCATACAGCGTGCGCAGATTTTCGCTGTAGTTCCACATGTAGGCAAACGCGCGCGCCGCGGTATCGGGAAAGGAAAACGTCGGGATGCCGGACGCGTTCAGAATTTCTTCCGCGCGCGCCACGCTCGCCCCGCCCATGAAGCTCGCAAGCATCGGCTTCCCTTCGATCTCGGCGAACGGTTTGATCCGCTCCGCCACTTCCGACGGACTGGTCATGCCCTGCGGCGCCGTGGTGACTAAAAACCCGTCCACACCCGGATCTTTGGTCACGATTTCCAGCGTCCGCGCGAAACGCTCCGGCGGTGCATCGCCGATCATGTCTACGGGATTCTGCCGGCTCCAGTGCGGCGGCAAAATTTTATCGAGCGCGGCCATGGTTTCCGCTGACAGTTCCGCCAGCTCGGCGCCCTCGGCGATCAGCGAATCGGTCGCCAGCACTCCCGGACCGCCTGCATTGGTGACGATCGCCAGGCGCGGACCCTGCGGGCGCGGCTGTTTCGCCAGCACTTCGGCCATATAAAACAAATCGCTGATACGCCGGACCCGCAGCACGCCGCAGCGATGCAGCGCCGCGTCCAGCACTTCGTCGCTTCCGGTAAGGGCGCCGGTGTGGGACGACGCGGCTCGCGCGGCCTGCTCGGTGCGGCCCGCTTTGATCACGATAATCGGCTTCGATAGCGCCACTTCGCGCGCCGCCGAAAGAAACGACCGAGCGTCGCCCACCGATTCCATGTACATCAAAATCGCCCGCGTGTGCGGATCGTCGCCGAGGTAATCGATCAGATCGCCCCAACCCACGTCGAGCATCGATCCGGTGGAGACAAACGCGCTAAAACCGACCATCTCGCGCAAGCTCCAGTCGAGAATCGCCGTACACAACGCGCCGCTCTGGCTCAAGAATGCAACGGACCCTGGCCGCGCCATTGCACCCGCGAACGTGGCGTTTAATCCGCGGACCGGCGCCATCAGACCCAGGCAGTTCGGTCCGATAATGCGCATCTCGCCACGCCGGGCCAGAATTTCGTGTTCCAGTTCGCGCCCGTGCTCACCGGTTTCCTTGAATCCCGCGGAGATGATGATCGCCGTCGGAACCTTGGCCGCGGCGCACTCGGCTACCACGTCCGGAACTGTTTTCGCCGGCGTCACGATGATCGCCAGATCCACCGGCTCCGGCACGGCGCCAATCGACGGCCATGATTTAATGCCGAGCACCTGCTGGTGCCGCGGATTTACAGGATAAATTTTCCCGGGAAATGAACTGAGATTGCTGAGGAGGGTTCGTCCCGCGCTGGCTTTGGTTTCGGTGGCGCCAATGACGGCCACCGTCGACGGGGCGAAAAATTTGTCGAGCGCCCGTTTCAAGACGCGAGACCGGTAGGCTGCACGATCCGCGCAGGCGCTTCGGCGAGCGGCGTCGCCATCCGGATATTCACCTGGGGCGGATTCAGCAGCGTGCGATGCAGCAGGCAAGACTCCACGGCCTTCAACAATCCCTCCCGAAAATGACCTGTCAATCCCGGCACGTCCAGTTCGATTCCAATCTCCGTCAGGCGCGCGGGCCGATCGCCCTTTTCCGCCACGACCGTGATTTCAATCTTATCAAGCGGCAGACCACGAGCGCGCAGATATTCGACGGCATAGTGCATCGCGCAGCAGCCGAGCGATGACAGCATCAGCTCCGGCGGTGTCATCCCGGTGTCCATCCCGCCTTCATCAAAGGACTGATCGCACACCACGCGATGAAACCGGGCGAATGCCTCCGATTGTTTGCCTTTTCCGTGCCTCACTCGAACTTCCATAAAATTCTCCCGCGCTCCGTGTGTGCATTCGAGGGGCCACCGCGCATTGGATATCGGCATGCTTTGTCAATCACAAGATGACCATGATCAATCGAACTTCAGCCCCGGCGGGCCGCCAAATGCGTGATTACACGCAAACCCCGATGAATATTTATTGGGAAATGACGCAGGCATGCGGCCTCGCTTGCCGGCACTGCCGCGCGGAGGCGATGCCGCAGCCGCATCCTTACGAACTCACCATGGATGAAGGGCTCGAATTTCTGCGCCAGATCCCCGAATTCGGCGATCCGATGCCGCAACTGATTCTTACCGGGGGAGATCCGCTGCGTCGCCTCGGTCTGTTCACGTTGATCGACGAAGCGCGCCGCCTGGGCATCGGTGTTTCCATTACGCCCGCGGCAACCTCCGCGCTGACGCGCGAAATTCTAGAAAAATTGAGGGATCATGGCGTGGAAGGCGTCGGCCTGAGCCTCGACGGCTCGACGGCGGAGCGCCACGATTCCATCCGCGGCGTCCCGGGCACGTTCGACCGCACCCTGGAAGCCATGCGCTGGTGCGGCGAGCTCGATTTGCCGTTGCAAATCAACACCCTGGTTTCCGCCGAAACCGCGCCCGATCTTCCCGCCGTTTACGAGCTGCTCAAGGGGTTCAAAATCGCGCGCTGGAGCCTTTTCTTTTTAATTTCGGTGGGACGCGGAAAAGTGTTGCAGCCGCTTCCGGCGGAAGAAGCGGAACGTCTGATGACCTGGATCTACGAAATTTCGAAGACAGCGCCGTTTATTGTCGCGACGACGGAAGCTCCCTCGTACCGCCGCGTCGCCATTCAGAAAATGCGCGAGGAGGGTTTAACGGGCGAAGAGATCAAGCGCAGCAAAACCGCGCGCGGCTTCGGCATCCGCGACGGTAACGGCATTATGTTCGTTTCGAGCACTGGCGATATCTGCCCGGCTGGATTTCTTCCGCTGGTGGCCGGCAACGTGCGTTTTGATCGCGTCGCCGAGATTTACCGTCACGCTTCGTTATTCCGCTTGATGCATAATCCGCGCGCCTTCAAGGGCCGCTGCGGCGTGTGCGAATATCAGGCGCTATGCGGCGGATCGCGTTCGCGCGCTTACGGAGCGACCGGCGATTCGCTTGCCTCCGATCCGCTGTGCGAATTTACGCCAAAAGCCGCGGCCGAATAGGGTGTTTCTGCGCGCGCTCGCGCAGGACTTCCCCTTAAAATGTGGCTAAGATTCGACGGCCGAGTGGAATAGCCGGTGCATGGGAGAAGGATAAAGGAGATCCCATGAAAGTTCAAGAACTCATGGTTAAAAACGTGGCGTGCTGCCGCGGTACGCAAAACCTGGCCGAAATCGCTGAAATCTTGTGGAATACGCGGCGCGGTTCGCTGCCGGTGATCAGTGAAGAGGGAGTCCTCGAGAGTATGATCACCGATCGCGACGTCGCCATCGCTCTGGGCACACGGAATGCGCGGGCGAGCGAAATCCGCGTCTCCGATGTCGTTCCGGCCCGCGTATTTACCTGCCGTGCCGGCGACGATGCGCTGGATGCGCTGGATACGATGGTGTCGCAAAATATTCGCCGCCTTCCAGTTGTAGACGAGAATAAACTCGCCGGCATACTCTCGCTCGACGACCTGATTCGGCGCGCGGCGCTGTTTCTCCCGGATGAGATCGAGTTTCATACCGCCGTGATGGCCGCCGCAAGAAAGATCTGCGAGGCGCGGGAACCCGGTATGACTCACGAATCCGCGGAACTGCTGGCCGCCAACGCTTGAAGCTGCGGCAACCCACGTGCTGGCGTTGGGACATGAACTGCTACGAGGAACTGCTGCTGGCGACCATTCACGAAGACGGCTTTCTGCACGGGCTGGACCCGCATCATATCCATAAGCTGGCGGGCCTGGCCCTCGAAGCGGAATTCGACGCGGGACATATCATTTTTCATGAAGGCGACGAACGCAACCGCCTTTACGTGATTCTCAACGGGACCGTGGCGCTTAAATCGGACCCCGATGGCGCCTCGGTCCAGGTTCTGCAACCTGGTGACGCGTTTGGATGGTCCGCGCTGCTCGACGACGCCCATCGCCAGTTTGAAGCGCGTTGTCTGTCGCATGTCCGCGCCTTGGCTTTCGAAGGACGCGAGCTGGTGAAAGCCTTCGACGCCGATCCTCGTCTCGGCTACGCGGTCCTCAAGAG
>Ga0335073_10006833_pt1 | contig 16025 bp, 12 predicted proteins | sample Lox_Sample_22_FD_207093 | JGI IMG/M metagenome (GOLD analysis project Ga0335073, IMG submission 207093) | Soil microbial communities from Loxahatchee National Wildlife Refuge, Florida, United States - Lox_Sample_2.2 | ecosystem: Environmental > Terrestrial > Soil > Wetlands | place: USA... | reverse complement strand
TCCGGACCGTGATGGACAACGGCAACTTCGGCAACTGGAGCAACTACTCGCCGCTGCCGAAGACCGTCAGCACCGGCGCCGGCCTCGAGGTGAACGCCACCGGCGCCGCACACCTGCTCATCGGCGACGGCTACGACGACTACAACGGCCGCAAGGCGCTTGGCTCTGCCACCGCGGGCAACATCCGCGACCTCTATCTCTTCAACACCGCCATCAACCCCACCGGCATTTCCACGCCGAACGGCCTCGTCACCATCTCCCAGGCCACGCAGCAGGAGCTGGCCCAGGCCGGTCTGGTTGGCTACTGGGCCGCTGCCTACGATCCGAACGGCGTCGTCAACAACACCGTCAACACCAACGACGTAGCCATCTCCACCAGCGCCACGCTCGCGAGCCTCGCCCCGCTCGCCGGACATGAGGGCGAAGGCGCTGCCATCTACATCAACAGCGTTCCCGTGCCGTTTGACGTCATCATCTCCAACATTCCCAGCTCCATCACGTCCTACGCTCCGGGCACCCCCACGCTCATCTTCAACGCCGGTCTCTACAAGCTGCAGGAGCTGGCAATGTGGAACATGGCGCGCCAGGCTTACCAGGTGATGGACGACATGTTCGGCCAACTCATCGCCAGTAATGAGCCCCTTCTCTCGCTCTATCTGACCTCCAGCTACATCATGCCCGGCGATCCGCCGGTACCGTTGCCCCTGACCCTGCAGCTGGACAACGCGCCGGTCACCAACGGCGCCGCGCTCGACCTCCAGTTCTCGAACGCCTCGCTCGACTTCGTCGGTACACCCTGCGTGGCGCGCTGCGGCCCGCTGATCACTTCCGGCCTCTACACGCCGCCCGGCGTTGCGCTTACCGTCTGCGACACGCCGCCGTCGCTCACCACCTACTCCATCACGCTCAACTCCACCACCGGCACTCCGGCCGGCGAGCTCAATGAGGCGTACGTCTATCTCAGAAACCACGTCCTCATGCTCTACGCGGGCAAAAAGGTCGGCGACCTGATGCTTTCGTGGGTCTCGCAGGAACAGGGCGATGTGCAGGTGCTGGGTTTCATCGAGGGCGCGCCACCAGCCCCCATGGCCAACCTCACCAACAAGGCCAATTACGCCGGCGCCACCTCTGTAACTTTCACGGTGCCCACCTCCGGCACGCTCAAGTACCAGATGGGCGGTGACTCCACCAACGACATCAAGATGCAGCTGGGCAACTCGCTCGGCGCCACCTTCGGCCTAGGATTCACCCTGGCGCCCTTCGGCGGCGGCGTCAGCGCCAGTAAGAAGTTGGCGAACCTCCTGCTGAATTTCGGCCAGCAGTCCACCCTCGAGGGCTCAGAGGACAACGGCAACCAGCAAATACGAGGAGTCGCACAAATACACCGTCAAGCTGCAGGGCACGATGTCCCCCTACACCAACGACCTGTTCATGAGCTCGCTCAACACCCTCACCACCCCCAGCAACACCGCAGGCAATCCGGCGTCCAAGACCGCCATCCTGCCCAACCCGAACCTCGGGGGCTTCACTACATCGAACCCGCCCACCGCACTGCCCAAGGCCGCGCCGACGGAGGAGAAGTACGGCCAGCGCATGTTCCAGCCCTCACCCTACGGGCAGGCATTCGTTCTCTCGCAAACCCTCGACGTCTATCCGCATGAGCAGCAAGTACATCCGGCCCGGCGTGCTCGACGGCTTGATCGGCTACGCCTACAATCCCGCCACTCTTGCGGACGGCACAGAGACCTACACCACTTCCACCGGCCAGATGACGCCTGTCTATGACAGCAACTTCGACCAGGGTTCGGTGGGCAACGAGGCCAGCTATATGCGCGTGATCGAGGCCTACCAGCTGAAGAAGCAGATCGACCAGCAGACCTTCAACGCCATCGCTCTCTACCGGACCGCCTATCAGAACAGCACTGCGCCGCTCACCGCGTCGCTGCCCGTCGGCGCGCTGCTTGCGGACGTGCTCGACCCAGTCTCTGAGCTGCTGCCGCCCGGCATCCCCGGCCTGCCTGCGCTCGATCCCGGACAGCTCCTCTCCACGGCCTTCGGGCCGCTGGCCGCCCCGCTCCAACTGCTTACCAGCGGCGCGCAGGCGGCCACCAACCTGGTCCAGCAGTTCCTCGGCCTCGGCGGCGGCAACTCCCCGGGTGTCGATCCCTCCAGCATTCTCAACACTGCCCTCGACTTCTACAACGAGTACGTGTGGAGCTCGCGCGGCGGCTCGCAGGAGATCAAGCACACCATCACCTCCACCTTTGACCAGGTGTACACCGCGAACAACCTGTCCTCGAGCGCGTCGGCGACGAACTTTGAGATCAAGCTCTCCAGCGCCTTCGTCACCGCCCTGGACGCCAAGATCAACAGTACCCAGACGCAGAAGCAGACGATGAAGTACAGCTACACGAACACCGCCAACGTCTCCTTCGACATCACCGCCTCCTTCGATGGCGTTGAGTCTGACACGCAGATGCGCTACTCGAGCAACAACGACGCGCACTTCGTGATGAACTACAACTCCATGTTCAACCCCAATAACCAGAGCGGGCTGAACCTCGTCATCGGCTCCGACGGCCTCATCTACCAGATCGCGCCTTCGGTTACCTCCGGCGCCGGCCTGCCGATGTCCGACAACGTAGACACCAACCAGACCTATATGCAGCCGCAACCCTCCTACACCACCGGCAACGCCGACGGGCTCGCCGGCACGCTCGAGCCTTACGACCGCCCAGGCAAAATCAGCACGTTCCGCACCTACGCCTTCTTCCTGCAGCCCAGTTCGCAGAATGCGACCGACTTCTGGAACACAGTGATCGATCAGACGTGGCTCGCCAACAGTCCGGACGCTGATGCCGCCGCTATGCGCTCGGCGCAGAGCAACAGCTCTGTCCCGTGGCGCCTTCTGTATCGCGTCACCTACTCGCAACGCTTCCTGCCGCCTGTCTCGAATGCCGCAGCCATCGTTCCGCAGATCACACCCGTCATGGCCGTACCCGTCACCAACCCGGCGGCAACCTTTCTCTTTCAACCTGTGGGCGGCACCGGCCCCGCACCTGCCAACAATCCCGCCAACGATATTGAGTCGAACGTGGTGCTGGTTGAGCCCACGCAGTCCGGCCTGAGCGCTTACAGCACGCCCACCACCGGGCCCAACCCCAACATGCCCGTGCTGCCCAACAACGTCATCCCCTTCGACCTCTTCAAAGGTTTCGCCACGCAGCTCAACTACGGCATCACCAGTTGGGGAGACAGTGTCAACACGAGAATACTCACTCAGCTGATGACATCGGTGCTCGGCCAGAACGCTGTCGTCATGACGGCCTCGGTCCTTCCTGGCTCGACCAAGGTGGCCGACGTGCTCGACCCCGCCGCTGGCGGCGTGCTGTACAGCGTCTACCTTGATCCGAACGGCTTGACCGTCAATGTGCCGGCGAAACTCGGCATCACTGTGCTCGCCGACGTCAACGGGAATCCCATCCAGTACTTCGACGGCAAGACCTACCATTCTCTTCAGGCCGACTACATCGCCTCGCCGGACGGCAGCATCATGTACTACATCCAGCCTCCGTCCACCTACGACCAGAGCCAGTTCAGCCTCGCTGGCGACTATGACCCCGCCATACACCCCGGCGACGAGTGGCGCTACTACCTCGTCTCCGGTGCCAGTTCCAACATGACCTCCGAGCCCACCGTCGATGGCAGCGGCGTTTTCAGCGGCGGAGGCAGTGCATTTACGGTGGCCGAAGCGCAGCACGACAAGAATGGCAACAACCAGGTGCAGGGCTTCGTTCTTATCAAGGGCATCCTGCAATGGCCGCACCTCAACTCCAACGCCGAGATCTTTTCCGATGTCCTCGTCTACAAGGCGATGAGTCTCTTCGATACCTTCCCCATCGGAGACCCTGAGGTGCTCACCAACTACCTCGCCGCGCAGTACCCGGGCGCGCCCTTCGTAACCACGCCCAACGCTGACATCACCAACGTCTTCGTGCGCAACATTATTTCCTACTTCAACTCCGCCCAGGCTGCGCTCATCCCGCAGTAGCCCACCAACACCGCAGCCCGGTCTCACGCTGAGAACGGGCTGCTCTTCTCCCTGCCTTCTTCAGCGAACCGGATTTCGCCTGCGGGCTCAGACGCCCGCATAACGGCTCAAGTTCGAATTCCCTCTCCATCCGCCAGCGCTTCGGTTGAGTCTTGTGCAGCGAGAGATCCCTCGACTTCGCTTCGGGATTTCGCCTGCGGGCTCAGACGCCCGCATAACGGCTCAAGTTCGAATCCCTCTGCGCGATTCACAAGCTGGGGTCTAACGCCGTGCTACACTGAGCGCCTTGATTTGGGCGACGCGGACGTTGTTCATTCTGCGTCGTTCAGAATCCTGGCAGTGGGCCCAGTTTCCCCCCAGTACGACTCCCTCGAAAATTGTGCGGCTTGTCCCAGCAAGGGCGAACAGAAAGGGAATTCTCTTTCCCTGCCAGGGCGCGCCATTGTGTGCGATGGGATGAAAATACGGGCAAAAGTAACGTTCCGAAGGTAAGAATTACCAGTCGCTCCATCGAGGACGGGGGGCACAAGTGGTCTGCTTCCCGAGAGATATCAAATCCACTGGCATTGGCACGCAGATTGCCAGAATCAGACCAGGATTCCAACAGCCGACGAGCCGTCCCCGCGACCCGCTGGCGGAAAGATCAGGCTACCAGGAATGGAGAAATCGTTGGTACGCATTGAAAACTGGGCCGTCGTCGACGGGCTGATTTTCCAGGATTTTCGCGAGCTGAAACCGGGGCAGCGCCTGACGGGCACGATCCTCGCGACGACCGACCTTCCCAAGGGGATCATTTATACGTCGGTCATCCAGTCAGTCGATCTCGACAATGGTCTGGTGGAAACCGGAAATTCTGTTTATCAGCTGGGTCAGGTGGATGAGGAGTGGGAGCGGTGGGAGGCGGAACAGAACGAAACCTCCGTGCCGCATGCGATCCTCGCCGCTTTCATTCGGGATCGCCGCAAGCCGGTTGCCGGGTATGTGCCGGCCGGACCGATCGCGGCTCAGGGCTGACGACCGGCCGATTCGAAGGACGAAGCGCGCCCCACTGCGACAGTGGCGGCGCGCTTTTGTTTTGGTGGCGGCAGAACGCTATTCTGCGGCAGCTTTCGCCGGCGCGGCCGGGGCCGGTGTGGTCTTGCCCAGCGTCCACTTGTCGTACCAGGCAAACCAGCGCTCGTAGCGATCCTTAATAAAGCTGGGCCGCGTGAAGCCGTGGAACTGGTTCGGATAAACGATCAGCTCCGCCGGCACGTTCAGCGTCTTCAGCGCTTCGTACATCTGCTCGCCGCCGTTCAGCGGGACGTTGAAGTCCGACGTTCCGCCCATGAACAGCGTGGGGGTATGAATGCGGTCCGCGTGGAAGAACGGATAGCCGAGCTTGATGTAGGTCTCGAGGTCCTTCCACGGCGGACCCAGCTCGTTGTTGTACTGGTTGATGTACTCGTCGATGCCGTAGAGGCCGAGCGGATTGCCCATGCCCGCGCCGCTGCTGGCCGCCTTAAAGCGGTTGGTGCTGGCGATGGTGTAGTCGGTGAGAATGCCGCCGTAGCTCCATCCCCCGACCGCGAGCTTGTCCGGATCGACTTGACCCTCCTTCACGGCCTGATCGACCATGGCCATCAGATCCTGAATCTCGTGGTCGCCCCAGTCGTCGGCGATGATCTTCTGATACGCGCTGCCGCGGCCGGAGCTGCCCCGGTAGTTCACGTTCAGCTCAGCCCATCCGCGGCCGGCGTAGAGCTGGCGGTGAATGTCCCATCCATGCGCGTCCTGCCCGTTCGGGCCACCGTGGATGAAGAGCAGCATCGGATATTTCACGCCGGGCTGGGCGTCCACGGGGAGCGTGAGCAGGCCGTGCACCTCGGTGCCGTCCGCCGTCGTGGCGGAGACGTCGCGGGTGGGCGCGAGTTTCAGCCCGGCCATCAGCGCGTCGTTCTGATGCGTGAGCGCGCGCAGGTGGCCGTCTTCCAGCGCGTAGATCTCGCCGGGGTGGCCGTCGGTGGACCAGACGAGGACCGCGTGGCCGGCCGCCTCGTTCAGACCGCGCGCCGTGCCTGGCTCCGTCACATCCCGATGTGCCGCTCCGGTTGTAACATCTACCGTCACCGGGTACTCGTTGCGGTCGTCTTCTTCGAGGACGTCGACGGACTTGCCGTTGGTTGAGAACCACGGGGAAGAGACCGCGCGGTCGAGCGACTCGGTAACCATGCGCGGCGCGGAACTGCCGTCCGCGGCCACGATGCCAAGGTGGGGCTCGCTGTACTGCCACAGCTTGAGCGGATCGCCGCGAAGGAACGCGATCGACTGGCCGTCGGGGCTCCAGCGGATGCTGCCGCCATCCGGACCGTCATAGCTGGTGAGCCGGCGCGGTGTGGAGTTGGGCTTCGCGTCCACTACCCACACATCGGTATTGATGGAGCGGTCCGGGTCGGGATCGTGATTGCTGACGTAGGCGATGCGCGCGCCGTCCGGCGACCACACCGCATTCTCCTCGTCGAACTTCGTGTCGGTGGTCAGCTTGTCGAGCTTGTGGGTGGCGACGTTCCACAGATAGAGCTGGGTATGCTCGTTGTCTTTCAGATAGCCTTCGACGTCTTCCTTGAAGTGGTAGCGATCAATGACGATTGGTTTGGGCTTCTCCTTTTCCTTGTCGGCATCCTTCGACTTGTTCTCATCCTCATCCGGCTGGATCGCGAGCAGCAGGGTCTTCGAATCCGGCGACCACGCATAGGACGAGAGGTGGCCCTTCACGTCGGTGAACTGATGCGCTTCGCCGCCGCGCCGGTCGAGGACCCACACCTGCGTGCCCCTGGCCTGGCCGGGGCGTCCGGCCATGAACGAGAGATAGCGGCCGTCGGGGCTCCAGCGCGGAGAGGAAGACGAGCCGAGACCGTTGGCGTCTTCTGCGGAATCGGCGCCATACGTCAGGCGGATATTTTCCCTGCCGTCCCAGGAAACCATCCAGATGTCGGTGGTGCGCTTGTCGGCTTTGGTGTCCACCGTGGACACGGTGTAGGCGACCCACTGGCCGTCCGGCGAGAGCTCAGGACTGCCGACGTCGTGAAAGCGGAAAAGATCGTCGAGCGTGACCGGGTGCGGTGTGGTGCTTGCGGAGGTCTGTGCCGAGGCAATTACGGAACCCGCGAATACAGCGAAAACGCCGAAGGCGCAGAGGGCAGGGACAAGACGCGGCGAAGGCATGCGCCAGTATATAAAACGCGCACCGATGCGCACTTTGCGGAGCGGGTTGCCTCTGCATACTTTCGTGTAGCGACCGGATAAAGCTGACGCGCCTGGGCGTAAAAACTTCTGCTGTTACATGTACAGAGTGGCGGCATTCGTCGCATTTTCATGGTCCCGGGCTGGCATCTCGATTGCTCCTGCATCACAGGAAGGCGAGTCAATTTTCGCCGCGGATCCCGGAAGATCGCGACCGAAGGCGCATCGACAGGTCAACGGCCATGCAGAAAAAAATTGTGCGCATAGAGAACTGGTCGGTCGTCAGCAGCGTGATTTATGACGGCTATTGCGAGCTCGAACCAGGAAGGCGGCTCACCGGCGATGTGCTGGGTCACAGCCAGGTTCGCAACGGGCTTATCTTCACCTCAGCCATCCTGGGCGTCGATCGGCCGGGCGGCTTCGTGGAGACCCGCAACACGATCTACGAGCTCGGGCAGGTGAATCCTGAATACGAGCAGTGGCTGGAGGCCAGGGAGAAAGCTCAGGCCGCCTGAGCCCGGTCTCACTCCCTGCCGTTCCTGCCGGCGCGACGCTTGCGCGGCCGCTGGCTAAGCGGTTTTGGCGTGCTGTTCCTTCAGGTCGCGGAGCAGCGCTTCCACCTGCTCTTCGCGCTCGAGCGCGGCAAAGCGATCGTCGAGCGAATCGCCGTGGAGCAGCTCGCGGGAAGCCGCGTTTTCCGCCTCGGCGCCGGCGATCTTTACCTTCATGCGCGCGATGCTGGTGTCGCCTTCCTTTCTGGCGATCGCCTCGCGCGCCTTCTGCGCCCGGCCCACCACGCGCGCCCGGCGATGCTCGGCGATCATCAGCTCGCAGCGGCTGCGCGTCTCCTGCAGTTTCTGCTCGAGGTTGCGCAGCGCCTGCTTCAGCGTCTCCACCTCCGTCTTTTGATCCTCCAGCTGTTGCGTAAAGCCGCCCGCCATGTGCTGCGAGCTCAGCGAACGCTCCAGCGCCGCACGGGCCAGAGCATCGTCGCCCTTGCGCACGGCCAGCTCCGCCTTGCGCTTCCAGTCGGCTTCCGACGCCTCGTGCTCCTTCCGCTTTTTTTCCAGAAGATGCTCGTCGGCCAGCGCGATCGCCACCTGGGTTTTTACCTGCATCAGCTGGTTCTCCATATCGAGGGTCAGCTGCTTGAGGAGTTTCTCGGGATCTTCGGCCTTGTCGATCAGATCGTTCAGATTGGCGCGAAGCAATGTGCTCACACGTTCGAGGAGTGCCATAATTCTTCCCTCCGTTCAGAAATTCAGGGGCGGAGAGACGCTGCTCTCCGCCCGCACCGTTATTTCGCGTCCACCACCGGGATGACTGCCCCGGCGCTGCCGTTGCCGCGCGGCCGGATGCTGGTGATGTTCGCCATCAGATCGCGCAGGTCCATGCCGGAGAGCGCTTCGAAGAGAGCCGGCACCTGAGCGGCCATCTTCGCCATGTCGCCGGTGATTTTGTTGGCGCCGGCTGCATCGCCGCCCGTGGACACCACCGTGATCCGGTCCACTTTGGAGAGCGGCTCGGACATCGCGCGCACCACCTCGGGCAGGCTGGTAATGAGGCGGTCAACGACGGCGGCCTGGTTATATTCCTGGTAAGCCTGGGCCTTCACGTTCATGGCTTTCGCCTCGGCCTCGCCCTTCTGGAAGATGACGGCGGCTTCGGCCTCGCCCTGTGCGCGAATCGCGGCCGCGGTGCCATCCGCCTCGGTGGTGAGTTTGACGCGCTGCGCGCCGGCCAGAGTTTCGATGCGCTGGCGCTCAATCTCCGCCTCTTTCAGCACGGTGGCGATCAGCTCCTTCTCGTGGCGCAGGATTTCCGCCTCCTGCACTTTGATCTGCTGCTCTTTTTCCACCTGCTGCACCTTCACCTGCTCCGCGATGACCTGCTGCTGGGTGATGTTGGTCTGCAGCTCATAGGACTTGTCCGCCTGCGCCTGCTGCTTGCGGCTCTGCTCTGCGAACTGCGCTTTCTGAATGTCCAGATCGCGCTGCGCCAGCGCCTGCTTGGTGAGCGATGCCGTTTCCGCTATCACGCGCTCCTGGTCGGCGGCCGCTTTGGCCACTGCGGCCTCGCGGCTGGCCACCGCCCGGCGGATCGCCGTGTCGCGCTCGGCTTCCGCCGCCGCAATCTCCGCGTCCCGTTTGATGCGCACGATGTCCGGCCGCCCCATATTGGTGATGTATTCGTTCTTGTCGCGGACTTCCTTGATGGTGAACGACACCACTTCCAGTCCCATCTTGCTCATGTCGTCGGCGCAGGTGCCGCGCATGCGGTCGGCCACCATCTCCGGCTCCTTCACAATCTGCTCTACCGTGAGCTGGCCGATGATGCCGCGCAGATGACCTTCCATCACCAGGCGGATCAGTCCCTCTCGCTGCTGCGGGGTCTTGGTCAGGAACTGCTCGGCCGCGGTCAGGATGGATTCCTGATCGCTGCGCACCTTGATCTGGGCCACGGCTTCCACCGTGACTGCGACACCCTGCTTCGTATACAGGTCCTGCTGGGGAGCGACATCGAACGACATCAGCTCCAGCGACAGTTCGCGACAGTTTTCGACCATGGGGAAAATGATCGTTCCGTGCCCCTTGATCACGCGGGGGCCGCGGAATCCATACACGATGAGGGCCTCATTCGGGCCCGCCTTGCGAAACATCCTGGCCAGCATGCCGGTGAGAATGATGAACGCCAGCAGGCTCAGTCCAACAATGACAATGATCGTGTTCGTCATCACTTCTGATCCTTTCAATCAGGTGCGTGACTGCTGTGGGTTGGGGTTTTCGGCTTCGGGGGCAGTGCGTTCGGCGGGTCCGTCGGCAATCTCGCCCGACAACTCATCCCACGGACGCACATACGCGATGCCTTGCTCGTAGCGCATGACCACCACCTCTGTGCCGCGCGGAAGCGCTACGCCTGCCTCACTGCGCGCGGGCGCAAAACGGCGAGCGCCGTTCTGCGAAAACTGAATCTCTCCGATGCCGCTCTCGCGAATCGGCCCGGTCACCAGGCCGAGAATGCCCAGAATGTCGGTATCCGCCGCGGTCAGCTCCTTCTCATGCGGCAGCAGCACCTTCACCAGAAACCAGAAGAGCAGCGCTCCGCCGGCGACGCCGGTGATGGTCGCCAGTGCCAGCACCACACCCATGCCGAAATCGTGACTGCGGGCCAGCAGATAGCCGCATCCCCCGAACCAGCAGAGAAACGCCGCCAGGGTGAAGCCGTTCACCGGGCTGACGCTGGCCTTCCCCGCGGTCTGCGTTCCCGAGATGTGCACATGCGTGTGGCCGGCACCGTGGCCGGGATGCAGATGCAGGTGCACATGCCCGATGTGCAGGTGGGTGAATGCGCCCAGCGCCGACAATACGGTGAGCGACAATCCCAGCGTGAAACAAATCAGATAGAAGGTCGTCATTTTCCTGCCTTCTTTCCTGCGTTGTCATCCCGGCCGGAGCGGGCCCGCGTTGACGAGAACCCGCGCAGCGAAGGGAGCTGCCTTTCCTGAACCGCCGATGGCTTTCCCCCCAGCACTTCGAACAGCCGATCCACCAGGCCCGGCGTTTCGATCACGGCCTGCAGCAGCAGCAGACAGCGCCGCGAATCGTCGTGACGCGAGACGGCCAGCAGCGCATGCCGCAGCTCGGGATCGCGCCGGAAGCGCTCCGCTCCGCTCACCAGCCACAGGTCCAGCTTGTCCTCGAGCGTGCGCGCGTCGCTGAGCAGCTCGGCGTGATAGCCCTCCGGATCGTCGACCAGGTATCCCGGGTGTACCTTGAAGAACCGCGCCAGCACCTGGCGCGTGGTGTTGGTCAGGTGGGGACGCGCGCCGCTTTCGATCTGCGACAGGTAGCTCTGGCTGAAAGCCGCGCCGGTCTCGGAGCGGAGCGCCCGCACCATCTCCTGCTGGGTGATGGCGCGGCCGAAGCCCCGCAGCTCGCCTTCGGTCTCCCGCAAATATCTGAGTTTTTCTCCAAGTTTCATACTGTTATTGCAAATCGCAATCAGTGTATCGCAATTTGTGATAAAGTCAAGAGCATCCGTTTCGAGCTGTTTTTATGAACTCGAAAGGCACAAGGCGGAAGCCGCCCAGTCGCCGCGGGGTTGTCGGGCCAGATTCGCCGCCCTCGCACGAATCCGGTTGCCGCTGAGCCGTTTTCCAGTACACTTCCCACCGAAAGGGGGCCTTTCCATGCCCGCCATTTCAGCCGCCGACGCCATCTCGCCCGCCATCCAGCGGACGCGCAGCTTCCTCTTCCGCCCCTTCCGGCTCGGCACCTATTTCAAGCTTTGCCTGGTGGCGCTGCTCACCGAAGGCACAACCGGGGGGAGCTTCAATTCGTTCCCGCGCGGCCACGCTTCGCGCCACGCGACCAGCCTTTCCTCGCTGCCGGCCTTCCACATCACGCCGATGGAGATCGGCGCCGGCATCGCTGCCTTTGCGCTGGTCACCCTCATCGGGCTGTTCATCTTCTACCTGATCACGCGTCTGCGCTTCGCGTGGTTTCACTGCCTGGTCCACAACACGCGGGAGATCCGCCCGGGATGGACCTTTTATCGCCAGCCCGCGGCGCGCTTCTTCTGGTTCAACGTGGTCGTCTACGTGGGATTCCTGATGGCGCTGGCCGCGGTGCTGATGCCCTTCGCCGCCGGATTTGTGGGGCTCTTCCGCAACCTGCAGGCGGGCGGACGCCCCAGTTTCGGCGCCGTCTTTGCTCTCGTTCTGCCCCTGATTCCGATCTTTCTGCTCTTCGTTCTCGCCGGCGTTGCCGCCAACATTCTGCTGCGCGACCTGATGCTGCCGCACTTCGCCCTCGAAAACTCGAGCGCCGGCGATGCCTGGCATTCGGCCTGGTCCCGCGTCCGCGCGGAGAAGGGCGGCTTCTTCGTTTATGCGCTGCTTCGCGTGCTGTTGCCCATTGCCGGAGCTATCGGCCTGGTCATGCTGCTGATCATTCCAGCGGTGATCTTCATTCTGGCTATCGTCGCCGTCGAGGTCGGCCTGCACGCTGCCTTCGGTCATGCCGCGCTGGGCATCTTCCTCCAGTTCGCCGCGGGTTGTGCAGCGTTCATCGTGGCGATGCTGGTCTTCATCGGCGCCTTCGGACCGATCTACACCGCGGTGCGGTACTACGCGCTCATTTTTTACGGGAATCGCTATCAGTTGCTCGGGGAGCGGCTCTATCCGCCACCACCGCCGCCTGCGGCCATACCGGCGCCGGCGCCCATCATGCCCTGATTGCTAGTCGAGAGCCGACTCGACCTGCGCACGCAGCTTTTGGGGCGCGACCTGCAGATAGCTCGCCGTCAGCAGGTCGCGCACCTCGTCCCAGTCCGGCGTGCCGCGGTCGAGGCGCAGGCCGACCCAGCCGCGCGGTCCAGTGTAGGCCGGGGAATAAAACTTCTGGGATGGGCCTCGATCAGCTTCGCGTTCTCGCCTGGAAACGCCCGCGCGCACACCGAGACGATCCCATCGCCATGATGATCGTTGAGGAAGCAGGCGAACTTCTTCCCGCGCACGTCAAAAGCTGCGTGGTCGCCCATGTCCGTCCGCGCAGCTTCCGGCAGTGCCAGACAGAGCGCCGACACTCTCGCCAGCCGCGGGTCTTCCTTCGTTCGAGCCGGCACTCGTCTCTCGCTGGCCATCGGATCCCAGCCATCCTGCAACCTGTTCCCTGCAACCGGATTTTCGGCTTAGCTGAAAATCACCTTCACCGCCGCGGCAAAATCCACCGCCGGCTTGTAGTTCGCGGGCAGAGTCACATGCAGACCGTCGCCGGCCTGGTGCCAGCGGACCTTTTCTCCGGTTCCCAGCAATTCCACGTGCTCGATTTTTCCGGGCTTCTGCTCGCTCGCCGATCCCAGCGCCGCAATCGTGTACTCGCCCGCCGGCCATCCCAGCGCAATCGCGTACAGAGTCTTCCCGTCTTTGCTGCGCGTGAAGCGGATGTCTTTTTCGCCCAGTTTCGCGATGCTGTCTCCCTGGAAAGAACCGGCTTTGATCGCGTTCGGACCCTCGCCGTAAATTTTCCAGGGGCGCGTCGCGTAGATGGCCTCGCCGTTTACCGTCATCCAGTCGGTGACGCGATCGAGCACCGCAATCTCCTTGCGGTCGATGGTGCCGTCGGGCTTGCCCGGGATGTTCAGGATGAACGTCCCGTTTTTGCTCACCGTGTCGATCATCCAGTGAATGACGTCGCGCGGCGGCAGGTAGCCGCCGTACTCGCCGGGCTTGTCGTAAAGCGCGCGGTTGTAGTGCCAGTCGCCGATGCAGGTTTCCGACTGCCACGGATACTCCGCGATCTGGCTGGTGATGCCGCGTTCCACATCGGCCACCACGGACTTCAGCAATCGCTCCGGAACGTTTTTGATGTTGATGACGCCCTGCTGCTTCCCGCCGTGCGTCTGCAGATTGTGGTTGTAGTAGAAGGCTCCGATGTTCATCCCGCCCCAGCCCAGGGGAAAGAGCGCGTTATCGAAGTAAAGCAGGTCGGGGTCGTGCTGCTCCACCAGGTCCCGCGTCCGGTCGTAGAAGTTCTTCACATACGAGATGTCGGGCAGCGCATTGATCGGATGCTTAGGGCCATAGAGCCGCTGCGGATCGTAGCCCTGCCACCACATGTTTTTGCCGTCCGCCTCGGTCATGCGGCCGTCGTAGGGCACGCCGGCATTCGGACCCGTCGTATCCGCTCCGTGCGACGGCTGGAACCACCACCAGTTGCGCGCCTGATGCACGGTCACGCCCAGCGGCAGCCCCGCCGCCCGCGCCGCCTTCGCCCATGTCCCGATCACATCCCGATGCGGCCCCAGCTGCGCGGCATTCCACGGCTGATGCTTCGAATTCCACGCGTCGAAACCGTCGTGATGGTTGGCCAGCGCGACAAAGAGCCGCGCGCCCGCCTTCTTATAGCGAGCAATCAGTTCTTCCGGCTCCCAGTTCAGCAGCGTCCACTGCGCGCACAGGTCTTTGTAGCCGAAACGCGACGGCGGCCCGTAGTGAGCCAGCTGGTACCGATAGTCCTCATCGCCCTCGATGTACATCTTCCGCCCATACCAGTCGCCCGCCTCGGGAACGCATTGCGGGCTCCAGTGCGCCCAGATGCCAAACTTGGCGTCGCGATACCACTCCGGCGCGTCGTACTGCAGCAGCGAATCCCATGTCGGCTGGTACGGCCCGTCGCCGCTCAGGTTCGCAATCGGCGCGACCATCGGCACGCCGTCCCACGATCCGCCTTCGACGGGCAGCGCCGGCGGATCGCCCCACTCCGTGGGCTTCCAGTCGCTCTCGTCAAGCTTCTCGCTGACGATCTTTCCGTCGACCAGGGCGAAGAAGGTCCGCTGATCCTGGGGCGTGGCGCAAAACTGCGCGTAATCCTGGGTGAGCTGGTCGAAGCCGGGCGCGGCCACGCCCGCGTCCCCAGCCTGAGCCGTCGCGCCGGCCGGTTCTCCTGTGGTCGCGCTCGCCGCGCCCAGAGCCGCCTCCGGCACCGCCGTCGCTGCGGCCGTGGCCGCAATCATTTTGCAGAAATCCCGCCTGCGCATGGACTGCCTCCTCGAAAACGAGCCTGTCAGAAGCCCCACGCAGTATAAAGCGCGCCTGCGACGAGCAGGCTCAGAAATACAGCTCCTGGAATGTTCCGAGATTCCCGCAGACACAAACGCGCCGGTCTCCTGTTGGAGGACCAGCGCGTTTCTATACCCTAAACCCTATCCCCTATACCCTGTTTTTTCACTCGTCGTAATGCAGCAGGCTGAACACGTCATACTCCTGCAGACGGTCGCGTCCTTTCAGGAAGTCCAGCTCGATGGCGAAGCCCAGTCCGGCGATCGTCCCGCCGAGTTGCTGGACCAGGCGCGTCGTTGCTTCCATCGTGCCGCCGGTGGCCAGCAGGTCGTCGACCAGCACCACGCGCTGGCCTGGCTCGATCGCGTCCTGATGGATCTCCAGGGTGTCTGTCCCGTATTCCAGATCGTAGGTCACGCGCGCCGTCGGCCCGGGCAGCTTGCGCGGCTTGCGCACCGGCACGAATCCGGCGTTCAGGCGGTAGGCCAGCGCCGGCCCAAAGATGAATCCACGCGCCTCGATGCCCAGCACCAGGTCGACATCCTTATCCATGTAGTACTGCGCCAGCGCATCGATCAGCATCGCGAACCCCCTGGGGTCCTTCAGCAGGGTCGTGATGTCGTAAAAGAGAATGCCGGGCTTGGGAAAATCCGGAATGGTGCGGATCAGCGCCTTGAGCGGCTCGCAGTCAGTTGTGCACGGGGTCATCGTCACCAGGCTCCTTCAATGCGAAACGGGCCGAGATTTTCACCTTCCTTTGGGTCCAGCTCGTGCGAGATCACCGCGTCCACCCGGCTGCCGCGCGAACCTTTGTGGAGCGCCTCCGCCAGATCCGCCAGCGAGTCGGCGTCTCCTTTGGCGAGCACTTCCACATCTCCGTCTTCGGTGTTGCGCACCCAGCCATGCAGATCGAGAGCGGCCGCTTCGCGATGCACAAACCAGCGAAAGCCGACCCCCTGCACGCGCCCTTTCACGAGGAAATGCCGAACCATAGGAAAGCAAGGCCAGTGTTTCAGATACCCTGCGGGCGCGCAAGATAACCCGCACCGGAAGCGCAACCCAACGTGACCAATCGGGTTCGTGTGACCATTGGGTGCCTCGCTGCGCCGCAAACGCCTGGTCCCGCGCACCTATAATCAGGAGTGTCTTTGGCAGCAACAGGGTCCGCGCGTCACTCCAATCCGATCCAAC
>Ga0335073_10006830_pt1 | contig 16031 bp, 16 predicted proteins | sample Lox_Sample_22_FD_207093 | JGI IMG/M metagenome (GOLD analysis project Ga0335073, IMG submission 207093) | Soil microbial communities from Loxahatchee National Wildlife Refuge, Florida, United States - Lox_Sample_2.2 | ecosystem: Environmental > Terrestrial > Soil > Wetlands | place: USA... | reverse complement strand
CAAATGGGCCGGGCCCTGCGCGACGATCCACGCGGCCTTCATTTGCGGCAAGCCACAGATTTTTGAAATCCCGCTGAGCGTGAACGTAAGCGCTTCGCGATTGGCGGCAAAGGACGCGGGCGGCTGCGAGCCAAGATGGAAATCCCAGAAAACCTCGTCGGCGATGAGAGCGAGACTGCGGGCGGCGGCGAAGCTGTTCAATTGCTCTATTTCGCCGGGCTTCGTGAAGTGGCCCGTAGGGTTGTTCGGATGGACGACAACAATCGCGCGCGACTGCGGCGTGAGGCAGCGTTCGAGAGCGTGAAAATCGATTTGCCAGCCGTGGTCGTGGAGTAGCGGGTAGCGCACGACATGGACGTCCTGAATCGCGACGAGAAAATCGAAGAGCGGATAGCTGGGCGCGGGAACCAGAATTTCCGCGCCAGGATCGCAGAGCGCACGGAAGAGAAACGAATAGGCCTCGCTGGTGCTGGCGGTGAGCAGAAGATCATCCGGCGAGAGAACGTCGCCATGCGCAGCGTAGTAATCCACAACGGCGCGGCGCGCGGAGAGAAGGCCGCGAGGGTCGGGATCGTATTCGAGGGCGGCGGGATCGGCGAGAGCGCGCAAGATCGCTCCGGAATCGAACGAGAAGCCGCAATGTGTGGGGTTCGAGGCGCTCAGGTCGATGATTTTCTTGCCTGCCGCGCGGGCTTCATCGAGTGCAACGGCGAGCGGATTCTTCTCCCGGTTCCAATTGGTGCGCGAAGCGAACAATTCTTTCCCAGCCTGCCTTTCGCCGAGCAAGGCTAACACGGTTTCGCGGGTAGCCGCTGGCTCAGCAGAGCGGGTTCGTCATATACTTTTCGTGCAGGCGGTCTATGCTGCGAAAGAGAGGGCTCCTTGAAGAGATTGCTGCTCGGACTTTCGGCATTCCTTTTGCTTTTCTCCGCGGCGTCGGCCGGGCCGGCTTCGGCGCAAACGCCGGTGATCGCCAAGACAAACCTGAAGGTGGGGGAAACCGCGCCGGACTTCACGCTGCTGAGCGATACATGGTCGCCGGTGACGCTGAGCGAGTATCGCGGGAAGAAAAACGTGATCCTCGCGTTTTACGTGCTGGCCTTCACCAGCGGTTGAACGAAGGAATTGCAGGCCTATCAGGCTGATATGGCCAAATTGAACGCCAGCGACACCGTGGTCCTCGGAATCAGCATCGACAGTCCCGCCGCCAACGCCGCGTTTGCCAAACAAATTGGAGTCACGTTCCCGCTGCTGAGCGATATGAACCGCAAGGTGCTGACCGCCTACGGGATCATGAAGCCGTACGATGTGAAGGGCGAAAATTACGAATGGGCGGAGCGGACGACGATCGTGGTGGACAAGAAAGGAAAAATCCAGCACATCGAACAGGGCGACGGAGCGGTGAATCCGAACACCGCCGTTTCGATTTGCACGGACATTCACAGGAAGCACAGCTAGCGGACTGCGTTTAAGGACGGCGCACGCAATTCCCGTTGCGGGCTGTGTGCGCGCCAGCCTTACCCTGCCTGCACTCGAAGTGTGAGAAGCGCGAGCAGGAAGAGCCAAATGCCCGCGGCAAAATTCCAGTAGATGGCAAGCGGCTCGGCTAGCGAAGACTTTTCTTCCAGCGCGCGCGGCCGAATGGCTCTCCAGGTGATCGCGATCCCGCCCAGCACCAGCAGCACGTGCGCTCCGCTGAACAGCAGAAAATAATTCGCGGCGGGATTGGCTCTTGTCGCAACGCGTTCCGCAAATAGATTCCACCAGGAAAGGCCCTGCGCGCAGAGAAAGAAAACGCCCGCGAGCGACGCGAGCCACATCCAGCGTGAAAATTGCGCTTCGCCTGCCTCCCGGCGGGCGTAAAGCGATGCTCCTCCCTTTGCCACGGCGACGGCGGCGATAATCAGAAAAATTGACGCGATCCAGGCGGCATAGGGAGGCGAAAAATTCATCGCTCCCGGAGCGACGCCGGCACGGCGAACAAGATAAGCGCTCGAAAGCGCCATATAGAAAACAAGCACGCTGCCGAGCGAAAACGTGGCCAGCGTGGTGGCCGGATTTCCGCGCGGCGGGTGCGATGTGGGCAGAGTGCCGCTCCATTCGAGCGTCCCGGCCTTCCACGGATCCCCCGGAGCCTTTTCTCCCTTCGATAAACTTTTCCAGAAATTGAAGACGAAGATCAATTGGGCGGCGCCCGTGACGACGGCGGCGATGCCGGGGACAGAAGCGAGCCAGCTTCCCTGCCCGGCCGGACTCGAGGAGAAAAGCGACAGGCCGAGAAAATGGAGCGGCAGGAAAATCGCGTAGGCGCCCGCAAACGTCAGCCAAAAATGAATTTTTCCGAGGCGCTCGTCGAGCATCCGGCCGAACATCCGCGGGAACCAGCAATAGAATCCGGCAAAAATCGCAAAGACCGCCGCCATCGCCAGAATCAGGTGAAAATGCCCGGCGATGTATTCGGGCTCGCGCATGACGATTTGCAGAGCGGGCAGCGCGAGAAACAGTCCGGAAATTCCGCCGGTGACGAACAGCGCGACGAAGCCGAGCGCGAAGCGCATGGCCGTGGTTCGTTCGATATGCCGCCCCCACAGCGTAACGAGCCAGAGGAGCGTCATCACCGTGGCGGGAACTCCAATCGTGAGTGCGAGGACCGCGAACGAAAACATGGCGTAGGGATTCATGCCGCTGACGAACATGTGGCGGCCCCAAATCGCAAAGCCCAAAAAGCCGAGCGCGCAGATCATCAGCACGGCCAGGCGCGCGCCGAACAGCGGCTTGCGGCAGAAAATCGAAAGCACGTGCGAGACGATGCCCATCGCCGGGAGCAGAACGATGTAGACGAACGGGTCGCCGAAAAACCAGAACAGGTGCGTCCAGGTGAGCGTGGAATTTCCGAAAATGTCGCGGAATCCGGCGGCGACCATGGCGTCGGGCGTGTAGAAGAAACTCGTGCCGGCGATGCGGTCGATGACAAGGAGCAGGCCCGCCGCCAGCTCGATGCTGCACGTCATCAAAATCAGAATCGCACCGATGAACCAGGCCCAGACGGTGAGCGGCATTTGCATCAGAGCCATGCCGGGCGCACGGAAGTCGATCGTGGTGACGGCGAAATTGAGCGCGGCGCCGATTGCGCAAAGGCAGAACAGGCAGACGCTCGCCACCCAGACCGTTTGGCTGGCATTTTCACCCGGCAGCAGAAACGAACCGACAACTCCGAGGAATGAGAGGCACGTTCCCCAGAACGCGAGCGCATGGAGGCTCGGCGCGGCCATTTCGCGGGCGCCGATTTGCAGGGGTAGGAGGAATGAGCCCAATCCGGACTGCGCGGCGAGCGTGAGAACGAAAAACAGCATGAGCGCGCCGTGCATGGCCACGACCGCGTAAAACTGCGATTGTGACATTCCCGCGGCGCCAGAAAACGGCAGGTGCGCGCCAGGCCAAATCACGCGGAGGCGGATGAGGATCGAGAGCAGGACTCCGACAATGACGGCCGCAAACGAGAGGAAGAGGTAGCGGATGCCGATCGCTTTGTGGTCAGGAGAATAGCTCACGCGGGCGGGCGATGGCGCGTTCCCTGACGGAGCGGGCGGCGCGAAAGAATCAGCAGAAATCATTCGGAAGATAGTTGGTGCGGAAGGGGGGATTCGAACCCCCACGCCTTACGGCGCCACCCCCTCAAGATGGTGCGTCTGCCAGTTCCGCCACTTCCGCGGGGGAGAGGTGAATCAGAATTGTATCAGAAGGCCCTATTTCTTGGGAGCCTGCGCAGGGGGCTGACCCGCGGGCTGCGGAGGCGCGCTCTGCTGTGGCGCCGAGCTGGGCGCGGGCAGCGGAGCCGGAGGCTTCGCCGCCGGAGTGGCCGGAGCCGATTTTTCCGTCTGCTCGAGGATCGAGCCAATGGCAGATTGCTCGGTGGGCGAGCGCTTCACGGACAGTGCGAGCGAGGTCATCATGAAGACGATCGCGCACCACGTGGTGGCGCGGGAAAGAAACGTGGCGGCGCCGCGCGGACCGAAAGCGGTCTGGCTGCCAGCCCCGCCGAAGGCGCCGGCGAGGTCGGCGGCTGAGCCGCTCTGCAGCATGATGACGATGACCAGCACAAAGCAGACGGCAATGTGAAGCGTCACGAGCAACGGCACATATTTCCAGCCGAGCGCGATTAGCGCAATCGCGATTCCCAGCGATACAACCCATTTTCCCCAAGACGGCATGTACGGCTCCTGCGCGGCCCAGCGGGGATTCGCCCGTCCGGCACCGCGAATCTAAAAGTTCACAATCGAAGCGAACGATTGCGGGTCGAGGCTCGCTCCGCCCACGAGCGCGCCATCAATTTCCGTTTGCGCCATCAATCCCCGGATATTGTCGGGCTTGACGCTGCCGCCGTAGAGGATGCGGAGGGCAGAGGCGGCTTCCGGCGTGAATCGCGCCGCAGCCATCGAGCGGATGTGGCGATGGGCGTCCGCCGCCATTTCCGGCGTGGCGGTTCGCCCGGTGCCAATGGCCCAAACAGGCTCGTAAGCAACCAGAATACGCGAGAACTCCGCAGTGGTCAACGAAGCGGCGCCACCATCGAGTTGGCGTTCGAGTACGGCGTTTGTGAGGCTCGATTCGCGCTCGGCAAGCAATTCGCCGATGCAGAGGATCGGTGCGAGCCCGGCTTCGAGAGCCGCTTTTACTTTGCGGTTCACTGATTCGTCCGTCTCGCCGAAAAATTGCCGGCGCTCGGAATGGCCGATAATGACGGCGCGGCAGCCGACATCGACGAGCATATTCACGCAAACTTCGCCCGTGAATGCTCCCTCCTTCGCCCAATGGCAATTTTGCGCGGCAATCGCGATGGCGGAGCCTTCGGCGGAATCGGCGGCGGATGCGAGCGACGGAAACGGAGGCGCGATGATGATCTCGCAATGAGTGGCGTTGGCGACAAGAGGCCTAAACGCGTTGAAAAACTTTCGCGTGTCTTCCGCCGTCTTGTACATCTTCCAATTCCCTGCAATCACTGGCCGGCGCAAGATGGTCTCCTCAGCCTTTGTTCGTCAACGCTTCGACGCCGGGCAGTTTTTCGCCCGCGAGAAATTCGAGCGAAGCGCCGCCGCCGGTGGAAATATGCGACACCTGCGAGGCCACTCCGGCCTGCTCGACAGCCGCCACCGAATCGCCTCCACCTATGATGGTGGTGGCTCCGGCTTTCGTCGCCGCAGCCACGGCGCGGGCAATCTCGAGAGTGCCGTGCGCGAACGCGGGCTTTTCAAACATGCCGAGCGGTCCGTTCCAGACGATGGTTCTTGCCTGGGAAATCTCGCGGGTATATTCGCGGATCGTTTCCGGTCCGATGTCGAGGCCCATCCATCCGTCCGGCGTGCTTTCAATCCGGGTGGTTTTCGTAACAGTAGACGCGGGCGATTCTGCCAGGACGTGATCCACGGGAAGCAGCAGGCGGAAATTCCTCTGCTTCGCTTGGGCGAGCAGATCGCGCGCGAGATCGAGCTTGTCGTCTTCCACCAGCGATTTACCGATGGGAAGTCCCTGCGACTTCAGAAATGTGTAGGCCATGGCGCCGCCGATGAGCATGGCGTCGGCGAGCTTCATCAGATTCTGGACGACTTCGATTTTATCGGAGACTTTCGCGCCCCCGAGAATCGCGAGAAACGGGCGATCGGGATTGGAAATCGCCTTGCCGAGATAGGCGAGCTCCTTTTCCATGAGCAGACCGGCGGCTGACTTCTCTACGAAGTTGGTGATGCCCACGACGGAGGCGTGCGCGCGGTGCGCGGAGCCGAAGGCGTCGCAGACGAACAGGCCATCGCAGAGAGCCGCAAGCTTGCGCGAAAACTCAGGGTCGTTGGCTTCTTCTTCGGGATGATAGCGGACGTTTTCAAGCAGAAGGACACCGCCTTCGGGTAGCGCCTTGCTTTTTGCCTCAGCATCTGGGCCGATACAGTCCGAGGCGAATTCGACCGGCTTGCCGAGGAGCTCGCGAAGGTGCGCGGCGACGGGAGCGAGGCTGTATTTCGGATCGGGCTTGCCTTTGGGGCGGCCGAGGTGCGACGCGAGCACCAGCCGCCCGCCACTTTCCATCGCCAAGCGGAGAGTCGGCAGCGTCCCGCGCATTCGCGTGTCCTCGGAAACTTTTCCGTCCGCGAGCGGAACGTTGAAATCCACGCGGATGAACACACGCTTGCCCCTCAAATCCAGATCACGAATCGAAAGTTTGTTCATCGCTCTTCCTCGCGGCAGGAGCCGCGTTTGTCCAGCTGGACACTAGAGCCGGGCGGCGAAGATTTTTATCAGGTCGCGGCAACGGCAGGAGTAGCCCCATTCGTTGTCGTACCACGCGAGCACTTTCACGCAATTGCCGCCCACGACGCGCGTATAGCCGGCGTCGACGATCGACGAGTGCGGATTGCCGCGGAAATCGACGGAGACGAGTTCCTCTTCGGTGTAGGCGAGAATGCCCTTCATCGGGCCGTTCGCAGCGGCTTTGAGCGCCGCGTTTACGCCTTCGACCGTCGCGGGCTTTTCGGTGATGACCGTCAGGTCGACAACGCTGACGTTCGGCGTAGGCACGCGGATGGAGTAGCCGTCGAGCTTGCCCTTCAGTTCGGGAATCACCAGGTGCAGCGCCTTCGCGGCTCCGGTGGACGTGGGAATCATGGAAAGGGCGGCGGCGCGGGAGCGGCGAAGGTCCTTGTGCGGCAGGTCGAGAAGCTTCTGATCGTTTGTGTAGGAGTGAATCGTGGTCATCGTGCCGACAGTGATGCCGAAGGTGTCTTGCAGGACTTTGGCGACGGGCGCTAGGCAATTCGTGGTGCAGGAGGCATTCGAAACCACGTGATGCTTGGCCGGATCGTAGGTCTTGTCGTTCACACCCAACACGACTGTGTGGTGCGGATCCGTCGCCGGGGCGGAAATCAGGACCTTCTTGACTGGGCCGCGGAGATGCTTTGCGGCGTCGGCGCCCTTCGTAAACAGCCCGGTGGACTCGACGACGATGGAAGCTCCCACCGAGGCCCAATCGAGCTCGGCCGGATCTTTCACGCGGAATACTTTGAAGCTCTTGCCGTCGACCGTAATCGAATCGTCGGTGTACGTGACCTGATTCGGGAGGTTGCCGAGAATCGAGTCGTATTTCAGCAGGTGTGCGAGGGTCTTCGAATCGGTGATGTCGTTTACCGCGACGATTTCAATAGCGGGATCGCCCAGCGAAGCGCGGAAAATATTGCGGCCGATGCGTCCGAAACCGTTGATGCCCACTTTGACTGCCATGAGTCCTCCGATGAGTTTGTAATGATTGCAAGCCGGTACAGTGCGGCGAACCGGGACAAGTGGAACTAACGATGCTAGGGTGCGGCGCGAAAAATGTCAACGAGGCTCACTCGAAATCTTTCACGCGGACGACCTTGTCACCTTCAAACGTGACGAAAATCGTCCGGCCCGGCGGGTCGCCGTAAATCCAATCCTCGGTTTCGTCGCCTTGCGGGTCGCGTTCGCGGACTTTGTGGTCTGGTCGCCCCATCGCTGCCAAGACCATCTCGTGGTCCATGCCGACAACGGCGCGGCGATCCTGAATCGCCTGTTTGAATTCCGGCGGCAGCGTGTCCACCCAATTCACCGCCGCGGAGTGTTTTGAAAAATCGAGCAGAGTCGAAAGCTGCTGCTTCAAATCATCCGGGCTCATATCCGGCACATCGCGGCCGTATTCCAAAAAGAGCGTCGCGCCGTTCCCGTTTTGCGAATCGACAACTGGTGAGGGGCCCGCGGGCTCGCCGCCGCCGACGCCGACCTGAATGTGCTGCAGGAGATTGAAATGTTTTTTGCCGCCTCCGTTCAAATCGATGACGATTTCCTTGGCGCGAAATTCGATGTTGGTGATCTGGACGGTGTCACCGGGCTGAATCGCCGCTCCCTGCGATTGGAGCGATTTGGTCAGCGTTTTTGGATCGAGCGGCTGGGTGGGGTTGAATTTCAGCCCCTTCTTCCCTGCCGGCAAGGGCTTCAGCGCTTTTGCAAATTCGCCGTCGACATAGCGGACAATCTCGAGCCGCGAGGATGTCTGCATCGAGGAACCTTTGCTCGACGCGCTCTGGTCAACACTGACGAGAATTTCGGACGGAGACGACGCGGAACCTAGCACAGCGGTATCGGGAGCGGACAACAGGGGTTGCGGGCGAAGCGTCCCATCGTGGACGTTCGCGGCCAAGGCCAGCGCCAGCCCCGCGAGGATTGCGGGTGAGATGTTCATCCGTGCCCCCGGCGGGTATTTTATGGCTTTTTGGGCCGGACGGGAATACGGTTCCTGCAGGAAATGCGGGAGCAGTTCCGGACGGGGGCAGGAACGACCGCGCGACTATTTTGCGGCGGCGTGAGCCTTCTTGGCCTCTTCTTCTTTCGGGGCCTGCTGCGCGGGAATCGGCTCGAAACAGCGGCGGCAGCGAGCCTCGTACATGCCGCCAGCGCCGACGACAATCAGTTCATCGGAAGACGTGAGCCGTTGCGTGTGCACCGCCGGATTGCCGCAGTGCATGCAAATCGCGAGAAGCTTGGTGATTTCCTCGGCGACAGCCAGCAGGCGCGGCATCGGCTCAAAAGGGCGGCCCATGAAATCGGTGTCCAGACCGGCGACAATCACGCGCTTGCCCAAATCGGCGAGCTTCACACAGGCGTCGACCACGGTATCGCCCAGAAATTGCGCTTCGTCGATGCCGACGACTTCGGTGCGCGCGGCCACGCGAGCAAGGATGTCCTCGCCTTTCCGCACCAATTCCGAAGGGATTTCGAGGCCGGAGTGGGAGACAATTCCGTTCTTCGTGTAGCGCTGGTCGATTTCGGGCTTGAAGATCTGCACACGCTGGCGCGCGATCTCCGCGCGGCGCAAGCGCCGGATCAGCTCCTCGCTCTTGCCCGAAAACATCGGGCCGACAACCACTTCGATCCAGCCCATGTTGCCCTTGACGATGTCCACTCTGGTTTGCCTCCCGGCGGCGTAAAATTTCCGGAATTAAACTTAGGCTAGCACATCCGCGCAGAGATTTTCATCTCTTCGCCGCGGCTCTCTCGACGGTGTACGCTGCGGTATTGTAAAAAGGCGCGAAGGCGTTGACGACCGCAACGCGGAAGGCTTCTTGGCGCGTAATGCGTCCGCGCGTCAACACACCCCATGCACCTTCAGCATCGCGGATCCCCCGGCCGCCGGCGAAATCGTCGATGGCGCCGCCGAGTTCCTCACCTTCATCCACCACGCGGCGCACAAGAGGCTCGGGCATCATCACGGCGCCGGAGCCGCCAAACGCGCCCTGCGTTCCGTCGGTCACATAAGCCCAATTTTCGAGGAAAACCCATCGGCGCGCGTTCTTTTCGACAACATCGAGGCCGCCCTCGAGCCCTACGAAGAATTTCCAGGCGGCGTTTCGCTCCGCGGCCAGCCGCATGAGCGACTCCGCGCGGTTTTTCGCGCCCTGCATGATTTCTTCTTTGGAAAGCGGCGTGTGGCGGACGCCACTTGAAACTTCTTCACCGACGATTTCCCAGCGCGCGCCAGGGAAAATCTCCTGCGAAAGGGAAGCGAGGGCCGCGGAAACGGCGTCGAGCTTCGGCCGCCGCTTGCTGCCCACTGCGATAATTACGGTTTCCATCGCGCGCGTCTCTGCTAGTCCTTCCAGAGCTGCGTTTGCTTTTCTCTGGCAAATCGCGCCGCCAAAAAGTTCTTCAGCTCTTCGACGGTGGCGAAGACATTGTCCGCGCAGCCGAGCATCCAGCCGCTCACGTCACCCAAGGCGAGCGGCGTGACGAGAAATACAGGAATGCCCTTGCGGTGCGCGACAGTCAGCTCGGCGGGAGTCCCGCCGCTCTGCCCACCGTCCGACTCCCAGTAACAAATCAGATAATCGGCTTTGTTCTCGATCAAATCGAGATCGAAGGCGATGATTTTGCGGATGACGCGGCGGAAACGATCGGTGTCCTTCGTCTTCCAATCGCGGAAATTCGCGCGCTCCTCTTCGGTGAGGTTTTTCTTTTCGTCCTCGGCGGGATCGTAGACGCGATGACCCAACTGATCGCGCAAGAAGGGCGTCAATTTCCTCCGCCAGAGCTTTCCGCCGTCTTGGGCGAATTCGATTGGGCCGCACAAATAGGCGAGCATGGGCGTTGGGCAAAATCAATCTAGCATGGAGGCGAAAAACTGGCTACAGGAGGAAGAGGGAAGAAATTCACAGCAGGAGCATGGAGCGGGATAAGGGAATCGAACCCTCGCCTCCACCTTGGCAAGGTGGCGTACTACCACTATACGAATCCCGCCGCGCGGTGATCAATTTCGCGACTTTCCATTTATAGCATGGGCTTACGGGGCGGACAAGACCCGCGGCGAGTGGCATTGAGCGACAGAAAACACCTGTGCGCGCAATTTCGCGAAAGCCGCAGCACGGGAAAAGCGCTTCCGGCTACTCCGTTCAGTCAACTTCCAGAATGCGCGTCGCTTTTACGACCGGAGATTTCTTTTGGCGCTCGGCAAACCGCTCCGCGCGCTCGCGATCGATATACACACGGGCAAATTTTTCGCCGTCGCTATAGTAGACAGTCACCTGCCAGTGGCGATGTTTCCGCCGGCGGTCGCGGTGCAGCCGGTTTCCCTTTTTGCCCTTCTTCTTTTTCACGATTCGATGGACCTCAGTCGCCGACACTATGTCAATTTTGGAAAGGCCGCGCAAGTGACGAGTTAGAAGTTAACGATTCAATTCTCTTCGCGGCCGGAAGCAGCAGAATTACCGCGGGGTTACATCCGCAAAATACCTGAAAAAAGCATGGTCCACGTGAACTTTTCGAGCATCTGAACCGTATTAGCTTAGTGAACGCGGAAGTAAGGGGGAAGGGATTGAGGGAGGGCGCCATGACCACTTTGTTTTCAACACAAACGGCTATTCAGGACCTGCGGAACCACCCTTCTGAGGTCGTTTTGGCGCTGCGGAGGCTCCTTGCAGGCGGGGCGAAGGTTACACCCGACCCGAAGCGCCCCGGATTCTACGAGGTGGAGAGCAACGGCGTTGTGTATTACATTTACGAGGCTGTGCCGTCGGGCAAAATCCTGCTCCTAGCCACCTGGCCTGCCGAAGAGTCGTTTGCCGAAGAGCTGCAAACAGCCTGAGATCGTCCGGGCGCGCTCGATGCTTGAGAAGCGCGCCTGAGTTTGCATCGCCCGCCCCTAGAAAACGGCCTGCGCTGCCGAAAAATCCATGTCGTCGTAAAAACTCTTCTTCATCTTGAAAATCGACGGGCTTTCGTTCGTCTTCACGTAGACAAATCCATTGTCGGGCTTCGAGACTTCGAGCGTAATTTTCTTGCCGTCTTTGCCGGTGAGAGTGACGCTGATGGCCGGTTTGCGGAGCGCGGAAAGAACCGCAGCGGACGGGTGGTCCAGCACCTCCTCGGCACGCGTGCCTTCGAGCGGCGAAAACACTTTCCAGCTTCCTGCGGCTTTGTCTTTTTCGCTGGCGGGCGCTGCGAACAGCCAATCCTCCTTGCCCGGCTCCTTGCGGTAGATGGCGATCTCTCCGGTCGAGTTGACGACATCGGCGCGGTTGATGTCGTCGGCGGAGAAGTGCAATATCGTTTTGTCGCGGAACGAATTGAAATTTTCCGCGAGCTTCAAATAGAGATCGTTGTTGATCGTGAAAATCATGGGCCGCGAAAGGTCGCGCGCGAAAAAGGTGTCGCCGTCTTTTTTCCCGACGACCAATGTCTGCACAGCTCCCTTGTCATCGGTCGTCGTCAGCGAAATGGAGGGCGAAGCGAGTCCGTACTTGCCCAGATTTTCGGGCTTCTCGCTGGCGATGGACTGCATTTTCGAGGTGGACACTTCCGCGAGCAGGCTGCTGATGTTGTCCGCATCCGCAGGCTTGTCTTCCGGCTTCGTCAGCGTCCAGCCCTTGCTCTCCTTCTTGGCGGCGATCTCCCCTGTGGCGTTTTTCAGGTCGAAGCTTGTGATGTTTTCGCTCTCGATGCGCAGGACGTTGCGGTCGCGCAAGTCCTCGAGCGATTTGTCCGCACTTAGCAGCATCGTCTGCGGCAGCAGGTCCACGCTCTTGCCGTCGTCGGCGACGCCGTAGACGAATGCGCCCGTAAAATCCTTGTCGCCCAACAGCAGCGTGTGCTTGGCACCGTTTTTCGTTTCGAATTGGATCGAGACCTGCGCCGGATCGAGACCATACGCCTTCAAACGGTCCGGCGTTCCCGGTTCAGTGCCGGAAACAATCGCTGCCGCGAGCCCTCCCGTGATGCCTTCAACGGATGATTGATCCGCGCCGGTTTCTACGGGCTCGAGGATTTTCCACTCTCCATTTTCCTTCTTGAACTGAATTGCGGGCGCATCGGGCTTTGCCGGATGCGAGAGCGTCATCGCCACGATGTCGTCGTTTTTCACGACGAAGGCGGGCTTTGACTCGCCCGCCGGAGATTTTTCCTTGGCGATCCGTTTTTGGTTGAAATAGTAGACGACGCCGCCCAAAACGACGGCGAATAAAAGGACAATCAGTGTGCTTTTCTTGATCATGTTCGCTTCCCGCTGCCGGGTGGTATGGAAATACGATGGAAATCTTTCCTAGCTTCGCGGCGCGCATTTGACGATCGCGCAAGTTCCTCCTCAAGCCTGATTGCGACAAGGGACGAAAATCTCGCAGCTTTCCCGCGCGGGCAGGCCTTCTATCTCCGCTTCCACCAGACGACGATGCCTGTGAGGATGACGATCCCGGGAATCAGCCCGATATCGATCCACTTGTAGAGCGCCGCCTGCGCGTCGGTCAGACTCACGCTGCGGTTGGTGCCCGTCTTGGGGCGAATCGAGATCAGGTTTTCGTCCTGCGCCAACCAATCGACGGCGTTGTAGAAGAGATCGCCGTTTTTCTGTGTGTTGATCCAGGGATTCGCGGCAAAGGAAGAGCTCCCGATTACCACCAGCCGCGCGCCCTTTTCTTTTCCGCTCGTCATCGACGCAGCGACGCCGAGCGACAAGGGGCCGAGTGTGTCCGTCTTTGGATCGAACTTCACCTTTTGCTCGCCCTTGGGGAGGCCCGGAATCGTGAAGCTCTGGCCGGAAGTTTTGAGAAGTTCCACGGCGGTCGGCTCGATTTTTGACTTGTCCGCGAGCGAAATTGTGCGCGACATAGGAAAAATCGTCATCATACGCGTGAAATTTTTCGTGATCGGGCTGTCGCCATAATCGACGACGAGCGGTGCAGCGGGTCCTGCGCCAACCAGTTGACCCAGACCGCTTGCATCCACAACCATGTTTTTCCCGACGTCGATATTCCACGCGGTGTATATGGGATCGAGCTTCGCGTCGACTTCCGGGTCAGCCAGAATCATCACCTTGCCGCCGCCATCGAGATATTTTTCGACGCTGTCCACTTCGGCGGGGAAAAACGCCTCCTGCGGCCCGGCGATTACCACCACGTCGCAGTCAGAGGGAACGCCACCCTGCTTTACGAGGTTGATGGATTGCGTATCGTAGCCTTCACGTTTCAGGCCCGCCGCGGCGCGCGAGTATCCACGCTCGCCCTGGTCTGACAGCGAATCCTCGCCATGCCCTTCCACAAAGCAGACATCCTTCACCTTGCCGCGCGTGACTTTCAGGATCGCCGTCGTCATGTCCTCTTCGGAAGCGTCAGGCAGAGGATTCGGATCGAGATGTTCATTGCGGCCGCCGGAAGCGACGACGATTTCGTCCATTCGCTTGACGCCGTATTCCTTGGCGACGTCGGGCTTTTCTTGTGGATCGACGGTGCGGAAGTGGATGTGGCTGCTCAGATTCCGGTACTCATCCATCAAATCGTCGAGCGAGGGGTCGGATTTCTTGCTGAAGAACACGACATCGACATCGGCCTTGAGGCCCTTGACGACTTTCGAGGTCTGGTCGGACAGCGTAAAGAGCTTCTCGGTGGTGAGGTCAAACCGTTTGTGATAGCGGTATCCGAGATAATTGCCGACGACGAGGATTGCGATTACGGAAAGAGCCAGAATCGTCGTGTTCGTGCCGAGCTGCGAGGAGCGCTTGGAGAAAAATTTCAGGATCGCGCCGAAACCGACGACGATCGAAGCCGCCACCAGGACGCCGCCGACGATCAGGATTCCTTCGGTGAGTTTGGAAAGCTCGTTCTGCGAAGTAAAGCGAATCCAACCGGCGATTAACAGCGCCAGGCCGATACTGCTTAAATATCCCGCAATTTCATCGCGGTTCCATTTCATCCTATGAGTCCCTCCCCAAACAGAGCGGTCGCGCCGCCGGCGTTACGCCCGCCGCCAACGCATGGAATCGACGGTCCGCACCGTCAGGAACACGAATAGAAAAATAAAGCTGACATAATAAATCAGGCTCGACGTATCGATCACGCCGCGCGTGAAATCCTCGTAATGACGAATGATGGAAAGATAGGAGAAGACCGTTCCCCAACCGCCGCCCACGCCGTGGCCGATATCAATCACCCAGACGACCAGAAAAGCTGCAAACGTGAGGACGGCCGCGATGAGCTGGTTTTCCGTCAACGAAGAAATGAACGAGCCGAGCGCCATCAGCGACGCGCCCAGCAGCAGTGCGCCGAGGTATCCGGCGAACATCACTCTCCACGGCGGCATCGGCTCGCTGTGGAAATACATGAACGCCTGATAGAAGACGGTAGGGAGCAGCATGATGACCAGCAGCGTGAAGGACGCCAGAAATTTTCCGAGCACAATTTGCAGCTCGGAAATCGGCGAGGTCATCAGGAGCTCCATCGTCCCGCGTTTCCGCTCTTCGGCGTAGACGCCCATCGTGAGCATTGGCGTGAGAAAGAGCAGGAAGAAAGAAATCCAGCCGAAGAAATTGCGCATGGTCTGCGAGGGGACGTCGAATTCGGTCGGAAACCCCATCTGCATGCCCTGAAACTGGCTCTGCATGGCCTGCTGCATCATGTCGGAGAGAATGACGTGAAAGAAAAATCCGGAGAGAAGCAGGAAAACGGCGAGGATGATATAGGCCACCGGCGACACGAAATAGTGGCCCATTTCCTTGCGAAAGATGGCGTAGATGGCTCGCATCGGTCGGCTGGCTCCTTCAGTTTGGCTGCGCGTGCGCGGAATCGTCCGTGGTGAGTTGCAGGAATATTTCCTCGAGGCTGAGGCTGACGCCGCGAAGCTCGAGCAGCGGCCAACCCTTTTCGACGACCTTTGCTGCCACGGCGCTGCGGACGTCCTTCCCTTGCTGGGCCTCGACGGTTGCCGTGACGCGCCCTTCGCGGGTGGCTTCCACCTGCACATGCTCGGCGCCGGGAACGGAGGAAAGCGCCTCGCGCAGAGCCGCTTCGGGCGCGACCGCCTCAATGCGCACTCGCTGCCCGCCCTTGAGTTGCGTCGTCAGCTTTTCCGGCGTATCGACGGCGACGATCTTTCCCTTGTTGATGATGACCACACGATCGCAGGTCATGCTCACTTCAGGAAGAATGTGCGTCGAGAGGATGATGGTGTGGCTTCCCGCGAGACCTTTGATCAAATGGCGCACTTCGATGATCTGCTTCGGGTCCAGGCCAACGGTCGGCTCGTCGAGGATGATGACGTCCGGGTCGTGCACCAGAGCCTGTGCCAGCCCGACGCGCTGCTTATAGCCGCGCGAGAGCCGCTTGATAAGTTCGCTGCGCCGGTCGGTAATGTTGGTCTTTCGCATGGCATCTTCGACTAGGCTCTGGCGCTTCTCCGAGGGCGCGCCCTTGATGCGCGCGACGAAATCCAGATACGTTTCGACGGACATGTCGGGATAAAGGGGCGGGGTCTCGGGGAGATAGCCGATTCTTTTGCGGACTTCGAGCGAGTCGTTAAATACGTCGAATCCCGCCACGCGTGCTGTGCCGGATGTGGCCGGCATAAAGCCTGTCAAGACGCGCATGGTCGTGGTTTTCCCAGCGCCGTTCGGCCCCAGAAAACCCAGGATTTCGCCTTTGTTGACGCTGAAAGATACGTGGTCGACTGCCGTGACAGAGCCGTAGGACTTCGTTAGATCTTCAACTTCAATCAAT
>Ga0335073_10006829_pt1 | contig 16032 bp, 13 predicted proteins | sample Lox_Sample_22_FD_207093 | JGI IMG/M metagenome (GOLD analysis project Ga0335073, IMG submission 207093) | Soil microbial communities from Loxahatchee National Wildlife Refuge, Florida, United States - Lox_Sample_2.2 | ecosystem: Environmental > Terrestrial > Soil > Wetlands | place: USA... | reverse complement strand
CCTGTTCGTCCCGGTCACGATCGGGCTGGCGTTCCTCACCGCGCTGCTGCAGACCGCCTGGCACCGCAGCAGGCGTGAGGAGTACCTGCGGCTGACCCGGTTCTTCGGCACGCTGCTGGTGATCAACGTCGCGATCGGCGTGGTGACCGGGCTTGTGCAGGAGTTCCAGTTCGGGATGAACTGGTCGGCGTACTCCCGGCTGGTGGGCAACATCTTCGGCGCCCCGCTGGCCATGGAGGGCCTGGCGGCGTTCTTCCTGGAGTCCACGTTCCTGGGCCTGTGGCTGTTCGGCTGGGACAAGCTGCCCCGCCGGGTCCACCTGGCCACGATCTGGGCGGTCTGCCTGGGCACGATCTTGTCCGCGGCGTTCATCATGGCCGCCAACTCCTGGATGCAGCACCCGGTCGGCTACACGCTGAACCAGGCGCATCAGCCGCAGCTCAACGACATCTGGGCGCTGTTCACCAACCCGGTGTTCGTGTGGGGCTACGCCAAGGTCTTGTTCGCGTCGCTGGTCACCGGCGCCGCCGTGATGCTGGCGGTCTCGGCCTGGCAGCTGCGCCGCGGCGGCGACGCCGCCGTGTTCACCCGGTCGGCCCGGCTGGCGCTGATCGTCCTGGTCCCGGCGATCCTGTTCGCGATGCTGGTCGGCGACGAGCTCGGGGTGATCGAGGCCCGCTACCAGCCGATGAAGATCGCCGCGGCGGAGGCCCAGTGGACCACCTGCCAGCCGTGCTCGTTCTCGCTGTTCCAGATCGGCGGCGGCAACGACGACCACACCCCCACCCAGATCCTGGAGATCCCGCACCTGCTCTCGCTGCTGGCCACCAACCACTGGAACGGCAAGGTGATCGGCCTCACCCCGCTGCAGAACCAGTACGCGGCCAGGTACGGACCGGGAAATTACGTGCCGAACGTGTTCGTCCAGTACTGGTCGATGCGGGTGATGGCCTACCTGGCGGTCCTGGTGTTCCTGATCGGCCTGTGGGGGCTGTTCCTGACCCGCCGGCGCACCCTGGCCACCTCGCGGCTGTTCCTGTGGGTGGCGGTCTGGGCGTCGGTGCTGCCGTTCCTGATGAACACCGCGGGCTGGCTGCTGACCGAGAGCGGCCGCCAGCCCTGGATCATCCAGGGCATCATGCTCACCAAGAACGCCGTGTCCCCCTCGGTGTCCACCACCGACGTCGCGATCAGCCTGGGCGCGTTCGTCGCTCTCTACGTCACGCTCGGCGTGGTCGACCTGCTGCTGATGCTCAAGTACGCCCGCAAGCAGCTGCCGCCGCCGCGCCCCGAGGCCGAGGCGGACCATCCGGTCCCGGCGGTCCAGTACTGAGGCCGCGATGATTCCCTTCTGGTTCATCCTGATCACGATCTTGTGGATCGGCTTCTTCGTGCTGGAGGGGTTCGACTTCGGCGTCGGGATGCTGCACGGGTCCGTGGGCCGCGACGACGCCGGGCGCCGGGCCGCGATCAACACGATCGGGCCGCTGTGGGACGGCAACGAGGTCTGGCTGATCGTGGCAGGAGCGGCCATCTTCGCCGCGTTCCCCGGCTGGTACGCGACCATGTTCTCGGCGTTCTACCTGGCGCTGGTGCTGTTGCTGGCCGCGCTCATCGTGCGCGGCGTCTCGTTCGAGTACCGCGGCAAGCGCGACGCGCCGCGCTGGCGCCGCACCTGGGACGGTCTGCTGACCGTCGGCAGCGTGCTCGCCCCGTTCCTGATCGGCGTGGCGCTCGGCGACCTGCTGTACGGGCTGCCGATCAACGCCGGCCAGCAGTACACCGGGTCGTTCTGGCGGCTGCTGCAGCCGTACGGGGTGGTCACCGGGATCGCGTTCGTGGCCATCTGCCTGCTGCACGGAGCCACGTTCCTGACCCTCAAGACCACCGGCGAGATGCGGGCGCGGGCGCACTGGGTGGCCCGCCTGGTCGCCCCGGCGACCGGGCTCATCGTGTTGATCTGGATCTCCTGGACCCACGTCGTCGCGGGCCACGGGACGCTGCTCAACCCGATCGAACTGGCCGTCTGGATCTTCGTCATCGCGGCCGTCTGGCTGGTCTACACCCGCAGCGAGGGCTGGGCGTTCGCCGCGACCACGGTCAGCATGGGCCTGTCCGTGCTGGCGATCTTCGTCGACCTGTACCCGCGGGTCATGGTGTCCTCGACCCGCCCGGCCTTCAGCCTGACCGTGCACAACACCGCGTCCGGCCACTACTCGCTGACCGTGATGACCGTGGTGGCCGTGGTGCTGCTCCCGTTCGTGCTGGCCTACCAGGCCTGGACGTACTACGTGTTCCGGCGGCGGGTGAGCCGCAAGGACTTCACCGGCCGGCCACCGGTTGGCGCAGCGCCGTCGTCACCGGCTTGGAATGATGGCAGGAGCGCGGGGGAGGGATCTGGCGGGCCCCGGACGAACAGGCAGAGGAGCTGACACATGGCGGCAGACCAAGTTGACGCGCTGGTTATCTTCGGCGCGACCGGCGACCTGGCCAAGCTGGAGACCTTCCCGGCGCTGGTCGGCCTCGTCAAGCGGGGCGTGCTCGACGTGCCGGTGATCGGCGTGGCCAAGAGCGGATGGGGCCTGGAGCAGTTCCGCGACTACGCGACCGCCTCGCTGAAGCTCAACGGGATGGACCCGTCCGATCCCGCGGCGGCCAAGATGCTCGGCCTGCTGCGGTACGTGGACGGGGACCTGGGCGACGAGGACACCTACCGGGCGATGTCGGATCAGATCGGCGCCGCGCAGCGGCTCCTTTACTACATGGAGGTGCCGGCCCAGCTGTTCGGGCGGATCGCGCAGGGGATCGCGACGGCCGGCCGTACCAGCGGGGCGCGGGTGATGGTGGAGAAGCCGTTCGGCACCGACCTGGCCAGCTCCCGGCAGCTCAACGACACAATGCACAAGTATTTCGCCGAGGACGCGATCTTCCGGGTCGACGACTGGCTGGCCTTCGATCCGGTGGAGAACGTGCTGTTCGTCCGGTTCGCCAACTCGACGCTCGAGCCGCTGCTCAACCGCACCTACGTGGAGCGCATCCAGATCACGATGGCCGAGGCGTTCGACGTGTCCACCCGCGGCCGGTTCTACGACCGGACCGGGGCGATCCGGGACGTGCTGCAGAACCACATGCTCCAGGTGCTGGCCACGGTGCTGGCCGAGCCGCCGTCCGGACAGGGCCTTACCTCCTGGCTGGACGAGAAGGCCCGGGTGGTGTCCGCGCTCCGGCCGCTGACACCCGAAGACACGGTGCGCGGCCAGTACGAGGGCTATCACGAGGTCGACGGCGTCGACCCGGATTCGACCGTGGAGACCTTCGTCGCGGTCCGCCTGGCCTGCGACACCTGGCGCTGGGCCGGCGTGCCGATCCTGATCCGGGCGGGCAAGTGCCTGCCGGTCACCGCGACCGAGGTGGAGATCAAGTTCCGGCAGCCGCCGCACGACGTGTTCGGCATCGAGCCGGTCGGCAACTCGCTGCGGTTCCGCGTCTGGCCGGAGACCCGGGTCGGCATGACGCTGGCCGGAAAGAAGCCAGGCGGGGAGCTCGAGCCGCAGGTGGAAAACCTCGAGTTCGCCCAGACCCCGGGGTCGGACATGCGCCCCTACGACCGGCTCATCGGCGCGGCGCTGGACGGGGAGCGCTGGCTGTTCGCGCGGCAGGACACCGTCGATGACGCCTGGGCGGTGGTGGACCCGGTGCTCGGCGACGCGACGCCGGTGCACCCCTACGCCAAGGCCAGCTGGGGCCCGAAGGAGGCCGACCGGCTGCTGACGGACCGGGACATCTGGCATAACCCAGTGGCCTGACCAGCGAAACGGGGGCGGAGCAATGGCGGACGAATCGGGCCGCCGCCGCGTGGTGATCGTCGGCGGCGGCATGGGCGGGCTGTTCGCCGCCCGGGCGCTGCGCCGGGCGGACGTGTCGGTCACGCTCATCGACCGGGAGCAGCATCACCTGTTCCAGCCGCTGCTGTACCAGTGCGCCAGCGGGATCCTGTCCGAGGGCGAGATCGCGGTCCCGCTGCGCGGCCTGCTGAAGCGGCACAAGCGCGTGGACTGCGTGCTGGCCGAGGTGACCGACTTCGATCCCGGCCGCAACCGGGTCATCGCCAACCGGATCGGCGGCGAGCGCCTGGAGTACCCGTATGACGACCTGATCGTGGCCGCCGGGGTCGAGCAGTCCTACTTCGGCCACGACGAGTACGCCGGCCTGGCCCCCGGCATGAAGTCGCTGGAGGACGCGCTGGCCATCCGGCGCCGGGTGTACGGGGCGTTCGAGATGGCGGACACGGCCACCGACCCGGTCCAGCGCACCGCCTGGCTGACCTTCGCCCTGGTCGGCGCCGGTCCCACCGGCGTGGAACTGGCCGGGCAGATCCGCGAGCTGGCCACCAAGACGCTGCGCAAGGAGTACCGCACGATCATGCCAGGGGACGCGCGGGTGCTGCTGTTCGACGGCGGCGGCGCGCCGCTGGCCAGCTTCGGGCCGAAGCTGTCCCAGCGGGCCGCCCAGATCCTGCACGACCTCGGGGTCGAGCAGCACATGGGCGCGATCGTGACCAAGGTCGACATGAACGGGCTGGAGGTCCGCGACCACTCGGGCGCGCAGACCCGCTACGACGCCAACACCGTGCTGTGGACCGCGGGCGTGAAGGCCCCGAAGGTGGCCGGGGCACTGGCCCGGGCCACCGGGGCGGAGCAGGACAGGTCCGGGCGCATCCTGGTGCAGCCCGACCTCACGATCCCCGGGCATCCCGAGATCTCGGTGCTGGGCGACATCATGAGCCTGGACAAGCTGCCCGGGGTCGCCGAGGTCGCGATGCAGCAAGGCATCTACGCCGGGCGCCGGATCAGGCGCCGGGCGGCCGGCGGCGAGATGGGCGGGCCGTTCCGGTACCGCGACCTCGGCACGGCGGCCTACATCTCCCGGGGCCGGGCCGTGGTGCAGGTCGGGCGGCTGCAGACCGGCGGCTTCATCGCGTGGTGGATCTGGCTGTTCATCCACATCGCGTTCCTGACCGGTTTCCGGAACCGGGTCGGCGCCGTCTTGACCTGGTGGCTGGCGTTCACCAGGGACAGCCGCCGCGAGCGCGCGTACACGATCCAGGAGGTCCGGGTGTTCAAGGACCGCTACACCACGCCCCTGGATCTCGCGCATCCCGACCCGGCCGCGGCGCCGCAGCCCAGGCCACGGGGTCAGTGACCGGCGGTCACCCGGGCCAGCTCGGTGACGGCCGAGCCGGACAGCACCTGCACGCCCCACCCGCCTCCCCTTCCCCCCTCACTGCTGCTCGGGAGCGCCGCCCGGCGGGGCAGGCGGACCAGCAGCGCGCCCGGCAGCGACTCGAACACCAGCGGCGGGTCCATGCACATCGCCTCGCCGTCGATGCCGATCTCGACGGGTGCCCCCGACCCGACCTCGAACCGCCGCGCGCTCCACTCCTGCCAGCCGGGGAAGCGCCGGATCCGGCCCGCCGCCTCCAGCGCCACGAACCGCCGCGCCTGGCGCGCGTCGGCGATCCTGGCCGCGACGATCCCGAGCCTGCCCAGGTCGAGTCGCTCGCGGGTGCCCAGGCCGCTCAGCCGGTCCAGCCGGTACGGGTCGTTCGACACCAGGATGAGGTGGGCGGTCGGGTGGAAGGCGTCGGGCCCGCGGTAGCGCAGGTCGAGCGGCGTCGCGTCCGGCCCGATCAGGTCGGGCAGCATCGAGGCGGCCGTGCCGAGCTTGGCGTCCCGGTACTCCGGTGACTGCACCACCTTCGCGTACAGCCCGAGCGAGGCGTTGTTCACGAACACCCGGCCGTTGACCGAGGCCAGGTCGATCCGGCGCTCGGCGCCGTCGGTGAACGCGTCGAGCGCGCCGGCCACGTCCGCGCGGTCCAGGCCCAGGTCGAGCGCGAAGTGGTTCCTGGTCCCGGCGGGCACGCACACGTACGGCACCCCGCGGCGGCTGGCCACGGTCGCGACCAGCGCCTGCGAGCCGTCCCCGCCGGCCATGCCGATCACGTCCGCGCCCCGGTCGATCGCGTCCTGCGCCAGTTGCAGCAGGTCGTCGCCGGGCCGCAGCACGACCGGCTCGATGCCCCGCTTGCGGCATTCGTCGGCCAGATGGAACCGCTCGGCCTTCCCGCCGCCGGATTTCAGGTTCATCAGCAGAACGGGCCGTCGCGGCCGGGACGCGGCACGTACCGGTGTCCTGGTGTGGTGCGGGCCGGCGGGCCTGGCCCGTAGCGCGTAGCCCGCCGACGCCACCGACACCGCGGCCAGCGCGACGACAAGGGCCAGGGCGACCAGGTTCAGGTTCTCGAAGAACAGCGCGGCCCCGAGCGCGGCCAGCGCGACGACCAGCGCTATCAGCGCGATGACCCGGACGGCGCCGCGCCGGGACACCGCGTACCAGCCGGCCGTGATCGCCACCAGCATGCTGAGGATGCCCAGCAGCACGGCGGCCAGGTGCATGACGACGCCGAGCAGCAGCAGCCCGGCGGCGACCGCCGCGGCGGCCAGGGCCAGCGCGGCCGCCGCCCGCCGGGCCAGCCCGCCGCGGCGTTCACCGTGCGCTGCCACGCTGACCTCCCGGCCGCCCCGTCGACCCGATCACCTGTTCGCGCAATCGTCGGGCACGAGACGGAGCGTTGCTTCACCCGGAAGGGGTGGGGCGCGGGCCGGCCGGGCGCGATGAACTGGGCCGGACCGTTCACGCAGGAGGGAAAGAGGATCCAATGGCTGATCTGATCGCCATCGGCTACCCGGACGAGGCGACCGCCGAGGCGGCAGCGGATGAGGCGCGCAGGCTGGCGAGCGACCTCATCATCGAGCCCGAAGCGATCGCGGTGATCCAGCGCGACGCCGACGGCAGTTATCACGTCCACACCCAGCACCACATCGTCGGCCGCGGCGCAACCTGGGGCATGTTCTGGGGGCTGCTGTTCGGCCTGCTGTTCTTCATCCCGGTCATCGGGATCGCGGTCGGCGCCGGGCTTGGCGCCCTGATGGGCAAGATCACGAAGTCGGGGATCGACGAGTCGTTCCAGGAGCAGGTGCGCGGCATGATCCAGCCCGGCACCTCGGCGCTGTTCCTGATGGTGGACAAGGTGACGCCGGACAAGGCGGTCGAGGCGCTGAGCAAGTACGGCGGCACCGTGCTCAAGACCTCGCTGTCCAAGGAGGGCGAGCAGCAACTGCAGGACGCCCTGCACGGCCACGCCCAGGCCGCATAACGCCGCGCCGCCGCGCCGTCGCTGGGCTCCGGGCGTGACCGTGCGCGGCCGCGGTGAGGGCAGGCGAGGAGCCGGCGGCCGGGCCGGCCGGTCGCGGCGGCAGCCGGCCGGCCGGTATGGCGCGCTGCTGTTGCTGCTGGTAGCGACCTACCTGCTGTCCGCGTCCGGTCTGTCCACGGTTGCCGCGTATGTGCAGTTCGTGTTGTTCATCGGCGTCGTGCTGCTGGTGCTGCGGACCGCCGAGGTGAACCGCGCGGTGGCGACGGCTGCTGTCGCCGTGACGCTGGCCGGCACGGCCGCGGCCCTCGGGCTGGCGCTCACCCACACCTCGGCGGGCGACGGCGTGGCGGACATCTGGAAGGGCCTGGTCCTGCTGTTCACCGCGGTGCTGATCGTGCGGCGCGTTCTTGAGCATCCCACGGTCACCGTGCAGAGCATCTACGGCGCGCTCAGCGCCTACCTGATCATCGGGCTGATGTTCGCCGCGTTCTTCGGGGCCATCCAGCACCTGGGCCAGGGGCACTTCTTCGCCGACGGGCAGCCGGCCAACACGCAGACCTTCCAGTACTTCAGCTTCACCACGCTGACCACGCTGGGCTACGGGGACTTCACCGCGGCCGGCAACGGCGGCCGGGCGCTCGCGGTCATCGAGGCGCTCACGGGGCAGATCTTCCTGGCCACCCTGGTGGCCCGCCTCGTCGCGGCGTACCGGGCGCCCGGGGCGCAGCAAGACCAGCAGGACCAGCAGGACCAGCGGGCGGCCAGGCGGCGCTGGCCGCCCGCCAACGTGAGCCAGGGCTCCCGGGTCATCCGGCCGGACCGGACCGGGCGGCCGGGCCGGCGGCGGCGCTGACGCCCTGGCCGCCGGCGGCCACGGGGCGCGAGCGCTCCTGAGCGCGCGGCGGCGAGAGCCGGGCCGACAGCACGTACGCCACCACGATCGCCACGATCGCCAGCGGCATCACGACCACGCCGTCCGAGGCGAGGAACAGAGTCACCAGCAGGACGGCGGTCAGCGGGAGCCCGAGCAGCACGGCGGTCATCGCGCCGATGCCCATGGCCGCGCCGGCCACCGGCGGCAGGCCCGGCAGGTGCGACAGCGCGATCCCGCCCGCGGCCCCGAGGAACATGGCCGGGAAGGTGGGACCGCCGCGAAAGCCGCTGAGCGAGACCCCGTAGGCCAGGCCCTTGCAGGCGACCAGCAGCACGAGCGCTCCGACGGTGTATGAGGCGGCATGGGTAATGAGCGGGCCGAGAGCGCTCTGCCCGGAGAACAGCACCTCGGAGGTGCCCTTTCCGGTTCCTGCGGCGAACGCGACCGCCAGGCCCGCGATGGCCAGGCCGGCCGCCGGCGTCGCCAGCAGCATCCGCCGCTCGACGCGGTGCTGCAGCGCCAGCCCGAGCCGCCGGAGTCCGGAGCCGAGCAGGGCGGCGGCCACCCCGATCACGAGGGCCCATCCGAACTCGGCCGCGTCGGGCGCGCCGACGTGCGGAAGATGGGGGATCGCCAGCGAGAACGTGCCTAGGCCGGTCCAGTGACCCAGGCCGATAAAGATCAGCGAGCCGATCCCCGCTGCCAGCAGCCCGGGCACCAGCACCAGTTCGAGCGTGGCCCCGCCGAGCCCGGACGCTTCCATCAGCAGGAACGCTCCGACAAGTGGCGAGCCGAGCAGCGTGCTGATCGCGGCGAAGCTTCCGGCCGCGGCCATCATGGAGCTGACCCGCGCCGGGGCGTCCCGCTTGGCCAGCCGGACGGCGCAGACCGCCAGTCCGCCGCCGAGGGCGATCAGCGGCGCCTCGGGCCCCAGCACGACGCCGAGCGACAGGGTGGCCAGGGCGGCGAGCACCACGCCGGGGAGTTCGATCGGTGCGGGGGCGCCGCCCGCCTTGAACCCTTCGGCGGGCCTGTGCCCGGCGGTGCCGGGCAGGTACCGGATCATGAGGCTGACCAGGATGCCGGACAGCAGCAGCCAGGGCAGCGGCCACCACAGCGGCTCGGCGTGGAAGCCCACCCCGTGCGGCAGGTTCGTGAAGATCCACCCTTGCAGGTGGGAGACGAGCGCGAGGAACCCGAAGGCCGCCGCCGAGACCGGCACTCCGAGGATCGCCGCGAACACCAGCAGGGCCAGGTAGCCGCGCGAGCGCAGCGGCGCGAGCGGGTCGGACGGGGTCGTCACCGCGACGTGCGGCGAGCCGGCCGGGCCGAGGTCACACGTCTTGTTCGGCGGAGATCCGGCCCGCGGAGACGGCGCCGAGGAGCTCCTGGTAGTCGCGCTCGTTCTGCTCGGCGTACGCCGCGGCGAAGTCGGCCACGGCCCGGTCGAAGGCGTCCGAGGCGCCCAGGTAGGCGGCGATCGCGATGCGGTCGCCCGAGCGGGCGTGGGCGCGGGCCAGGGTCCAGCCGCACAGCTCGCCGTACAGCCGCATGCCGCGCGGCACCATGGCCTCGATGTCCAGCGAGAACTTCCAGTCCCGCAGCTGGCGCACGTAGAAGTCGCGGGCCCGGCCCTCCAGGCCGGTCTCGTTGCGCTGCCAGCCAAGGAAGATGTCGCTGGAGGCCTGCATCAGCCGCTGCCCGGCCACCACCCGCTGGCCCTGGTTGGGGTACTTGCTGGCCCCGACGAACCGGCTGAGCACCGACGTCTGGGCCTCCTTCACCTGCAGGAACAGCGGGTCGTGCTCGTCGCGGCCGATCATCAGCATGATCCAGCAGCGGGTGCCCACGCTGCCCACGCCGACCACCTTGTGCGCCATGTCGGCGTACTCGTACTGCTCGAGCAGGTACCGGCGGTCGGTCTCCAGCGTGCGCTGGTACCCGGCGATCAGCTCGTTCAGCAGCGACTCGAAGCTCTTGCGGTTCATCTCGTCCGGCATCAGCTGGTCGATGGGGACTATCAGCGGCGGGTCGGAGATGATCTTCGGCTGGCCGTCGACCATCCGGGTCAGCTTGCCCACCTCCTGCATGCTGTCCCTGGTCCTGGCCTTGGACATTCCCTTGTCAACCGCCTTGCGCTGGCGCGCCTTCAGCTGTCCGGAGGCCACGTCCCTGAGCACGTCAAGGTCGGCGATCGCGTACCAGACGTCGAGGTTGGTCATGCCGGCGAACGCGCGCATCGCGATCCGGTACCTGGCCACCGCGGCCATGGTGATCGCGCGCCGCTTCTTGTCCGGGAACCCGTTGCCGCGCGCGGCGATCTCCAGGCTGGCGGCCAGCCGCTTCACGTCCCACTCCCACGGGCCGGGCTGGGTCTCGTCGAAGTCGTTGACGTCGAAGACCAGGCGGCGCTCGGCGGAGCCGAACACCCCGAAGTTGGACAGGTGAGCGTCGCCGCATGCCTGGACGGCCAGCCCGGACACCGGGGTGGCGGCCAGGTCGCTGGCCATCGGGAGCGCGGCCCCGCGGAAATAGCTGAACGGCGAGACCATCATCCGGCCGTAGCGCACCGGGACCAGCTCAGGAACCCTGGTCTCGGCCTGCTCCTGGAGCAGCGCGATCGGGTCGGGACGGTCCGCGGGCGGGTCGAACCGCGCATGGCTCTCCAGCGGGACCTCGGCCCTGGCCGCCTTGCCCTTGACGGCGCGCTCGGCCGGGGTGAGGTGCCGCACGCTCGTATCCAGCTGATACCGGTGCGCCGTCCGGGCCGACCGGGTCTGCCGGTCCGGCCGCGTCGCCGTCGTCGTGCTCATCCTCGGCTCCTCTCCGGGCCCCGCATCAGCGGTGCCGCGACTGGCGGGTCTGCCTCCCCGCGCCTGCGCAACGATGCCCGGCGGCGGGGCCGGCGGCGTCACCCATGCGGGGTGATCGGCCCCCGCCCGCCGGCGGTGAGCTCGCGCCTGCCCGCGATGAGAATGTCCAGGCTCAGGGCCAGGATCCAGGCCGGGAACAGCAGCTCGACCCAGACCGAGATGCCGGTGCCGATCAGCAGGACCAGGGCGACCGCGATCCCGGCGAGGGTCAGCCACCGGGACACGATCCGGGTCCGGCGCGCGATCGTCACCGTGGTCAGGGTGAACACCGCCGCCATCCGGATCGCGTAGATGTCGATCAGGACCGAGGTGACGTCGCGCCCCAGGACCAGGCTGCTCGTGCCGGAATGCCCCGCCCCCGCCTCGGCGATCACGCCGCCGGCCACGGCGGCGGCCACGAACAGCATGCCGACGAACAGCAGGCCGCTGCCCAGGAACACGGTGGCGAAGAAGCGGTCCTCGTGGCGGCCGATCCGGTCCCTGACCACGCCGACGAACCACAGGAACGCGATGCCCGCGAACGGCACCAGGTTGAGCGCGGCGGTGATCGCGGCCCGGCGGCCGGCGCTGGACAGCCAGGCGCCGGGAGTGGCGGGATCGGCCGGCGCCGCCAGCCGCAGCAGCACCAGCGACGCCATGGACAGCAATGCGAACGCGATCCCGGCCACCGCCGCCGCGCGCGGCGTGCGCAGCGGGCTGATGTCCGGCAGCCCGTCTTTGACCGCGCTGACCTCGCTCATCGTCGGCCAGCCGGGCGGGCGGTCAGCCGCCGATCAGCTTGGCCTTGGCCGCGCTGAACTCGGAATCGGTCAGGGCACCCTGCTGGTGCAGCGAGGTGAGCTGGTTCAGCTGGTCGAGCATGGACGGCGAGGGTGCCCCGTCGGCCGGTGCCTGCGCCCGCGTCCCGCCGGACTGGCCGGTCGCCTGCTGCTGCTCGAGCGTTGCGATGCGCTCGTTCTGCTCGTCGTCCTGCTGCGTGCGCTCCGCGGACCGCTCGGCAGCCTTTTTCCCCGCCACGTACGCGCCGCCGCCCACCACGGCCGCGCGCAGCAACGGGCGTCGCCGCATGAACATCGTTGTCGTCCTCCGCTCTCACGCGCCGGCGGGCAGTTCGAGCCCGAGCGCCGTCATGATCTCGGGAGCGGCCGCCATCGCCCGGGGCCCGCCGACGTGCGGGGTGACGGCGCGCAGCACGCCGACCAGGTCTTCAGGGGTCGCGCCGGATTCCATCGCGTTCGCCACCTGCCAGAGATAGGAAGCCGGCGGCGCGTCAAGCGCGATCAGCGCGGCGATCTTGACGAGGGAGAACGTGCGGGGATCCAGCCCGCTTCGCTCCTGCTCTTCCCTGCGCAACTCGGCCATGTCGTCCAGCACGTCCAGGTCGCCAAGGCAGAGGCCGGCCAGCACGTCTCTGGTCGCGTCGTCGACGTCGGCCTTCGAAGGCACGGTCATGTGCACGCTCCTTTGGTCGCTGCGGCTGAGCGGCGCGGTCGGCTCGCCGCCACGTGGGTCAACAGTCACGCCTGCGCGGCGGCGCTGCGTCACCCTCAGCGGGTGGTCGCGCCGCGGCCGCCGTGGCGGCGATGATCGCGCCGGCCACGTTCACGGCCGCGGCGAGCACGGCGGCCGAGCGGGCCGGCCCCCACCTCATCCTCCGCGGGCGATGCGGGGCGGCGCGGGGAGCGCCGAGGGTGGAGCCGCGCCCGCGGCGACCGGGTTTCCGCCGCCTTGTCCTGCGGTACGCACCCTGTTACGGAGGTCGCCGTCATGAGCGTGGGCCAGAGCAGCGCCCTGATCGTCATCGGCACGGTGCTGCGCTTCGTGCTCACCTGGCAGCCCCGCCACGTCAGGCTGCCGGCCATCGGCGTCGCCTACGTCAACTTCAAGGAGATCGGCGTGATCCTCATGGCCGGGGGAGCGGTCAGCGTGGCGGTGTGGGTGGCGCTCCTGATGAGCCGTGCGCCCCGTTGACCCGCGCCTGCTGCGCCGCGCCCGCGCCGCCCGCGGCTACCTGGTCACGGCCGTCGTGCTCGGGCTCGCCGCGACCGGGCTGATCCTGGCGCAGGCCGGCCTGCTGGCCCGGGCGCTCGCCGCCGCCGCCCCGTCCGGCGGGGCCGTCGCCCCGCTGGCGGGCACGCTGCTGGCGCTGGTCGTGGTGGTGGCGGCGCGGGCGGCGGTGAGCTACGGCGGCGAGGCGGCCGCGCTGCGGGCGTCGGCCGCGGTGAAGTCGCAGCTGCGGCGCGCGCTCGCCGACCGGGCCGTACGGCTCGGCCCGGCGTGGCTGCGCGACCGGCCGGCCGGGGAGGTCACCGCGCTGGCCACCAGGGGCATCGACGGCCTCGATCCCTACTTCGCCCGCTACCTCCCGCAGCTGGTGCTCGCGGTCCTGGTGCCGGCCGCGGTGCTGGCCCGGGTGGCCGCGGCGGACTGGATCTCCGCGCTTCTGATCGCGGTGACGCTGCCGCTGATACCGCTGTTCGCGGTGCTGGTGGGCTGGCACACGAAGGCGCGCACGCAGCGGCAGTGGCGGCTGCTGGCCACCCTCGGCGGGCATTTCCTCGACGTGGTCGAGGGCCTGCCCACGCTCAAGGTGTTCGGCCGTGCCAGGGCGCAGGAGCAGGTGATCGGGCGGGTCACCGGCGAGTACCGGGCCGCGACCATGTCCGCGCTCCGCGTCGCGTTCCTGTCCGCGCTGGTGCTCGAGCTGGCCGCCGCGATCGCCACCGCGCTGGTCGCGGTCGAGGTGGGGCTGCGGCTGCTCTATGGCCACATGGCCTACGAGACCGCGTTGCTGGTGCTGCTGCTGACGCCGGAGGCGTTCCTGCCGCTGCGGGCGGTCGGCGCGCAGTTCCACGCCAGCATGGAGGGCGCCGCGGCCGCCGGGCGGGTCCTTGACATCCTCGCCGCCGAGCCGCCGGCCGGCGGGCCCGTTGCGGCGGCCGGCCCGGCCGCGGCGGGTGCGCCAGGCCGCCGGCCCGCCGCGGCGGACCTGCGGTCCGACGAGATCACGCTGACCGGCGTCACGGTCGCGTACCCGGGGCGGACCCGGCCCGCCCTCGACGCCGTGGACCTGACGATCCGGCCGGGTGAGCGCATCCTGGTCACCGGGCCGAGCGGCGCGGGCAAGAGCACGCTGCTGGCGCTGCTGCTGCGGTTCGTGGCGCCGGCCGGCGGCACCATCGCGGCGGGCGGTGCCGACGCGGCCGCGACCGGCGACCGGCGATGGCTGGCCCAGATCGCCTGGGTGCCGCAGCGGCCGCACCTATTCGCCGGCACCGTCGCGGACAACATCGCGCTCGGCCGGCCGGACGCCGGCCCCGAGGCGATCCGCGAGGCGGCCGCGCTGGCCGGCGCGGCCGGCTTCATCGAGGCGCTGCCCGGTGGCTACGGCGCGGCGCTCGGCGAGCGCGCTCTGCGGCTGTCCGCGGGACAGCGGCAGAAGATCGCTCTGGCCCGGGCGTTCCTGCGGGACTCCCCGCTGCTGCTGCTGGACGAGCCGACCGCCCACCTGGACCCGGCCAGCGCCCGGCAGATCGCCGGCACCCTCGCCGCGCTGCCCGGCCGCACGGTCGTCGTGGTCAGCCACGGCCCGGGCCTGGCCGCGCCGGCCGGCCGGGTCGTCCGCCTGGACCACGGGAAGCTGACCGCGGCGGACCGGCCGGCCGCCAGGCCCGCGGGCGTGACCCGGTGAGCCGGACCGTGCCCGCCGGCCCGGCCGGGACCGTGCCCGCCGCGCCGGCCCGCGCCCGCCGCCCGCTGCTGCGCCTGCTGCGGCTGGCCCGGCCGATGCGCGGCAGGCTGCTGCTTTCGGTCCTCGCCGGCGCGGCGGCGACCGGCTGCGGCGTGGCGCTGCTGGCCGTGTCCGGGTTCCTGCTGGCCCGCGCGTCGCAGCACCCCAGCATCGTGGCGATCTCCGTGGCCGTGGTCGCGGTCCGCGGGCTGTCGGTCGGCCGGGGGGTGTTCCGCTACGCCGAGCGCCTGGCCTCACACGACGTCGCGTTCCGGGTGCTTGCCGACGTCCGGGTGGCGATCTACCGCCGGCTGGAACGGCTGGCCCCGGCCGGGCTGGGCGCGTTCCGCTCCGGCGACCTGCTAACCCGCCTGATCGCCGACGTCGACGCCACCCAGGACCTGTTCATCCGCGGCCTCGGCCCCCCGCTGACCGCGGCGCTGGTCGGCGCCGGCGCGGTGAGCGCGTGCGCGTTCCTGCTCGCGCCCGCCGCCGGGGTGCTCGCCCTTGGCCTGGTGACCGCCGGGGTGGCGGTGCCCGTCCTGGCCGTGGCGGCGTCGCGCCTGGCGGCACGGGTCACCGCGCCGGCCCGCGGCGAACTCGGCGCGGTCATGACCGACCTGCTGGCCGGCGCCGCCGAGCTGCACGCGTTCGGCGCGCAGGAGGCCGGCCTGGCCGCGCTCGCCGACGCCGACCGGCGGCTGACCGCGGCGGCCAGGCGCTCGGCCGCGGCGTCCGGCCTGGGCAGCGGGCTGATGACCGCCGTGGCCGGGCTCACCGTGTTCGGGGTGCTGTTCCTCGGGGTGGCGGCCGTGGCCCGCGGAACGCTGACCCGGGTGCCGCTGGCGGTGATCACGCTGATCGCCCTGGCCGCCTTCGAGGCCGTCACCGTGCTGCCCGAGGCCGCGCTCCAGCTCGGCGCCGCCCGGGTGTCGGCGGGCCGGGTCGGTGCCGTGCTCGACGCGCCCGACCCGGTGGCCGACCCGGCGGCGCCCCGGCCGCTGCCCGCCGGGCCGCCGCGGGTGCGGCTGCGCGGCGCGGCGGTGCGCTACGAGGCGGACGCGCCCCCGGCGCTGGACGGGCTCGACCTCGACCTGCGGCCGGGGCGGCGGGTCGCGCTGGTCGGGCCGAACGGCGCGGGCAAGTCCACCGTTGCCGCCGTGCTGCTGCGGTTCTGCGAGCCGTCCGGCGGCGCGGTCACGCTGGGCGGCCACGACCTGGCCGGCTACGCCGCGGACCAGGTGCGGACCGTGATCGGCGGCTGCCCGCAGGACCCGCACATCTTCGACGCCAGCGTGCGGGACAACCTGCGCCTGGCCCGCGCCGGCGCGAGCGA
>Ga0335073_10006828_pt1 | contig 16035 bp, 18 predicted proteins | sample Lox_Sample_22_FD_207093 | JGI IMG/M metagenome (GOLD analysis project Ga0335073, IMG submission 207093) | Soil microbial communities from Loxahatchee National Wildlife Refuge, Florida, United States - Lox_Sample_2.2 | ecosystem: Environmental > Terrestrial > Soil > Wetlands | place: USA... | reverse complement strand
ACCCCTTCTACTCCTCCCAACGATACAGCTCGCAGAACTTTGTCGGCTTCGATGCCTCGAACTTTGAATATGACCAGCCCCATTCAGGATGCCAGCCCGGTCATGAATGAGACATTGAGTGTCATCGAAGAGCACATAACGGACATGAGCACTCCTCGCCACAGTCTTCTTTCATCACGTGAGCGAGTATCAAGAGGCGTAGAACCGTCCCGATTGTCATATATAAATGGCCATGAAACTGACGAGGAAGAGTCTGGACCTTGTACCGAAAAAGAAGTTCTCACATGGACTCCGGAGCAGGTTGCAGAGTTTTTGGAAGGGCGAGGAGCAGACCAAAGGCAATGTGAAGTGTTCCGAGAAGAAGAAATCACCGGAGAAGTGTTGTTGAATCTGGATCAATCCTCTCTGATGCTGAAGCAATTTGATCTCGGCAAGATGGGAAGGCGCCTGGCACTGTGGCATAAAATTCATGATTTCCAACTCGAAGTGCGAGGGCCGCGGCCAGGCACACAACCCACCGCTGCAGATGAAGGTGGACGGAACAGAAGTACCTCGTTCGGTTTACCACGAATCCCAAGTCTGATGGAAAACACCCGAATCTCCAGCGGACATCAGTCTCAGCGATCGATTCCGGAACTAGAACCCGTTCCTGATAGCGCAACGCTACCTCCCCAAATCGAGCCTCCAACGGACACTTCACGACCCTCTGCTGCCTCCATTCGAAGCTTCAATCACAACAGGAGGCATTCTTCTATCGACGGAGTTACATCTCCAAAAACGCAAGGCTCCACAGCCGACGAAAATGCCGCGGCAAGCCAAGCTACTCATTCAAAGCAGGGGTCGTTCGATCGTACCTGGACCATGGGAAGCAGTGCTACCCAAGTCGAGAACAAGAACCCACCGTCTCATTTGCATTCACCAAGCATCGATACGGACGCGTTATCTCCTCGGAACGAGCTTGGGATGACAGTCGTCAACTCACTTGACTTGGATAGAGGCTATTTCTCTGGAAACGAAGTCGAAAATCGCAGAGCGCGGAACGTTCTCCAAAAGCAAGCCAATGCGACTCATGGCCGAGCTCCAAGCGATAGCTTTGGCAACAAAAGGACAAGTCATTTGTTCGGACATCAGCGAACGGGAAGCACCGATTCATTCGAAGGTTCGCCAAGCGGGAGGATGTCTCCAGCACAAGTCTATTACAGCAGTTTTCGCCCTGGAAATCGAGCTAGCAGCACGCCTCAATTTACTAAAACCCTCAAAATTTCATCACCTTTGTCTCCAACGGTCACAAAGCTCGAGTATGGCGACTCTCCGAGCATTGATGCCATTGCAGCGTCTCCAAACGTTCCTGCAAGCGAAACTTCGTCACTTGAGAGGCCGACTCCTTCACCAGCTCCGCCCAGTCGATACACGAGATACCGAGCTACTGGCCTTAGAGCGATCTCGGACGCAGTCGCAACCGATGAGAAATTGTTGCCCAGATCGCCCAGCGAAAAGGCTACGGAAGGAGGGAAGGATTCACCCATTCAGACGCCGTCAAGAACAGAGTCCAGCACTCCATCTCTTAACTCCAAGAGCATAGATATGGATGATGGATCGCTTCTTAAGAGCGGAACAGGAAGCATAGGCAGCCATCGCGCGCCGTTGATCACAACTTCCACGGCCATCCCGAAGAGGAAGCACAAGAAGCAGACTAGCGCCTACATGCGAGGATTAGAGGCAAAGTCGCCAAAAGAGCAGATAATCGGAAGCGATTATAGCGGATGGATGAAGAAGAAGTCGTCGAACCTGATGACGACGTGGAAGACACGCCTCTTTGTTCTCCGTGGTCGCCGTCTGTCATACTACTACTCGGAGGACGACGTTGAAGAGAAGGGTTTGATTGATATTTCATTCCACCGAGTCCTGCCTGCGAACAATGACCGCATAACTGGTCTTCATGCCGCTGTCACCGGTGCCACTCATTCTCCGACATCTCCTCAGAACGCTCATATCGAAACCACGGCAGCTTCGGACGCCGCCAAAGCCGTAGGAGGTGCCGGAAAAGTGGATGCATCGTCGGGCATGTTCATATTCAAGCTCGTTCCTCCACGTTCGGGCCTTAGCAAAGCTGTCAACTTCACGAAACCCACGGTGCATTACTTTGCAGTGGATAACATTCAACAAGGTCGACTGTGGATGGCAGCTCTGATGAAAGCCACAATCGATCGAGACGAAAGCAAAGAAGTAATCACTACGTACAACCAGAACACAATCAGTTTATCAAAGGCCAAAGCGATGAGACAGCGGCCGCCGGAGTTAATGGAGGTTGGTGAAGACGGAGAGAAGAAGGAGAGCAAAGATTCGGGGAAAGGTCTAGGCTTGAGTGGACTGGAGAAGGAAGAGGCTGAGAAGAAAGAGGTTGAGAAGGAAGTAGGCGAGTCACTGAACGGCGACAAGAAAGTGGAAAGCAGCATCATCACCGACGAGGGTGACTTAACGCTCATGTCACAATTCATCGACACCTCATCAGACATTCTCCCGATCGAGGATAACAATGCGGCAACATGAGGACGTCGTACAACCACAGCATCTTTGAAGCCATCTTAGATTGCTAATGAGCTAAACAACCGAACATGTCCGTCAGCAGAAAGCTGTCCTTCGTTGCTACCTTTGACCATATGGCACATATAATTGGAGAGCTTCCGGCGTCTCGATACCAGTGATGCGGTGATACCATCTTCTGTAGGTTTTGGATAGCGTAATAACGTGCAGTTGGTATGAGGTAAATGAAAAGGATCTATTTCTCCCGAATTGAGCCGTGCGTGCACATGAGTGATCTGATGCTCGGGGAGGAGATTTTCGGCAAAGCCTGTCCGAAAAGAGGGGCGCAAGACCCTCGGAAGCGAAGCTCCAGATTTCCAAAACGCCCTACAGCTCCTACTACCAAGGCTATTGGTACTGTGGATTACTTTCGAGCAAAATGCCGGGTCATTGCTCTCCTTCCAGCTCCATACTCTTTCCTCCGACCCTCTATAGCTTCAATTGACCTTCTCTGACCGTCTACACGTCGTTTCGCCACCATGACTCCTCCACCGCAGCCTATTCCTCTGCCAGACACCTACTCCTCGTTGCCCAATAAGCAGATTCGAATCGAGAACCACCCTCAGAATGCCTCAGGAGTGACGCCAATCCAAGTTCTCACTCTATATCGCCCAGGAAAGCACAATGCCTTCACGGGCACCATGATGGAAGAGGTGGAACGGGCCTTCCAGCTGTTCGACCTCGACGACCGAGTCAAATGCATCGTGGTGACGGGCCACGGCCGCATCTTCTGCGCAGGAGCAGACCTCGAGAACAGCTTCCGACAGACTGGAGAGGCCATCAATGACCACCGCGACGGGTGAGTTCTGTCTGCGTCTCCCACATTCAAGCTGCAAGACGAAACGGCCACACAACAACCGCAACCACCAGTCTTGTACCGCTCCCATGATAAAGCATTGCTAACTCCCAGCAGCGGCGGCCGCGTCTCTCTCGCCATCCACAACTGCCGCAAGCCCACGATCGCCGCAATGCAAGGCTCGGCTGTGGGCGTCGGCATCACGATGACACTGCCGATGGCGATCCGGATCGCAACCAAGGACGCCAAAATCGGGTTCGTGTTCGCGCGGCGCGGGCTGGTGATGGAGGCAGCATCATCGTTCTTCCTGCCACGGCTGGTGGGGCTGAGCCGGGCAATGCACCTGGTGACGACGGGCGCGACGTACCCGGCCTCGCACCGGCTGTACGACGGGCTGTTCTCCGAGCTGACCGACCGGCCCGACCAAGTCCTTCCCCGCGCGCTGGAGCTCGCCACCGAGTACACCGACAACTGCTCGGGCGTCAGCTGGGCGCTCATGCGCGACATGATGTGGCGCGGCCCGCCCTCCGCTGAGGAGGCGCACCTGCTCGACTCGCGCATCATCTACGCCATGTTCTCCAGCCGCGACAACAAGGAGGGCGTGCAGGCGTTCCTGCAGAAGCGGAAGGTCAACTTTACGGGCTCGATTGAGCGCGATGCGCCGCCGGCGTATCCGTGGTGGACGCCAGTAGATGTGGTCGAGCGGACTAAGGCCGCGGCGCAGAAGCCGAAGCTGTAGATTAGGTGGCACGTAGAAAACGATGAATGGTAGGCTTGGTGTGGATGCCGTGTGCACAAGGAAAGCTCATTGACGGTGTATTTTAATTGCATCTAGCGGATGGATTTATAGCTAGACTACAGTGACAATGCCATGCACCCTCATCATGATATACGCCGAACCCAAGACAAGCAAACTAGTAGAAGGTTGATGGCCGGTGAGGAGTGAAGATCTTCTTCGTGATAGCCTTGGGAACACGGTGAGGCAGAGGGAAGCTGAGATCCTTCTGCAGTATCTGCTTGATGTATGGTCGGCGAATGTCGGCCGTCTTCTCGATTTCGACGACCTTGAGGATCTACAAATAGCCATCAGCTTGGTTCTTGTGCAGCACGTGAGAGAGAAGCTTACCTGGATTGATCGGAAGCGGGCACGGTGTCGTGCAGCCAAGTCCTGGTATAAAGCCCGCACTGCATCCGTTCGTGACATTTCACGGTACTCCTTGTACATGTTGTGTGTGCCAGATCTCGAATCGTATCGAATCCAGATGCCGAAGTTCTTGACCTTCTGGGGACGCTTCTCATGAATCTGCAAGGGTAATCAGCAAATACGTTCAAATACTTGCACGTCATTGAACACTTACCACGTTCATGCTGACAACCTCGCCATGTGGTTTCTTGACCTTCTTCAGCTTTGCAAGGAAGTACCAGAAGCGGGACTTGGCGACGACATCGTTGGGAGCAAAGATGCGCATGCGGTAGAGTTTGGGCGTAGGGTTAGCCTCTGACGGCAGATGGCGGCCCACGACCTGGTATTCCTTGAGACGGCCTGTATATGAAGATCAGCACCAGATCATTCTTGCGTATTGTTGGAGTTTGATGTTCTGATGGTAAATTCAGTCGCGATTCAGCGCAGCATCCAAAATCCAAAGCCATGTGTATCGGTAGCCTTTGCATCAAGTCCGAATCAGTTATTGCGGAGTCTCTGAATGCAATCCAATCCAGCTCAGTGAGTCTCAGTCATGTCTCAGTTGCAATTATTATTCCTTCACTGCCTTTTTACTTTTTCTTCCCATCGAACGGCTTTGTGAATGCTGTCGCTGAATTCGCGGCTGTGTGCGTTGTGATCGGATTGGGAGTAGCGAAACTTACCCGGCATCTATGGGACAGTTAGCGATACCTTTATTTCTCCTCGAACTGCAGTCTGTCGTACCTTTGGTTGGAGGAGGTTTGAGAGCAGAAAAGTGGTGATGTGGACGTTGCAGTTGAGAATTCGCAGAAGTTGGTGTGGGCATCGGCAAGCGATGCGCACTAGCCCCGAACGGGCAAGGTGCATTTTCAAAAATCATGTTTTTCAGCCTCTTCATGACTGTTTACTTCAGTCGACTGCAGCACGCTTGGTTTCGAATGTGTTGACCGGTGTAGGTCGGGTTTCGGAGTGGCTTCTCCCCTCTGCATACAAAATGGACGACTTCTTCCACGATTTTCGGGTTGCAATGCAAGATTACAATGGATACGCCCTCGCAGCAACCCTCACACCAGAGCCACCAGCTGACAACGCCGGAAGACTATACAGCTTTCATCGTGGTGCTACCAAGTACACCATTCGTTCTGTCCTCGCTCAGGAGTTCTTGACAAATGAACATCTCTCTGAGGAAGAGGTGAGGGCGTGGGTCGATCTTTATGAATCCTACTACAACGCCGTAGGTGAGCTACTGGCTACAGAAGAAGCAGCCAACAGCGGAAGGGCAATGGATGCCCCCTGGATCAATGTCTTCGAGGCGTGGAAAGAGGTCGTGAACCAACTAATCCGCGGCTACAAGGCGAACTGCTTTCCATCATGGTCGATTCCTTGTCTCTACGTCGTCGCCGATTACCTTTCCAAATTCGCAATTCTCGCCGATGAGCAGGTCAAAGGGGATGAATCTAACATGATGTTCACCAGCGGCTACGACGACGAGATCATGGGCGACGCGGACGAGAATTACTGCCTGCAGGAAGCAGCTCGCCAGATCAATCTCATCTTCAGTACAGCGATATCCGACAGGTCAGCAACACGAGGATATAATAAACTAACGATGTTGACCAACAGGAATCCACTGGAAGACTCCCGCAAATGGGCAACGTATCACATCGCTAACATACTCTTCAGCGTTCATTTCAGGGTACGTGTTTCCATTCCTTTGGTCATGAACTAAGACATTGACAAGAACTCCAGTTGAACACTATGAATCTAGCGAAGAACTTACTGAAAGCCGTCACGACAACGCCCGATCTTCCGCCGCTATCCGCTTTCCCCAAATCCGATCAAGTCACGTTCAACTACTACACCGGCATTCTCCATTTCGTGGACGAGGAGTTCGACAAAGCCGAGGATAGGTTCCTCGAGGCTTGGAAAATGTGCGACAAGCGATCCGTAAAGCATTGCGAAATCATCCTTTCCCATCTGATCCCCTGCCACATCATGACAAAGACGGAGGTACCGTCAAAGGCTCTTCTCGCAATGTTCCCACGACTCGAACAACTGTTCGGACCATTGATATCGGCAATCAAACGTGCTGATCTTGTTGGCTTCGACGCCGCGCTTGAAGGCGGATACCGTGGTCTAGTCAAACGGCGCATCTATCTGGCCGTACTTCTCTTCCGGAGCATCGTGGAGCGAAACATATTCCGGCACGTGGCGCTACTCCAGCGCTCTGAGTCGACGCAACCACTCCCAGCATCCAGAGGCCTGCTAATTCGATCCCGGATTCCCCTCGCCGAGTTCGTAACTGCGTATCGCATGAGCTCTCAAGACGCGAGCATCGACGAGTCTGAAGTGGAATGCCGGATCAGCAATCTAATTCACAAGGTAAGCGCAAATCCCCAGAATCCTTTTTCGCATTGCCACGCTTGCTTTCGGTGACGTTTCGGCGTCCCGTGCACCGTGGCGACGCCTTTTTACTCGACGAAAGGGTCGATTAGCTGACTGACTCGCACCTCAGGGATTGATCAAGGGCTACATATCTCGCGAACACAAAATCGTCGTCCTCAACAAGAATGGTGCATTCCCGGGTACAGGGGTGTGATCCTTTTCATCGTCGCTCCATTTGTGACGGCGCTATCCACGTTTACAGACGCACTCGAACGATTCATCAGCACTCACGAGCTGTTTTGAAAAAGAACCAATCAGCTTGCGGCGCAGCACTACTTTGCAGATGTACAGTGGGGTCGAGCGTCCGGCTGCATCTGCCCACAGCACCGAGATTGTCATTTTATCCATCGCAAAGCGCACCTCGTCGCATCGAGAGGCGGCGCATCTAGGTCGTTGGAGGACGTAGGTACGGCAGGTGCATCGTGGCAATCCGTGCGCAAACCATCGGCTGACAACGCCGCAGCTAAGAGCGGCCGCAGCGGGCCACCCCCGCCACACCACCGCGCTCTACATCTTCCAACTGGTGTGACTCACCAACTTCAATAAAAGTCCGCGGATTCCGCCCGTGTGGGCGACAGCCTGCAGGGCTTACTTAGCTCCAACGTTATCAAAACCTTGCCACCCTCCCTTCCGGCATCGCGCATTGCCTTCTCGAATGCTTCCGCCCTGGCTGTTGAACGGACGTGGCATCTCTCCTCGCCATCGGGATCACTGAACAAAATGCCGGGAGCTGTAAATTATGCTTGTCTCATTTCCTGGGGCGCGGGACTTATGTACGCGAAATCGAATTACAATGAGAGCGCAGAAGCTGTCGCAAACCGCTCAATTCAGCTAGCGTCGACGGCGCAACTCCGTCGCATCCCCCTACGTAGCTCCAAATCATATCGCACCATCATGCAATTTGAGAGTCTATCGCCATTCCGTGAAACGAATCCTCGTGTCTTTCGCAAGCCCCCCAAGCAGATAAAGAAAACACCCACCGTTTTTCCCGTTAATTCCAAGCCGTTGGCGCATGAACCGTTGGCGCGTGATGATGCGATCGGTCGAAACGTCTTGCGCTATCGTAGAATCGAATAGGAAAAGTAAGTTACTGTACAATGCCGTCGCCGGGCGGCGCGCATCCATGAACGAATCAAAGCGCCCGTGTCCCAAAACAGCGCGATGAGAGGGTCCCGCTGATATGTACAAGGAAAGCAAAAGGAAGAGTCGAGACTCCCCAGAGAGTGTAGAAATTCGTGGGTCGCTACAACGTCCCGTTACACAACGTGGGCTGCCGCGGTTGGCGCAAATTAAAAAAAGGCTCGTCTTGCGCATGATGGTGTGCAGGTGCGCTCCTCCCCAACTCGAAAGCGGTCGGGAAAGGGTCGAAGCGGCTCGAAATCTAGCGTGGTGATTTACCCGCAGCGAGGTCGTCCTGTAGAAGGCGGAAAAGCCGCCCCAACGTCAGCCATCGAATCGTCGTGGATCGTTCTGATGGGTGCTGCGCGACTTACCATGTGATTCGACATTGCCACGAACAAATCAAAGAACAGCTTGCCACCAGCTTCCATTTCCGATTGCATTGTACCGCTGTGTTTGAAGGTCCTTCGGCTGCGGATGATCAGGGCGAGATAATGCGCGCGCAATTTAGAATCGTCATCGGGCGTGTGCGCGTAGGCGTAACGGGCCGACGTGAGGATTGTGTTACATTGGATGCCCGACTGGAGCCCTTGCTTGCGCAAAGCAAGGCGTTGGAGCTCTGGGAGCCCATACTTTTCGGCTGTACACTAAAGCCTTGTCAGAGTGGATATACATTGGTCACGCGGAAGGCGAGACGTACGTAGATGACCGTATCTTTCAACACCACGACCGCGACCCCGTTCGCGTAGACGGTGCTCTGCGCTGTCCCGGATGCATCCGCCCCTCCGGCATTTTCCAGCGCCCAGCTTCGCCGTCTCTTGTCGAATTCGAGTCGCGGGTAGTAGTCGCCCTTGTAAAGATATTCGAGGACCGACGAAAACACTTCGGGTTGATCCTCTGGCAAGTCGATTCGCTTGGTTGACTGGAAAAACTGCGATCGGCAAAGTTCTCCAAAGTATGGACTATGGCGGAGAACGTCTTCGTGAGCGGCGAAGAGTCGCTGTTCGCGACCAACGCAAAGAGTGACGATGGCACTCGTTAGCGACGGTGAAACTTGAGGACTAGAGCTTTGCTGTTGCTGGATATGTTGCGCCGCTTGCTCGAAGCGTTGATATGAAGACTGAGACTTGAACGAGCGCTGCCTCTTGACCGGCGGTTTGGCGGCACGACGCTTGGAAAAGCTGTCGTAGCGATTCGTTCTCGGAGTAAACATGTTGGGCTGTTGCTTGGGTTTCGTAGATGGAAAACGATGGAATCTGGGTCGGGAAGGTGAAGGTTGGGGGGACGAGAAATGAAATATAAATGGAGATGATTAGTGCTGTCTCCTACTCAATCGGGATTCATTGGTAAGGCAACAAAGTACGTAGGCGACGGTCACTTCAGGCAACCAATAATCACCAGAGCGGGAAAAATCGATGGAAAACGTGATGGGGAGCGGCGAATACTTATGGCTGCGAGCCCATGTACGCTCCTCCGCTCCTGTATCGAGGCCTGCACATGATCGGCTGAGACGCGTGAAGTTCATTGGACGCGTGCTGTCTCACGAAGGCGACGCCAAAGCACATGACTCCAAAAACCACTTAAGGGCTTTTCGTACTCCCGGCCGCCTTGACTGCGGCTTGTCTTCCGACAAGTCAGGGCAGGGATGGTCGTAGTTTCAGGCCGCTTGGACAGCTAGACGAAATAAGACAACGGCTGATGGTGGCGTTCTAGGCGTAGTCCTGGTCAGAGGCCGAACATATACGTGCCCGTCTGCCTGTCGGGCATTAGTCCGAGCTCTTCTTCATCAAAGCCGTGGCAACGGCAGCTATGCTTCATTTCCATTGACGCAGCATGATTACGATGATGCTGCTCTCTCTGAAAGACATTGGGAGCATTGAGATCATTGAGATCATTGGGAATTGGAGTGATGAATACCGTGGTGGGTCTCCTTTTGCTTGCAGACAATCAGGAGAAGTGGAGGTGAAGTTGGAGGGGCAAGCGTGAGTTTACTACGCCGTAAAAAGCACGGAGTTGACAGTGCGGTACGGAGTACAAGCTTAGTGCAAGGAACCGGATTCGTTTCCACACCTCCGGGGTTCCACAATCACAAGCATCTTACTGATCTGAGCGGTAGTCAATCATTCCTTTTGAGCAGCTCCTTTTGGCGCGGCCTCATAATCAAGCCCCCTCCGCATGAGTCACTGTGCTACCAGCTCTTCGAATTATGTCGTTGGCCACTATCGGGAACACCTACTTTATCATAGGCCAGTCATTGCTCATCCGTTGAGCCCCTATTGGACATCTCTGCACCAGTAGGAACATATTCATGACCAGGGCAGCTTCCTATGGCATCCCTTGGCCACGGGCACGTGCTTGCTTCCAAAGTTGAGGAATCCTTGCTACAGCAAAACTCGATCTTATAAGTTCGTAATGTTCACTTGACTCTGGAAACTGACTGCATCTGTCCATCAATCTTCGAAGTGGTCGGTCGTTCGTATCATTTTCATCCAGTCGTCAGAAACACAACAATTTCTAAATCGGAGTCGAACATCCGAGCAGCAATCCTATTTGCCGCCTCTCGTTTGCCAGAAGTATTCCGCAAATTATGCACTATGGTTTGCAATAGAAATAAAATCTCTTTGTTTCATAAAGCCTTGACCTTAAGTTTCTTTCAGCTTTGTCTTGTTCCTATTCCAAATACAGTCTCTTCGCATTAAACTTTACTCTCGGAACCACCATATCGCGCTTGAAATCGGCCAACTTCGGCTATGGACATGATCACGTTTACTTTGACTTGTACAGTCTTGTGAGAATACGTAGCACAAGAGAGGCATCACGTGGGCTGGAATTCTAAGTTCAATGGAATGCTGTGCCCAGTCTACGACAATGGAGACGAGTTCAAAACCTGGCGACAATGTTTTGCCGTAACAAAGCCTTTGTCTGCCACCACACTCACACCATTTGAGGGAACTACTATCTTCTGAATCGACACTCTTCGCCGCCACTACGAGATTCGTGCCTCCGTCGAACGCTGGTTCGCTTCGATAGCTTCTGTTTCCTCCGTTCCGACGACCACATTCTCCGTACGTGGGGAAATGGCAACCACAACCGTGATTATTGTGACAAGTACAAAAGTTGTGACACTACCGATCCCCTCTGCGACCCCGTCGGCATCAAGTACAACTTTTCCCAAGTCAACTTCGACAGCTGCAACCGGATCCTCAGTTGGCAGTCTAACTTTGATGACATCTTCGCGAACTTCATTTGGTCATTCAAGCGCAACCATAGCAGGGACCGTCACCACAATGGCTGTGCAAGGAGCGACGAACGGTCGCCCACATAGTACCACAGCTGTTCTAATAGCAGTTGCTGTCATAGTTATCGTCGTGGTAATCATTTTCGCAGTTCTCTGTTTGTGGAAAGTACGGAAAGCGAAAAAGAGTCACAAGGGAAATGAAGCTGGCGCGACCTGCCTGCCTCCATCTCATCAACTTGACAGCGTTGCTCCGGTCATTTTCACCACCACAGAATCTCATCCTTCCGCTAACCCAGTGCATGGGCAAGGCAGTCCTAGCGACCGTCGTTGTTCTGGCGAAACGTCGTGGTCTGAGCTCATTCGTCATACCAGAACCCAGCATAATCCTTTTGACTCTCGCAGCGCGATCAACAATCCTGATACTCCCACGTGTCCTGAACCCGCCATTCGTTCAGTTCGACAGAGTCCAGAGTATTCCCGAAGCCGGTGCGGACGCAGGGGTATGTTGAGGGTTGGGCAAGTCAATCGCAATTTTGGGCAGCTCGTTGCGCCGCAGATTGCTGAAAATGAGGAAGATATCGAGATGAGTCGACTAGACGACAACGGAAGCATCATCTCAATGTATGCGCTGCCAATTGCCGGCATGTCGAAAGAGGAGACTTAAAGCTCGAAGGCGAAGTTGATTCGGGATCGCCTAACGGTTGAAGCGACACAAAGGGCGGAAACATAGACCGTTACGGCCAAATAGAATTAAACGATGATAGTATCGTCCCCCTACGTCGTGAGAAACCCACCGTGCCGAGAGAACATTCACTGATCAAGCATCTCAAGTCTTCCCTCGCAAGCCTGTTGACCCACGTGCTCAGTTTTATTGTCAAGACTGGTAGCTATTTCTGGATCCCGCTCGTATCATTAACTATCTAAAGCACTTTGATGTAATTTCCAATTGACCACATCCAGCCTATCTGAAGTAGAAGCTTAGCTGAAAGTATACAAGGAAGCATTCGCGCCACGAACGAAGATGGCCATTCCCTTACCGCCTCGAGGATTAACGACCGGCGCATCGCTGATTATTATTCCCCCAAGAGGCTCCCAATTCATCCAGGCTGATCCATTCCAATACCTAGTCCAAACGCCATTATCCTGACCCTGTATCGCAATGGCTATCTTGTTTCCGCCCCATGCTACGGCCGAGGGGCGAGACACTGTGGTACCCCCGAGGCTATTCCATACGGTCCCAGACGGTTCCCAGGCACTTCCGTTCCAGGTTTTCTGGTATACTGCATTATCCATGCCCTGCGCTATGAGATCGAGGCGGTTGGCTCCCCAAGACACAGGCGTGATATCGTCCATGACCGCACCGCCCAGGCTCTTCCAGTCGGTCACAGATGGCTCCCAAACTGACCCATTCCACGTTTTCTGGTGAATGGCGTTATCCGTACCTCGCACGAAGACGTCGATTCGATTTGATCCCCAACAGACTGCTTTTGGAGAACCAAGGATCCTGCCACCGAGATAATTCCAACCGAGCTTGTCAGGAAGCCAGGCGGCACCATTCCATGCCTTGTGGTAGACCGCGTTATCCATACCGCGCACAAACAGGTCGAGGCGGTTGACTCCCCGGGAAACAGCACAAATGTCGCCAATGATACCACCTTTGAGGGTCTCCCAGTCACTCCAAACATTGCCATTCCATGACTTATGCCAGCAGGCGTTATCAGTACCTCGGCCAAAAATGTCGATGCGATTTGGTCCCCAAGACGCGGCAGTAACGTCCCCGTAGATTACGCCGCCTAAACTCTCGTAAGACATCTCCGCGGGACCCCATGGTGTACCATCCGCGTTCTGCCACTTGTGGAAGACGGCGTTGTCAGGTCCGCGGACGAAAACGTCAGTGCGCTCTGGAGCGCAAGAGATTACCGCAGGAGTGCCTTGATGTCTGTTATAATACTGCTATTTCCGGCGGACATCGGCCCAATGGGCCTTCACTTACCGGAGAATGAACCACCGAGGTTACGCCACATTGGAAAGGGGTTGCGGATGCTGCCCTGGTCGATATTGGCATCCTGCCGCTTCTGTATCTCCTCTCTCAGTCGTAGAGTCGCATATGCTTCTCCCTCTCCATATATAAGTGATAGAAACACCCCGAAGATTCCAAGTAAACAGTATACTTTATCCTCTTTAAGTGTTGTCTTGCGCCTTGCTGCCCACGCCAATCGCTCCTCAACGCTGAACTGGGCAAGAGGCTCTCCTCTTATTGCAGCAATCGGGATCGTAGTGATCTCATGGATTTCCTGCTCTAACAATGTCTTGCTACCCATTTTTTTGCCCTCTTTTGAGAAGAACTCAACCGTAGCCGGCGCTAGAAGCTCCTGCAGGGTCCAGCCTCTCGTGAACCATCTACTCCGTCGAAACGCATCTTCCCACGTTAACTTTAAAGTCTGGACGTCAACGGCGATGTTAACGGCCTCGTCCGGGATCCCAACGTCAGATAGGTATACGTAGCACTTGCTTGCACGCTGATACCAGCAGAACATTGAATTAATGGCCGTGCTAAGCTCATCGCTAGTAGACCTATTAATACAACAAGTGTCTACCCAGAAATACTCGAGGCCATCCGCCATAGCTCTTCTTCCGCAGAAGCAGATTTTAGCGTAGCCAGTCTTGTTCTTGCCCGTGCCGGCCACCAGCTCAGGATACGTAACTTCTTCGCCCTCGATCCAAGTGTGAGATAGTATGGCATAGGGAGGGAGGCGGTCAGTATCGAAGGTAATCAGCTCGAAGTCGCCGTCGCTGTCTGGTTTACATCTCAAGAGGCGCATCCTGATGCCCGTATTTTCTCCAACGAGTGAAGTATTTAGGTGGGTTCGAATCGCGACGTAAATGAGTTATCGCAAAGAGGCAGATGGTGCGAAGCGTGTTACTTCACAGTACTCCAGAGAGCCGCACATACCTCTCAATAAGCTGAAACGCGCGCCATACCGCAGAAATATATCTCGATGTCGCTTGGTGGCAATATAACCTGTGGCGTTTGTCGGTGGGCACAATGCACGAAGACACTGCACAGATGAGTGACGTTCTAATGGATCGATCTAGAGTTAGGGATCCCGGCAGTACGATAGAGGTATCTAGAAAGTCTAGATACCTATCGCTTAGGACAGGGGAACTAGCTTAGCGCAGTACATAAGCGTACTACGCTAGACTACCTTGGTTCTGCTGCATAGCATTCCATCGGTGGAGATCATCTTGAATCGTAACGATTACAGTCTACAACAAAATCGGCTTCACGGTTCCAGGACACAACCAGAAATTCAGCCTCATCAGAAGTACAGGTACTAGACTCCAGCTTGACCATTTATGGTTACCAGTTAGCTTTGAAGGCGTAGGTTCGGGATTTAACCTCTTGGTGGTGAGGAAAACAGTTGTTCTACCACTATAATAGCACCGAGGGCTCATTGAACTCAATTTGTTGTGTATACGGAGTATATTGTGTGTATAGGTAGTTTTCCAATGATCAAAGCAAGCATATTCGTGGGTTACGATAACTACTCCGTACGGAGATGCGCGTCAAACGTTCTGCTCAATATGTTGAACAGATATCCGGCCTTGAGCATGGCGGAAGATTGATCTTTAGGATATTAGCTTTCCCGGAATCTCTCCATTTACCTGGCCTGAATTTCCGCCATGATCAAATTATTGAGGCCCACCACAAAACCTGTCTTTGGGCATACAATTCGGTATTTACTGAATGGGATGAAATTCAGCGAGCCTCTGTTTTGGGTGAGACCTTCATATTACCATTATAGTCAAAGAGAAATTGCTTAATGTTACTCCTTTGGAGACGACTTGAGACCCTAGTTCAACAAGGGATGAATTGTGAACTGCAACCAAACGTGCTGGCAGTCCTGGGGATTCTTGAGAGCTTGTGGCACGCTAAGTTTGATCCATCCGCGAGATATTCAGGACGACGCGACATAAGACTAGAGCACTCTGACGACAACTCCGCTCAGCAGAATGTCGCCAGAATCCCTCGTAGCAATCCACAAGCACGATGCGCTCGCCCTCGTCTCTTCCGACTCCTCCTTCCTCATTGATTTCTCCCATTCCCTCGCCCCTCGCCCCTCGCCCCTCATCCATCACTTCTTACTATAAGGCCTCTTCGCCATCGCAACACCCGCACCATTCCCATGCGCAAACAGCACCCGCTTGTTCTGTCCCGCGGTAGCTTTACCGAGCGTAAATGTTTCTACTTTCTGCTCACACAGACAAACAGTTAGAGTGCCAGGCACGTTGTTGGAATGTATACAGGTGGAATGAGTCACGCACTTTGCTGCTTTTGCAGAGTTCGCCTCCGTCCTTAACGGCCGAGATGCCGGCGGCGGCGGCGCCGCCAATAGCTGCGGCTGCGAGGATGCCTTCGAGGATGGGCATTGTGAAGAAGCAAAGGGGAGGAGTAGGTTGTTTAGCGGGAGATGGTGAGGAATGGCGGGACGGTAAAGGACGAGGGTTCTTGTAGCTCGAAGTCGCGGCGAGATCCGGTCTCTGGCTGAATACTGACACTGCTAAGCGCTTGAACCGCTTCGCTGGTGCACGCTGCTGCCGGCTTGGTTGGTCGAGCTTGTATTCACTGTAGCAGATGGTATGAGCTTTGCATTCACCGTGCAGATGGTT
>Ga0335073_10006827_pt1 | contig 16036 bp, 14 predicted proteins | sample Lox_Sample_22_FD_207093 | JGI IMG/M metagenome (GOLD analysis project Ga0335073, IMG submission 207093) | Soil microbial communities from Loxahatchee National Wildlife Refuge, Florida, United States - Lox_Sample_2.2 | ecosystem: Environmental > Terrestrial > Soil > Wetlands | place: USA... | reverse complement strand
GTCAAGGGGGAAACGTGATGGCTGCGGATTCAAGGTCAAAAGGCCGCCAGAAGGGCGCTGACGAAAGCGCGGTGCGCGCGCGCATCCTGGAGGCGGCCTTTGCGGCCTTCATGGAGAACGGCTACGCGACCACCAGCACACTTGAGATCGCGACTCGCGCGCGGGTCTCCAAGCGGGAGCTTTATGCGCTGGTGGGCAACAAACAGCAGATGCTGAGCGCCTGCATCAGCGAGCGCGCCAAGCGACTGGACGTGCCCGCTGACCTGCCCGTGCCGCGCGATCGCGAGACCCTGGAGCGGGTGCTGGTTTCCTTCGGGACGAGACTTGTCCGCGAGGTAAGCGATCCTACGGTCATTGCGGTGTTCCGACTGGCGATCGCCGAGGCTGTTCAGGCTCACGAAGTGGCGCGTGCGCTCAACTCTATAGGACGCGAGACCAGCCGCGCCGCCTTGCGTAAGATCATGGCCGGAGCGCAGGCGTCCGGACTGCTCGCAGGCCGTCCTGCCGAACTTGCCGAGCAGTTCGCCGGGCTGCTCTGGCGCGATTTAATGGTGAGCCTGTTGCTCGGCGTCGCCGAGAGGCCGAAGCTCCCCGAAATCGGCCGACGTGCCCGCGACGCGGCTGCCGCCTTCCTGCAACTTCACCCGCTACCGAATGACGCGCCAACTGGCTGACGCCACCGGCAGGAATCCTGGTATCGGCAGGCCTGGTTCTACCTGGGCGGGTCTGGAAGACGAAAAGGGCTGTCTACTTCGACGATAGATTGTGTGCCCGAGCCCGGTGAATCTCGGGCACTCGCTGCATCGCCAGCCGCATCAAGTCATGCGCGATGCGGTCATTGGCGTGGCGGGCAACATCGCCTTCATCGAGGTAATCCCCGAGCACCGGTTTCACCCCTAGCCCCTCGATCGCCGGCAGATCGACTACCACTTGCGTGGCGCCTTCCAGGGCATACTTGGCCTTCAAGGCGGGAGAAGCGGGCTTGTGATTGATCAGGGCATAGTCAAACATGCGGGCGCCGGCGTGTTTATTCAGGGCGCGGATGTGATCGGCTGCAGTCCGTCCCAGGCTTTCGTTAGCCTGGGTCATCAGGTTGCAGATAAAAACTTTGACCGCCGACGATTTTGCAATCCCCTGGGAAATCCCGCGCACCAGCAGGTTTGGAATCAAACTGGTGAACAGGGAACCGGGGCCGATGGTGATGAGGTCGGCGCGGGCGATGGCGTCCAGGGTCTCGGGCAGAGGCTCGACATCGGGCGGCACCAGGAACAACTCATGAATGCGCCCCTGGCTGGCGGTAATTTTGGTCTCGCCGCGCACCCGCGAGCCGTCCTCCATGAGGGCTTCGAGTTCGACATTGGAGGTGGTGGCGGGATGAATGTGGCCGCGTGTGACCAGGATTTCCGACGACAGCCGTACTGCTTCGCCGAAGTCCTTGGTGATCGAGGTCAGCGCCGCCAGAAAGAGATTGCCGAAGCTGTGGCCTTCCAGGCCGGAGCCTTTATCAAAGCGATGACGAAAAAGTTTGGAGAGCAGGGCCTCGTCTTCCGACAAAGCGACGATGCAACTGCGAATGTCGCCGGGCGGCAACATGTGGAGCTCTTTGCGCAGCCTTCCGCTGGAGCCACCGTCGTCACTTACCGTGACCACGGCACACAAGTGACAGATGGACGGCTCGGCAGGCTTCGCGCGCGAACTCTGCGACGGGGCTGCAACATAGCGCTTCAGTCCCTTCAGCAGGGTTGAGAGTCCGGTGCCGCCGCCGATGGCTACCACGCGCAAACCGTCTCGATTGCCCTGGCTGGGCGGAGCGGGCCGCGAGCGATGCCGGGAGACGGCCATGCGGTCTAGCGTTCCTCGTCGGAACTTGAAGGGGATGACAGGTCTGCCCCGGGATCGGGATACAGCAGTTCGGTGAATCGCGGGTCTTCCGCCAGATTCTGGAAATCCGAGTCGTTACGCGCCTGGAAGCGCAGCGCGGGATTCATGCGGATGGCCTCGTCGAGATGGCGCAGTGAATCCTCCACATGGCCGGTCAGGCAATCGAGCGCCGCAAGACCGTAAGCCACGTAGTCGGCCTTGGGAAGTTGCTTGGAGAGCTTATCCAGATGTTCGCGCGCTCCCACGTAATCCCCGAGGTTCATCAAAGAAACCGAGTAATCGTAATGCTCCTCGGCGCTTTTGAACTGTGCCGGAACCTTGTCCAATTGCTGATTGCACACATTCAGGTGCACATTGGCGCGGTCGGCAAGTTCCTTGCTGGGACCGGAAGCTACCTTAAGCAGGTGCGCCTTCGCTTTCTCGAACTTATGCTCCTGCAGAGCGCGCAGGCCCGACTCGTAATTCTGCACCGCCTGGGCGAAACGTGGGTCATCGGCAACTGTCTTTTTCGGGGTGGTTTTCTGTGCCATCTGTAAAACTCTTCCTGGATTCTTCGTAACTGCTCCTTTTATCTACAACTTGAATCGTTCCTTCGAACCCATTCCCGGATTGACAGTTTCCACCGCAGCCTGTGGATCGACGGCGTGGAACGCTCAAGTACCGGACAGTGGGAGACGCCTCTGGCGCGGGCTTGAGAGCAAGGTTATACGCGGGCTTGGGCATGCGAGTCAACCCGCGGTCCGCCCGCTAATTGATCGCCGATGCTGTCTCCAGGGTGATCTGGCGCCACTCGCCTTGCATAATGCCCTTACGAATCTGCGCCGCCGTCTTGCCCTTCTGATGCTGCACGTACGAGTAGTAGAGCTCCTTCAAACAGATGTCGCACCGCGCCCCGTGTGCGTTTTCGAAGCAGCTGTGCAGGCTGTTATGTCCCATGCGGTCGCAGTAGCAATAACAAGGTTGTTGGTGAAGAACCACCGGAATCTTCGATGCCAGCTCGTAGGCATGGATCTGATAGGGGTACTGCGCGTTGTCGCCCCATAGCTGATCCCGGGTGAGAATCGGCGGAAGCCTCTGGCCTTTGGCCGGCGGACCCGCGTTATAGGCCGGCACCGCACCCTCCTGCTGGGAAGTGGCCCAGGGAGCCGATACGGTCAAAACCAATACAAACAAACCCGCCGCAAGCAACCCGCGCTTCAACATAGGTACCTCAACCCCGATATTGTAACCCGAGTGGGCACTGGGGCAAAAAGCACCATCGTGCATAAATATCGAAAGGCAACACTTGCGTTCTCGTCACAATCCGTATAATTAGAAAACCGGACATGGCAGAACCACTCGATCCCTCGCATTCTGGCCTATCGGGCAGCACACAACCCCCGGTTCCTGCGCCGGTGCGCGGCATGGCTCTTTCCGTCTGGTTGCGTGACCTCGCGATCTCGCTGGCGATATCCTGCTTCATCATCATCTTCCTGTACCAGCCGGTCAAAGTAGAAGGCACCAGCATGATGCCCTCTCTGGACGATCAGGAACGGATTTTCGTAAACAAATTCGTATACCGCCTGGAGCCCATCGAACGGGGCGATATCGTAGTCTTTCGTTATCCCCGCGATCCTTCAAAGAGCTTCATCAAACGGGTGGTCGGATTGGCCGGAGATCACATTCGCATCGATGCCGGCCGGGTCTTTGTGAATGGCACACTTTTGGACGAAGACTACGTCCCGCGCGCCTACGAAGACCAGCGGTCGTACCCAGACTTCGTCGTGCCACCCGATTCGTACTTCGTGCTGGGGGATCACCGCAGCTTGTCGAACGACAGCCGCGACTTCGGCTCCGTCAACCAGAGTTATATCTACGGAAAGGCCGTCTTCGGATACTGGCCTATGGATAAGATGGGCAGAGTGCGCTAGGAATGTGCGGCGACGGCGACTGGATTGTCCTCGTGGTTCCCAGATTTGTTTGGAGTCCCGCTTTATCCACAGGCATTTTCTTGGCTGATCTCGAACGCACCTGCTAAAATCTACAAAATCCACTCCCTGGAGCAGGAATGCAAGCCATCCTTGCGCTGGAAGACGGCAGAGTCTTCCGAGGCAAAGGCTACGGAGCCAAAGGCGAATGTTACGGGGAAGTAGTTTTTAATACTTCCATTACCGGCTATCAGGAAATCTTTACCGATCCTTCCTATTGCGGCCAGATCGTCGTTCTCACCACTCCTGAAATCGGCAACTACGGCACCAACTCCGACGACAACGAAGCCACTCGTCCGTACATCGAGGGCCTCATCGTGCGCGAGTTCTCGCGAGTCAGCTCGAATTGGCGCTCGCAGCAGGTGGCTGAGGAATATCTCGAGCAATTCAAGATTCCGGTGCTGGCGGACATTGACACCCGCGCGCTGGTCCGTCATCTTCGCGATCACGGCGTGATGCGCGGCGTGATTTCGTCGATTGAAACTGACGCCGCTAAGTTGGTGGCCAAGGCTCGTGCGATTCCGAAAATGGATGGCACCGATCTGGCGAAAGTCGTTACCACCAAACATCCTTACGTGTGGGAGGTGGGCGAGCGCTCGCATGAGCCCATCGCGGTTGTGGGCGTGAAAGATGAGCCGCCGCGCTTCCACGTAGTGGCGTACGACTACGGCATCAAGCAAAACATCTTGCGCAAGCTGCGCGGCGAAGGCTGCAAAGTAACGGTCGTGCCTGCGCAGACTACCGCCGAAGATGTGCTCGCGCTGAAGCCCGACGGCGTGTTTCTTTCTAACGGGCCGGGCGATCCCGAGCCGTGTAATTATGCGGTCGACAACATCCGCCGCCTGATGGGACGGCAGCCGATTTTCGGGATTTGCCTGGGACACCAGCTGACCGGGATCGCGCTCGGCGGAAAGACTTACAAACTGAAATTCGGCCATCACGGCGGCAATCATCCGGTGAAGCAGCTAAAAAGCGGGAAGGTTGAGATCACCGCCCACAACCATAATTTCGCCGTCGACCCGGATTCTTTGCCGACGAGCGAAGTCGAGCTCACCCACATGGACTTGAACGACAACACGCTCGAAGGCTTGCGGCATCGCAATTTGCCGCTGTTCAGCGTGCAATATCATCCGGAGGCTTCGCCGGGACCGCACGATTCGCATTATCTGTTCAAAGAGTTCACGAAGATGATGGAGGAGTGCAAGGGGTGAAACTGCGGTTTTTGAAGGGGCGCGCCTTCAGGCGCGCGGCAAGAAGTTAGCTCGAAAAGGGCGCCGGTGAGGCGCGACTGCCATGAGACCCAACCGCGAGCACGTCACGCATAACCAACAGACCTATATGGTCACCACCAGCACGTGGGAACGCCGTACCCTGTTCCACAACGAATGCTGGGCTCACCTATTGCTCGACACGCTCTACCGCTATCGTGGGTCAGCGTATCTCCTGCACGAATTCGTGGTTATGCCCGACCACATCCACGTCCTGTTGACACCACTCACCAGTTTGGAGAAGGCCGTTCAATTCATCAAAGGCGGTTTCTCCTTCCGAGCCAAGAAGGAACTCGCCTCGAACATGGAGATCTGGCAAGTGGGCTTCCAGGATCACCGTATCCGCGATGCGGCAGACTACGACGTTCATCGGACCTACGTTCGCCAGAACCCTGTTAGAGGGCAGTTGTGCGGTCGAGCGGAGGAATATGACTACTCTTCTGCACACGCCGGGTTCGTGTTGGACGACATCCCTCAGGGGCTAAAGCCCAGGTCAATAGCGACGGCGGTTGGCGCGCCTGAAGGCGCGCCCTTTCAAAGCAAGGGTGAGCCCCATGGCCCTGAGTATCCTGGCAGCAGCTCGAGCAAGCCGAATCTTGAGAATTCGACTAAGCGCGGGAGCAACGTCGCGGTCGTTCCAAAAGACAAGAACAAGATCGCATAAATGCCTAAACGCACTGACATTTCGAAGATCCTGATCCTCGGCTCCGGGCCCATCATCATCGGCCAGTCGGCGGAGTTTGATTACTCCGGCACGCAGGCTTGCAAGGCGCTCAAGTCGGAAGGATTTGAAGTCGTGCTGGCCAACTCGAATCCGGCCACCATCATGACCGATCCTGAGTCGGCGGACCGCACCTACATCGAGCCGCTCACCCGGGAGTATCTGGAAGAGATCATCCGCGTTGAGCGGCAGCTGTCACCCAACTCCGGATTCGCCGTTCTGCCCACGGTTGGCGGCCAGACCGCGCTCAATCTGGCCATCGAGCTCTCTGACGGCGGGGTGCTGGAAAAATACGATGTTCAGCTCATCGGCGCTAATGTTGCCGCCATCAAGAAGGCCGAAGACCGCCTCTTCTTCAAAGACGCGATGCAGAAGATCGGCCTCGATGTTCCCAAGTCGGCGTTGGTGAACAATCTGAAGGACGGATCGGAGTTCGCCGGCAAGATCGGTTTCCCGGTAATCATTCGTCCCTCGTTCACCCTGGGCGGCTCGGGCGGCGGCATCGCCTACAACCGCGAGGAATTGACAGAAGTGCTATCCCGCGGCCTGGATTTTTCGCCGGTGCACGAAGCGCTGATCGAAGAATCGGTGCTGGGATGGAAAGAATACGAGCTGGAGGTGATGCGTGACCTGAAGGACAACGTCATCGTCATCTGCTCGATCGAGAATTTCGATCCCATGGGGGTGCATACCGGGGACTCTATCACCGTGGCTCCGGTGCAGACCTTGACTGACCGCGAGTATCAGGCTATGCGCGATGCCGCGATCGCAGTCATCCGCGAGATTGGGGTCGAGACCGGCGGCTCGAACATTCAGTTCGGCGTGCATCCCCAAACCGGCCGCATGGTGGTGATCGAGATGAACCCGCGGGTCTCGCGATCCTCGGCGCTCGCCTCCAAAGCTACCGGTTTCCCCATCGCCAAGATTGCCGCCAAACTCGCAGTTGGATACACGCTCGATGAGATTCGCAACGACATCACCCGCAAAACTCCGGCCTGCTTCGAACCCACGCTCGATTACGTAGTGGTAAAGATCCCCAAGTGGCAGTTCGAGAAATTTCCCGGCGCCGACGAGAATCTTGGGCCCCAGATGAAGTCCGTCGGTGAAGTCATGGCCATCGGCCGCACTTTCAAAGAAGCCTTAATGAAGGGAGTGCGGGCGCTCGATACCGGCAAGCGCGTGGGCGGGCAAAAGATTGAGCCCAAGATTCTCACCCAGCGCCTGGTGACGCCGCATCCCGAGCGACTAGCGTACGTTCAATACGCGCTGCGCCAGGGTCACACCGTCAAGCAACTGGCCAAGATGACCTCTATCGATCCCTGGTTTCTCTTCCAGCTGAAAGAGATTAACGACATGCAGCTCGAGCTGGAAAAGCACCCCATGGAGTCGATTCCACTTGAGATCCTGCGGGAGGTCAAGCGCTACGGTTTTTCCGATGGCAGGCTGGCGGGGGCATGGCGCCTGCCCGGCCAGGAAAAAGTTCGTCACCTGCGCAAGAAGTTCGGGGTCAAGCCGGTTTACAAGCGAGTCGACACGTGTTCGGCGGAGTTCGAAAGTTTCACCCCGTATCTCTACTCCACCTACGAGGAAGAGGACGAGGCCAAGCCGACGGGGAAGAAAAAAGTCATTATTCTGGGCAGCGGTCCCAACCGCATCGGGCAGGGAATTGAATTCGATTATTGCTGCTGCCACGCTTCGTTCGCGCTGCGCGACGACGGCTACGAGACGATCATGATCAACTGCAATCCCGAGACCGTCTCCACCGACTACGACACCAGCGACCGCTTGTATTTTGAACCGCTCACTCTGGAGGATGTGCTCGAAATCTGCGAGCACGAATCATCGGGAGGCGCCCCCATAGGCGTGATAGTGCAATTCGGCGGGCAGACACCGCTGAATCTGGCTTTGCCGCTCAAGGCCGCCGGCGTCAATATCATTGGCACTTCGCCGGAATCGATCGACCTGGCGGAAGACCGCAAGCGCTTCAACAAACTTCTGGAGGAGCTCGACATTCCACAGGCGCCGGGCGCAATGGCCGCCTCCATCGAGGAAGCGGTTGCCGGCGCCAACCGGGTGGGATATCCCGTGCTGGTGCGGCCGTCCTATGTGCTCGGCGGACGCGCCATGGTCATCGCCTACGACGAAGAAAGCGTCACCCGCTACATGAAGGAAGCGGTCGAGTACTCCCATGACCGCCCCATTCTGATCGATCACTTCCTGGAAGATGCTATCGAGGTGGATGTTGACGCGCTCTCCGATGGTGAAGACGTCGTTATCGGCGGTATTATGCAGCACATCGAAGAGGCCGGGATTCACTCCGGTGATTCTTCCTGTGTGCTGCCCGCAGTCGATATTCCTGAAGTCCTGCTGAACCGCATGCGTGACTACACCTTCAAGCTGGCGCGGGCGCTGAAGGTGGTCGGGTTGATGAACATTCAGTTCGCCATTCCGCGAACGAACGGAAATGGCAAGGGGCCGGGGAAAGTCTATGTGCTGGAAGTCAATCCCCGAGCCTCGCGAACCGTACCCTTTGTTTCGAAGGCGACGGGCGTGCCGATGGCAAAAATTGCGGCCCGGCTGATGACGGGACGTAAGCTGCGCGAGTTCCTGCCGGAGTTCATTGAGCGCCGCGCCGATCTCGACACCGGTCGCTGCTTCTACGTGAAGTCTCCGGTATTCCCCTGGAACAAGTTTCCCGGAGTCGACACGGTGCTGGGCCCGGAGATGAAATCGACGGGCGAGGTGATGGGCGTTGCGGATAATTTCGGCGAAGCCTTCGCCAAAGCGCAAACTGCGGCGGGGCAGAAGCTGCCCACCCAGGGAACGGTCTTCGTCAGCGTCACCGATCGTGACAAGCTCCAGGTAGCGGAGGTAGCCCGCAAGTTTGCCGACATGGGATTCAAGCTGGTCGCCACTGCGGGCACGGCCGATGTATTGGAACGCGCCGGGATGACGGTGGAGCGGGTTTACAAAGTAAAAGAGGGCCGGCCGAACGTGGTGGACCTGATCAAAGGCGAACGCATGCAGCTCATCATCAACACTCCCGAGGGAGTGGATCCGTTCTTCGATGAGAAGGCCATCCGGCGGGCCGCGGTGAGCGCCCGCATTCCCACCATTACCACTCTCTCCGCCGCCCGCGCTGCCGCGGAGGGAATCGCGGCCCTGCAACGCGGTGATGTTCGGGTGCAGGCGCTGCAGAAATTGCACGCGGAGCACGGGGCAAGAGCGCGAAGTTAGATTGCCCCCAAACTGATAAGCTAATAGCGGAAGGCTCTTTCTTATGCTGCTGCAAGGTATTTTTCCTCCCATCAGCACGCCCTTCTATCCTGAAGGCAGCGTCTATTTCAGGAAGCTGGAGCACAACGTCGAGCGCTATTCGAAGACTCCGGTCGCGGGTCTGGTAGTTTTAGGTTCGACCGGCGAGGCCATTCTGCTCTCTGACTTGGAACGCCGCGATGTTCTGCAAGCGGCGCGCGAGGCGGCCGCACCGAATAAAGTCCTGATCGCCGGCACGGGCATCGAGTCGGCCGATGGCACGCTGCAACTCACCGAGTACGCTGCCAAGCTCGGCTACGACATCGCCATGGTGCGCACGCCGCACTATTACAAGCGGCAGATGCAGCCCGCCAATCTGCTTGCGTTTTATCGTTTTGTCGCCGACCGCTCGCCGATTCCGGTCATCATTTATAACTTTCCCCAGGTCACTGGCTACGACATGCCGGCGGAGTTGATCATCGAACTGGCCGGGCATCCCAACATCGTCGGCATCAAGGAGTCGAGCGCTAACGTGGAGAAGGTGCAGAGCATTGTCGCCGGTACGCGCTACGTGAAGCGGAGCGCCACCGTAACCGAAACGTTCGATGCCGTTACTCCGCGCATGGTCAGCGTCTCAATCGAAGGCAGCAGGGAACTGGTGTCGATCGGAGCCGTGGGATCGAACGAATCCAGAGAGGCCGAGCGTCCTAGGCCGGTGAAACCATCCTCCTCATCAGTGAGCCAGGTAGGCGGCCTGAAGACGCGTCAGAAAGAGGTCGGATTCCAGGTGCTGGTAGGCGCGGCGCACCAACTGGAGCCGTCTTTGCGAGCCGGCGCCGCCGGAGCAGTTCTGGCGTTTGCCGATCCGGCACCGACCGCCTGCTATGAAATCTATGCTGCCTGGAAGGAAGGCGACCACGATCTTGCCCAGCTGAAACAGGCCCGGATCGCCAAAGCCGCGCAACGCATTGGCGGCGAGATGGGCATCCCCGGCCTGAAGTACGCCATGGACTTTAACGGCTACTACGGCGGGCCGGTGCGATTGCCGCTTCTGCCGGTCACTGCGGATTTGAAGCAGGAGATCGAGACCCTCTTAGCCGATATTCGTAATTGACAAGATCGAGCGCACAGGAGTTGGGCGGTTTTATTGCCTTGGGTCCACTCATCACTGGCAGTTGTGATTTCGGTCACAACGCGGTATTATTAGTTCGAACGAACGTTCGAACTTTATGGCGTCGTTTTCCGTAAACTCGCAGGCCGCTATCCGGGAGCGCCTCCCGGAATCCTCGCGTATCCAGAAACGCTTCGAGCGGCGCCTGGCGCATATCCTCGGCCATGCGACCGAAGTGTTTTATGACAAGGGATACGAAGGCGCATCGATGCGCGACCTGTCCCGCGCCAGCGGCATGTCGCTCTCCGGTCTGTACTACTATTTCGAATCCAAGGAAAAGCTGCTCTACCTGATTCAGAGGGAGACCTTCACCACCATCGTGGAACGGCTGCGTGAGCGTCTGGATGCCGTGTCGGACCCCGAGCAGCGCGTTCGCGTCTTTATTCTGAACCATCTGGAGTATTTCCTAGCCAACCGCAAAGCGATGAAAGTTCTCTCGCATGAGGATGACGCGCTCAAGAACGGCTTCGGGGCGGAGATTGCCGCCATCAAGCGCGAATATTACCGCATCTGCGTCGGCTTGATGGATGACTTCAAGAAAAGGCAGAAGGTCGAGTACTCCAGCCGCCTTGCCGTCCTCAGCCTGTTCGGCATGATGAACTGGATTTACACCTGGTATAACCCGCGGGTGGATGCCGATGCCGAGGAAATCGCCGGCAAGATGGCGGACATTTTTCTTTGCGGTGTCGGTAGTGCGAAGGGGAAAAGGAAGAATCGCAGAAAGAAGTTGGCACTAAACTGAACTCATCCGATCTTGAAAAGGAGTTTTGCGATGGTTACAACTGTACAACCGGCTGCTGTTGAAACCACCAAGCAATTGATTCACTACCGCACCGATAACGGTGTGGCGGTGATCGAGATGTTCGATCCCCCCGCCAACACCTACACCTATGAGATGAACCGCCAGCTCGACGAGGCCATCCTCAAGGCCCGCATGGATAATGATGTTTACGTGATTCTGCTGACGGGTTCCGGCGACAAATTCTTTTCCGCAGGCGCCAATATCAAGATGCTGGCCAGCGTCGATCCGACCTTCAAGTATTACTTTTGCCTGCACGCCAACGAGACCCTGCTGCGCCTGGAGCATACGCCGAAGCTCGTCATCGCCGCCATCAACGGTCACTGCGTCGGCGGAGGGCTCGAGATCGCCATGGCCGCCGACATTCGCATTGCGCGCCAGGACGCGGGCAAGATCGGATTGCCGGAAATCAACCTGGGAGTTTTGCCCGGCACCGGAGGCACGCAGCGCCTGTCACGCCTGGTAGGGAAAAGCAAAGCTATTGAGCTGATGGTCACCGGCAATACGTTTTCCTTCGAGGAGGCCAAAGAGCTCGGCATCATCAACGACATTTTCGAGCGCGACGGCTTCATGGAAAATATCATGGAGTACGCCCACCAGTTCTGCCCGCCCAATAAAGCCGCCAAAGCGGTGGGACGCATCAAGCGCGCGGTGCAGACCGGCTGGGAGATTCCGATGGAGTCGGCGCTGGCGGTCGAGCGAGAGAATCAGCAGTTGCTCTTTCAGAGCGAAGACGCCAAGGAAGGCCTGGCGGCTTACGTGGAGAAGCGGCCAGCGGTATTCAAAGCGAAGTAGCTCGCGTGCCCAGACGAGGACGTCTGGCCCTACGTGGTTCGGGATGGTGAGGATCTCATGCCAGGAAAAGTAGCCAAGATTGGAACCTTCAGCGACTGGGTCGGCCTGTTCGACGATTGGCGCAAAGACATCGGCGTCAATCACAAAGAAATTGCCGGCTTCAACTTCGACACCCTTTACGGCGCCATCGAAACTGACGAGATTCAGTTTGGCGCCTTCAAGGGCAAAAAGAAGTGGGAAAACCTGCGGCAGGTGCCTACGCAACAAATGCGGGACGCGCTCATCAACCTGATCGTTTATCAGGGCGACACCGAATTTGCCAGCGTGGAGCAGCAGCGCCATCTTTTCGAAATGTCGCCCACTGACTGGGATCGCAAGGCGCTCACCCGCGTCATGATCGAGGAGATGCGCCACGGCTGGCAGATGTGCGCTTTGCTGATCACGCACTTCGGATACTCCGGTAAGGTCGAGGCGCAAAAGATGCTCGAGCGCCGCGCCTTTGAGAACAAGCGACTGCTGGGAGCATTCAACGTCGATGTCGACAACTGGATGGATTTCTTCACCTACACCGACTTCGTCGACCGCGACGGTAAGTTCCAGTTGCAGATGCTGAAGTACTCCGCTTTCGCGCCGCTTGGCCGGTCGATGTCCTACATGCTGCGCGAAGAGGCCTTCCACATGGGCACGGGTAATGACGGCTTGCGGCGCATTGTGGAAGCCGGCGTGATTCCGGCGTGGCTGATTCAACGCTATCTCAACAAGTGGATTTCGAGCTCCTACGATTTATTCGGCACCGACAATTCTTCGTCAGCCCATTGGGCTTACGTGTGGGGAATCAAGGGCCGTTACGACGAGCCGAAAAATGAGCAGCAAGCCAAGGTCGACGAGCTCAACGACTACAACCGCCAACTCTATCGCGACGAAGTGGCGGGCTTAATCGAACGGTTTAACAATGTGCTAAGACCCGGTGAACCAAAACTTTACGCGCCGGATATCAAGTTCAACCGCAACATCGGCCGTTGGGCGGGACAGAAATTCCACGCGCAAACCGGCGAGCCGCTGGATGAAAAGGCGTACACAGAGCACATAAAGGAATACATGCCGACAGCGGAGGACAAAAAGCTGTTGCTCGACATCATCGCCAATGAGAAAAAGTGGATTGTCCCCAAGGAAGGCGGCCGTGATCCGCTGGCGACCATTGGTGAAGTAAGAAAGTCCGCCATCAATTTATAAACACGTGGGGACAGCCGCCCTCGGCTGTCCAGGAGCGAACCTCCGCAGGTTCTTATGACCACACCGCTGCCAACCATCGCGCCCGCGCAATCCCGGGCCTACACCCTGGGCGAACTCATGGTGGTTGCGGCCGCGCGTGAAATTCGCGACCACGAGATCGTTTTCGTCGGTATGCGGCTGCCTCTGATCGCTTTCGTGGTCGCCAAACACACGCATGCCCCTAACGCCATCGGCCTGTTTGAGAACGGCGTGATCCGCTCTACGCCCGCGCGCCAACTGATCTACACCATGGCTGATCCGCCCAACATCCTCGGCGCAACGCAGTGCCTGGACATGCTGGGCGTGATGAGCCTGCTGCAATCCGGGCGGGTGCATCTGGGGTTTCTCGGCGCCGCTGAGGTCGATCGCTTTGGCAACTTGAATTCGACCGAAGTGAAGAGCGCAAAGGGGATGGTTCGCCTGCCCGGTTCCGGGGGTGCTTGCGACATCGCTTCCTTAGCGCAGCGGTTTGTGGTTTTACTCGAACACAGCAAGCAGCGGCTCCCGCAACGCGTGTCGTATATGACCAGCCCCGGCAATGGCGACGGTCCGCGCTGGCGCCGGCGCGTGGGCTTGCCGCGCGGTGGCCCGTCGGCCGTGATTACGACGAAAGCCGTCCTGCGCTTTGGCGAAGATGGCGAAGCCTATCTGGCTTCGGTGCATGCTGGAGTAGAGCTCGACGATGTAGCCGGCAATACGGGATGGAAGTTGCGACTCGGCGAAACCGTGGCGCAGACGCCTGAGCCGAGCGGCGAAGAATTGCAAGCCATTCGCGAGTATGACAAGGATGGCTTTTGGACCGGGTAGCTTCTGTCATTCCGAGCGGAGTCGATTTGCGAAGCAAGTCATCCGACCCGTCGAGATGACAAGTTAGGCTAACAATTATGCTGGAAGCGGGTACAAACTCGCGAATCGTCGTGGAACTGGAGCCGCCGGCAGCGCGCATTCGCCTGCAGAATCATCCGCTGAATGTCATCGACATTGCGATGATGGATGAGCTGAACGCTGCCCTGAGCGAGATAGAAACGCTGCCGGGCATCGTTGCGGTCGTTTTCTCCGGGGCGCAAAAGGCTTTTTCCGTGGGCGTCGATGTGGCTGCCCACACGCCCGGCAAAGTTGAGAAGATGCTGGCAAAGTTTCACGGCGTGATTCGCGCCCTGGTGCTGTCGAAAAAAATTACGATAGCGGCGGTGCACGGCCACTGCCTGGGCGGGGGCGCTGAACTGGCCATGGTTTGCGACCTGGTCTACACCTCCGAACTTGCCACCTGGGGATTTCCCGAGATCAAGCTGGGATGCTTTCCGCCTGTGGCGGCCACGGTGCTGGCCGCCCTGGTGGGTCAAAAACAGGCGGCTGATCTGATTCTTACGGGCCGCAACATCACCGGCAAAGAAGCCGCCGGTATTGGGCTCGCGAATAGCGTGCTTGCGGAAGTGGATCTGGAGCGCACCGTGCAGGAGACTGTTCAACATCTTTCACGGCTCAGCCCGGCGGCGCTGGCGGTCACTAAGAAAGCGATGTACGCGTGGGACTCGATTCACTTCGACAAGGGCCTGGCCCGCGCCGAAAAAATCTATCTGGAAGAGCTGATGAAGACGGAAGACGCTCAGGAGGGAATCAATGCCTTCCTGGAGAAGCGCGAGCCGGAGTGGAAAGGGAAGTGATGTCTAAGCTCCTCACCATGCGCGAAGCTGTCGCCGAGTTGGTGCCCGATGGCTCATCGGTTGCGCTCGGTCTGCAGCTGGAGCAGATGATCCCGTTCGCCGCCGGACACGAAATCATCCGCCAGAAAAAGAAAGCTCTGACCCTCATCGGTCCCATCTCCGATATTCTCTTCGACCAGATAATCGGCTCCGGCTGTGTCGAAAAGGTGATCGCCGCGTGGGTGGGCAACGTGATGATGGGCTCCGCCTACAACTTCCGCCGCGCTGTCGAGCAGGATGGAATGAAGGTCATCAACCTGACCAATTTCACCGTGGCTCTGGCACTGCAGGCGGGCGCTATGGGCGTGCCCTTTCTGCCGACGCGGACGGCGCTGGGCAGTGATGTCCGCAGTGACAACGAATTCCTGGTCGAAATCGAGTCGCCGTTCCCAAACTCGACTGGCGAATCTCCGACTCGGGAGGACAGCCGAGGGCGGCAGTCCACACGCGTGCCTGACAAGCTTCATGCTGTGCGGGCGCTGACGCCCGATGTCACCATTGTTCATGTGCAACGGGCTGACGGCGACGGCAACGCTCATTGCTGGGGAAACTTCGGGGTGATGATTGAAGGCGTGCGGGCGGCCAAGCGGGTGATTGTGGTGGCGGAGGAAGTGGTGGAAGCGGAGGTTATCGCCAGCGATCCGAACCGTACTGTGATTCCCGGGTTCCTGGTGAATGCGGTGGTGGAATGCCCGTATGGCGCCCATCCGTCGCCGGTGCAGGGATGCTACAAACGTGACGACGCCTTTTTCCGCCAGTATCACGAGCAGACGAAAACCAAAGAAGACAATGCCGCCTGGCTGGAGCGCTGGGTGTACGGATTGGCAGACCGCCGCGCATACATGAACCAGCTGGGCGCCTGCCGGGTGGATGACTTGGGCGTGAAGCAGCACGCCTACGCCGCTCCCGCAGATTTTGGGTATTGAGTCCGCGATGAAGTTGTTGTCCCGCCCAGACGAGGACGTTTGGGTCTACGTGGGCTCTTGAAGGCTAAGAGCTGACAGCGGCACAATGAAAAAAGAACTCATCGAACTGCGCGTCAACGGCCGTTTGCATGAGCTCGCCATCGAGCCCAGCAAACTGCTGCTCGATGCGCTGCGGCAGGACTTGCAGCTTACGGGCTCGAAGCGCGGATGCGACGATTCTTCCTGCGGAGCCTGCACCGTGCAGGTAGACGGCATCCCCATGCTTTCCTGCACCATGC
>Ga0335073_10006826_pt1 | contig 16036 bp, 9 predicted proteins | sample Lox_Sample_22_FD_207093 | JGI IMG/M metagenome (GOLD analysis project Ga0335073, IMG submission 207093) | Soil microbial communities from Loxahatchee National Wildlife Refuge, Florida, United States - Lox_Sample_2.2 | ecosystem: Environmental > Terrestrial > Soil > Wetlands | place: USA: Florida... | reverse complement strand
GATGGCCGCGGAAATCTGTTCGTTTCTGATGCGAACGCCGGGCGAATCCTGCGTGTCGACGCCACGACGAACAAGACTAGTGTCGCAGCAGGCGGTCTGAATGCTCCTGGCGACATCGCTTTCGATTCAAAAGGCGATCTGTTCGTGTCCGAACAGGGACTGACCCGGCTGCTCGAATTGCCGCAGCTTGGCGACCCTCCAAGCGCGATCTCGCTTACTGTGCCGCCCGTCTTCGCGATGCCCTGCCCGCAACTCAGCAATCCGTTCACTTTTTGCAACGTCCCTTCCGGCGGAACATCGCAGCAGGCCTCTTTCACCCTTACGAATACCTCGGCTAACACCGTTAGCGGAGTGACCGTCGGCTTCATTCCCGCAGCCTCCCCCGGCAACTTCACTGTGGAAAGCAACGGCTGCACCGCCACTCTTGGCGCGAGTCAAACTTGCCAGATCAACGTTGCTTTCACGCCACAGACAACCGGCGCCCTCACATCCACGCTGAGCGTTACGGATTCCAACGCCGCAGACGCAGCGACGCATGGTCTTGCCGGAACGGGAGACGATTACAGTTTGCAACTGGCGAGTGGTCAACAGATAGAAACCACGATCTATCAAGGTGGATCAGCTGTATTTAATGGACAGGTCGTGCCGGATGCCGTTTTTGGTCAGGAGGGCGAATCGGTACAACTCGTATGTCCGACGTCCTCCAGCATGCCCGAAAATACCTCGTGCGTGATCACGCCGTGCCAGGTGGCAATTACGGCTGGAACCCCGGCCCCCTTCAAAATCACTTTTGTCACTTCGTCGGTGATCAGTGTCGCACCCGTACCGCCGCAAAGCACCGGATGCACATCTTACGGTCCCTCGCCGACAATGCTTATGCCTGGAACGGGGACGCCCCCTGGCGGCTCACCTTTCCCGTTCGCGCTATGGCTGACCTCTGCGATGGCGCCAGCATTGCTTTTCGGTTGGCTCACTGCAGGCGCGCGGGAGCCCAACCGCGAGCGCGTGCCAGCTATACTTGCAATCGCCGGAATGGCTGCGGCTGTTCTCATCGGCTGCCACCATGGAAATAGCAGCATTACGGGCCCGGCCACGCCGGTCGGGACGACGACGATGATTGCTACCGGCAAGGCTCTCGATTCGAATGGGAATTCCCTGAACACGTCGCGCGCTATGCCGCAAGTCATACTCGACGTGATCCAGCAGCCGAATGGCGGGGGCGGGTTCCCGTGATACTCGCCGTCGTCAGAAGCGAGCGGTAACCGGACTTCTTAGAGATAGATCACACGGCGATGGTAGCTGTAGGGCATTCGCCGTCGTCCCTTGACTTGTTCCGGCCGCACGTACCTCTCAATCAGACTTTCCGTAGACATTTGAGCCGTCCCGAGCAAGTCCTGCGCGAGGGCGCGTGCGCCGCGAGAGCGCGCTGCGAGCGCCGCCGTGGCAAATGCGAGCGGATCAGTGGCCGATCGAATCTGCACTGGATCAGTGCCTAGTGTCAGCAGTGGGAGTACCTTCTCGTACCGAATCCGCACCGTGATCGACTGCGTAGCGCCTATCAGATTTACTTTGTCCTCGCGCCATTCCCACAGCCGAAGATACGTACTCGGCTGCAGATTCAACATGCTGCCGCCGCTGGTGAATTTCTCCATTGGCACGAATACGTCCGTCGTGTTCGCGGTTGCTCGTTCCCAGAGCATATGGGGCGCGAGGCAATCCGTCGGAAGTTGCGGGCTTGAGACGTCGCTGATTTCGGTCGGCGTCACGCCGCTTGTCGGGTCCGTGTCGAGTTCGAGATCCTGCTGCTCCGCGAGAACGCTTACACCGCATTCAGCCAGCTCGCGCTGCAATCCACGATATGCCGAATTCAGGAACGGCATCAGCAACGTGTCCGTAAAAACAGCGCCGGCTGCGTCGTTGACTAGCGAGCGCGCCAGGTCCAACGCGTCTTCGGCCTGCGAATACGCTGTAGTGGGAACAACCGGCATAGGTGCCTCCGAAAGGAATTCACGGCAATCGCGTGCGATGAGCGACGCATGATGATTCTTGACAGTGGCTCAGTGCAAGATAATCGCGGGTAGACCGTAGCCGCTATAAGTCACTCCGGCGGACGGAATGGAGATCGGAAACGTCATCGCGCCGCTGGAACTGGTCGAACTCGACACGGCGCTCGAAAGGGCGAGCGGTGCGGTTCCGCTGTAGGCAATCTTCGCAGTTGTAGCGTTGCCCGTAAAGGCAAATACGTAAGCGCCGCTCGTCAACGTCACGGTTCCCTGCGTGCACGATTGATCGCTCGCTCCACCCGTAGTCAGGTTCACCGCGGTGATCGAGCATTTCACGTTGCCTGAGAGATCTGTGATCGCCCAGCCATAGAAATCGCTGCCGCTCGAATCCGTGGTCGAAACATCGACCGTGACATGCGAGAACTGAATATTCGGAAGATAGATGAGCGATACGTCGACCGCGTTCGTCGAACTCGGCGCCTGCCCGGCGGAAAGAAATCCCATCGCGAATTTCGTAAACTGCGTAGGGCACGGCGATCCCGAATCCTGCACGTTTGTGCCCGCAAATGCGGCACAATCGTTTGTCGTCGGCGTGCCTGTGGTCAGCGTCGCGGGCAGCGTGCCGACCGTTAGACTGCCATTCACTCCGAGATTCCCGTAGATCGTTGGGTTTCCGCTGTCCGGAACCGCTGCGGCCATCGGAACGCTCGGACTCACCGGGCCCTGGCTGAGCACCGCATCGTCGACGAAGATCGTGTTCGGGTTCGCCGCCGTATTTTCCAGAATGAAGACGCGCATTGACTGTGCGACTGTGGACGAACTCGCATACGCGTTAGGCACGCGAAACGTTACCGCGAAATTGCGCGTCGGCGTCCACGAATTCGCCGCGGCCACCTGCCAATCCGCGCCGGTCACATTGCAGTTGCACGTGATGCCGTTGTTGTAGGTGAGCGACGCGTTCGAGCTTTGCCAGTTCGGGCCCGTGCCGGCCAGTGCGGACGTGCCGGCGTAGTTCGTCGGCGTCAGCACGCGCGCGTTGGTCGCGACGCTCGTGATCTTGTCCGCTTCAGTGCAGTTCGGATCGGAATAAAAGCGGAAGCCCGGGCGAAAATTGACGCTCGTCGAACTCGCAACCACGCGAAACGCCAACGTATAGTTCATCGTTGCGTCGACTTGAATGCAGCCTGAGTTGATGCCCAGGCCCGCGGTGGCATTGTCGCCGATCTTGACGCTGTAGCTTCCTTGCGTCGTCGAATCCGCCGGTGAACTCCCGCTCGACTGCTGCGCGTAGATACCGCTGCCGGCCTGGTTGATGTTCGTTCCGCCGACCCCGCCCCAGTAGTAAAGCGTCGTGGAATTGGCCCACCCCTCGAATCCGGCATTCCCGAGCAGATTGCGTCCCGCGAGGTCATTCATGCCGAAATGCATGGAAGGTAGCCAGTTCGGTCCGTTGTTGTCGATCGCCACCTGAGAAGTGGAAGGCTCGTTCGGTTTCACGACCTCGGTCGCGGATACCGAGATATAGGGATCGAGAATGTGAATCCCCACGGCACTGCCATCCGTCGGAAACTGAAAACAGCTGTACACGTTCTCGCACCGATTATTCGGCCCAATTGTGACCGAGTCCGCGTTGATGATGTTGTACCCGATCTGCCCGAACGACGTCGACGAAGCCTCGCAGTCGTTCCCGTAGAATTCGTCGTTGTTCGGATAATTGCCGCTCGAGTCCTTGGCCAGCTCGAAGCAGACCGTCCCGGTGTTCGACGCCGGTAAAATGCACGTGTTCTGTTCCATTTCAATCACGTTGAACACGCCCGCCAGATGCAAGCAGCGATCGTTCTGGAATTGCGGGTCAAACTCGTTGTGCTTGATCAGCGTATTGGTAGAGTCAAAACCGCCCGTTGAAGTGTCGCCGAAAACCCCGTATGAGGATCCCCCTGTGCCCATGATCAGTCGGTTGCTTTCGATGTCCGCGTGGCCGACGCTCGTCAGGTCGATCACCTTCGACCCCGATCCGGTCGCCTCAAGGTTCATTCCCGTGATATGAATCCAGTCCACATTTCGCGTCGCGGCGTTCGGATTCTTCACGGCGGTGCAGCCCGACGGAACGCAGGAGACGAATCCGGCGCTGTCGGGACGCGGAATCGTTCCGGCGCCGCTTTCCTGGTAGCCGATAAGCGCGCTGCCATCGCCCATCAGCTCGACAGCATCGTTATTTGTCGTGTCATTGATCGCAAGCTGACCGGAGCCCCAAAGAAGCACCGTTCCTGCCGGAATCTGGATATGCGATGCGCCGGTAAGGCTGCCCGTCAAGCCCCGCGCGTCGCACAGTGAGCTTGTGGTGCTCGCCGCAGTGAGGCACGCGTTGATTTTTGCCGCGGCGTCGGAGCCCGAGAAGCGCTCCGCCTTCTGCACTTGGTTCAATGAGTTCACGGCGGCGCTGCCGTTCACGTCGAGGTTGTATTGCGGGCTCGTCGTGTTCACTCCCAGCGAGCTTGACGTGAAGCGGTGTTGCGCTTGGAACGACCCGGTCGGATAAACCGGCGAGGTTGTGGGCTCTGCTTGCCCGGTATATAGAAAACTCGTCGTGTTGGCGCCAAAGACGTAGATTGCGTTGATGAGATAATTCCCCGGCCCGATGCTGCTGCTAAAAATAGCGATGCAGTAGCCGGTGATTGAGCCGCTCAGCGGCGACGCAGCAGGATCGGTCCACGTAAAGTTGATCGCGTTGTTCGATCCGCTCACCACCACCGCAGGAGCGTAAGCGAAGGTCGACTGCACGCCGCCTCCGCACGAGGCGCTCGTCGACGCATAGAGATATCCGTAGTACGTGTTGGCTGCGACCGACCCTCCCGTAGTGGCTGTTCCAGTAAATCCGGTCGGCGGTAGAAGCTTTGCGAACCCCACGTCCAAAGTCTCCGGACTCGTTTGAATTATCTGCCCGCTGTACCCCGGCGTCGTCCCGTCACCGAACAACTCCCCGAAGTTTCCGTCCAATCCGAAGGTTGAGTATCCCGCGCCGTTCTTGAAATACCGGTCTTCGATCGACGGTATAGAGTTCGAGAACGGAGCAGCGAGCGCCTCCTGCAAGGTCGAACTTATGTGATCTCTTCCTCCGCTGAATTCGTCGACCACGATGCTTTTCCCGGCGGGGTTCCCGGAGCCGTCGACAACGCCGTTCGCAAAATCAAGCCCTCCCTTGATTTCAACGTTTGTAGGCGGGCTCGATGAAGCCGTGTTCCGAATCGCAATTCCGCTCGCAGCGAGAGCGTAACGGATCGACACTCCATTCAGGAATCCGTTTGGTTGATCGAAGTTAATCAGAGCGGGGGTTGTGAGCGTGTTGTCCGCGTCCTGAATCTGTTCGAGGATCAAGCCGTCGTACTGGCATCCATTCGACCCGGTCTGGTTGAACGTCAGGAAATCGGTGTTGGCGCCCTCGCGCACAATGTTCTTAAACGTGTACGCCGCCGCCAGCGAAACGCAATTCCCTCGCTCCTGAATGACGTCGCTTCCCGGCCCCAGTGAAATGTCCTCGAGGTCGAGCAGATATGTCGGTTGTCCGACTCCGTTGTCCGTAAAGAGGAAGTTGGGGACCGAGGTCTGGTTGCTCGAAATAAAACCGCCTTTCCACGTCACCTCAAACGTTCCCTTCATGATTACTGCGGCGTTGTCGGTCTGTCCGGTCGCGAATGTGGTCAACGCTGCAACGCCATTCAAGTTGACGTTGGCAACGCTCGAAAACAGTAGGGCTTCGTTGTATCCGCTGAAGCTTAGGTTTCGGTACCCACTGGTGCTGCCAACTGCCAGCAGCGGCGCCGGACTCGGGTTCGTGCCTTTATTCGATGCGACGATCAGCACGTTCCCCGATTCGGGGCCGCTCATCTGCTGTCCAAAACAGGACGGCAGTACTGGTGTTGTTGACGAACCCTGTGTCTGCGCTACGAAGTAAATCCCCGGAGGAAAGTAGACGGTTGGGTGCGCTCCGCTCGCGCCGAGAGTCGAGGCGCAAGACACATTCATCGCAGCGGCAATCGAGTAAGTGTCGTCGTCTCGAACTTGGGCGCTCGAAACAGTCGTCCCCGCAGTTACATTCAGCGTCAGAACGTTGCCGTTGATCGCCGTGATTTGCGCCGTCAGTTGATTCCCGGTTGGATCGGCTCCGGCGATCACCAATCCGTTGTTCACATTCCATATCGCGCCCGATGGCACCGTGAGTTGATTGCTGCCGGCTGTGATGCTTCCGGTCGTCGTAATCGCCCCGCTGTCCCCTCTCGCTCCGTAAGCCGGGCAAGTTACATCGATGTACGGTCGGGGACCGCCAAAACAACCGTTCCCACTCACCTGCAGCGTCGACGGTGTGAATGCGCCAGGATTGAAGTTCGTCGCCGTCAGTGTCCCGCTCACAGCGGCATTCCCTGCAACCGATAGATTCCCGCCCAGTGTCAGTCCGAACGCCGAAATGTTATTGCCCGTGCCGGTCGACGAGACGTCTGCCGGAAGAATCACGTCAGGATATGTAACGGTGCCGTTGATCTGCGGGCTCGAGATTTGTAAGAGATAGCGCCCGGCGGGCGCATAGAAATGATAGTTGCCGATACCGTCGCTTTGAAACGGATTCGGCGACGTCGTCGTCAAAGTCGCGTCGGTATATATAGTCGCCAGTGGAGAACATGGCGTTCCCGTTGCAGTCGCCTGGCACACCGTAATCGTCGCCCCGGCCACAGGATGCCCGCTCGGTCCAAGAACGACGTCGTCTTTGCGTGAGCCCTGTGCGCTCGCCGGCGAGGCCGCTGTCGCGATCAGCACTGCGCCAGCGAACGCGAGCCCGAAGGCCTCCAGCCGCCGCCATATTCGGCGCCGGTTACAACCGCCACTGAATCCGTCTCGCAAACCTCTCGTCCCTGTCGGTCGCGTCGCAACATCCGTTGCCTCAAGCGTCGTTCGCATCGTTGCTTTCCCTCTCAATGCGCAAGAACCTTTCGCGGAAGATTGTAATTCCGCCCTCGCTGATCGGCGAATGATCGCTCAGGGTTTGAGACTGGACGTCTTGGTGTTGTCCCCGAGTTTCGTTCCCTGAACCGAGACTGCTGCCGGCGCCTGGCTGTTCGCATCCGCCACGGTGGCTGCAGCTCGCGTTCCTAGACCATGTTGCGCGGCCTTTTCCGCGTCGAGAATCGCATGGCAGTGCTTGCAGACGGCTACGCCCGTCTTTACCTTCTCACCGCAAGCTGGGCACTCGCTCATCCTCACCGGCACATACGCCCATTCGCGTTCCACGCCCAAAGCCATTGCTGCCCGCCGGTGCAAATCCGAAATCTCTCGAAACGAATGCCCTCGCGCCCACAGCGTGTCTCCTTCGCCAATGAGCCGGTGATAGTACGCGTCGCGCCGCCCCGTCGCAGCGGCAAGCTCTTCGGTCGTCGGCCGCGCGCCCGCACAAACGAAGATTCCGTGATCCTGCAGATCCTGCAGCAGGTCTTCCGCGATTTCGCGGGCTGAAATCGTGAAAGGCAGACGGCGATTGTCGCCTAGGTCAATCACATCGCCTCGTGACGTGATCAGCAGCAGCGCATACGCTTCGCCCTTGGCGCACGCGGGGATGTGATAGACGCCGTGCGTCCTCGAGATATACCAATCCTGGTCGGAGATAGACGCAATCGCAACAGTCGCCGCCGTGTCGCCTCTCGGCTGGGTCTCGACCAGAACGTCGCGTCGTCCGCTGCCGAAGTGCGAAAGAGGCCGCGGTACGTCGGCGCCGGTCAAGCTTGTTTCAGTGGCCATTTCGGTGTGCAAAGGGGGATCCTTTCGAGATGGTGCATCGGTTTTAAGACCTACACCACGTATCTTCCAGAATTTCGTCGGCCGCGCGATTGAAATTGCGTTCGCGGCGCGATTCGCGCGCGCCAAGCGCGGCCCGCCTGGCTTCTCGCGACTGGCTCCGCGACCATTCAACGGCTCGCACCACCCAGTCGCAGGCCTCTCCGTCCAGCATCATAAACTCACCGTTTGCGTCCGCGAGCGTGAAGCAATGTTCGTACTCGCCGCGCGAAGGATACGGCCCCAGCGCTGGAATGCGAATACCGTCTTCGATCTCTACCGTGTCCGCATACCATCGCTCGGGCGCGCCGTAGAACTCCGGTGGCACCCAGCGCTCGATGTGCCAACGCTCCAGCGGAATATATTTGGGCGCGCGCCGAAGTTCGATCGTTTCTCGGACAATGTTGCCGTTGCAGTCCCGGTCGACCCAACGCCCGCCGATCCACGTCAGCCGCGAGCCTCCCCACACCACGCGAAAATTCGGCTCGCCGTATCTGTTGAATCCCCCGGCATTCGCCAGTCGTTGCTGGATGGAGGCCGGCGCCTCGTGCGTTTCTCGCGTCACTCGAATCACGAAAAAATGGCCCGCGCTTCGATCTGTAGGACAATCACCGGAGCTTGAGTCGTCGGAGGAACTGATGCACGGAAACCGAAATCGCCGCGTCTGCTTTGTAGGGGGCCTGCCAAGCAGGCTTCGAAGGGGGCGTGTGGCGACCTGTCGCAGTATCTTGCCACTCGCGGCCGTACTGTTATCGCTCTCCGGAGCCGCCGCTTACGCCCAGGGCAACGGTTACATGCGAGTCGTCACTGCAAGCGGCCGTCAAATGGCCGGCGAATCCACCGACCCCGCATATTTCAGCTGGATTCCCTTTCGCCAGGTGACTCTGCCGACTGCGTCAGAAATCAGCCAACTCGCGAAAGAATCCAATGCCGGTTCGACTTCCACAGACGCCAAGTCGGTTCACCCGCCGATTGTCATCATCAAGGACCGGGATATGTCGTCCTTAGGCCTGCTGGGCGCTATGACCAGCCACCAGCATTTCCGGGAAGTCGAAATCGTGCTTACGAATGGTGGCGAGGCCACCGCTCGCTACAAGTTGACCGACGCAACCATCATCTCAATTCGTGGCGGCAGCACAAACGGATCCACCGACGCACCTATGGAACAGCTGCGCCTAAATTACGCCAAAATTGAAGTCGAACATCCGCCTGCAAACTAGGTTTATCGGGAAACTGCCTTGGCGCTGCTGGCGCGCGAACCCGTCAGCTGCGAGAGGTCCGGCGAAGAGTCCTTCGCGGAATTGGTCCTCGGATACTTCAGTTCCAGCCACTTGTACCAGCCACCGTCCATCACCTTCACGTTGAAGTAGCCGAACTCGGCAAGCTTCTTGACGGTGTCGCTCGTATCGTTGGGGCAGGAGCCGTAGAAGATCAGCACCCGGTCGCGCGGCAGCGGGATGGGGAAAGACTTGATCTGCATCGCCCACGGATAGCTGATCGCTCCGGGAATGTGTCCATCCGCATAGCCGTCCACTGGCTGCGTATCGACAAGTGCAAACTTCGCATCTTTGTCCTGCATCATGCGCAGGACTTCGGCGGCCGAGATCGTCTGTACGGGTGTAGCGGCCTCTGCGACCAGTGCGGGATCGGCCAGGGCCGCGTCATCCTGTGCGCGCGACGCCGGAGCACCCAAAGCCATTGCGAAAAACAGAGTCGCCACCGCGAGGAGCATCTTCATAGTGACCTCCAACGCCGATTCTGCCGCGAACTCCCTGCTTCCCGCGATACTAGACCTGTCCGCGACATGCGTCAACCACGCTGATGGCCTCTCTTCCCGGGCCGTACGCCAAGATACCCTCTTGCCGCCGGCAATTCGGGATTCGCTTCGCAGCGGCGGACTCCAGCACGCCGAAGGCCGCCGCTACGAAGTCAGAAGCTAGTACCCGGTCGGAATCGCCAGGTTGTCGATGTAGGCGCCCGACCGCGGCGACTCATTCCAAACCTGGAAGCCCGTGACGAAGTAGAAGATATACGCCGACGCCAGCCCGCCGCTTGCGCCGTAAATCGGAAACACCGTTTGCCCGCCGACATCGTAGAAGTCGATGTCCTGCATCACGGCACGGCCCCAGTGCGAGAGATCGAGGAAGTCGATCCGCGATTGATTCGCATTGATGCTCGACTTGATCGGCACTCCCGCCATCGACTTTTCGCCCGTGAAGAGCAGATCGAGATCGCTTGCGCGTCCGCCTGCTCCTTCCTTGATGATTTGCGAAATTGTGACGCCGAGCTGCTCCCACTGATGCTCCTGTTCGAGCGACGTGTAGGCGATCAGCTTGCTCACCTGGTTCGTGCCCAAGGACTTCCGCACCTTGTTGATAGCCAGCCGCACAGCTCCAGGCGTGATCGCGGAGTTATTGCCGTTAACCCGCGGCGTGGCCAGCTCCACCGGATATGTCGCCCGGTTCAAGTTGAGCCAAGTACCCGTCGTCGCGTTCGTCTGGTGATAGAGAATGCCGAAGAGCGAAACGGGCTGTGCCCCGGTGAGTCCGTCATGCACGATCAGGTCGTTCGCGCTCGTTCCCGTCGGCAGCCCGTCCACCTGAATCAGTGAATTAAACGGATCGACCAGCAAAATATTCGCCGAGCCCCGGTTGGTCGTCAGCGTCGGATCGTATACCTGAATCGTTTGGTTGTAGTAGAAAAGCTGCGCCCCCGGCGGCTTCGCCATCGTGAACTGCGCCGCTACACCGGAGGGCAACCCGCTCGTCGTAATCGAGCTGATCGTCCCAAGCACGCCGTTGCCGTTCGTCTGCATCACCTTGTCGAGAAACGACCGGAACTGCACCATTGCGTTCTTCACTTCTCGCTTGGCGGCGTTCTCGATGGCCTTCTCGGGAGCGTTCGATGCATATTCCACCAGCTTCGTGATTTCCACCGCGTGCCGGAAAAACACCGGTGTCACCTGCGCCACGTCGTAAATCGTCCCCGACCCGCGCCCGAGGTCTCCGCCGTCCATGTTCGCCAGGCCCGCCTTGCCTCCCGGACGAATCTGCAGTGGAAGGCGCATGTTGCGCGAGCTGACGCGCTCCACGTCCCCGCGCTGCTGGATCATCGTCAGCAGGATATCGTCTCGCTCGTAGAGCAAGGGAAGTTTGTCTCGCACCTTCTCGAGTTGCAGCGCAACCGATTGGGCGTTCTGCATCTGTGCCATTGGATTGAATTCCCCCTTGGAATGACGGCGCTAACCACACAATCGCACCGTCGAATGATTTCTGTTGCTGGATGTCCTCCTCGGACGTGAAAACAGGCGTAGAAAATTGCGTCGCGGATCTGCTAGAGATTCAGAATATCGGCGTCCGACATGCGCGCGTAGTCGATGTCGCGCGGCGTCATCTGTTTCCGGTTCTCGCTTCCTGTGCGATTGGATCCCGCGATGTCGACGCGCCCCTCTGCCGCGCGCTGGCGTGCTCGCCGGTCCGTGTGTGTCGCCAGCACGGTCGAGGTCCATTCGTTAAGCACGCGCTTCGCCACGCCCGGCAGCGCCTGCCGCGCGCGCCCCGCAATCAACGAAACAATCGCCCGCTGGTGCTCGGCATCAAGCGCTCCCGACCGGAACGCCTCTCGCATCTGCCGCGCCAGCTCTCGATTGGACCGCAGCGTATTGTCCAGCTCTCGATAAATCTCGCCCACCACGCGGTTCCGCGTGTTCTTCGACGCACCTTCCGGCAGCAGCCGTTCCACTTGTGCCTCGATCGAGTCGAGTACGGTCTGCACCGCCGCAGCGTTCGTCGCGTGAAAAAACTCCTCCTGCGCGGCGGTAGCGCCCTCCGCCGCTCGGGGCTTGGCGCCGGTCGTAACGGCCGTTGTGCTCGACGGCGATTCTGCCGCGCCACGGTCGCCCGCCGTTTCCGGTGCCGAGCCTTTCCCTGCCGCGAAATCCTCTCGGTGCCTCTGCGTCTCGGTGGCCAATTCGCCCATAGCCTTCGCAAGCGACGCAAACGCAGTCGGATCGAGCTCCGCCACGCTCCTGGCAAGCGCGGCATGGTCCTCTGGGCGCCGCGAAAAAAACAGCGCATCCATGTGATTCAGATCCACGAGCAGTTCCGTCGCCGCGCGGGCCTCATCCGGTGTCGCAAACGCCTCACGATAAGCCTGCGCGTCCCGCCACGCCTCGCGCAATTCGGGATTCTCAGCGAATGCCACGCGAAGATTCTCCGGCTCGAGAGCAGCGCCTGTCGCCTCAGCCTCCGCCCCTGGCCCCCGCGAACCGGAATCGGAGTCGGTCGCCGCGGCGGCCGGCCCGTCCGTCGACTCGGACCCGATCCCCAGGATCTCATCGTCAGTTGCCGCCCTGCGCGCTGCCTCGCGGGCCGGCTTGTTTGGCTCCGAACGCTTCGCAGCCGAAGCGCCTGCTGCGTTTTCGTGCGCCAATGTCTGCGTCCCTGCCATCGACAAACCCTCCAATCACTCGCGTGTTTACGCGCAAACTACCCCGATTCAGATTGGCACCAAGGTACTATTTCCCTCGCCGCCGCCTTCTGCGAATCTCTCTTTAGCGGGGAACCCCTCCCAACGCCCAGCCCGACAGCCTAGGTGCGTCGCCCCCGTGAATCCTCTGAGGTGGTGAATGAGTTTGACGACCGTCGTCCCCGCAAAAGGCAAGACCACAGGATCATCCGGCCCGGCTCCCAATGGAATCGAACGCCGTCGGCGCCGTCGCGCCAAGATCAGCGCTCAACTCCGCATCCAGCCCACGAACTCTCCGGAAGGCCTGGAAGAAATCTGCACCACCATCGACGTCTCGCGGGACGGCCTTTTTTTTATCGCCTCGCGCCCCGGTTACGCCGAGGGCCAAATGCTCGACGTCACGTTTCCATACTCTCCCGGCCCAAACGCCCTCAATCAATCCCAGCCGGCTGAAATCGTCCGCGTCGGCCCGCAGGAAGGGAAATTCGCCATTGCCGTCCAGTTCATGAAGGCAAAAGTGGACTCCGGCGGCGGCGGGAAGCGCGGCTACGCCAGCTCAGGTGGGCCCGCCAGGGAGCAGCGTCAGTCAGTCGTTCTTGCGCTGGAATCCGACGCTCGTGTTGCGGACATGATGCGCAACACCCTCAGCCAGGACGGCTACACTCTCGTCGTCGTGAAAACCGCCAACGAAGCCCTCGAATTTCTCCGCGGCAACGTTCCGGACGTTTTCATCGCCGAAGTTGAGTCGGAAGAAATCTCCGGCCACGACCTCTGCGCCATCGTCAAGCGCAACGAACGCCTTCAGCGGGTTCCGGTCATCCTGCTCACGCGCTCGGCCCAACCCGCCGACTACACCGCCAGCCACCAGATGGGCGCCGTCGTGTGCATGGCCAAGCCATTCCAGCCCGAGCGCCTCGCCCACGTCGTCCGGCTCGTCGCTCCGCCCCCGGTCACCAGGAGCTTTTACGGCGCGCGCGTCTCCGGCGGCGTCGACCGCACCCTCTAGACCGTCGTACGCCGGACCTGAGAGCGGGCCCCAGCCCCCCGCTCTCTCCAAAACCACGGTGTTCGTAGCGCGCAACAAGTATGCCTGTGAGCGTTCCCCGGCATGCCCAATAATCTCCTCGCCCCAGAGTGCGGTGTCTCGGCACCGCCGCATCGCGGCAAGGCTTGCCTCGCCGTCTTTCCTCTCGGCCCAGCCGAAACCTACCGAGGCGGCGTCAACGCCGCTGCCTGCTGTTGTGCCTCTCGCTGCTGTTTCAGCATGTACTCGCGGTGAAACATCGCATGTGCCCGGACGTTCGCATATCCTGCCGGCGCTTCGATCTTCGCCACCTGCCCTGCATCGGACGAAAACCATCGCATGCAAATCTCGAGTTCCACCGCATGGTTGTCCGCGAATTCGTCCGGCACGATCGTCGGCAGCAGCAACTCCACGCCCGTCGCATCGTCCCGTTGGACCACCGGCGTTTCGCCTACCATCTGGGCGATTTCTCGGTACTGCTTCGTTCGCGATTCCTCGTCCGGAATCACGAACTCCTCGAGCCCGATCAGCCGTTTCAGCAGTGCCATGTTTTCCGGATGCCCGAGCACGGCTTGGATCTGCGGATCGGGGTTTGCGAGCAACTGCATCATCACCGCGCGCTGCTGCGACCATAGCGTCGGGTACTGCTCGTCGGTCTCCGGATAGCTGAAGAGGTTGCCTTTCAAGTCCGCCAGTCGAATCCATTTCGATTCGAACGCCGCCCCTGCGCCCAGCAGCGTCACCTCCACGTCGTTCGGCCGGTTTTGCCGGAAGCAATCGACCGCCAGCAGCATCACGTCCGCATGGAAGAACTTCATTCGCCGCCACACGAGCCCGATGCGCCCCATCGCCTGATCGCGTGCCATCGAATATCCCGCGGCCGTGTCGTTGTTCGCCATCGCCCCGCCGAAAAGCGCCGGAAATGCTCCCGTCAGGAACTGCGCGATCGGCCCCATCAAGCTAGCGGCGTGTTCGGCCAAGTCCGGAGGCACCTGCGCCGGCTCCGGCTGAAAGAATCCTGCCGCCAACGATTGACCCGCCTTCGCGCGCGCCGGGTAGTGTGCCCCGGGTTCCGCGGTTTGGTTTTGCAGCGAATCGAAATCGAGCACTTCGCTGTCCGCGTAAATGGGCGGGATCCCGTATTCGTAGGTCTCGATCTGCAAATTCGAAAGTGTATTGAAACGCTCCTGCACGCTGATCAGGACATCTCCAAGCGCCGGCCGCCCGCTCGATCCATCTCCCGGCAGCGCATGCAGCACCCGCCAGTGGTCGTCCATGTTTTCGTTTCGCGATTCGCAGTAAGCGTCCCCGGCAAACGCCACGTACGCGCCATCCGGAAAGAGCTGCAGCAATTCGTCCCGCAGCGACTTGTCGTCCAGCGCGAAAAACGCCCACGGCCGTAGCCACGTCCGCTGGAATGTAATCAGGTTGATGTTGAAGTCGCCGCCCTCGGTCAGCGGCCCACCCTGCGATTGCGCCAGCCGCGCAAGCCGCTCGTACTCCTGCATCGAGGTCGCCACCGGCGGTCCGATCTTGTCCGCCGCGTGCGGATAGGCGGCGCGCAGTCGCGCCTGGTGCACCTCCATGTTCCATTGCAGGTACGGATACTCATGCATCTCATTCGCCCAAGGCGGTGTCTTCAGCTCGAGCCCGCCCGCAATCGTCACCACTTCTTCGCCGTTTGCAACGCGCAACCGCGTCTGCGCCGCCGGCACCGTCACCGTCTCCGCCGCAACAAAATCCTCCTCACTCAGCGACGCCCCACACTGCGCGCACGTCGCCGCGACGCGCTGCGCATCGTGGCCGCCAGCCGTATTCCTTCCTTCCCTCGTCCCGCGTCCCTCATCCCTCGCCCCTCCTTCCGTCTCCCCCCCGCATTCTGGACAAACATACGAGTCGCTGCCGATCTTCACTTCCCTCATCCCGACCTCCGTCTCGGGATGAAATCCGAATCGCTGCCCGTCGACCACGAACCGCACGTAAGCCCCAACCTTCCCGCCAGTCCACAGGTGAAACGCCTCGTCCACGATCAAATTCCCGATGCGATTGTTCCGCTCGACAAGCTGCGCCACTTCCGTCGCCGCCTTGGCCGCAGCCACATCCTCCTCCGCCTGCGCCGACGAAGGGAAAAACCGCACCCGCGGCACATCCTGCGACAGCACCGAAATGATCGAAAGCCCGAACGCCTGATAAATGTTCGTGACGAATTCGTATCGCGGCATGTCCTCGAGCGAGCTGTTGTCCATCAGCTTCTGCTCGAACGGCAGGTGCCAGTTCTGGTCGCGCTCGTCCCACCACAGGTATTGCAGTCCGCGCCAGAATTGGTGCGCCTGCTTGATTCGCCGGATTTCCTGCCGCCGCGAAAGTTCCGACTCGGTCGAGAACTGGAACACGAGCCGCCGCAGCGCTTCCTGCAACCGCTCCGGCAGTTGCTCGTTGTTAGGCCCATACGGGTTCGCACTGGTCTCCACTCGCGCCGAGTCACTGCTCGTCCCTCGGCCAGCGCCGTCATCCTGAAGCCGACGGTTTTGGTCTTCGTCGGCTGAAGAATCCCTCTTCACCGCACTGGCGGCTACCGGCCCTTCAACCGGCACAATCGCCGGATTAGCATTCGGAATTCGCGTCTCTGTGGACATTCGTCTCTCGCTTGTGGCGTGCGCGTTCTGCTATCGTGGCGGCTGAATGGATGAACTGAGGGAAGAAGAACAACCACCGCCGAAGC
>Ga0335073_10006825_pt1 | contig 16037 bp, 8 predicted proteins | sample Lox_Sample_22_FD_207093 | JGI IMG/M metagenome (GOLD analysis project Ga0335073, IMG submission 207093) | Soil microbial communities from Loxahatchee National Wildlife Refuge, Florida, United States - Lox_Sample_2.2 | ecosystem: Environmental > Terrestrial > Soil > Wetlands | place: USA: Florida... | reverse complement strand
GACAGTTTTATACAAGCCATTTGTCGGACTCTCAGTGATCATATCGTCGTTGCTCTTGCCTTCGGGTCGAAAGCGTATTGGTGGGACTAGAAGCGATTCCAAGAAGAACATGTCCGCAGTGACTGCGGCAAAATCTTTCTTGTTGAGGTTTGATCGAGGACTGTAAATGAGCTGCAGAATATCTTTTTCCATTTCGAAAAGTAGCATCAGAGAGGCCCGAACTTCGGTGGCGCTAACGTAGACATGCTGATTATCGTTCTTTGTAATTGTTTCTCGTTTTCGTTTCGTTTGCGTTATGGCTTCATCTGCTATTAAAGTTCCCAGTTCTTCGTCATGTGGATCGTCCGAGTTCTCAGCTTCCTCAAAGTCTTCATCTTGACTTGAGACGTCCATGTCCGCAACTCCTTCGTCTACCATACCATCGACTTTTGCTTTTGATCTCCCAGCTTCTCGTCGCCGCTTGTTGACGATCACCAGTGGGTTTTGTGCCCTTACGCCAGTAGTGACATTATGTGCGTGGTCTTTTGGCTTCAATACCTTGCGAAATATCTTGACGAATCGATCTTTTCGATAGCCCGGTGATATTCCACCACAGGTTGAACATTTCGCCTGTTTTATATTCGCGAAGAACTCTGCGATCACTCCTCTCCTTGTTTCGACCAAAATTTCAAGGCTTTGCTGTCGAATAGCGCCAGCCTTAACCCGTTTTAGGTGGCTTTGCACAAATTCCTCCCTCAATCTTTCGATCTCCTTGGTTTCGAAACCCTCATCAGACTCTGCATCTGAGCCAACCTCGGCCGTATGGTTGGCATTTTCATCGTTTGGAGATCCTCTGATGTCGTCCACCTCGGTAGCCTCCTTCAACAGTCCAGCGTCGACGAGAAGAAGCTTGCACCGGTAACGATGAATCTCTGTTCTCGGTGTCTTTAATCTGTGGCAGAAAACACACTTTGCTCGAAGTAATCGAAGGCATTGGTCCATGAAGGTGGGGTGATACACTGGAGTGGGAAGCTCGATATGGCCGCAATGGCCTGGGCAAGAGAAAGAACCTTTCAATTGGCATGTTGAACATGCGTTGTCGAGAAAAGCCCCGAGAGCCGGGTCATAGAGCCCACCAGGAGTACGATGTAAGAGGGAGTCAAAGGTGGTAGGATTTATGATTCTCTTCACGGAAAGAGCTTTGATCTCTGCGGAGGAGAGAAATCCGAAGTCGACGCCCGCGATCGCGGACAAGACAGGTTGTGAGATATTCATGGTAATAGCAATTTGAGAGGCATTTTAGCTCTTAAAACAGCTAAGGTCAAGACAAAGCTGAGTTGGCGAGGTTTATAGCTTACATGCTCTTATAAAAGTTCATCGCGTGGAACGAAAATTCATGCCAAGATTTCCAACTGCCACACCGCTTTCGACACCGCCTCGGTCAATATATTCCATCTTTCAGAGCTTCAATTCTCCCGATTTTAACAACATCACAAACACACAACAAAATATGTAAGTCTTCTCACGCGTCGCACCGTGATGTCGGTTTATTTGCAAATCAACTCGACGGTCCGCGCCATTCAACCTTAGAAGTAGCTTGCTAACTGTGAAAACAGCTGAGTCCGATATCCCCATCCCACCATTTGATTCTCTCAATCGATCACCTTTTCTCAGGCGGCCTCTTCCCTCGGTGCGGAAGTTAGCTTAGTCGCTCATCCACCATGGCGCCTTCATCTGCCAAGCGACCAGCGCCTGTGGACGAAGACGAGCGCAAGAAGGAAGCCGCCAAACGAGCTGCTGAAATTGCTGCCAGAGTCAGTCAGAAAGGCAATCCCTCAGCATCAGCTTCTCCAGCCCCGCTCGATCCGAATTCTACACAAGCCAAACTTGCCGCCATCAAGGCTAAGATTGAAGCACAAGCTCCCAAAGTCTCGCCATCATCAACTCCAGCGTCCTCAATCCAGCCAACGCCAAAAGTCGGCCTGTCGCTCGAAGCCATTAAAGCCCGCACGGCAGTTTCGCTTTCGAAGGCTAACAACTCTGCTCCAATCCCACAAACCACAACTGCTCCTGCTCAACGAGGCCTTTCTAAGCTTGACGAAATCAAAGCTCGTGTCGCCGCGTCAAAGTCTACCTCGTCTACTCCTCCAAATGCCCGCTTGTCGACTCCAGATGATGATGCTCCTCCTCAACAACAATCATCCTTTAAACCGGGCGTAGGCTATCAAGGACCACCGCTCGCAGATGAACCGAAGGAACCCGTTCGAGAAGCCGGTAAAGGAGGCTTAGCTACCGCCCTCCATCCTTCGCTGATTGCTCGTGATTTGAAATCTAAGCAAGCACAACCCAAGCCTGGCCAGAAGGGGAAGAGCAAGCACATCCAGCAACAAGTCGAAGAGGAAGAAGCAGGCGAAGAAGAATCTAGAGAGCAGACACCGGCGCTTGGTATCCAAGATGGACAAAACCCATACATGATTGATTGGAGCATTTATCCGGGTTGGAAGCCGCGAAAGTTTCGAGGGAGACTCAATATAACGCATTCTATGGATGCTCGCCCGATTATGGAACGCGAGAATAAGCGCCGCGAGGCCCAGGCTTTGAAGGCTCTGAACAAGCAGCTTGAGGAGCAAAGCGCCGTCGAGACTGAAGAAGAAGCCCGGATGCGCGCGTTCACCGTCCAGCCGCCTCCTGAAGTCGAATGGTGGGATGAAGACTTTGCTAACCAAGATGTCGATACGAATCCGAATATCACCGACATAGTCACGATTCCAGTTCCGATGGAGAAACCACAGAAGAAGCTGGAGCGTAAGCCATTCGTGCTACCACTAACACAGAAAGAGAATAAAAAGAAACGTCGCCTGCGCCGAGCTGCAGCGCACCAAGAGCTCACTCAGAAAATCCGACTTGGCCTCGAGCCTACCCCAGCCCCAAAACTGACCAAACAGAATTTCATGCGTGTTATGCCTGAAGAGGCCATCAGTAATCCGACTCTTGTTGAGCATCTCGTAAATCAACAGATTGAAGAGCGACAGACAAAGCACGTCGAAGCGAATGAATCGCGGAAGCTCTCCAAGGAAGAGCGACTCGAGAAGACTAAGGCCCAGGCCGAACGTAACGCCAAAATGGGTCTCAAGCAGCTGGTCTTCAGTATTGCTTTGGGAAGCGCTCCGCCTTACCAGCTACTGACAAAGCACAAATATCTATTGCAGCAGAATGCCTCACAATGGCACGACATCTCGGGTGTAGGCATTATTATGCCTCGCTTCACCCTTCTTTTCGTCGAAGGCGGCGAGTTGAGCACCCGCCACTTAAAACACCTTGTCGTGAACCGTATCAAGTACCTCAAGATCCTCGCCGAAGCTCGCGACCGCGACTCTAGTCTTATCGTTCCAAGCGAACTTGACAAGCAGAATCATGACAAAGGTCCCAACCCGGTTGAGAAGGACCCAACTGCGAAGCTGATCTTCGAAGGTGAAATCCGAAAGCGCGTGTTCAAGAAATGGGGTGGTCTGCGCAACTTCAGCAGCGAAGCCTACGCTCGCACGCAGCTGGAGAAGTTCGGCGTTGCCAGCTTCATCTCGCAGGCCATTCCTGATGTCGAGGCTTTACTTGCAGAGCGTGAGTCTGAAGACGTCTGGTTCAAGGGATATTATCTAACACCGTTCATAGGTGACGAAAAGAGCAAGGCAGATAAGCCGCAGCTCGAGCGCCTCGGAAAAATTCTCAATGAAGATGTGCTTCAACTTGAACGTGATTTGAAGGGTAAACAGAATGGTGCTGAGGATGATGCTATGGAGGACTAAGAGACGTAGTCGACATGATGCAACATGATTGAGGGCAATGATACTATAGCGGTTTAGCAACGGCGTCCGGGCCGAGGTGATTTGCATGGTTCTATTACGGCGAAGAATCCTGCTGCCACGGAGTTATCAATTCGGCAGGCAAGATCTGACGGGACATTTATCTTTGATGTTGACAGACTGTAGGGCGATTATGCTCCGTCCCAGTGCGACGGAAAATGTACAATAACCCCCTACCCATACAACTAAAATATCAAATGAGCTTATAACTTCCCATGAATGTAGAGCCATCTAATACGCTTTGAAGAGTTGCGACCAATGCTGATTATATTGCAGTAAGTGCTCAAATACGTTGAGATTGTACTAATACTTGATGTAGTTTTCACTCTTAAACTTCGAGGTGACCGTTGATTCATTTCTATTCCATTGTGTCTAGAAACAAGCACCACCCGAGGGCAGACTCTAGAGGCGGAATAGCAACATAGCTTCACTCACCAGCATCCATTCCATCGTCCCTCCATCAGACGCAGACATCCTAGTCAGCCTTCATACTTCCCAGTCCATTCCTCAGCCTCTCCTCCTGCTCAACGACCTTCATCGGCAGGGCACTCCCGATGCCAAAGAGCACAAACAGCGCCCACTTCCAACGGAAGGGACTGATGGCGAGGGTGAAAACGAACCAGTACACCAGCTCGCTGTAAGTGAAGAAGTCGAACGCTCCGGTCGGTGCCTTTGACTTGATCCAACGCGTCATGTCGATCCAGCGCTTGGCCCACCTCGGATTCGGGCGCGCGAGCGGATCAACCAAATACATGAGCAGGAAGCGGGTGTAGATGCCGATGTGGTAGTTGCCGACGGTGCCGATGGCATTGACGTACGTGCAGTTGTTGGCGCACACCGAGTACTCGTCCGGAGGGAACACTTGCAGGTACCAGTTCGGCGGCTCGTACGGCTCCTCGAAGCAAGAATCCGGAAGGAACGAGAGCGACGGCCGTTGGAAGCCTGTCGCCAGGATGCAGATGTCGCCCGGGATCAGCTCCTCACGGCCGGGCCCGCCTTTAGGTGTGCCTTTGCTACGTCGATTGAACTTGACGCCGTCGGGTGTGAACGAGATAATGTCACCACGGAGCCATTTTGCCTTGCCGCTACGCACGAGGTCGAAAACCTCGTCGTTTACCATAGGCGTTTCGGTGAAGATGCCTTTGCTACCTGCTGGTGGGGCAAGGTCGAACAAGTCGCGATAGAAGAAGATACGCAGCATCCATTCCGGGATCCACGAGAAGAGAGTTTCCTGTCCGAAAATGTTGAGAGCGAGGATGATGTCGATGAGCGGATTCCGTGGGATGATCCACTTCTCCGACCGTGCCAGCACATTTGTTTTCTCAGCGTTTTCGTGGGCGACGAATTCGAGTGCCTCAACAGCTGATGCACCTCCTCCGATGATAATCACTTTCTTGCCTTTGGCTTGCTTACCGTCAAGGTGGCTCGAGTGGTATATCTCACCGTTGAAGCTTTCCTGGCCAGGTATGTGAGGCATCTTAGGATCGCCACACGTTCCGATGCAGGCCATAACGCCGTCGAATCGTCCATTCGAAGGATCATTGATAATCCACCGGCCTTTGTCGTCCTTGTATACTTTTTCGACCTTGGTATCGAACTTCGTCTTGTCTTCGAGTTCGTATCGGTGCCAAAGCTCTGTGACCTGACTTACGATTTGCTGACGGTCAGGATATCCTTTGCGCCACTTGACAGACGGATGAAAGCGATACATTAAGCTGTGAATTTGCAGGCCAGAGGTGTTGTTGACTCGCTGTGAGCTTCGTTAGCGTTTACGGAACTCAGACATATAACAACATTGTAATGCACTTACGCTCCAGATCCCGCCGAGGGACTTGCGATCCCCTGATTCAAATATCCTTACATCGAATCCATGGCCGACACAGTGAGATGCAGCTGATACACCAGTGAGTCCAGCTCCCACAATAGCAATCTTCGGGCGATGAAGCTTTGCTCCCGGTGCTGGCGGATTTGGCGAGAAGAGCCTATCCAGTAGCCATTGAAGAAGCTGGTAAAGAAACAGAATAGGATGGTTGAAGCCGTATTCTAGAATGTTTTGGACACTCATCTTGCAGGCTGTATTTGGCGGTGGAAGAATGAATTGAAGAAAATGAAAGATGGAGGCTGAAATATTCGACTTGATATGTTGCGGATACGGGTGGGTGATGTCATTCGCAACCTTCACATGGAAATTCGACAAATCGCATAACCATCGAAATCCCGCAATTCAGTGGCAAAGAAGCTCGAGCACAAAGAATTAAATGACTAAGGTGGAAGCTGAAGATTGTAGAGCGGTAACAGCTATGATGGACTCGTCAATTGCCTACAAAAATGGAACCAAATCACTTTAGAAGATTGGAGCAGCCTTGACTACTCCGTACATGCCAGGTGAGGAAGATGCGTATCGTACCGTAGGGTCCAAATCCGCCCACCTCAAAATTTCCCGACTGGCGCGTCCACCTTCACGCTGCGTCTTTGAGCGCCTCACTACTCTCGAAGTAACTTTGAATTGACTCCAGTGAAGCCGTCCGTTGACACTTCCGATTACAACCAGAGAAATCCATCCGCGCCGTTCTCAACAAAATCCCTCTTACCTCTCCGTTCGCACTTCCAAAGCTACCCTCAAAGCTACTTCTTCCCACTGCAGATAACCAAATACACAACTGTATCGGCAACCTGAATCAACCTGAGCCTCACCTTACCCATCACGAGATCGATTTGATATCCTGTGAACTCGAATCTTACTTCAATAGCTCTGCTTTCTCGACCATAGGCGCAGAGCCTCGGAGACTGAGGGAGTGGATTGCGCACACAAGACTCAAAAGAAGGCTCGACAAGGCTAAAAGTAGTCCGTATCTCATCCATCGTATCATATCAAGTGCCGAGTTATGGACGGAAAGAAACCTGGGCAAGGACGTCGACAGCAAAATCAATCTCGAAACTCAGCATCACTACAGCGGAGGCATGGCAATGACAAACGGCTTTCTTCAAAGAAATAAGCACTTACAAGGGAAATCAGGAACTTCTGAATTTAAGAACAACCGCGATCGCAAACAATCTAGGCAAATTTCTCAAAGCGCCTTCCCAGACTCGAAAGGCTCCCACCCAGTTTCAACGGCAACCGAAAGCGCGCTTCGCCACTGCGAATTCAGCAGCCATGTCGATGACTCCCAAAATAGATCAGTTTCTCACGGAGGTCAATCAAATTATCCAACAAGGCGATAGCGAAGCCAAAGATGTGCGAGATTACAGTAGTGACCGCTTGCGGCAGTATTTGCCAATTGAGCCTAAGTTTGCCGAGGATTATAACAAGATTATCTACGAGATGACAACCTTCTTCCCAAAAGACCAGGAAGAGAAGCTAACTAAAAAGTGTGAAAGCTTGCTGACAAAAGCTGTGGATGGCACATGGGGATCTTTCGTCAACTTCATGGTAGGCTGGTTCGCATTCATCAAAACTGTAAATCCGAGCAATCTTCTCGAGACATACAACTCGCTCGATGATCTCGTCCAAAAGGCCAACCTTGCTCTCGCTCATCCTTCTCTCGGAATTCTCATGCTCCCAACAGTCATCGCCTATGCTGAAGTTCTCTGTCGTCTCGCAATAGGCCTTGAACAACAACCGGAGCTTATTGCTCACTTAGTCCAAACTCAAAATACTGGCGAAGGAGGTGGCGAGCAAATTACTCTGCCCGAACGCGCGGCTAATACGCTTCGATCCGCCTTCTCGACCTGCCTAACGGACAAAAGCGGTGTCAAGACACCACTCGGCACCGATGACGAAGGCAAACCCGCCGGTAAGAAAGTGGGCATCTACAAGATCGCAAATATCTGTCTGAAGATCCTGTTCTCGTGCAACAAGGCACGAAACGCGGAACAAATCTTCGCAAACATTCACCAGCAGTCGCCACCGCTGGCCATCTATCCAAAGGCTCAACAAGTCACCTACCTCTATTATCTCGGCCGCTTCCACTTCAGCACAGGGCACTTCTACCGCGCGGTGCTGGCCCTAGAGCACGCCTACGGACTGCTACCCGCGGAGCCGACCTTCGCACCGCGGCAAAAGCGGCTGCTCCTAATCTACCTGATCTCCGCCTCTCTAATCTGCGGACGGTTCCCAACAGCGGCGCTGTACGCGCGGCCCGAAGCCGCCGGCCTGGAGCCCGCCTTCGCGGGCATCACGCGCGCCATCAAAACGGGCGATGTGGCTTTATTCCGCGCGGCGACATCGCTCGACGCCGCCCGCAACTCGCACGCGCCCTTTCTGCTGCGGCACCGCGTGCTGCTGCCGCTGCGCGGCCGCGCAGACGTGCTCGTGCAGCGCGCGCTGCTACGCGCCGTGTTCGTCGCGCGCGGGTCCCAGGGCGACTCCGAGCGCCGGGCTGCGCCGACCCTCGAGCTTGCGTTCTTTGTGGCGGCCGCGCGGTGGCTCGAGGGCCGCGCGCTGGGCGTCCGCGACGGCGGCGGCGTGCCCGGTGTGCGGCACACGAATTGGAGCTTTGTGGAGCGCGCGCTGCCGAAGGCTGCGAGGTATGTGGATCCCGACTTTGAGGGCGTGGAGGAACTCGAGGTCGAGGATGATGAGGGTTACGATTCTACCGACGTCGGCATGAACGTGGGCGGTGACGATGCGCTTGGCCAGGACGACGAGGACGGCGATTTGCTGCTTCCGGACAATATGGATATGGAGAGCGTGTGCTCGAGCTTGATCGACCAAGGCTTTCTGAACGGCTGGATCTCACGTGGCAAGTCGGTGCGCGTCGCCATCAAAGGTGCTACGCAGAAAGGCAACGCGCTGGCCGTGGGTTTTCCCAATCCGTGGGAGGTCATCAAGGCGAGGATGCTTGAGGAGGGAGATGACGACGTTCCTGGATGGAAAAGGGCAGTGACAGCGTCCGCAGGTGGATTTGGAGCGCCTTTCGGGCCAGGCAGCGTCGTGCATCTGTCCAATGCACGACCAGCTGGTAGCAACCCGTTTGGAGGCTGAAGAGTCATTGTTCTATGGTAACTCCATTGAGATATCGGGAAAGCATTCGAAATACGGAGGACACAGAGTTCTCCTGGATGGCACTGTGCCCAACTACTTAATGTTTGGCTATATGACAAGGCCGTCAAACTACCCCTTTGAGTTTAGCTAGTATCATTCAGCTACACAGAAATGAACGCGGTCTCGACATTCAGTAATGAACCAACAATAGTCTGCGCTTTTGAATGTAATGAGCATAGAAGGCGTGTTGCCTTCATGTCTAAACCCAGGGTTGCACTTCCGATGGCGTGAACAGCGGTCCTACTGATGCCAGGAGCTGGAGCGCATATTCAACATGCACTTGTACAAGAGTCTCAAATGTTTATAATTTATCCCTACTCTGCTCTGATATAGCTGTAAAGTGAAATTCTGCAGGCATGCGTGCTCGCCGCAGGGACCAAGCCTATCACGTTGTGCATCCTGCACGACCGCCAATTGAATCCCATACGACAAGGTACGCGAAGCGCGCCCGTCAGCCTGATTGCACTCCTGAATCTCGAGTTACTCGAAGAGCCTGCCATTGGTTTCTCTTTGCTCCTCCAGGATTACGAAGCGCTCTGTGCCGCAATGGCAGCATTGCCTTGTAGAGGCGTCGTCCTCCACCTGACAGTTTTGATACCTGCTCTTCGTTCCTGTACGTTTATGCTTCTGAACCCATAAATCTGTTCGTTCGCAGCCTTGGAGTTTGGAGTTTTTCTTTCCGCATTCATGTCCGACGTTATTGCACCTGTACAGCCTCAGAGCGACGCTCCCTTGATCCCTGAAACCGATTCAGAGCCCACAAAGCCCGCGGAACCGCAACGGTCATCGAGTAGTACACATGATAACAGTAGAAAGGAAAGCACAGAAGCGCTAGAAGAGGAGGAAGATGCGGTAGCTGGTGCTGTACCCGATGTAGAGGACAGTATTCTGCATAAAGAGGGGGAAAAGGCTACTCTGCCCAGTGCTGAGGACGTCGAGGTGGAAGCAAATGGTCATAACCGTAGGACCGTTCCGATAGCAAGTGCGACAGCCAAACTGAGCTTTCAGGAAAGGCAAAACATTCAACGTCAAAAAGACCGCGATTATCTGTTCGCCCAGTCTCAACAAAGTCTCAGGCGTGAAAGCGAACCTAAGCCATCAGCTTCACCGGGTCAAAATAGTAGTGGTCTCAAAGGTGATCCTTTGAACAGCGTTCTGGCGGATGTGTCGACCGATCCAGCATCGCAGCTTTCTCACATAGAGCAACTGCTTGGCACCACAAGGGAAATCTTGCGAGTCTTGACGGAACAGAGGGACGCCAAAATCTCTGATGTGGAGCGTGATGCAGCAAGCGACGTACAAAGTGCTGGACGCAGTGCACTCAAGAAGTTTCTGCAAATCAATCAGCCTTGGGATTTAGTACGTCGTGATAAGGATTGGGATCAGGGTATGCCTCTATCCAAGTTGGAAGAGTTCGTTACGGAAGCCGAACGACAGTCTAACGCACTGAATCACCTGTGTGACGATATCTTTAGGAATAGCTCAGCGCCTTCACTGCTCTCAGTTGAACGAGCGGCATGGCTGATCAAAAGATTAGTAGTGCTGAAGGCCACCGTCAGTGGTAGCTTTGTCCTTGATCACAACATGTTGAGCAAGACCGCTGATGGCATGCACTCCTGGCTTCTCGGATTCTTCGACTCTTTCAACCGGGTTGGTGCGGGACTAGATCTTATGACCGTCAATCAATTGACTCGCATAATCCTGGCCTTGGTTAGATGCTCTGGACTTTGGACACTTCAAATAGGGGAGGTGATGCTCCAATGCCGGAAAGATGGCATTTTTGAAGGGTTTCATTCGCTAATGAACCTAAAAAAGGAGGAATGCGAAAATTACTTCCGTTTGATTGCGAAGGCTGATTGTTGTTTGAACTTCACGTCCAAAGTCTTTGCGAATGCGGCGGAAGTTGTGGTTGGAACTTTAACGATTCCCGAACTCTTGTCGATCAACATCTACAAGCTTTCGTCGCTTTGGCAGTTAACAGACAGTTCGTTGGTCAATCCCTTGGGAGCTGTAATCCAAAAGATCCAGAGCTTGGAATCCAGTGACGTCGACCCCAGCAGTGATGCGGTAAAAACTCTGGGAGGACTGATCAAGGCAGTTGATTTCGAGACAGAAGATTTGAACATTGAAATATTGACGACGATAGGCGGGCTGACTATCGAATGGACGATGTTTTACGATCAGCATCTTGTCCTTGACAAAACAAACAGAACACTACGGGTCAGCTGGTATCCAGCTCCACCAATTTTCAATGCCAACAAAGGACAAAGAAAGGAAGAGGATGTCCTGAGAGACTGGTATATTAAGAGCCTAGAATCGTCGTCATTTTTACCTGACCAGAATGGTGGGGTTTCTGTGTTCGTTGCTCTGAATCGAGAGCTGCATCAAACATGGACTCTTTTATTCAGGAGCAGTGAGAAGAAGCTTCAAGAAGACTTGCGGAAATCTTATAATGAGATACAAGTTCCGAGCTGGTCTGGGAAATCATCGAATAAGACAATGGCCACTGTCATCGCCCGAGAGAATGCGTCGAAGTATTGGACTGGCGATTTTCATTTCGAAACAGAAACAGCACATCGACACAGCCTGGCCGTTCTGGGCGCTCGAAAACTGGATTATTCTAACTTCCCAGTATACGAACAGAGACTGCGTGCCCTAAGAGCGTATATGGACTCAGCAAAGCCGCGAGGTCTGCTGCAGTTGTGGAAAGATAATCGCGACAGTCTGTCCTACTATACGTTCTGGGGAGTCATCATTTTCGGAGGTCTGAGTTTCATTATTGCCTTCTTCTCGCTCACGGTTTCCGTATCGCAAACTGTCGCATCATTTGAGGCTCTGCATGCTTCGCCGGGGAAGTCGTGAAGAGTAGCGAAGGACTGATATTCCTGTCACGACGTTAGATTAATAGAATATTTGAACATGAATGCCAGTGCAATAACTGTAGAATGGGAAATAAATAATGGTCCTTGTGTGACTGATCGAGGCATCAAACCAAGTCAAGAGGTCGTAGAATCAATTGAGAATATCATGTGAGGTAGCATAAGGTAGAATCGATTTTGCTCATTGGTGGTGGAAAGTTGGTTTGGTTCGCACCAGTCTACCCACGCCACCAGGCTGAAACGTCATGCACGACTTGGGATTTGGAAATGCCACCGAGCGCTGACATCCGACTTCAGACGGTAGCTGTCGGATGCAAACACTCAACCTATTCTCCTCATATTTCAAGTTCAGCTCATCACCCCGGTTCTGAACCCTCTTCCTCTTGTTACAATATGTCCGGAAGCGATTCTGGCGATGCGCTTTTCCAACAGGCTGAAGGCCTTCTCAAGGGCAAGAAGTCGTTCTTTGGACTAGGCGGCGCAAAGTACGAAGAAGCTGCCGACAAGTTTGTCGAAGCAGGTACGTCTATTCTCAAATGCTCTCACATAGCGCCGGACGAAGCTGATGAAAGCAGGAGTTGCCTATCGCAGAGAAAGCAATATGCAGCGAGCGGGCCAAGCCTACCGACGAGCCGCCGAGGTGCAACGAAAATACGTAGAGAGCGGTGCGATAGACGCTGCGAACAACGAATATGAAGCCTTCAAAGCCTTCCGAAAAGCATCACCTCTAGATGCGGTGGCTGCTCTCAACAGCGCCATCGACTTCTACAGAGGCCAAAATCCCCGACGAGCTGCCACACATCTAGAGAACCTGGGCAAGTTCTACGAGGAAGACCTAGAAGACCCAAAGAAGGCGTTTGAAGCATATGATGAGGCGGCTCGTAGGTTCGAAGACGACAACTCAGATCAACTTGCGAACAAGAACAAGCGGAAGGCTGCAGAGTTAATGGCACTCTTTGGAGATTACTATCCGGCAGCTGAGAAGTTCGAGGATGTCGCCAAATCGTTTACCAAGAGCCCGGCTATGAAATGGAGCGTCAAAGAGGTTCTTTTCCAAGCTGGTATCTGCCGTCTTGCAACGGGTGACATGGTTGGCGTCCGAAAGTCGCTCGATCAAGAGTACCCAACGATCGACAACTCGTTCCCACAGCAAAGAGAAAATATGCTATTGAATGATCTATGTCAAGCGGTCGAGAATGGAGATCCGGAGATGTAAGATGTGCTGAACAAAACGTGTGGCACTCAGACTGACAGCTCTCAGGTTCGCAGATAAGCTCTACCAGTGGGACCAATTAAGCAAGTTGGATCAATGGAAAACGTGAGGACAACGGAAGCCTTCACAAATACTTACTGACGCCGTGACTAGGGCCATTCTCCTGAAGATCAAAGGACAAATCGAATCCGCCGGCGAAGATTTCTCGTAGTATGGTTAAAGCCACTTTGTAGGGCGTTGGCTGGATTGGTGTTGGAAGAATTCGAATTCTCTGCATCGAAGTGTTTCATGAGCCCTATTGTACACTCTGGCACCCTCGCGCTTGAATAGCACTGCAGGTATCCAACTAGAAGTGATCTTCCTCTAAGTAATGAGAACTCATGAATCTTTGCCAAATCTGTGGTTCACGCATCTAGCTCCATCAACACATCTTCATCAATGTCGTCCTCATCAAAATCCACCACAACCCATTCTCTCCGTTCACCATTTCCATTAGCCATGCCTTCCTGCTCCTGCCTCAATTGCAATTGCCTGATTTCTTCTTCCTGCTGCTTCGCCTGATGCCTCCTCAAATCTGCCTCGTCCCAACTCGATATGCCCGCTTGCATACTCTTCGGGTACGGTGCACTCATCTCCCGCAGAAACTTCTTCGCCACCGCAACGGCCTGGTCCACGCTCAGGTTCGTTTCCTGGTCCGGCAAGCCCTGGTTGATCCACTTCGGCAGCTGATTCCTTTTCTTCTGAAAGCGGCGATCGGCCAGCACCATGATTCCGTAGTCATCCTTGCCGCGGAGCACACGACCCAGGCACTGTGCGGCGTGCCGCATCGCGTCGAACGACAGGAAGTCGTTCTCGCGGATGCGGTACGTCTCGCGCAGGAACTCGAGGCGTGCTTTGAGGATGCGCGACTCGGTGTACTGGAACGGTACACCAATGCATATCACAGTGCGCCCGTAGTGGTGGTCGAAGTCTATGCCTTCGCTGACCTTGCCGCGCGCGACACACAAGAGGACGGCGCCGCGCCCGTTGTTGCAGGCGGTGCGATAAGTCTCGAGAGCTAGTGACGTTTCTTGCGAGTCGGGCGTTTCTACCAGGATGAGCTTGTACTTCCAAACTGTATCGAGAATGCCCATGCCCTGCCACATGCTGATTATGGACTCCATATAAAGATAAGAAGGGAAGAATACTACAACGCCATCCGGAGTCAATTTGCAGAATTCAACAAGGAGGTTGCCGTAGTTTCGTACGACGGAGGGATCATTGCGGATCTGGAATGAAGAAGATAGAACACCCTGATCGCTTCCACGAGTAACGATCATGGGAAGGAAAGATCGTCGAGCAAGTGACATGGTGTAAGACTCTTGCACAGCAGCTTCGAAACCGAGCATGCGCGGATACATTTCTAGGGGAGAGATTGTTCCAGATGTGATGATAACCGAACTGAAACGATCGAAGACTGGTTTGATCGCAATGGCGGCATCGAGGCAGGTGAAATGGAGAATCGGGTTAGGGACCTGAGCTGTTTCGGTTTCATACGGTTCCAGGATGAGAAGGAAACCAGAATCGTAGGTGGCAACCAGAGTTGCGAATGTAGCAACTTCTTGGAGTGGTTGGTAGTCTTCAATGTTGGTGAGTTCAAGCGTACGCACGAGAGATGTGAGGCGCTCGGCACAGAATCGAAGCGGTTTCCGTTCAATAAATGTCAACTCTTTGAGATGGGAGAGAAATGATGGCGGAGTTTCGGATATGACGTGGAGAACTTTCATCCGAGTCTTGAGATACTCGATGAAGCGCTTCAAAAAAGAGACAAAATGCTCCGCTCGCCTGATATTGCCAGGTACCGCCTCTTTCAGTAGGTCATCCGGTAAAGCTGGATTCGACATGAATGTGTCTTCTTCTCGAGCTTCATCAGCTGCACGTAAGCCCTCTACAAGCTTTGCATATTCGTTTTGGAGCTTCTCTGCATCTGTATCCTTCATTTCCTCTATCTTGCGCTCTAGGTTCGTCGCGCCTCGTGTCGCTCGTCGTAGCGAATCTTCGGTGAGATCAATGCTTAATGATTCGATGCATACATTGTCGATATTGTGAGCTTCGTCAAAGACAACGATGCAATCTTTTGAGAGTTCCTTTGATACTCGTTCTGCGATCTTGGGGTCCAGTAAATAGTGATAGGAGTAGATGATGACATTGCAAAACGGCATCATCCTACGGGCAGTGAAATAAGGACACTGTTTATGTTGCTCTCCATATCTTAGGAGACCATCGAGTGTCCATACTCCAGGCGGGATCAGATTGTGTGGTTCGAGTAGATCCAAGTTTTCGTGATAGATGCACAAATCCACATCTTCGCCACGTTCTTTCTTCTCCTTCACAAATCCAGCCGTTAGGCTTCGGCATCTGGCATCAACAATTGCTCCGTTCTTTTCACGCTTAACTGAAGGGTGGAGACACAGATTCTTTCTGCTAGTTAAGCCTAAGCCGCGGAAATCCTCGACGTAGCCCTTTTGCTCGGCACGATATTTCATCAAAGCCTTCAATTCCGCCAAGGCCTTTTCGATCTCGGACATGGTACGAGAGCAATAGATGAGCTTTCGCTTCTCCGGGTGATGCTGCTGATATGCGATAATCAAGGACAATAGCGACACTGTCTTTCCTGTGCCAGACGGCATTTCGAGGACGCATTTGCCTCCTGCGTCCAGCGTACGCTTGAGATCGCACATATAGGCATATTGCTCTGGATAGATTCGTGGGTACGGGAAGAGAACTTCCAAGTCGTCTATGTAGAACTTCATTTTGACTCGTAGGAGGTCCGTTCAGGACCCGCTAGAGGAGCGGCACCTCGTGAAGCAAATGTCAATGTCAGTGTTGGAAGACGTGACAGGACGCGCTGTTGCCTGGGTCACCTTGCGGTCTAGAAATTATCGTATTAGGGCACGGCTGCAGCGAGTCAGGCATGGCTTTGGTGGGGCTCAGCTGCTTGCAAATCCGCATTACGGCATGCCCAACTCGTATCCATTGCATTTCTACACCACGTTGTCCATTTTCGGCTTCCGCGGTGAAGA
>Ga0335073_10006824_pt1 | contig 16038 bp, 8 predicted proteins | sample Lox_Sample_22_FD_207093 | JGI IMG/M metagenome (GOLD analysis project Ga0335073, IMG submission 207093) | Soil microbial communities from Loxahatchee National Wildlife Refuge, Florida, United States - Lox_Sample_2.2 | ecosystem: Environmental > Terrestrial > Soil > Wetlands | place: USA: Florida... | reverse complement strand
ACCGTCGCGGCCTTTTCCCCCTGAGCAGGCCGATCTCGCCTTCGCCACGTTCTTGCTCAAGATCCTCGCCCCGGGCACCTTCACCCGCGACCGCCCGGACCGGGCCAGCCCCCGCAGGACCAAGAAAGCCGGCGACTTCCCGGCCCGCAAGCCCGGCGAGCCGAGCGTTACCAACGTCATCCGGAGACTCGAGTTCCACCTGCTCAGCCCGCAGATGATCACTTAACACAAGGCCATTGGGCCCCGGGCCGGCGAGGTTTCTATGCCCTCGGTATCGGGCTGGCGTTCACAGCCAGGACACCATCCAGACGGACAACTACGCGCAGGCGTTTCTATGCCCTCGGTATCGGGCTGGCGTTCACAGCGTCGTTGACGCGATGATCAAGGAAGAGCAGGCCGTCGTGTTTCTATGCCCTCGGTATCGGGCTGGCGTTCACAGACGTAGCCCGCTCAAATGAAAAGAATAGAGAAGAGCGGTTTCTATGCCCTCGGTATCGGGCTGGCGTTCACAGGTTGATAGCCGGGCGTCGTTTCAGTCGGGAGGGGTCATGTTTCTATGCCCTCGGTATCGGGCTGGCGTTCACAGACGCCCCGGAGCGTGACCCGCGGCAGGGGTCCCTGCAGGTTTCTATGCCCTCGGTATCGGGCTGGCGTTCACAGGTAGGTGCTGCTGGGATGCGCCAGGTCGAGCGTCCCGTTTCTATGCCCTCGGTATCGGGCTGGCGTTCACAGTTTTCCCCGTGATGTATTCACTGGATGTGGAAGAGAAGTTTCTATGCCCTCGGTATCGGGCTGGCGTTCACAGGCTACGTGTCGTCCAAGGACGACCTGCGCGAGGCTGTCGTTTCGTAAGTAATCGGTGAACCTGTGGGCATACGTGATCAGCCGTCGGCACCGGAACGCTGAGCCGGGTGCGGCGGGATGGCTGGCCTGAGCGGGGACAGCCCGGTTTTACGGGTCGTCGGGGCCGTCGTTCCGGCGTCCGGCGGTGCGGAGGGCGCGTCCGGCGGGGGTCCAGGGCAGGTACGGGCCGAGCTGGTCACTGGTGAGGGGCTTTCCGCCGTTTTCGGCGCAGGCGGTGAGGTGGCCGGCGAGCAGGTGCAGGGGTCCGGTGTCGTCCTGGGCTGCGGTGGCGGTGATGGTCCAGATGTCGGCGGCCAGGTCAGCGGCCCAGGCGGCTCCGGAGCCGTAGAAGTTCTTACGCCCGATGACGGGTGTCCGCAGCGCGCGTTCGGCCGCATTATTGTCCAGGTCCAGGTGCGGCAGGTCGCGGTGGCGGGCCAGGCCCTCCCACTCGCTGTTCAGCGTGGCGATGACCTTGGCTGCGGCCGGGTGCAGCTGGCCGGCCATCCTGGTTTCCAGGATGCGCGCGGCGTCGATGTCGTCGAAGACCCGGTGGTAGCGGGCCAGGGCCTGCTCGCGTTCCCCGCTCCCGGTCTCATTCCCGGTACCGGGAGCCTGGGTCATCGCGGCACGCAGGGCGGCGTGCGCCCGGTACAGCAGCGCGAACCGCTGCATCCAGGCATGGCACCACTCGCCCAGCGCGTCAGGGTGAGCGGCTCCGGCCCGCAGGAAGTATCTCCTGATATGGGCGAAGCACCACAGCGGATCGATCCCCTCGACCCCGGACAAGGACTGGTAGGCACCGTAGAAATCGGAGGAGATGACCAGCCGCCGGCCGGCCTCGAGCGCGGCCTGTTCCCGGTCGATGCCCAGCACTCGCGCGGGGACGGCCGTGCTGCGGGAGGGGTCCATCACGAACACGCTGGCGTCATCGGTCAGGAACACCCACAGCCACCAGCGGTTCCCGTCTTTGCCGGGGGTATCGGCGAAGACCTGCCAGCTGGTCTCGTCGGCGCGGACATAGCCCGAGGCCGCCACGTGCGCCTCGATCGCCTCCGCCCAGGGGGCCAGCAGCGGGGCGACCTGCGCCAGCGCGCCGACCAGGGTGCCCTCGGCCACCTCCAGGCCGTCGGCGGCCAGGGCGGCGATGATCCGGTGCAGCGGCCGGCCGAGCACGTACTTCTCGTACGCCAGGCGGGCCAGGAACATCGCGGTGAACAGGCCCTTCGGGATCACCTTCGGCGGCCGGGCCGCGCACACCGTCATCCGCCCCGCCAGTTTCGCCGGGCACTGGCAGCGCCGCCGGTACCGGCGCCGCCGCCACAAGATCCGCCGCAGCAGCACCTCCCAGTCCACCTGCTCCGAGTCCTCGGTGCCCAGGTACTCGTACTCGGTGCCGCAGCAGCGGCACCGCCGCAACTCCGGGTCCACGTCGATGAACCGCTCCTCGGTCTCCAGGTGCGCGTGCGGCTGGCGGCCATGACCAGGCGCGCCCCGCCGCTGTCCCCGCCTGCGCGCGCCCGGGCGGCCCTGCCCGCCGCCGCCCTGCCCGCCGTCGCGGCCGGCGTCCCCGCCGCCGCCTGGCTGCCCCGGCTTCTTCTCACTTGAGGCGCCGAACAGCAGGCCGCTGAGCATCGCGACCGTCTCCGTCAGATGCTCCACCTGCGCCGCCAGCCCCGCCACCCGCTCGTTCAGCGCAGACTTCTCTGCCGTCAGCTGCTCAGCCAGCGCCTCGGCCCGCAGCGCACGGGCACGCCACACAGCAGCATCCGCATCCGTCGTCGCGCTGAGGGGCACGCGCCCCAGTGCACATCACCGCAAGCCACCTGTCACACACCAAACACAGCGTGTCGCAAAATACCCCGGCATGGCACAGATCGCCCTCGCGGCCCCGCTCCCGGCACCCGACTCCCACGGGATCACCGATTACTTACGTCGTTTCTATGCCCTCGGTATCGGGCTGGCGTTCACAGGAGGAGGAATAATGACGCAGGTAACATCAGTTGTAGAAGTTTCTATGCCCTCGGTATCGGGCTGGCGTTCACAGCGGCCAAGGGCACGACCGACGACATCACCGGCTCAGTCGTTTCTATGCCCTCGGTATCGGGCTGGCGTTCACAGGCTGGATGACGCGGTCAAGGGCACGATGGTTGACCCGTTTCTATGCCCTCGGTATCGGGCTGGCGTTCACAGCCGCCCGGTTCCCGGCTGATCAGCACGACCGGTCCGGGGGTTTCTATGCCCTCGGTATCGGGCTGGCGTTCACAGCCGGCTCAGAGTACGTCTGCCTCTACGGCCAAACCGCCGTTTCTATGCCCTCGGTATCGGGCTGGCGTTCACAGACGATGAAGCCATGCGGAAGCTGCTCCGCGAGGCGATGTTTCTATGCCCTCGGTATCGGGCTGGCGTTCACAGGTCCCGGTCTGGATCTGGCCACCCGAACGACGTCGCGGCGTTTCTATGCCCTCGGTATCGGGCTGGCGTTCACAGCCCGTCCAAGCGTGATGCGGTACGGCACGTAGACAACGTTTCTATGCCCTCGGTATCGGGCTGGCGTTCACAGCCCGTCCTGGTCAGGGGCGGCCGGGTCGGGGTGGGTGTTTCTATGCCCTCGGTATCGGGCTGGCGTTCACAGGTCCGAGGCGTCCTTGTTCTTGGTGCCCGCGGAGGCGTTGTTTCTATGCCCTCGGTATCGGGCTGGCGTTCACAGAGCAACGGTCACGGCGGCGCTTACAACGGGGCATCCGCGTTTCTATGCCCTCGGTATCGGGCTGGCGTTCACAGGGGTTCGCCCTATTCGGGCCATCTGAACTGGACCGATAGGGCCCTCCGCGAGCGGTCGGTCGGCAGATGTCTGCCCAAGCCTGGATTTGGACGTGTGAAGGTGCGGAAACGGCGACTGACCTGCTTGCGAGCACTCCTTGGGTTTGAAGCGACCACCTCTGCGCTCGCATCTACATCATGTCAGAAACCAGACGCCGAACTATGCTCGCCGCGGATGATCTTGTGCCACTTCGACACCGTGCTGTTGCGCCGCTAAGGAAGTTGGACGGGTGCGCGCTGGTCGTCCGTCTGTATCTGCGTTTGTCATCTTTTCCGGAATCAGATGCCGGACCCACGATGGGCAGGCAAGATCATCACCGGCGAGGAGGACGCGCCGGTGATCGGCAGCAATGCGGCCATCATTTGGTGGCAGCGCAGTGCGAGCCGCAGGTCAGCGCGTGCTTGCCGCGGACCGATTCCTTGGCCTGCTCCAGCAGGCTCCGCGCCTGGCGCATGGCCTGCTGGATGCTCGCGTGGTAGTGGAAGAACAGTACCGCCGTGCTGGCCGTCGGTAGCGTCGGGGGGATCTCGGTGTGGCACGCCTGCGCCGCGTCGATCGCAGTCGAGGCCGGGGCGAAGGCCAGCAGGTCGTCACCCCTGCATAGACAGGCACGGCCAGCAGCTGCTCAGTCTTCAGCACATCGCTCTGCCGCTGGGCGACAAGCAGGAGATCCCGGGACACGCGGCCATGTTCGTTCGGGTCAATGCCGATTTTCTGGCCGGAGGCGGCGTCGGCCCTGCCGCTGAGGAACAGGCCCATGCTGTCGAGATCGTGGACGACCACCGCCAGGTAGCTGGCCAGCGGCGGTGCGTGGCCGCCGGGCTGCGCCATCAGCTCGCGGAGCCGACGGGCGGCCTGGTACCCGTCACCGACGGCCCGTTCGAACCGCGTGGCCTGCTCCGGGCCGCCCCGGGCCGGGTCCGCGTCCGCCTCGTGGGCCAGTGCCGCCGACCGCCATTGTTCCGGGTACACCCATGGCCCGCCGGACCGGGCCAGCCACCCCCCGGCCCGCTGTCCGGGATCACCGGCTCCAGGCCAGGCACCGGTGTCTCCGGCCCGATGACCCCAGGGCTTCCTCGACGGCCTGCCGGGCCTGATCCAGGTCGCGGACTGCGGCAGAGACCTCCGGATCGGCCAGGCGCTGCAGGACGGCCCGGCGGTAAGGAGCCGACGCGATCGAAGCCGTGGAGGGAAACCCGCTGGCCTCGCTGATGTGGCGCCAGCGGCGCTTCACCCAGCCGACCGCGCTCAGCGGCGTGCGCTGCTCGTACGGCGCCACGCCCGGCGGCACCTTGCGCTCGGCCGGCCAGCGGGGCGCCTGCGAGCACAGCGCGCGCTGCCGCCAGTCCTCCTCGGGGACGGCCGCGAAGTCCCGGATGCGGCGGCGCGCCGCGAGCAGCTGCTGCGCCTGCTGCCACTGGGCCTCGTATCCGCCCGGACGGCCGGGTATGCAGACCCAGTACACGCGCGGGAATCCCGGGGTCTGAGGCTGCGGATCCCCGGGGATCGGGCGCATAACCTGACGTACCCATCCTTGCCAGGCCTCGTGCACGGCATCGCTCGCGCGCTGCGCCGCGGCAGCGCCCGATCCAGGCGGCAGCAGAGCCACTATCCGGTTCGGCAGGCCCAGTTCACCGCCCTCGCTAGAGCGCGGCACATCCGGTCCCGGCGATGGAGCATCACGCACCGGCAGGACAAGCTGGCCCCCAGGCTCGGCCCCGAGCGAATCGACGACACGGCTCGACAGGGCCGAGTAGATCCCGCTGGCAGCCGACACATCCGAAGTAGACCGGGCCTCCGCCAGGAAGCGCTGCACCCCAGGCAACGCGACCACCACGAGGTCTCCCGGCACCCCCCGGCTGTCCATTCCTGCCCTCCCCACGCCGCGCAACACCCTAGAAGCCGCAGCGCCACCGGTCCCCGATAACGTGAAAATGTGTCTCCAACGACACTATTTCGTCACTCAGGGCGACTCTCACGGTAAGTCCCATAAGCCTCATGCGTAACATACGTCGCAGACTGATTCGACGCTGCTCGGGCGCCTCCGGTTCCGGGTGACGCACGTCCCCGGTTCTATGCCCTCGGTTTCGGGCTGGGCTTTGCGACCTGGTGTTCTGGGTGCGGGACACCCGCCGCGCCTCCGTTTCTATGCCCTCGGTTTCGGGCTGGGCTTTGCGACTCGGCATCGAAGTCCGCATAGTGAAGGCTTTTTCTTGGCGTTTCTATGCCCTCGGTTTCGGGCTGGGCTTTGCGACATCCAAGTAACGCCGGTTCAGGAAATCGTGGGAAACCGTTTCTATGCCCTCGGTTTCGGGCTGGGCTTTGCGACTTTTTTTTCAGGCGTGTTCAGTCCCCCCGTGGGGGGTTTCTATGCCCTCGGTTTCGGGCTGGGCTTTGCGACGGATGCGATATAGAGGGCCTCCTGACCTGGCGTTTTGCGGACCCATGCGCCAACCATACCTGCCAATGCCGCGCCGATACCCCTGACCCAGGACGGCAGGGCGCTGACCAGCAGGTTCTCGCGCGCCGACCGCGACCGAAAACAGCTGTCCGGCGTCATGGCTGTACCGGGCCATGTCGCGATCCAGAGATCCTGGCGTTCCTGACATCACGTCTCTGATCATGGCCGGCCAGCCTGCGGTGCGGAGCGGCCGCTCACTTCCACGGCACTGGCTGGTAAGCGCGATCGGGATTAATGATTTCCTGGGCAAACGACTTGGCCCGCAGGCTCAGGCCGACCCGGTAGGACACCCGGCGCCCTAAAGGTTCGTGCATAACACGGTCAGCATGTGCCGTATATGGGCTGTAGGAACGCCTGCGCCGACGCGTTCATCCGGCCCAGCGCTCATCCGGCGTAGTTTCAAACTCCTCGAACCGGAGGGTGCCGGTGGGCAGATAGCACAGCATCACCGTGTCTACATCACTGGCCGGAGCTCCTCGATGAGGTCCACAGCCAGGCACGACCGATCCCGGCGGGGCCGGTGGAGTACCCGGGTTGACTCGGCCATCAGTATCTAGGCTCGATTCCTGTGTCAGGCGCATCGGCCTCCGGCGGTCTGTGCATGGCGGGGTGGTGGGGCCACCTCGGCGTAGGTTGCCATGGTTGGCGGGCCTGTTTGAGAACCTCGTCACGCCAGTCTGCTGATGGCGGGGCATGGCGTTCCAGGTTTGCGGCCCCGCCGGGCTCCGCCGCCACGCCGTGCGTCTGCTGGCTCGGCGAATATTCCCGCTTTGCCGCCTCTTCGTGCTTGGCCTGCTGGACTGACGCGCCATTCTCGCGGGCGGCGCGGGGGTTGGGTGCTGGCCATCGTGTTGCCGGATCGCTGTCGGCTGGTTCGGTGCTGGCATCCGGTGCGTCTGCGGATGCTCCGGGCCGTGCTGGTGTGTCTGGCGCCGGAGCCGCTGGCTTCTGTGGCCACGACGGTGTCCGATCACCCTGTGGGACTGCTGACGGAGGTTGCGGGTCGCCGCGCGGTGGCGATGACGGCCAGGAGGGCTGTGGCGTTTCCCTGTCGCCGTGCACCGGGCTGCCCGATCGGGACGGAGTCGCTGTTCCCGGTTCCCGGGCCGCCGACCGATCGGCCTTCACGTTTCCGTCCGGCCACGGCACGGAAGCGTCGCGCGGGCCGACGTGGCGGGGCGGTGGAGTGGGCGGAGTGCGCTGAAGGTCACAGTCCCAGACCGCCGGCAGGCGGGGGTCGATCTGCCGGGCGTCGCTGAGAAGCCTTTGCGCTTGCTGCTGGTCGCCTCCGGCGCCGGCGGCTTGGGCGTCTAGGATCAGCCGCCGGGCGGTGATCTGCTCACGGTGCTGCTGCCACAGGTCGGCACGGGAGGGGTCCAGGGTGGCGGCCTGGTCGATGAATTGCCGGGCCTGGTCCAGGGCTCCGGCTCGGTACGCCGCGTTGGCGGCCACGGCGGCGCGGTGGGCCTGCTCGCGCTGTGCAGAGACGCGGGCGCCGCTTGGCGCGGATGTCTCTCGTGTCTGGTCCGTCTGCGGCCCGGTTCGCGGGGCATCGGGTTGGCGATGGCCGCTGGCGCCGTCTGCCTCTTGTCCGGCTGCCGCGCCGCCTTGCTTTGCCTCGTCGCGTGCCATGCGGTCGAGAGCTTCATCGATATCGCGGACCCGGGTGCGGGCAGCGGCGAGCTCCCCGGCGTGCGGGAAGGGCTGGCCGATGCTGCCGCGGGCGTGGGTCATCTGGCGGCGGGCGTGGTCGGTGTCGGCGAGCGCCCTGGCCTTGCGTGTTTCCAGTTCGGCAAGGCGGTGTTCCAGCCGGGTGAGCAGCCCGGCCGGGTCAGCGCCGGGCAGGCCGGACGCGGGCAGGTCGATCGTGGTGCCGGGTGCTCCTTCGAGGTTGAGGGTCACGTTGGTGGTGCCGAGCGACCGGTATACCTCGGCGCTGACCGTGAACCCGCCGAGCTGGCCGACGCTGAAGGCGCGGCGCAGTTGCCCGGCCACCTGGGATGCTTCCCGTTCCAGGATGTGCTTGACGTGCTGTCCGGCGTCGGCGCGCTTGGTGTAGTGCGTCCCGTCGATGACCGCGGCGAACTTGTCGCCGCGGGTGTCCTGCCGTCGTGCGATCGCGGCGTCGACCGCGTCGGCGAGGATGGTGAGCCTGCCGATTTCCGCCTCGTAGTCGGTGATCGCGTAGCGCAGGGCGTCTTGGTTGCGCAGGTGGGCGCGTTCGGCGCGCTGGAGCCGGGCCAGGGCGGCGTCGGCTTCGGCTTTGTCGATGAGCAGCGGGTTGCCGGTGGCGATGGCCTTGACTTCGCCGAAGGACAGGGCGGTCTCGCCGATGTCGGCGATCTCGCGGGTGTCGAGACGGCCGTGCATGACCTGGTCGATGAACCGGGCTTTGCGTTCGAGGTCTGCCACATGTAGCCGTCGAAGGATCGTTCGGTGACGTACCGGATGATCTGGACGTCACGGCCGAGGTTGCGGTTGAGGTTTCCCTGCCGCAGGATGCGGCCTTCGCGCTGGGCGACGTCGGCGGGCCGCCAGGGCGCGTCCAGGTGGTGCAGGGCGACGGCCCGGTCTTGCACGTTGGTGCCGACGCCCATCTTCTCGGTGGAGCCGACCAGGACGGCCACCGCGCCGGTCCGGCAGGCGGCGAACAGGCGGGCCTTGTCCCGGTCGGTCTTGGCGTCGTGGATGAACCGGACCTTCTCCGGCGGCAGGCCGCGGGTGGTGAGCTGGGCGCGGAGCTCGTCGTAGGCGTTCCAGCCGGGCCCGGGGGTGCCCAGGTCGCAGAACACCAGCTGCAGCGACCCGCGGCCGGGGTAGGGCAGGCCGCCGGGGTCGAAGTACTCATCGTCGTCGCAGGCTGCCCAGATCGCGGCGATCCGGTCAGCAGCCGCGGCGATCTTGCCGGGGGTGTCTTGCGGCAGGCCGACCAGCCGCAGGTCCAGGGCGGCGCGGCGGCCATCGCCGGAGATCTTGAGCATGTTGTCCTCATCTGGCCGCACGGCCCGGGTGCGGACCTGGGCGGCCCGCTCGCCGAGGTCACGGACGTAGGCCAGCAGGTCGCCGGACGGCTCGATGCTGACCGTTTCCGGTACGCGTTCCCCGTCGTCGCGCGGTTTGAGGCCGGGGACGGGCAGGGCCAGGTCCGCGGCGGTCTTGACGTCGGCGGCCACGTGCAGCATCCGCAGCATTTCCGGGACGTTGGCGAACCGGGCGAACCTGCTTTTCATCCGGAAGCTGCTGCCGCCCTCGGGGGCCAGCTCCACTTGCGAGACGACCTGCCCGAAGGTGGCGGCCCAGGTGTCGAATACCTCGATGCCCGCGTCGTCGAGCAGGTCGGGCCGCAGGTAGCGCTGCATCACGTAGGCCTCGGTGACCGAGTTGGCGATCGGCGTGGCGGTGGCGAAGGTGACCACGCGGCGGCCGTTGCGGCGGCGCAGGTAGTCGACCTTCATGTCCAGGTCCGAGGCCCGCTGGGACCCGTCGATCGCCGCGTCGCGGATGTTGGACGGGGTCCGCAGGTTCTTGAACCCGTGGGCCTCGTCGATGCACAGGTAGTCGATGCCGGTGGCCTCGAAGGTGATGCCGGGGTCTTTGGCCGAATCCAGCCTGGCCTTGATCCGTTCCTGGGCGCGCAGCAGCATGCCTTCCAGCTTCTTGACTGACGGGCTGCTGGCTTTTTTCGCCTCGGCGATCCACCGGCGGAACTGGGCCAGCTCCCGGTCCATGTATGCCTGCTGCTCGGCAGCGGACAGCGGGATCCGCTCGAACGCCGACCGGGACATGACGATGCCGTCCCAGGTGCCGGTGGCGCAGCGGGCGACAAACTGGCGGCGGCGGTCGCGCTGCAGGTCTTCCTGCCCGGCGAGCATCACCTTGGCCTGCGGGTACAGCTGCAGCCATTCCCGGGCGAACTGTTCGAGCATGTGGTTGGGCACGACGACCGCGGGCTTGCGGACGATGCCGAGGCGCCGCAGCTCGGTGATGCCCATGATCATCTCGGCGGTCTTGCCCGCGCCGACCTCGTGGGCCAGCAGGACGGCGGGCTCGTGGATGATCCGGGCCACGGCCGCGACCTGGTGCGGGTGCGGGCGGAAGGTCAGGGCCAGGCCGGGCAGCGACAGCTGGGCGTCGTCGTAGCTGCGCAGGACCAGGCTGTTGAACCGGTCGTTGTAGATGCGGGCCAGCGCGGCGGCGCGGACGGGGTTCTCCCATGCCCAGTCCGCGAACCGCTCGGCGAGCTCGGCGGCCTTCTCCTGCGCCGCCACGGTGGCATCGGCGCTCAGCACCGAGCGGTCCCGGCCATCGGCGTCGGTGACCGTGTCGTGGACTTCGATGGGCCGCTGTTCGAGCACGGCCTGGGCCAGGGCCGGGGCGGGGTAGCGGCTGGTCCCCCAGGTCGAGCAGGCGGGAACCGTGGCCATGTTGCCGTGGACCCGCCAGATCTGCCCGCCGGGGTGATCGACCCGCAGGCCCGGGTCATCGAGGATCTCGGCGAGGAACTGCTCGACATACTCCCGGTCGATCCAGGCCGCGCCGAGCCGCGCGTCGATCTCCCCCGGTGTGAGGTCGGCCGGGATCACCCGGTGCAGCTCGGCGACGTTGGCCTCGAACGAGGTGTCGGTCCCGGCTGCCCGTTCCGCTTGGCGCAGCTTCTTGCGCACGTTCCCGGACAGGTACTCCGCGGCTGGGACGAGCTGGCCGGTGTCAGGGTCGTGGAAGACCAGCGTGCCGAGCTGCTCGCGGGCGTCGTCCTGGGTGGTGCCGAGCAGCCGGGCGATCTCGTCCAGCCGGACCTCGCCCCGGGTGTCCAGGCAGATGGCCAGCGCATCGGCCGCGGTGTCGGCGCCGAGCCGCGGGGTGCGCGGGGCGATGACGCGTTCGCGGAAGATGGCGGCCTTGGCGGCCCGCTGGCCGACGGGGTCGAACTGTTCCAGGGCGTAGACCAGCGGCGCGAACGGGTCGCCGCCGAACCCGCCCTGCGGCGGCCGGATCCGTGCCATCACCGGCTCGCCGGTGGCCGGGTCGGTCCGGCCGGTGCGCCGCAGCGAGAACCGGTTCAGCGGGCCGTAGGCGGCCAGGTAGGTGTCGTAGTGGCCTCCCAGCTCGGCGCGCAGCGCACCGAGGTCGGCGGTGTCTTCCGCGGAGGCGGCCTCGGCGTCGAGCAGGCTGCGTGCGGTGTCGCGCAACGCGAGCAGGTGACCCAACTCGGCTGCCTGGCTGGCCGGTACCTCGTGCGGCTGCTCGATGCCGTAGACGATCTTGGTGAAGGTCCGGTCTGGCCGGGCCCGCAGGTACCCGTCGGGCTGGGCGGAATGCCGGGCTTCTGCTCCTGCCGGGCGGGCTGCCTCCGCGGTACGGCCTGCCGGTTCGCTGGTCAGGCCGCGGGCACGGGCCGAGGCGACCAGCGTGTCCAGAGCAGCGGACAGGGCCGCGATCGTGTCTCCGGCCGGGCGGACCACCAGGTCGTCGGCACGGTAGGCGCCGTTGGTCGCTCCCATCTGGCCCAGGACCGCGTCCGGATGGGTGAGGAAGTATTCGTTCACGGGCACCTGGGCGCCGTCCAGCTCGATTGGCTGTGTCTTCTCCCAGGCGATCCCATCGGGTGGGCGGCCTGGTTTGCGGCGCCGCAGCACGAGCAGGTCGGTCACCACGGCGGTGCCGGCGGCTCGCTGGTGGGCGCCGCCAGGCAGGCGGATCGCGCCGGCCAGGTCGGCCAGCGAGGCGATTTCCCGGCGCGCGGCCGGGTTGCGGGCGTCCATCGTGAACCGGGAGGTGAGCACGGCCACCACTCCCCCGGGCCGGACCAGGTGCAGCGCCTTGACGATGAAGTGGTTGTGGATGCTGTGCCCGGCCGCGTTATGCCGCCGGTCGTGCAATGTCATGTTCCCGAACGGCACGTTCCCGATCGCCAGGTCAAAACTGCCGTCGCCGTCGCGGCTGTCGGCGAACGACTCGGTGCGGATCTCCGCGTCCGGATACAGCAGGCCAGCGATCCCCGCCGTCACCGGGTCCAGCTCAATCCCGGTCACCCGGGCGGCTTGCGGCGCGAACGCGATGAAGTTGCCGCTGCCGCAGCCCGGTTCGAGCACCCGCCCGGCCGTGAAGCCGAGCCCCTGGACAGCCCGCCATACCGGCTGGACGATCGCGGCGTCGGTGTAGTGGGCGTTCAGCGTGTTCCGCCGCGCTGCGGCCAGTTCAGCGGGGGCCAGCAGGCCCGCGAGTTGCTCTCGGGCCCAGGCGAACTCGGCGCGGCGCTCGTCGAAGACCTCCGGGACCGCACCCCATCCCGACCAGCGGGCCAGTACCTCCTGCTCGGCGGGCGTCGCCGGGCGGTCCTGCCGCTGGCAGGTGCGCAGCACCGACAGCGCGGCGAGGTTGGCGCGGACCCTGCTGACCGCACCCGACGGGGCCAGGTCGTCCTGGCCGCCGGGCCGGAAGGACGCTACTGCGGGCGAGTCTCCCCGGCGCCCGATTCGGGCGGCAGCAAGATCATCTCGGTCAGCACGATCTGCTCGGCCCGGTGCCGGGCCTCCCCCAGCCGCCCGGCCTTGTCCAGGTAGCCCTCCGTCGTGGGATCGTCCCCCGCCAGATCCCAGGCCAGCGCGGTGATCTTCTGCTCGGCCTCGTCTCCCAGGCCGGTGAAGAACGTCTGCGGGTCCTCGATCGCCGCGAACCGGCCCGGCAGCCACCGCGCCCAGTGCCTGCAGGCCATCTCCCCGTACTGGTTCACCGCCAGCTTCCCCATCCTGGAACCCAGGCAGCATGTCCTGCACAAGCCCCGGCTGGGCCTGGCGGTTCCGCTTCCGAAGCGTACCCGCCGTCCGCCGGGATCGCCGCGGCGACGACGGCCCGGCCTGCTGCCGGATGAGCGAGTCCTCGAACAGTTTCTGATCGGTGACCCACCAGTCTTCCCCGAACAGCGGCTCGCCGACGTTATCCCCGCGCCGTCGCCTACCAGGAATCTGACTCACCATCCTCCGCACGCGCCAGGACGCCACGGCGGTGCCCCGGCTGCTGTGAAACCGTCATGAGCCAGGCTCGGTATCGTCGGCCTCGCGGGCGCCGAGCGCGTCGCAGTAGGCGTCCACCACCCGGAACCGCGCAGGGGCGTTGTCGTCCGCGGTGGGGGAGGTCACGCCCAGTGCGCCGAGCAGCCGGGCGCTGCCCTCATCCCAGAACACGTAGCCGGCGTCGCCGAACGGGGCGATCCCGGCGGCGCGGTGCTGTTGCCCGAGCCGCTGCGCCTGTTCGATGAGGTCCGCATGGCCGGTCACGCGATCGGTGGCCGGGTCCCCCTTGATGGGCTCAGGCTGGCCGTCTTCAGCTGCCATGTTCTCCCCTTAGACATCTAGAACGTGATGCAGATCAGTCGATCGATAGGTCTGGCTCGCTGAGCTCGGCTTCGGCGCCGGGGTTGCCGGACTCGGGCGGCCGGGCAAGGGCGGGATTGCCGGGCCAGCTCGGTACGGGTTGCCACGACTGGCGGGCCTGGCTGAGAACCTCGTCGCGCCAGTCAGCCGATGCCGTGGCGGGATCGGCTGTTTCCGTTCTGCCGGGTTCGGTCTCTGGCGCGAGGCTGACCTGCGTGTTCCTGCCAGGGTGCCGTCCTGCTGCCGCCTCGTGCCTGGCTTGCTGGCCTGGCTGGCCGGCTTGGCGGGCGGCGCGCGGGCCGGGCGCTGGCCAGCGTCCCGCCGGGTCGCTGTCGGGTCCGGCGCTGGTATCGGCGTCCTGGCCGATGCCAGCGGGGCCGGCTCGCGGTTCACGGGGTGCCGCAGCAGCCGGCCGCGGCGGCGATGACTGAATCGTGTCCGCCGGGCCGGGCGTGTCCGGCCCTGGGTGCTGTGGCTCGCGGCGCGCAGGTGACGCCGGCCAGCTCGGCCGAGCTGGGTCTTGACTGGCGTGAGCGATCGCGGCGGGGACGTGATCGCCGCGGCCGGACTCCGGTGCCGGTGACCGGCCGCTGACTGGGGTACCACCCAGATCCGGCGCGGTCACGTCACGGCTGCCGGCTGGGGGGCCTGGCCGGACAGAGGGCAGTGAGGGCAGGTCGCCGTCCCAGATGGCGGGCATGCGGGGATCGAGCTGCCGGGCGTCCTCGAGTAGTTTGCGGGCCCGCTGGTGGTCGCCGTCGGCGTGCGCAGCCCGGGCGCTGTGGATCAGCCGCCGGGCGGCGATCTGCTGCCGGTGCTGCTGCCATAGCCCGGCGCGGGACGGGTCCGCAGCGGCGGCCTGGTCGACGAGTTGCCGGGCCCGGTCCAGGTCCCCGGCACGGTAGGCCTCGTTCGCGGCGACGGCCGCGCGGTTGGCCCGCGCGCGGGCGCTGCCATCCGGGCCGGGGCCGGGCTGCGTGGCGCCCTGTTCGCGCTGGGCGGCGATCGCGGCGGCCCAGCGGAGCATGGCGGCGTCGTGGCGGCCGGTCATGTGGCGGCCGTCGTGGGTGTAGGCCTGGTGCGCCGCATCCGCCGCGGCTCTGGTCCGCTCGACGTCGGCGGCCGCCTGCGCGGTGGCTGACCGGTCGTGCCGGTCCAGGGCCTGCTGGTGCGCGGCCACCGCGGCGCGGCGCCGGTTCCTGGCGGCCGTGTCGGCGGCCTCGATCTCGCGACGGATGCCGTCGGGCACCATGTCCTGCCAGCGGCCCGCCCGCGATCCGGCTGCTGCCTGGCTGCGCGGCGGCCGGGCGGAGGCGGAGGGCGCGGGCCGAGCGGGCGGGTGCTGCCGTTCGGGGGCTGGGCTGGGGGTGGTGAAGTCGGGCAGGGCGCGCGGGGTGCGCAGCCCGTTGCGTAGCCCGGAGCGGATGGCCCGGCGGGCTTCGGCCTGGCCGTCCTTGCCGGTGTACCCGTTGCGCTCGGCTGCGTCCAGGAGCGCTTCTTCGGCTTCCTCGTCGGTCCAGGCCGCGGCGTGCTCGGCGCCGGGGGTGGCGCGGGCCGCGCCGAGCAGGGATCCGGCCTTCAGCCCGGCGGCGTAGGCGGCGGCGTTCCGGCCGCCTGGCTGCCGGCTGGCCAGGTCCTCCGCGATGCGGGTCATCGCCTCGTGCACGTACCTGGCGGCGCGGTCGGCGCTGTCCGGGGGGATCGGCACCCGGGGGCGTGCGGGCCGGGGCTGCGGGGCCGGCGGGGTCCATGCCGTGACGTAGGCGGCGGGCAGGTCGGCTACCGGGCCGCCGGTGACCGGGCCGTACCGGGCTGGGCCGTCCGGGCCGGGGACCACGGACGGGGCGGCCATCAGGATCTGGCCGGGCATCCGCAGGTCGATTCCAGCCGGGACCGGATTGGCGGGGTCTTTGCCGACCCAGGCCCGGCCGGTCCATCCCGCCGGGGTCCGGTAGATCAGGTGCTCACCGTGCGGGGTGCGGTGCGCCAGCGTGGGCGGTAGCTCTCCGAGTTCATCCGCCAGCCCGGCGGTTGCGGCGCGTCCGCCGTCATCGTGGTCGATATCGATGGCCATCATTCCGGCGGGGATGGCGACCATCAGGTTCCCGGCCGCGTACGGGCCGCCGGGGGCGAACCGCTGGTCGATCTCCGCGTGGGTGTGGCAGGCCAGCGGCTTCCAGGAGTAGTCGTGCGGGCCGGGGCCGGCGTGGACCGAGCGGGGATGCTTACCCGGCCGGCCGCAGTCCGCGCCGCGCGGGCAGCAGCACTCGCCGCCCTGCCGCACCGACCACGCCGGGACCGGCAGCAGGCCCCGGTCCAGGTACTGGTGGGCGGCCTCGCGCAGCTGCTGGCCCGTGGTCCGTGCCTGCGCCGATGCCTCATCCTCATCCTCGTCCTCGCCCGCCGATAGCGGGGTGTTGCCGGACGCTCGGGGTGAGCGTGGCGGCGTCGTTGCCGGTGAGCGTGTGCATGATGTGAATGGCCCCGCCCGGCGGAGCCGGGCGGGGCTGGTGTTCAGGGTGTCGCCTTGGCGCTCA
>Ga0335073_10006823_pt1 | contig 16039 bp, 16 predicted proteins | sample Lox_Sample_22_FD_207093 | JGI IMG/M metagenome (GOLD analysis project Ga0335073, IMG submission 207093) | Soil microbial communities from Loxahatchee National Wildlife Refuge, Florida, United States - Lox_Sample_2.2 | ecosystem: Environmental > Terrestrial > Soil > Wetlands | place: USA... | reverse complement strand
CGCGCCGATCGGGTGACCGAGCGAGATCCCCGAGCCGTGCACGTTGACCCGCTCCAGGCCGTCAGGTAGCTCCCACTCGGCGAGCACAGCGAGCGCCTGCGCGGCGAACGCCTCGTTCAGCTCGATCAGGTCGAGGTCCGCGAGCGTGAGACCCGCGCGATCAAGCGCAGTTCGCGTCGCAGGGACGGGGCCGATTCCCATGGTCTCGGGCGCGACGCCCGAGACCGCCCATGAGACCAGCCGCGCAAGCGGGCGCAACCCAAGCGCGGCGGCCTTCTCGGGGTGGGTGACGATGCAGATCGCGGCGCCGTCATTCTGACCGCTCGCGTTGCCGGCAGTGACCGTGGACTCGGGGTCACTGCGGGCCATGATCGGTTTCAATGCGGCGAGCCGCTCCAGCGTGGTGTCCTCGCGTGGGTGCTCGTCGCGCTCGATCGTCAGCTCCTCCTTACGGGTCTTCACGGTGACGGGGACGATCTCCTCGGCGAATGTCCCGTCTCCCAGCGCGGCGACCGCCCGCTGGTGAGAGCGCAGCGCGAGCTCGTCCTGCGCGTCGCGCGAGATGCCGTACTCGCGTCGCAGGTTCTCCGCAGTTTCGATCATCCCGCCCGCGACGGGATGACGGTGGCCCCCGGCGGTCACGCGCGGACGAGCGAGTCGGTCGGCGAGCTCGACGCCGCCGCCCTTCACGCCCCAACGAATACCAGTGGCGTAGAACTCGGCTTGGCTCATACTCTCGGCGCCTCCAGCGAGCACGAGATCGCAGGCTCCAGTCTGCACCTGCATGCAGCCGAGCATGATCGCTTGCAGCCCCGCGCCGCAGCGGCGGTCGATCTGCAGCCCGGGCACCTCGATCCCGAGACCAGCGTCGAGCGCGGCGACGCGGCCGATCGCGGGGGCCTCTCCGTTGGGATAGCCCTGCCCGAGGATCACGTCCTCGATCTCGCTCGTGGGAAGCGAGGTGCGCTTTACGAGCTCTTCAATCACGGTCGCGGCGAGTCGCTGGGGCGGGACGTCGCGGAACACGCCGCCGAAGCCGCCGACCGGCGTGCGCAGGGGTTCGCAGATCACGGCGTCGCGCATGAGGCAGCAGCCTTGCACAAAGAAGCACTCAAGGACTGGTGTCTCATTGAAAACGGCACCCGCCGTTCTTCGCGGAAGTCCGAGGCGCGGACCGCTGGGTCTCGGCTGGGCCTGGACCCGGGGTTATGGAGCGACCGGGGGCCGAGACACTAGCCCCACGGTCGCCCTCTACCCGGATGACCTGTGGCCTTCCGCCCAAACTGTCGGCAGCGTCGCGCGGGCCCTTTAGCTACGACTTGGGGCTGCCCGCGAATTTGCGCTGGACGAGCGCGTCGATGCGCGTGCGCAATCGCTGTTCCCGACGGGTGGCCCGCTCGTGGCTGACCTGACCGGCAGCGACCCCAGCGGCGATCCGTTGCTGCTTGGCGGCGAGGAGCGCGTCGACCAGACCCGCCTCGTCCTTGCCGGAGCTTTCGCGGGCGACCTGCGCGAGCGAGGAGCCGGCCTGCAGCCGGGAGCGCAGCTGCGCGGGCGTAATCCCGAGATAGTCGGCGGCCGCGGCGCCGAGGTGCCCGGGGGCGGTGAACAGCGAAAGTGCGCGCCCGGCGCTAGGCGCGATGACGGGCTTGACGGTGCGCGAGACCTCGGCCCGCACGCGCTTGGGCAGCGTCGCCGAGACCTTGGCCAGGCGCACTCGGCGGGCGGAAACGATCGCGTCGATCAACCCCTGCGCCGACTTGCCGTGGGCTTCGGCAATCTGGGCGAGCGACTTTGAAGAGAGCTCGCGGACGAGCTGTTCGCTGGATACGCCGAGGTACGTGGCTGCGGCTTGCAGATCGCTGCGATGCAGGCGGCGCAGCTCGTGCGCCTTAGTACGAGCAGCGTGCCCGTTGCCCTGGCCGGTGGCGGAGACCGCGGCGAAAGACGTGCCGCCGAGCAGAACGGCTACGGCCGCAAAGGCGATTACCTTCTGTCTGATGTTGCGAGGCATCCCGAGCATGCTCTACCACTACCCTAAAGACCCGCTGGCCTCTCGCTGAATGGTACGTAAAAGAAGCTGGCTCACAAGCAAACGCCTTGTACCCGCGGGCAACGCGGCGGGCGTGGTCTACGGCGTGATCACGATCGGCGCGCTGATGGCAGCGGAGAGCGGTCGGCACGAGAGCTACCTGGACCTATTCGCCTCGGCGCTGGTGGCGACGCTGCTCTACTGGCTGGCCCACTCCTACGCGGACCTGCTCGGCCGTCGACTGGCGACGGGCGAGTCGCTAACGATTCGCGCGCTGGGACGCGCGCTCGTGCATGACTGGGCGATCGTGCGCGGCGCGGCGATCCCGCTGCTCGCGCTCGTAATCGCGTGGGTCGCGGGGGCGAGTCGGGAATCGGGCGTGACCGCTGCGTTGCGGACCGCGGTTGTGACCGTCGTGGTGTTCGAGGTCGTCGCGGGCCTCCGCGCGAAATCGACCCCGGCAGAACTGCTGCTGAAGGCAGGAGTCGGGGTGACGATGGGGATCGCGATCCTCGCGGTCAAGGGCATCCTGCGCTAGACGCACAAACGCGCGCGGGACTCGCGCCTCCAACTGCGCTCGGACCCGACCTTTGCCGAGGCGCAAGCGCGCGCGTCGCGGGAGTTTCCCGGGCCCCGTTCCTAGCCCGCGATACCCAAGCGCCCGTCGGCCCCGCCTGTGCCCATCACTTGCCAGGCATGACTACAAGAAACTACTCGTTCCCATCGTTGGGACGGTTCGCTGTAGACAAAGGATCGCCGACGTGAAACGATCCTGACAGCCGAACTCTATGGCATGATCAATGACAGCGATCGATTCTGGGGGATCGAATGTCAAGGACGGAGAGGAGCGGGGCGAGCGAGGGCGCAAGGAAGGCCGCGTTCACCCCCCTGTATCAACGATTGCCTCATGGCCCGCATCGATTGGGCCATGAGGAGGTAATCCGCAACCAACGCCAGCGGATGCATGGGGCGATGATCGAGGCGGTGGCAGCGAACGGGTACGAGCGCACAAGCGTGAAGCAGGTGGTTGGTCTGGCGGGCGTCTCGCGACGCTCGTTCTATGAGCAGTTTGCGAACAAGCAGGAGTGTTTCCTGGCGACGTATGACTTGATCGCAACACGCGGTGCCGGGCGAATCAGCGCGGCGTACCGGAAGGCTCGTGGACCGGTCGAGGACCGGTTGCAGGCGGCGTTCGGCGAGCTGGGCGAGGCGATGAGCTCGAACTGGAACAGCGCGAACCTGGTGATCCTGGAGGCACCGAAGGTGGGGGCCCCGGCTCTGCATCGTCTGCGACGCGCATCGCAGACGTTCGAGCAGATGCTGGGTGCGTGCTTCGAGCACGCGCAGACGCCGAGCCCACTGCCGGCTCCAGTAATCCGCGGGATCGCTGGCGGCCTGCACGCGTCGATCTCGAAGTGCCTACGTGAGGGCTCGCCGGAGCGGGCGCCGCAACTGGCAGAGGAGATGTTCGAATGGACGTTGCTGTTCCAGACGCCGGCGGCGAAGCAGTTGGCGGAGCGGCTGGCGGAGCGCGCGCGACTGGCGCTGATCGAAGGTCGCAAGGCACCGAAGAACGGGAACGGGAACGGCGCACCAGAACGCGGCGATCGCGAGCGACTGCTGGAGCAGGCTCTGCGGCTTGCAGTGCTGGAGGGTTACCGCGAGCTGAGCGCGCCACAGATCGCGGATGCGGCGAACGTCCCGATCGACGCGTTCTTTGAGCTGTTCGCGAGCAAGGAGGAGTGCTTCATGGCGGCACTCGACATGCTGGGCGAGCAGCTAAAGAAGCTGGCGAGCGACCCAGACCTGCGCGGCTCGGAATGGACGCAGGCGGTACGACGGACGATTCGCTTGCTGATGAGCTACCTGGGTGAGCATCCGATCTACGCGCACACGCTGGCGGAAGGAGCGGTGGCAGCTGGCCCGGAGGCGGCGGCGCTGAACCTGCGGCTGGCGTACGGGATCGCTGCGCGCCTGACGGAGGGCGCGCCGGAGGAGGCCCGCAGCGTGCTCGTGGTACAGGGAGTCGCGGGCGCGTTGTCGCACACGATCCGCTGCCAGGTGGCGAGCGGTCAGATCCAGCTGCTGTCGGTGCTCTCGGACTACCTGACGTACATCGCGCTGGCGCCATTCGTGGGCGCAGAGCAGGCAGCGGAGCTGCTGGTCGAGGAGGCGGCGGCTTAGCGCCGCCTCCTTAAGGACTAGCGCCGCGAGACCTAACGCCGCTTACGCCGCGGGATCCGCTCGGCAAAGTAGCTGAGCACAATCCCGACGAGCACGGAGATAACGATCACAACGATCAAGGGCGCCTTACCGGAACCGAAGACGTAGGAGACCTTGACCTCTTTGAGGTTGAAGACCGCAAAGAGGGTGATGAGGATCGTGAGAACGACGAGCGCGCCAGTACGAGCGACCTCGCGCTGGCTGCGCTTGTCTAGGCCACCGGGCCCTCCAGCGTGTCCCTTGTGAGAGCCGGCGCCCTGCGCGCCACCGGGGGGTGTCTGTGCGGATGCGGACATGCGCTATAGCGATCCTACCCCTCACGGAGGATCGCGAAGCTCGCCGTATATACGTTTGCTACCGCAACCGCGATTCGAAGCCCCCCTCGGAAGCCCAGGCGCGCCCGTCGGGGCCTAGGCGCGCCGCTACCGAGTCGCGCGCCGCAGCTCCTCAGCGACCCAAGTGCAACCGACGGATAGGTCCTCAACACCGAGCGCAGCGGCGACGTTGAGCGCCATGCCGTGCCGAAAGAAGTCATCGATCCGCTCGGCATCGGCGCCGGAGAGCTCGCGAGCGAGGTCAACGAGCTCGGCATAGCGGCGACGCACGCAGGCGCGCACGGCCTCATCGTCACAGGCGGCGTAGGACTGATGTTGGAGCATGAGATAGTCGCGATCGCTTGAGAGCAAGCCCTTGTAGGCCATCCCCATGGCGTCAAGGGCGTCGTCGCACTCGGCGGGGGCGCGGCCCTCGGCGTACTCGGCGGCGGCGCGACGGAAAGCTTCGGCGACGCGCTCGAAGCCACGCTCGAGCGCGGCGAGGAACAGGTCGCGCTTGCTGGGGAAAAGGCTGAAGACATAGGGCTGAGCGACGCCGACGCGACGGGCGATCCGCTCGACGGGGGTGCCGTGCAGACCGCCGTGAGCGAACTCGTGGACCGCGGCGGCGATCAGCTCTTCGCGGCGCTCGGCGGCGGGTACACGGCGACGTGCCTCTTTGACGGGGGCGTTCACACCTTTCTTCCTACCACGGCGAGCCCGCGTGCGCCAGGGGCAGGCGCGGACCGAGGTCCGGGACCCGGAGCGCTGCCGGCCTTCCGCGCGGCGCCCAACTCCAGCGAGGCGGCCTCCCCTGCAGCGTCCCCCGCACCCTCGACCTCGGCCTTGCCAAAGGGCAGGGCGAGCACTACGAGCGCGCCAAGCCCGAGCACGGCGACGCCAACCCAGATGGCGGGAATGAGCCCGTCGACGAACGCCTGCGGCGAGGTGTAACCACCGGCGCCGGTGAAGACGGAGGCGAGCACGGCGACACCGAGCACGCCGCCGACCTCGCGGATCGCGTTGTTAGCACCGGAAGCCTGACCGGCCTGGTCGGTGCGCACGGAGGAGAGCACGGCGTTGGCGGAGGGGGCGAAGACGAGCGCCATGCCAGCACCAGCCATGAAGAAGGGCACTAGCATGCGCGAGTAGGCGAGGTGCAGCGAGGTCATGGAGTTCAGCCAAGCGAGCGCCCCGGCCTGCAAGGCGAGCCCAGCGAACATGAAGGGACGTGAGCCGATGCGCTCGGAGAAGACGCCGGCGAGCGGGGCGACGACCATGGTCCCACCGGTCCAAACGAGCAGCTTGAGCCCGGCCTGCAACGGCGAGTTGCCGAGGACGTTTTGCATGTACTGGGAGAGGAAGAAAATCGAGCCGAACATGCCGAAGTACATGGCGAGCGAAGCGACGTTGGTGACGGCGAAGGAGCGCTTGGCGAAGAAGTACATGGGCAGCATGGGCTCGCTGGTGCGCCTCTCCCAGAGCACGAAGCCCGCGAGCAGTGCGGCACCGGCGCCGAGCGAGGCGAGGATCGTCGCGCTGGTCCAGCCGAGCGACTGGGCGCGGACGAGGCCAAAGACGATCCCGAACAGGCCGCTTGAGGCGAGGGCGAGCCCGGGCAGGTCAAGCCGGCCGTAGGGCCCACGGCTCTCGGCTAGCCAGCGCGTGGCAAGGGGGATGACGGCGAGGCCGATGGGGACGTTGAGCCAGAAGATCCAGTGCCAGGAGATGCCCTGGACGACGGCGCCGCCGACGAGCGGCCCAAGGGCGACGGCGATGCCGGAGATCCCAGACCAAATGCCGATTGCGATGCCGCGCCGCTCACCGGGGAAGGCCTCGGCGAGCAGCGTGAGGGTAAGCGGAGTGACGATCGCGGCGCCGGCACCCTGCACGGCGCGGGCGGCGATCAACAGATCAGTACTGCGAGCGAGCGCGGCAAGCGCAGACGCGACGGTGAAGACACCGAGCCCGAGCAGGAACATGCGCTTTCGCCCGAAGCGATCGCCGAGCGCTGCGCCGGTGAGCAGCAGCACGGCGTAGGCGAGCACATATGCGTTGACGGTCCACTCGAGCTGCTGGATCGAGGCGCCTAGCTCGCGGTGGATCGTGGGCAGGGCGACGCTGACGACGAGGTTGTCGAGCACGACCATGAAAAGGGCGATGGAGACGATCGCGAGAGTCCAACCGTTCTTGCGTGAGATGCCGCTCATCGGGCGCTCCTTCGTGGCGGGTGTCCGGGGGATATGGATTAGATTAGCAGTCACTAATAATTATTCAAGGGCGACCGTAGGTCGCTACATTCCCGCGTGGCTGCGCACCTGGGCGCGACTGCCGGGCGCGCGCCCCGCGGGCCGCAGACCGCAGCGAGGAGCGCCCACGAGGGCGGCGAATACCATGGATGTGATGGCCCGCGTTCGCCGATTCGTCTGGTTCTCGCCGCTGGCGGGAGCGGCGTTGCTGCTGGCATCATGCGGAGGCGGCACGAAGACGGTGACGGCCTCGAACATTCCGTCGGTGTCACAGACGACGCAGGCGACGACGCCGAGCACGCAGGAAACCCAGAGCACCCAGAGCACGCCGACGCAGACGAGCACGTCGACGGCGCCCTCGACGAACACGTCAACGACGCGTTCCTCGCCGGAGCCGGCGTTCACGGAAGGGGAAGCGAAGGCGGAAGGGGCGACAGGCGCGGCGGCGGTTGTGCGGGCCCACGGCTACACCCCAAACGACCCTGCGCAGTACCACTCAGACCAGGCGCTGGGCGTGCTGGTGGGCACTCGTACGGGCTCGGCAGACGGCTACGCGCAGCAGGCGTTCTTCTTCGTGAACGGCCGCTACCTAGGCACGGACACAAAGCTGCCGAGCGCGACGGTGAAGGTGGTAAGCCAAGGCGATACGGAAGTGACGCTGGGCTATGCGCTGTATCGCAAGGGCGATCCGCTGGCGAACCCGAGCGGCGGCGAAGCGCACGTGACGTTCCAGCTGAACAACGGCAAGCTCGTGCCGCTACAGAAGATCCCGCCGTTTGAATCGAGCACTGGCCTCAGCCGCCAGTAGGCGCGGCGCGTCCCCGCTTCGGCTCCTCGCTGCGCGGGCGGCGCGGTCGCGGACACCGGCAGCGCCGTCCGGCGACCCGTGCCCAGCGTGTCGGCGGCCGACGCGGGCGTGCCAACGAGTTCCGCCGCTGCCCGATGACGCATCGGACCGCGGTCCGCACCGTTCTATCGTGAGGCGGCGAACGCTGAAATCTCACGAGAAAGGGCTTGAGGATGAGCGCAACGCTTGAGGGTGCTGCGGCGGATCTGCTGAAGGGGAAGAACTTCGCGAACGTGGCCACGCTCCGCGCCGACGGCTCGGTGCAGGTCTCGCCGGTGTGGGTCGATGTGCAGGACGGCAAGGCGGTGGTGAACTCGGCGGAGGGACGCGCTTGGCCGCGCAACCTAGAGCGCGACCCCCGCGTGACGTTGACGGTGCAGAACACTGAGAACCCCTACGAGTACGTGGAGGTCCGCGGCAAGGTCGCAGAGCGCACACACGACGGCGCGGACGATCACATCGACGCGCTGGCGAAGAAGTACATGGGCCTGGACAGCTATCCGCTGCGCCAGCCGGGCGAACAGCGAGTGATCATCCGCGTCGAGCCCGACCACGTCTACTACCAGGCGCCGCCGTCCTGACGGCGACTCAGTGGCGGCGCCGCAGCAGGCGCCGCCACAGCGCGGGCGGCCGCGGCTGCGCGCGAATCCAGTCTTCGCGTAGGGGCAATTCTCCGCGCCCCCGCGCCGCAAGCACGCACTCGGTGTGGGCGTGACGACGACGGCGGGTATCGCCTTCGGGCGCGATCAGCATATGCTCGCTGAGCGCAGGTAGATGATGGCCACACAGCGGACAGCGATACGTCGCAGGCTTGCGATTCGCCGAAGGGCGCACCGTCCACCATGGAGCGCGCGGAAGTCGGGACATGGCTCCATTCTCGCGCCGTTGGCCGCGACGGTTGTGGCGACGGTCGCACTGGGCGTCGGCGTTGCGCTGGCGCGCGGCGAGCGCGAGCGCCGCACGCGTCGTAAGCACGAGAGGCAGGCACGGCGGTTTGCCCCCATCGCCGAGGAGACGCTTGGCGTCGGTCTGCGGCGCATGGCGCTGGGCCAGCTGGACGTGGCGATCGAGGCGCTCGAACGGGACACGGGCAAGCGCTCACCGGAAGAACGCGTGCACGAGGCACGCAAGGCACTGAAGCGGCTGCGCACCCTGCTGCGGCTGTTGCGGAGCGAGCTGGGCGAGCGGCTGTACCGGCGCGAGCACGCGGTCGTACGCGACACTGGCCGGCGACTGGCGGAGGCCCGCGATACGGAGGTACTGCTCGCGACGCTGGATGAATTGATTGCGCGCCACCCGAAGAAGCTCGCGAGCCGGCGTGGCGTTCAGCGGCTCCGGGCCGGGCTGCAAGGGGAACGCGAGGGCGCCGCGGAGCGAGCACTCGCGGCGAGCGCGGTACCGGCGGGTGCGCTGGGAGAGCTACGCGCGATGCGGGCGCGAGTTGAGCAGTGGCGACCGACCCAGATGAGCGAGCTCGATTCGATCGAGCCAGCGTTGGAGCGCCTTTACGCGACGGGTCGTAAGCGGATGCGCCGGGCGGCGAAAGCGGATGGTTCGCGAGGACGGATGCGCAAGATGCACGAGTGGCGCAAACGCGTGAAGGACCTGCGCTACGCGCAGGAGATGCTTGGGGCGGGCAAGCGGGCCAAGCGAGCCGACGCGCTGGGCGAACTGTTGGGCCAGGAGCATGATCTCGCGGTGCTGGGCGAGCGAGTACGAAAAGCAGCGAGCCCACACGCCCCGGGGCGACGCACGCGCAAGCTGCTCCTGCGGTTGATTGCTAAGCGGCGAAAGCAGCTGCGCAAGCGGGCGCTGCGCGACGGGGCGCAACTGTACGCGCACAAGCCCAAGCGCTTCGTGCGGAGTGTGCGCAAGGCGAGCAAGCTGCACTCGTCGGGCCGGCGCTGAGTCGCGCGCCGGGCTGAGCTGACACTAAGGACCGACGGGCGATCAGCTGACGCTGAGGACCGTGAGTTCGCGGCTGCCTTTCGGCAGCGCGACCGAGGCGGTCTCGCCGACGCTGCGACCCATCAGCGCGACGGCGACGGGCGATTCGGCGGAGAGCTTGCCTTCGGCGGGGCTTGCGTCGTGCGAGCTGACGATCGTCCAGGTCTGCTCCTTGCCGTCCTGGTCGCGCACGCGGACCGAGGAGCCGAAGGCGACGGCGCCGCGCTCGCCAGTCGCGGCCTCGACGACGACCGCGGCATTGATCCGCTCACGCAGCCGAGCGATCTTGGTCTCCAGGTGCGCCTGGTCGTTCTTAGCGTCGTGGTACTCGCTGTTCTCCTTCAGATCACCCCACTCGCGGGCGGTTTTGATCCGCTCGGCGATCTCGCGGCGGCCCTCGTTCTCAAGCGCGGCCAGCTCAGCCTGCAGTTCGGCCAGGCCCTCGGCGGTGATCATGTTCGCGGCGTCGCTCACCTGCGTGAGCCTAGCGCGTGCGCGCTCGCCCCTGTCGCCCTCCGGGTTAGAAGTACGTGCTGGGCGCGGAGCAGAGCAGCGCGTAGATCTGCACGATGGCCGCCTGATAGAGCAGCTGGGCCGAGGCGGGTGAGCCCGCCACGAACAGGTTGTTCGAGAGGCGCAGGTGACCCCAGGCGTAGTCGACGTAGGCCTGCGCAATCTTGGGGCCGGGCGGGTCGTGCGTGACCGAGTCCATGTACATCAGGTTGCGGAAGTAGACCGAAGGGAAGAACGGGTTCTCTTCGCCCAGTCGCTGGGGCGTGAAGTATTTGCGAGCCGCCTGCGCGGTCTGCCGCGCTTGATAGAGGTAGGCGCCATTGCCGGTCGCCTGGTAGAGCAGCGTCCCCGCCCCGATCATCACGCCTTGGTTGTAGCTCCAAAGCGAGTAGTCGATCATCCCGTGTGGGCGGATGTGATCGGCGTACATGCCATCGCCGCGCAGCAGACAAGCTCGCACCCAGTTGTAAGCCATTTCCGCGAACTGCAGGTACTGCTGGTTGCCGGTGATCTCATAGAGCTGGACCGCCAGCTCGGCCGCGGGCGCGTTCGTGATCGTGTTGCGATCAGTATTTTCGATGTCGTTCGAGAAGGGGATTCCCCCGGGACAGGCGAGCGTCGCATCGCCGGACCAGCCCGCCATCTCGAAAGCCATGATCCCCTCGGCGTAGCCGAGCGCCCCAGCGTTGTGGGTGGTTTTGTAGTTGCGCGCCAGCTCGATGCCGATCCAGTCGTTGTCGTCGTAGTACTTCGCACCACCCGGGCCGACGGGCGGGGCGACGGTGCCGTCGAACGCGGGTAGCGTGCTGGTGAAGTTCCCTTCGGGCGCTCCTGAGTTGTTCTGATCGAGATAGGTGCGCAGTCCGATCAGCCGAGCGTGCACTTCGGGTCCGAGCGAAACGGGCAAGCCGGGTACGTTGGCCATGCTGAACGTCGCTGCGAGCGCCTGCGAGAAAGGCCACAGGTAGGAGAAGGGTTCCCCGACGTACAGTCCCGAGCCGCGCACGTAGTAGTAATGCTGCATCGCTTCGAAGGCGAGCAGAGCGCGCGCAGGGTTGCCGGTCAGCTTGGGCTTCTTGGGCTTCTTGGTTTTCTTCGCAGTGGCGGTCCCAGCGCGCGGCACCGAGCTCGCGTGGTAGCGCGGACGCGAGATCGCTCGGGGATAGCGTGCAGCGTGGTTGACCGCCGAGCCCCGGCGCTTCGCGTGAGTCGCGACCGACGCGCCGGCATCCGGGATAGCCACGAGCAGCGCGAGCAGTAGGCCGAGCACGGCGGTATGCAGGGGGATATGACGGCGGAACTGGCTCATCGACTTTGCTCAAGAACAGGCGAAGGGACCATTCGATTTGGTATACGGGCGCGTGGGCTTCGACTACACAACGGTTGGGCACGTCACGCTCGACGTGATGGGAGACGGACTTCGCCGTCCGGGCGGCAGCGCCTTCTACAGTGCGCTTCAAGCCGCGCGCCTGGGGCGGCGCGCGCTCATCATGACGCGCGGGGTGGGCAGCGAGATCGAGGAGCTGCTTGCCCCCTACAGTGATGAACTGACTGTCGAGCTGGAGGAAGCCTCCTGCACGACATCGTTCGCGACGAGCGGAATTGGGCGCGAGCGCGCGCAACGAATGCTCGCGTGGGCCGGGGAGATCGAGGCTGAGCCCGTGCTCGACACGCAGGTGCTGCACCTGGCACCGGTGGCGCGCGAGACACGGCCAGGCTGGCGCGGCGAGGCGAGGCTGGTCGGGATCACGCCGCAGGGCCTATTGCGCACGTGGACGGGACCCGGCGAGCGGGTCGTGCTCGCGCCGCTCTCGCACGAGCAGTTGCCCAAGCGCTGCGACGCTGCGGTACTTAACGCGCTTGAGCGCCCGTTCTGTGATGTCCTCTGGCAGCGGACGACGACGATCGCAGTGACCGATGAGGGCGCCCCGACTGAGCTGCGCGTGCCGAGCGAGGAGCCGGTTCTAATTGAGGTCCCGCACGTCGCTCAGATGCGCGACGACATGGGCGCTGGCGACGTGTTCGCGGCGGCCTTCTTCATCGCGCTCGCCGAGGGCAAGGACGCGCGCGGGGCGACCGCGTTTGCGAACGCAGCCGCGGCGGTGCGCCTGTCAGGGGAGGGTCCCGACGCTGTGGGCGACCGCACGGCGATCGAAGCCCGCATGCACACAGTGGGCTGAACCTACGAGGGGTCAATCCAACTGCGCGAGCGCCCGATCGAGCAGCTCGCGCAACTCGGCGGGGGTAAGCGCATCGCTCGCCCCGCAGGCACGCAGCGCGAGCTCGAGACTGCCGCCAACGGGCTCCATCTCCGCGGCCTGCAAGCGGGCGCCGGGCGCGGCACGATGCACGACGGCGGCAAGCGGTTTGACGAACAGCTCACCGGCCTTGAAGACACTGCCGATAAGCCCGACGGGGAAGGAGTCGGCCTGGGCCATCCCCGTGCGCCTAGCGACCTCAGCGACCTGCTCGCCGAGCAGCTCGGCACCGCGTCGGTAGAGCTCACGCGCGACCTCGTCACCTTCCCCCGCGAGCCGCTGGGTTTCGACGGTAAACGCGGCAATCTCGGCCTTGCTGAGCGGCTTTGAGTAGACGAGGGCGGCGGCGGCCTCGACGCTCCCGACCCCGAAGAACTTGACCAAGGCATCACTAAGCGCGGTTTCGGGACCGGAGCCGTCGCGATCGCGTAGCGCCGCGCGGATGGACTCGACACCGAACCAGTAGCCGCTGCCCTCATCGCCGAGCAGATGGCCCCAGCCTCCGACCCGCCAGGAGCTGCCGTCGAAGCCAACGCCGAACACGTTCGAGCCGGTGCCGGAGATCGTGCCGATCCCGGGCTGGGCACCGGTCGCGGTGGCCCAAGCGCCGACTACGTCGTTGACGACGATCCAGTCCTCGTGCCCGGCCCCGCGCACCTGGCGACAGATCGCGTCGGTATCAACGCCCGCGACGGCCAGGACGCCCGCGGCAAGCCCCTCAGCGTCGACGCCCGCTCGCTCGAGCGCCTGCTCGGCGACCCCGACGAGCGTGCCAGCCGCAGCCTGGGGACCGACCGCGTCCTCGTTGCTCGGCCCACCGCGCGCGAGGTGCACCGCGCGGCGCTCGAGGTCGAGCACGGCGGCGAGGGTCTTGGTGGCGCCGCCGTCGAGACCGAGCAAATAGCGACCCAGTGCGCGCGTGCCTGGCTGCGCGAGCTCGGCGGGGAGTTGAACCAAAGGGTCTCGTTGCACGGGCGTGATCCTGTCACGATCCGCGCGGGGTTAGGATCGTGGTGCATGGGCACGGTCGCGATCTTTCCCCGAGTACGGGCGCGCAGCGGCATGTACGAGTCCTTCTACCTGCGGGCGGTCTCGCCACGAGAGCCGGTGGGCGTCTGGATCCGAAACACGGTGCAGAAGCGCCCAGGCGAGCGCGCGCGGGGTTCCGTTTGGTGCACGGTGTTTGACGCTTCGCGAGGGCGACCCTTCCAACACAAGCTGACGAGCGATCGTTTGACGGCGCCTGCCGAGGAGTGGATCGCGGTCGGCGAGACGGACGAGTCAGGAGAAGGTGCCGTGCTGGGAGCACAGGGCGCGCGGGGGTCGTGTGGCGGGGCTTCGTGGTCGCTGCGCATCGAACAGCCCGAGCCCGAACTGCGCCACCTGCCTCGCGAGTGGCTGTATCGCACGCCGCTGCCGCGCACGAAGCTGACGAGTCCCGCGCCGAGCGCGCGCTTCTCAGGCACGGTGCGGCTCCCCGATCGGCCTATGTTTGAGCTGAGGGACTGGCGCGGGATGGTCGGCCATAACTGGGGGGCTGAGCATGCTGAGCGCTGGATCTGGCTGCACGGGATCGACTTCGAGGACGCGCCCGGGGCCTGGCTGGATATGGCGCTGGGACGCGTGAAGCTGGCGGGCCGGATGACCCCGTGGATCGCGAACGGGGCGATCAGCCTCGACGGCCGTAGGCTGCGCCTGGGCGGGCTGGGCGCCCGGGGCCTTCAGGTCAGCGAGGACGCGAGCGGTTGCACGCTGCGGTTGCCGGGCGAGGGGGGTCTTCAACTGAGCGTGCGAGCGTCGGTGCCGGAGGGCACGGCGGCGGGCTGGCGCTACGGCGATCCCGAGGGCGATTCGGGCCACGACGTCGTCAACTGCTCGATCGCGGCGATTGAGTTGGAGCTGACATTGCCCGGCGGCGAAGCCCCGCGCACGCTGCACAGCGCCCATGGCGGGGTATATGAGCTCGGCATGCGCGAGCGCGATCACGGGGTGCCGATCGCACCGTTCGAGGACCGATGAGCGCGCTCTACGAGAAGGGCTTGCACGACGTGGGAAACGGCCTGTACGGCTACTTGCAGCCCGACGGCGGCTGGGGCTGGAGCAATGCGGGCCTGGTTGTGGACGGCGAAGTCTCTCTGCTGATCGACACGCTGTTCGATTTGAACCTGACCGAGGAGATGCTGGGCGCGATGCGACGTGCAGTTCCGGCGGCCGCGCGAATCGACACGGTCGTGAACACGCACGCGAACGGAGACCACTGCTACGGCAACCAGCTCGTGGGCGAAGCGTTGATCGTCGCCTCGAAGCACACGGCGGAAGAGATGAGCGAGCTACCTCCCGCAGCGATGGCCGAGCTGGTGCGGGCCGCCCCGCAAATGGGCGAGCTTGGCGAGTTCTTCCTACGCTGCTTCGGCGCCTTCGACTTCGAGGGGATCGAGCTGACGCTGCCGAAGCAGACGTTTAGCGGCGAGCTATCGCTGCGCGTCGGCGAGCGCGAGCTGCGACTGATTGAGCTGGGCCCAGCTCACACGCGGGGTGACACGATCGTTCACGTCCCCGACAGCGACGTTCTGTTTACCGGTGACATCCTGTTCGCAGGCGCCCACCCGATCGCCTGGGCGGGGCCGGTGTCCAACTGGATCGCTGCCTGCGATCGGATCCTCGCGCTCGCGCCCGAAGTGATCGTTCCGGGCCACGGACCGATCTGCACCATCGAGCAGGTGCGCGAGTTGCGTTCCTACTTCGAGTACCTGTACGAGCAGGCCCGAGCGCTCCACGCCGAGGGGATGAGCCCGCTGCAGGCGGCACGCGCGCTCGCGTTCGACCGCTGGGCCGACTGGAAAGAGGAAGAGCGCCTCGTGGTCAACCTCGCGAACATCTACGCCGAGCTAGACGCGGCGGCCGAGCCTCCGAACCCGCTCGCGGCCTTCCAGCAGATGGCGGAGTTGGCCGCGAGCTGACCGGCAGGCGCCGGCTCGGCGAGTAGGCAGCAGAGACGCGCACTCCTCTGCCCTGATGCATGAGAACGACGAAGGGCGGGGGCGAGACGCTTTCGCGTCCGCCGCCCGCCCTTGCGGTTAGCCGTCCTGATGGGGACTAGCTGAATTCCAGGTTGCCACCGCTGAGGAACACGGGGAAGGAGCCCGTGTACGTCCCGGCACCGCCTTCTTCCCCTTCTTCTTTACCCCATTCTTCGCAGGGTTCGCCTTCAAATTCGTATTTGATCCCTTTGAAGGTGTTGGCGATGTTGATCGAATGCTGGAAGCCGTCGAGGAATTTTTTGTTCGACGTCGGCGTGGCAACGTTCGAGTAAGTCGCCTCCGAGTATTCAGCTTCCGGTTTTTTGATCGCTTTCAGCGGAAGCGTCTGTTCCGGCCAGAGGATGTTGCAGCGTGACTTTTCGTGTTCGCCGGGGAGCACGCCGGTGTAGACCTTGATTTCGGCTTCACCGCCCGCGAGCGTCGCCGAGCCTTCGAATTCTTCGAGTTCCGAGCCGGTTTCCACAAAGCCGTTGGCGTGGTATTCGACCGCCAGCGGGGTGAGGAACCGGGTCGGCACGAAGGCCGGCTTGGTGCCGAATTTGACTTCGTCCGTGCATTTGCCGAACTTCAGCGCCACAGCCAGCGTCGAGGAGGCACCCGCCCCCTGCGCTCCTT
>Ga0335073_10006821_pt1 | contig 16039 bp, 17 predicted proteins | sample Lox_Sample_22_FD_207093 | JGI IMG/M metagenome (GOLD analysis project Ga0335073, IMG submission 207093) | Soil microbial communities from Loxahatchee National Wildlife Refuge, Florida, United States - Lox_Sample_2.2 | ecosystem: Environmental > Terrestrial > Soil > Wetlands | place: USA... | reverse complement strand
ACCGGGCCGCCGCCGCTGCCACGGGTGCTCGTCTGCGGCGCGCTCGTTGGCGTCGCCGCCGACGTCAAGGCCAACTACGTCTTGTTCGGCCTCGGAGTCGCCTGGGCCCTGCGCCACTGGCCCCGCTTGCTCACCGTCGCCGCCTGCGCCGCGCTCGCGGTCACGGTGCCCGGATACGCATGGTTTGGCGTGCCAGCGCTTCGTGCCGTTGCCTCCCGCCGCAACCAGGCCAGCGCTGGCAGCTTCTACGACCTGTTCCGGGCGCCGCAGTCTTACCTCGCGCTGATCGCCGCGGCCCTCGTCATTGCGGTGGCGGTGCTGGCGGTGCGGCGCATGCCCGCGGGCAGCCCGGACCTCCCCGCGGTGCGGCCGGCCCTGGCCGTCAGCGCCGCCTGGCTGCTGCTGTGGCCCTACCAGTACCCGTGGTACGCCACGATGATCATCTGCCTGCTGATCTTCTATCCGGCGTCGCGGCTTGACTGGCTGGTCCTGGCGCCGGTCGCGGTCGGCACGATCACCGCCCCGCTGGGCGTAGCCGAGGCCCAGCTGGGCCGTGCCGCCGATCTCATCCATGACTTCAGCGTCAGCGTGCTCAGCCCGCTGGTGCTGCTCGCCGCGGCCGCGGGCCTGGTCGCGCTGTGCCTGTACGGGCGCTGGAAGCCAGGTGAGCCCGGCCCCGGCCAGAACCCGCGGCCGACTCGCCCCGGCTCGCCCCGAACGGCGGGATGAACGACATGACCCGCCAGGGCTCGCCCGAACTGGCCGGGCTGTGGCGGGCCCGCGCATTCGCCGCGACGGCGAGCGTAACCCTGCTGCTGCTGGCCGATGCTGAACGCGTGTTCCTGGCCCGGCTCGCCGTGGAACTCCTGGTGCGCCTTGCCCAGGTAACCGGCTGACCGGCCCGTCGTTCTAGCGCAGCCACGCACCGTACTTGCGTTTGGCGGCGCGCTTCCACGCCCGGCGAGCCTGCGCTTCGAGATCCTGCGCGTCGCACGCGTCCCGTTCGTAGAGGATCCCGAACGTGAACGCGTTCTCGCCGGCCAGATGGGCCTGCACACCGAGGTTCCTGATCGTGGCGCGGGACACCACACCGTCGTGATGGTCGCCGAGAACCGACTGGACCGCCTTGACACGCCTGGCGAAGCGCCGGGCCGGCTTGCCGAACGCGGGGCTGACGGCCTCCGCCGCGTACCTGGCGCGCTTGGCCGCCTTGCGCGCCTCGTGCAGTGCCGTGTCCCGGCCCGGCCCCGGGGGCGCGTGCCGCGCCCGGCGCATGCTCCTGCGCAGACGGCGGCGGGTGCGCCGGACCGCGGCCGGCAGCACCTCCGCCGCGGGCCTGCCCGCCCCGGGTGCCACCGGCGGATCGGCGAGCAGCGCGTCCAGGCTGTCGAGCAGGGCCAGGTAGCGGTCCCCGTCCAGGGCCTCGAGCACCGCCGTGCGCGCCCCGGCCTCGACCGGCGCGAAGTGGGCCCGCACCCGGGCCCGCACCGGGCCCATGATCAGTTCCGGTGGCAGTTCGCCGAGGCCGGCCTGCAGGTGCCCGGCCATGACCTCGGCGTCGCGTGAGGTGCCGAGCACGCCGCCGAGCCACTTGAGCTCGTCGCCGAGCCGCTCGCAGTCCTCGGCGCGCAGCACGCGGCCGAAGGACTTGAGCGTGCTGCGCAGCCGACGGGTGGCCACCCGCATCTGGTGAACCGCGTCCGGCTCGTTCCGGCGCACCAGCGGATCGAGCGCCATGATCGCCGCCACCTGGGTCCGGGCGTAGGCCAGGACCACGTCCGCCGCCGTCGAGACCCGGGACGGGCGGCCGCGGCCGCCATTACCCGATGGAAGCTGGCCGCCCAGCGCCCGTTCCAGCTTGGCCTGCCGCTCGGCGGGGCGCAGCCCACTGCGACGGAGAAGCTTGTCCGCCGCCGCGAGCAGGCCCCGGCCGCCGCCGGTCAGTTCGACCTCTACCTCGCGCCAGTGCGACAGCTCGGTCTGGCCGCCCAGCGTGCTCGCCGAGACGTGATCGTCCACAACCTCGGCCAGCGAGTTTCCCGCCTCATCCAGCAGCACCCTGCTCTGGCGGACCGTGCTGATCTCGGCGACGGGAGCCAGCGCCTTGCCGCGGCTGAACGCCCGGACCAGCCTGACGAGTTCCTTGGGCACCTGGCGGGTGGCCCTGGCCAGCGGCAGCTGGATCTCCCGGCGCGAATCGCCGCCTGCCGGCAGCTTCAGGTGCCACCCGGGATCGCTGCCGCCCTGACGGCGGCGCAGCGTGACGCCACTGCGGATCAGGCGCAGGTCCTCGGTGTCGTAGTATCTCGCCTCAAGCCGCTGCTCTTGCGGGCCGGACTCGGCCGCGACCCCAGGCAGCCCGTCAAGGCTGGGCAGCGCCGTACCCGGCGGTGCTTCGTACTTGCGCTCCGTTTCCCGGATCTCGGTGGCCATAGGGACTCGCTACCCCCGCTGACGGCTATGACTCGGCTGCCAGGCCGATATCCCCTCCATTAAGGGTGTCGCTGGCGATCCGGCCGTCGAGCGGCCGGTGCTTACCCGCGCTCTTCTGCCTGCCTGCGCTCTTCGTCCTGGTGCGCGTAGTCCTCGTTGCGCTCCACGGCCTCCTGGCGGCGGTCGTCGTGCTGGCTCGCGGGCATCGGCTCGTGCCGCACCTGGTTCACGTTCGCCTCGCGGCCGATCTCCTCCGCCAGGCGCTCGGTGCCTTGGGTGTCTTTTCGCTTCTCTGCCATGGTCGTCTCCCCTACCCCTGCCGCCAGCGATCTCACCTTCGGGTCAGCGGGAACGCGAACCACAGGCCCAGGAAGAGCACGGCGACGAAGGCGGTGATGAGCCCGGCCGGCAGGCCCGTGGCCACGGTGGTGGCTGCCAGCAGGACCGCGGCGCAGATCGCCAGGCCCACGGTGGCCAGGCCGAGCGTGGCCATCACGCTCGCCGCCCGCACCAGCGGCTCCTTCTGGCGGCGGCGGAACACGATCCGGTGATAGGCGACGGGACCGAGCAGCAGCGCCGTGGCCACGGCGGACAGCACGAGGCTGGTCAGGTAGAGGTCGCGCTGGCCCTGGCTGAGCTTCGCGAACCTGGCCGTGAACGGCAGCGACAGCAGGAAGCCGAACAGGACCTGCACGCCCAAGCCGGAAATCCGCAGCTCCTGAAGCAGCTCGGCGAGGTTCCGGTCATCTCGCTGAGCTTCCGATTCGTCCCTTGGATCCCGCGGAGCCCGATCTGGCGGGTCCGGGGTTTCCTCCGGCCTCATCGCGGTCACCTCCGTGCGGCCCGGACGCAGCTACCCGGGGCGCAGCGCGCAAACGTCCCAGGGTTTGAGAATTCCCCGGCCAGGTAGAAGAAACCGCCGAGGGAAAGGGCCTTAGCCCGAGGCGCACCCCGCTGGAGGACCGACAGATGAGAACCGCGACCAGCCTGGCCTTAATTGCCATAGGGGCGATCTTCACGTTCGCCGTGACCGCCCATCCGAGCTTCCTGAACCTGCAGATCGCCGGCGTGGTCATCATGGCCACCGGCATCGCCGGGCTGTTCCTGCGCAAGCCTACCCAGGGCTGGCTGCGGCGCAGGACGATCCTGCGGCGGGGTGCGGGCGGTCCCGTCATGGGCCACGTGGACGAGAAGCGCTACCCCCCGTACGTCATGCTCAACCCGGCCGCCGATCCTGAGCAGGTCAACGGCAACGGCCACCAGCCGGGCGATCTCACGGCCGAGGAGACTGTCGAGCCCGAGCCCAGGGACGAGACCGCGCCGATCCCCGACCTGCCCGCCGAGGACCTCGCCGAAGACGTCGACGACCCGGCCGCGCCGCAGGCCGCCGAGGTCGTGGAGGAATACATCCAGGAATGATCACCCACCAGCATCGCGTCGCGACGCGACCGCCACCCGGCCCTGCCGCCGATACGCCGTTCGACGAGGCGCTGGGCCATATGCGGCAACTGCACGCAAAGGCGTCCCGGATGACCCGCAATCCTGCCGACGCCGAGGATCTGGTCCAGGAGACGTACGCCCGGGCCTTTGCCTCGTTCCACCAGTTCAAAGAGGGAACCAATCTCAGGGCGTGGCTGAACCGGATCCTGACGAACACGTTCATCAGCGGCTACCGGAAAAAGCAGCGCGAGCCCGTACTGACCGCCTCTCGCCTCGAGGACTGGCAGCTGGAGCGCGTCTGCTCGCGTTCCGCGCAGCCCTCGGCGGCGGCCCGCTCCGCGGAGGAACTGGCGCTTGACCGGATGACGGACAGCGGCGCGACCGACGCGCTGCGGCGCCTTCCCGAGGACTTCCGCATGGCGGTTTACCTGGCCGACGTGGAGGGATTCGGATACCGCGAAATAGCCGAGATCATGCACTGCCCAATCGGCACGGTGATGTCCCGCTTGCACCGCGGCCGGGGCCGCCTCCGGGATCTGCTCGAGAACACAAGCGAGCGTGTTTAAGAATCTTTTTCCCTGGTACTTAGCGAGCCATAAAGAACGCCCAGACCCGTGGCGTTTACCGCTTGACAGGTGGTAAATCATGCGTATCGGATCGCTACTGCTCGTGATCTGGCTGGTCATCGGGGCCATTGCGGCCGGCCAGCGCAATTACTACAGCGGATCCTCCGCCAACTGCGCCAAGGCAGGGACGATAACCGTGACCATTCTGGCCGGGCCCCTGAACTACTTCGGCGTGAACCCCAAGGTCAAATGCCAGCTGCCCCAGCCCAGTCAGTGACGCGGGCCAGGAACTAAGCAGGAGGACTGCAACATGCTCGCCATTGTCGCGGTGATTATTTTCGCTATCGCGTTCATCATCCGGGTAACCGCCACGTCCACCGATGCGGTGTTCGCGCCGGCCAGCCTGGTGATCCTGGGGCTGATCGCCCTGGCGCTGCACCTGGCCGGCCTCGGTGCCGGCTGGCGCGGGCTGCGCCGCTGACCTGAAGTCCCCACAAACCGACTCCCCAAAACCGAGACCGCCGCCGGGGCTGCGCCACCCCCGGCGGCGGTCTCGAGTCATGCCGGACTCGTGGCAAGCTTCGGGAAACGATGACGCCGCGACGAGAGGTGCAGAGCCCACATGCCCGACGAGATCCTTGACCTGGCGGACCGGCTGTGGCGGGGCGAGATCAGCAGCAGCGAGTACCACCCGGTGAGCCACCGCCGCGGGCTGGCCGAGGTGCGGGACGGCGTCGCGTTCCTGCCGTCATTCGCGAATGTGTCCGCGTTCACGACCGAGGACGGCCTGGTCCTGGTGGACACCGGGAGCGCGTTCGTGGCTGCCGCGGTCCACGAGGAGCTACGGCGGTGGTGCGGCCAGCGGCTGAACACCGCGGTGTACTCGCACGGGCACATCGACCACACCTCCGGGATGCCGGTCTGGGAGGCCGAGTCGGCCGAGCGCGGCTGGCCGGCCCCGGTCGTCATCGCGCACGAGGCGCTGCCCCGGCGCTTCGACAGGTACCTGCTGACGACCGGCTACAACGAGGTGATCAACCAGCGGCAGTTCGGCGCCCGGGGACTGCGCTGGCCGACCGGGTACCGGTACCCGGACCGCACGTACTCGGCCGAGCTGCGGCTGGAGGTCGGCGGCGCCACGTTCCGGCTGCGGCACGAGAAGGGCGAGACCGACGATCACACGGTCACCTGGCTGGCCGGCCGGAAGGTGCTGTGCTGCGGCGACCTGTTCATCTGGGCGTCGCCGAACGCGGGCAACCCGCAGAAGGTGCAGCGCTACCCGAGGGAATGGGCCGGCGCGCTGCGGCGGATGGCCGGGCTGGGGGCCGAGTACCTGCTGCCCGGGCACGGCCTGCCGGTCATCGGCGCGGACCGGGTCCGCCAGGCCCTCGGCGACACCGCCGCGCTCCTCGAGTCGCTCGTCGAGCAGACCCTCGAGGTCATGAACGGCGGCGGCCGGCTCGACGAGGCGATCCACTCGGTGCGGCCGCCCGCCGAGCTCGAGGCCAGGCCGTACCTGCGGCCGGTGTACGACGAGCCCGAGTTCATCGTGCGGAACGTCTGGCGGCTGTACGGCGGCTGGTGGGATGGCAACCCGGCCACGCTCAAGCCCGCGCCCGAGCGCGCGCTGGCCGCCGAGCTGGCCGGCCTCGCCGGCGGGCCCGCGGTGCTCGCCGAGCGGGCGCTGGCGCTGGCGGGCACCGAAGGCGACGGCGCTGACGACGCCCAGCGGCTGGCCGGTCACCTCGCCGAGCTTGCCTGGCTGGCCGCGCCGGGCGACGCCGCGATCGCCGGGATCCGCCGCCAGGTGTTCGCGGCCAGGGCCGACGCGGCGACCTCCACGATGGCCAGGGGCATCTTCCGCTGGACCGCGGACGAGACGGCTTAGGACGGGCGGCCCGGGTACCCGCTGCGCGTGGGGTACTCACGCGTGGGGTAGTCCCCGCGCCCGGGGTAGGTGCCCGAACCCGGCTCGTGTCCTGCCCTTTTGCGGGCCTAACCCGCTCTCAGCTAACCGAGAGCCTGTATCCAAACATGGCTGGTCCGCGTCAGCACCGCATGAACTGGCGCGCGAGGGGTAGCGGCGGTGAATGCCCAGGTTTCACCCGCACGTTCTGCGTGACTACGCGCTGATCGCCGACGGAGAGCGCGGCGCGCTGGTCAGCCCGCGCGGCGACATCGTGTGGCTGTGCGCGCCGCGATGGGAATGCGACGCGGTGTTCTCCACTCTCATCGGCGGCGAGGGCGTGTACGCGGTCACGCCCGCGCACACGTTCGTCTGGGGCGGCTACTACGAGGAAGGCACCCTGATCTGGCGCAGCCGCTGGATCACCGCCAGCGGCCTGACCGAATGCCGGGAGGCCCTCGCGTTCCCGGGCAACCGCGACCGGGTCGTGCTGCTGCGGCGGATCGTCGCCCGGGACTGCCCGGCAGAGATCGAGGTGACCCTGGATCTGCGGGCCGGGTTCGGCGCGAACGGTCTGCGGTCCGTCAAGCGGCATGATGATGGCCCCCAGAGCGCCTGGACCGGCCGCGCCGGCGACCTGCACGTGCGCTGGTCCGGTGAGGTCGCCGGGGCCAGGGTGCGCCGGGCGGGCGGCGCGTCGGTGCTGGCCATGAGCCTGACTGTGCCCGCCGGGCAGAGCCGTGACCTCGTCCTCGAGCTGTCGGCGGAGCCGCTGCGCGATGCGCCTGCAGACCCAGCCCAGCTCTGGCGCAGCACCGAGGAACGGTGGGCCGACGCCGTGCCGCCGCTGGAGCACGTCGTGGCCCCGCGCGACGCCCGGCAGGCACAGGTGGTGCTGCGCGGCCTCACCAGTTCCGGCGGCGGGATGGTCGCGGCCGCCACGACCAGCCTGCCCGAGCGGGCGGAGGAGGGGCGCAACTACGACTACCGGTACGCCTGGATCCGCGACCAGGTCTACGCGGGCCGCGCCGCCGCGGCGGCGGGCGCGTTCCCGCTGCTCGACGACGCAGTGGCGTTCATCTCCGCCCGGCTGCACGAGGACGGGACCAAGCTCGTCCCCGCGTACACCGTGGACGGGGGCCGCGTGCCGGACCAGCGCGAGCTCGACCTGCCCGGCTATCCCGGCGGCTACGACCTGGTCGGCAACTGGGTGAACAGGCAGTTCCAGCTCGACGCGCTCGGTGAGTCGCTGCTGCTGCTCGCCGCGGCCGGCTCGCACGACCGGCTGGACTCCGGCAGCAGGAAGGCCGCCGAGATCGCCGCCGACGCGATCGCACGGCGCTGGCAAGAGCCGGACGCCGGGATCTGGGAGATCGACAACCAGGCGTGGACGCACTCCCGGCTGATCTGCGCCGCCGGGCTGCGCGGGGCGGCCAGGAACTGCACCACGGAGCCGCAGTCCTCGGAGTGGTCCGCGCTCGCGGACGCCATCGTCGCGGACACCGCGGACCACGCCATGCATCCAACCGGGCGCTGGCAGCGCTCCCCCGGCGATCCCGGGCTGGACGCCGCGCTGCTGATGCCCGCGATCCGCGGGGCCGTGCCCGCCGACGATCCCCGCACCGCCGAGACGCTGCGCGCCTACCTGGCCGAGCTGACCCAGGACGGCTACGCCTACCGGTTCCGCCACGACCAGCGGCCACTTGGCGAGGCCGAGGGCGCGTTCCTGCTGTGCGGGTTCGTCCTGACGCTGGCGCTGCACCAGCAGGGCCAGGAAATCGAGGCCGCCCGCTGGTTCGAGCGGAACCGGGCCGCGTGCGGCTCGCCGGGCCTGTACGCCGAGGAATACGACGTCGCCGAGCGCCAGCTCAGGGGGAACCTGCCGCAGGCGTTCGTGCACGCGATGGTCCTCGAGTGCGCGGCCAGGCTGGCCGGGCCGTGGCACGCGCTGTGACCCGGATACAACACAACGAAGGATGGAGCAAGAAGCCATGACTCAGACAGTGGTGATCACCGGGGCCAGCGCCGGCATCGGCCGCGCGACCGCGCGCCTGTTCGGCGAGCGGGGCGCCAACGTCGCCCTGATCGCGCGCGGCCAGGCCGGCCTGGACGGCGCGGTAGCCGACGTCGAGGAGGCGGGCGGCAAGGCGCTCGCGATCCCGGCCGACGTGTCCGACTACGGGCAGGTGGAGGACGCCGCCCGGCAGGCGGAGGAGTACTTCGGCCCGATCGACGTCTGGATCAATGTCGCGTTCACGTCGGTGTTCTCGCCGTTCGCCGAGATCACGCCGGACGAGTTCTCACGGGTCACCGAGGTCAGCTACCTCGGTTTCGTGCACGGGACCATGGTCGCGCTGGCACGGATGCGCCCGCGTGGGTACGGCACGATCGTGCAGGTGGGCTCCGCTCTCGGCGCGCGCAGCATCCCGCTGCAGTCGGCCTACTGCGGCGCCAAGCACGCGATCAACGGGTTCACCTCGTCGCTGCGCTGCGAACTGCTGCACGAGCACTCCGGGGTGAACATCACGGTCGCGCAGATGCCGGCGGTGAACACGCCCCAGTTCTCCTGGGTGCGGTCCCGGCTGCCCCGCCACCCGCAGCCGGTTCCGCCGATCTACCAGCCGGAGGTCGCGGCGCGCGGCGTGCTGTTCGCCGCCGATCACCCCAGGCGGCGGCAGTACTGGGTCGGCGCGTCCACCGCGGCCACGATCTTCGCGAACAAGTTCGTGCCCGCGCTGCTCGACCGCTACCTGGCCCGCACCGGCTTCGACTCCCAGCAGACCAGCGAGCAAGTCAGCGGCGACAGGCCCGACAACCTGTACCAGGCCGTGGATGGCCAGGGTGGCCGGGACCACGGAGCGCACGGGGTCTTCGACTCCAGGTCGCACGCCCGCAGCGCGCAGGTGTGGCTCGATGAGCACACGGCCGGGCTTTCCGCGGTCGCCGTCGGCACTGCGGTCGCCACCGGGGTGGTGGCCGGCCAGCGTGCCTGGCGCAGGGGCCGGCGGTGACCAGCGCCACCACCGGCCTGCTGCAGGTAGCCCGGGCCGGCTACGGCGCGGCCCTGCTGCTGGTCCCGGGCCCGGCGATCCGGCTGTCCACGGGGCGCCCGGCGGGTCACCGCACGCGGAACGTGGCCAGGGTGCTCGGCGCCCGGCACCTCATCCAGGCCGCGGTGACCGCCGGGATCGGGCCGAGCGCGGAACTGCTCGGGCTCGGCGCCGCGGTCGACATCACCCACGCAGCGTCCATGGCCGGCCTCGCGCTCGCGGACCGCAGCGTGAGACGGGTCACACTGACCGATGCTCTGATCGAGACCGCGTTTGCGGCGGCCGGCCTCTCATCTGCGGTTCCGTCGCGGACCGGATGAGTGCCCGGAACGCGTGACGCCCGCCCGGTCACGCTTCGAGCCTGACCGAAGTGTCGGCGGCCAAGGCTTGAGGCATGGAGACAATCGGGCAGCGGCGAACCGAGGCACGCCAGGCGCGGCCGGTCGGACCGGCGGCGATCGTCGCCCTCATCACGGTGTGCCTGGGGTTCTTCGTCATCCAGCTCGACGTCACGATCGTGAACGTGGCGCTCCCCGCCATCCAGCGGGAAACCGGCGGCCCGGTGACCGGCCTGCAGTGGGTCGTGGATGCGTACACGCTTGCGCTCGCGTCGGTCATGCTGACGGCCGGATCGGAGGCGGACCGCGCGGGAGCGCGGCGCGTGTTCACGGCGGGGCTGGCCGTCTTCGGTGCCGGGTCCGCTGCGTGCGCCGCCGCCCCGACGCTGGGTGTCCTGATCGCAGCGCGGGCTCTGCAAGGGCTGGGCGCTTCGGCGCTGCTGCCGTGCTCGCTCGCCCTGCTCGTGCACCAGTTCCCCGACGCCCGGGCGCGGGCCCGGGCTCTGGGCGTGTGGGGCGGCATGGGCTCGCTCGGTGTGGCGCTGGGCCCGGTGATCGGCGGAGGGATCGTGGCCCTGGCGAGCTGGCGGCTGATCTTCGTGATCAACGTCCCGGTCTGCGCTGCGACGATCTTCCTGCTGCGCCGCTACGTGCCGGAATCGCCGCTCAACACGGCACGCCGCATCGACCTGTGGGGCCTGCTCCTGGGGGCTGGTGCCCTGGCCGGGCTCACCGCGGGATTCATCACCGCGGGCCAGCAGGGATGGCTGGCCCCCGTGCCCGATGCCCTGCTGGCCGCCGGCGTGGGCATCGGGGCGGCGTTCACGCTGGCCGAGCACCGGCAGGCAACGCCGATGCTGCCACTTCGGATCTTCCGGTCCAGGAACCTCAGTGCGGCGACCGGGGTCGGGGTGCTGTTCAACCTGTGTATCTACGGCGTGCTGATCTGCCTGTCGCTGTTCCTGCAGGAGGCGCGGCACGAGTCGGCGCTGAGCACCGGCCTGCTGATCTTGCCGATGAGCGTCGCCGTTGGAGTCGGCTCCACGGCCAGCGGTCCGCTGACCGCGCGCCTCGGGCCCAGACTCCCCATGATCACGGGATTCGTCCTGGCCGCGGCCGGCGCCGCGCTGCTGGCCGTCGCCGGCACCGGGTCGTCGCTGGCGCTGATCGTCGCCGGGTCCGTGCTGCTCGGCATGTGCTCGCTGGCGATGCCCGCCATGACCGCCGTCGTTGTCGGCTCGGTTGGGCGGGAGCGCGCTGGCCTGGCCAGCGGCATCCTGAACGCCGCCCGGCAATCCGGCGGGGCCCTCGGCGTCGCGCTGCTCGGCGCGCTGCTGGCTGGCTCGCAGCATTCCAGCCACGGCATGGCCCTGCGCCTGCCGCTGGCCGTGGCCGTCGCCGGCTACCTGGTCGCGATCGGGCTCACCCTGGTCATCCGCGCCGAACGGGTCAGCGGCTGACCGGGTCGGCCCACTGGGCGACGACCGCGTCGAGGACCGGCGCGAGGCCGCGCAGCTCGTCGAGGTGCGCCTGGGCCAGCGATGCGAGGCGCGCCTCGCCCTCGCCGGTGAGCCTGACCCGGGTCACCCGCCCGTCATCGTCGTCGCCCCAGCGCTCGACGAGCCCGGCGGCCTCGGCGCGGTCGACCAGCTCCACGGTGCTGTGGTGCCGGAGCATCAGGTAGCCGGCCAGGTCGCCGATGGTCGGGCCCTGTGCCCCGGGGTGTCCCTTGACCGCCAGCATCAGCTGGTGCTGTGCTGGGGTCAGGCCCGCGGCGCGGGCCTGGGTTTCGCTCCAGTGCAGGAACCGGCGCAGGCCGGTGCGAAACGCCAGCAGGTTCTCGTAGTCCTCGCTGCTCAGCTGGCGCACCGCCGCAGTATATCGTAAAGCGACATGTTGCCAGGCGGCCGAGGCGCACCGCCGGTGCCGCGCCCACCCAGGCCCTGGTCACGCTGGGTGGCTCGCCGGAGGGCGGCCCGGCGGCGAGCCGCGGCACGGTGACCCTGCTGACCGCGACAAAGGACGCCGGGCACAGCGAGGCCGCTGTGCTGGCAGAGCTGCTGCTGGGCCAGGACGCGAGCCCCGGCGCTTGACCGCGGTCAGGACACCTTTCGCCACCGTGCTTCGCAGCACGAGTACAGGCCGAACGTAACCAGCCCGGCCGCGACGACGACGAGCAGCCACGGGCCGAGCGGGGTCTGCGCGAACGCGCGCAGCGCGGAGTCGATGCCCTTGGCCTGATCCGGCTGGGACTTGGCGCCGGCGACGATCAGGAAGACTCCGACGGCCGCGAACACCGCGCCCCGCGCGATCCCGCCGACCTGGCCGAGCCACCTGACGGTGCGGCGGGCCCGCTGGCTGGCCCCTGCCATGCTGAGCTGTTTCAGGAAGTCCCGGCGCCAGGAACTGTAGGCCACGTACGCGCCGCCTGCCACGAAGGCGAATCCCGCCGCGACGACCACGACCTGCCCGCCGGGATGGTGCATCACCGACGCCGTGAGGTCCGTGGACTGCTGGTCGCTGGACTTCGGCGCACCGGCGCCGATCGCGTACTTGGCGATCGTGAACGCGAGGGCGCCGTACACCACGGCCTTGCCGAGGGCGGCGAGGCGCGAGCTGGCCTTGCGCTCGCCGGGCCCGGGCCCGCCGTAGATGGCCTCGGACAGCCGCCACAGCGCCAGCCCGACGAAACCGGCCGAAAGCAGCCACAGCGCGACCAGGCCGATGGGTGTCGCTGCCACGAGGCGCACCGCCCCGGCGGAGTCCGCCTGGCTGCTCGAATGGCCGAAGGCTAGCTCGAGCGCGAGGCAGCCGATGAGCACGTAGAGCACGCCACGGGCGGCGAACCCGGCGCGGGCCGCCACCCCCAGGTAACGGCTCCGGGCGCCCCGCCTGCCCGCGTATCGGGCGCCCCGGGCCCTGCCTCGTGCTAAGCGCGTGGTCACCGTGTCTCCTGAAAAATCAGTGTCTCCCGGAGGATCTGCCGAAAACTGCCCTTAACGCGGCACCCCAAACCAGCGCGGCGATCGGAGACGCCCAGGCGCTGCGGCAACCTCCGTCCCGACCTGGGCGGCGATGTGTGAGAACCCCGATGCCGGGCAGCCGGTATGGCCTAAGCACCGGCCAAAACGTCGCCGGGACATCAGCGTCACCAGGAGCCTTAGATGCCGGTCGACCAGGGCCAGCCGAATGCCGCCCTTTCCTCCCTGTCCAACGCCGCCGAGGACTGCGAGGAGCAGCGGGCCGAGGACGGCCTCGATGGCGAGGAAGAGTCCGCCGACCGGATAGAGGAGGCCGTCGCCGAGGCCGCCGAGATCGCCGAGGAGACCGGCGGGCTCGGTGAGCTGGGGCGCCCGGTCAACCGCCGCTCACCGTTCTTCATCGGCATGACCGCGGCCGCTGGCGTCGCCGTCACCTACGCGCTCGTCGAGCTCACGGTCACGGCCCGTTCGGTGCTGATCCTGATCGGTCTTGCGCTGTTCATCGCGGCAGGGCTCGATCCGGCCGTTAGCTGGCTGGAGCGGCACCGCTTCCCTCGCTGGGCCGCCGTGCTGACGATCCTGCTGGCCTTGCTCGCCGTGCTGGGCGGCTTCGTGGCCGCCGCGATACCGCCGCTCGTTGCCCAGGCGAGCGCGCTGGCCGATCACCTGCCGCAGTACGCGCACTCGCTGAAGGACCACAACTCGGAGCTGGGCAAGCTGAATGGGAAATATCACCTCCAGCAGCGCGCCTCCAAGCTGCTGTCGAGCAAGGGCAGCACGCTGGTCGGCGGCGTGCTCGGCGCCGGAAAACTCGTGCTCAGCGCGGCCACCTCTGTGATCCTGATCACCGTCATGGTGGTGTATTTCTTGTTCAGCATGCCGAACATCAGGCTCTTCGCCTACCGCCTGGCTCCGCACTCACGGCGGACCCGCGTCATACTTATCGGAGACGAGATCTTCACCAAGGTGGGCGGCTTTGTCTTGGGGAACGTCCTGACCTCCGTCATCGCGGGAATCGGCACCTATATCTGGTTGCTGATCTTTGACGTGCCTTACCCGGTCCTGCTGGCCCTGATGGTTGCCATCTTTGACCTGATCCCGGTCATCGGCGCCTACGTTGGCGGTGCGGTCGTCTCCCTGGTCGCCCTGACCGTGTCGCTTCCGGTCGCCGTTGCCACACTGGGGTTCTACGTCGCCTACAAGCTGGCCGAGGACTACTTCATCGTCCCCAGGGTCATGGGCAAAACCGTTCAGGTGCCCGCGGTCGTGTCGCTGGTGGCCGTGCTGATCGGCGGCACGCTGCTCGGCATCATCGGAGCGCTCGTGGCCATCCCGGCCGCCGCCGCGATCCGTCTGTTCCTGCAGGAGGTCGTGTTCCGCAGGCTGGACACGAGTTGACCAAGCAGGCCGAGCAGGCGGACCAGAACGCGAAGCCACCCCGGGGATGGCGAAGGTGGCTGCGGACCGCCCGGCGCCCGCTGCGCCGTCTGGCGATCCTGCTCGTCCTGGCGCTGATCGTCGAGTACCTGGTCATACCCGAGCTTGTCGGGGCGAGCAAGGACCTGTACCTGCTCGGCAGGCTGAACGTTTGGTGGATGATCGCGGGGCTGATCCTGGAGGGGCTTTCCCTCTTCTGCTATGCGCTGCTGAACCGGGTGCTGCTGCCCGCCGAGGGACGGCCCAGCCTGTCCCGGCTGTTCCGCATCGACCTGTCGGCGGCCGCGGTGGCGCACGTCATCCCGGCTGGGACGGTCGGCAGTGCCGGCATCGGCTATCAGCTGTTCACCGCGGAGGGCGTGGACGGCACCGACGTCGGCGTGATGATGGCGACCAAGGGCATGGGCTCCACGGTGGTGCTGAACGTCCTGCTGTGGATCGCGCTGGTGATCTCGATCCCGCTGTCCGGCTTCCGGCCCGTCTATGCGACGGTCGCGATCGTCGGGGCGGTGGTCCTGGCAATCCTGGGAGCGCTGATCTTCGGCGTCACCCGTGGCGAAAAGCGGGCCGCGCGGATCCTATACGCCATCGGCCAGCGCATCCCGGGCGTCGGTGGCGAAAAGCTGGAGCAGATCGCGTTGCACGCCGCGTCATCAATCCGCGATCTGGGCACCAATCGCGAGGTCCTGATCTCGTCGGTCACCTGGGCCTCGCTGAACTGGCTGCTCGACGCGGCCTCGCTGTGGTGCTTCATCGCCGCGTTCGGCGGGCACGCGAACCCGGTGGGGCTGTTCGCCGCGTACGGTGTCGCGAACGTAATCGGTGCGATACCGATCACGCCGGGTGGGCTGGGGATCATCGACACGATCACGCCGGTGCTGCTGGTCGGCTTCGGGCTGACCCGCAGCGTCGCTACCCTCGGCGTGCTCGCGTGGCGGCTGGTGAACTTCTGGCTGCCGATCCCGACCGGCGCCCTGGCTTACGTCAGCCTGAAGGTGCCGAGGGGCTCGGGCGTGGGGGCTATGCGCCGGGCGCTGTCCGACTTGATCCCCAGAGGCCAGCGCGACCACCAGCAGACCACGGCGGACGGTGAAGCGGAGCCCCACGAGTATCCCGATGGCCAGGCGCGCGGCCGTCAGCCTGTGGCCGCCGAGGACGGCGAACCGGCCGCCGAGGACACGGGCGCCGGCAGCCGCGACGCGCGGCGCTGACGCCGGTTCGGGCTGTTTAGCCCGGCTACTCCCAGGTAGTGAAACAGCGGCTTTGCAGCCACCGTCAGTCCGACGCCAGCGCGTCGACCCAATCCGGCGCTCCCCACGCCGGCCGGAGAAAGAGGGACCATGAGTAACGATGCTGAGGCCCGGGAGGTCCACGCGACGGTAACCGACTCCGAGGAGCAGCGTGAGCCGGTCAATGGCTATCAGAATGAGCCGGTCGCCAAGGATGAGAACGAACCTGCGGATCGGCCCGACCTCACCGACGAGGACGACGAGGTGATCGACCCGGATGCGGTCATCCTCGCCGACGACGCCGCCGCCGACGACGACTCCGGTGACCTGGACGACCTGGACGATGCCGAGGACGACAGCCATCCCGACACCGTTGTCGCATCGGCCATCGTGGTGGAGCCGGTTACCGCAGACGACGCCCTGGAGCCCCTTCCCGCCGACGACACCGCGGCCGAGCCTGTTCACGCGGGTGACACCGTGCCGGAGCCCGTGCCCGCTTCCTCACCCGCGGGGCCGAAGCACGCCGCCGACGACCCCGCCCCCATCCGCCCGGGGATGCCGGTCAACGGCGACGTTCCGAAGGGCAGCCCGATGGCTGGCGACCCGGACCAGCTGCACGAGCGCTGGTCGGCCATCCAGTCCACGTTCGTGGACGATCC